>MDSY01025823.1_pt1 | contig 67201 bp, 52 predicted proteins | sample 811131 | NCBI WGS metagenome assembly MDSY01 (sample SAMN05326643, study PRJNA326480) | marine metagenome | isolation source: seawater | place: Atlantic Ocean: South West | collected 2010 | reverse complement strand
TTTTGTAGTCATTCTGCGGCAAATTTAGGTCTTAGTGATCGTTTTACATTACAAATAACAGGGCAACTACCTAGCTTAGAGGTTATTTAATGTCTATAGAATATCATTTTCCGTTGCCTTTTTACAGAAGAAAGGCTGAAGGTCCAGGATTAGAAGCATTGCAAGATGAATTATGGAATGCATGTAATCAAAGTTCTTTTGATCATATTCCTGGTTGGAATAAAGGCACACATAAATTAAGTGATAATGCATTTGGTGATTGTGTAATAAAAAAATATAATTGCATAAGATTTATGAAGCACTTAGATTTTTGTTTAAGGCATTACTTAGAAACAAATCCATTGCCTGATTATACAATAACATCATCTTGGTTTACTAAAACTGTAAAACATGAACATGCACACTTACATGATCATGGACCTTCAGATGTATCAGGGGTTTATTATCTTCAAACAAATGGTGAAGATGGTAATTTACATTTTAATAGCCCTATTCATTTTTTACTTGCAAGAAACTATGTAATCGGTGGACAAGAAGGTGGCTTGGAAGTACAACCAGAAGAAGGGCTGTTATTTCTTTGGCCTAGTTTTCTTTTGCATGGAACTGCCGAAAATAGAACTGATAGCGAGAGAATAAGTTTAAGTTTTAATATAAAAATCCATTAATTTTTCCAAAAAAAATGTATTTTTCGGTTGACATCTACTATAATGATGCTATACTGTATATATAAAGTTAGAAATTAGCACTGATAACTTACTTAGTAACTAGATAAGAGGGAAATACAAGATGGAAGCAACTGCACTTAGAACCGTAACACCAAACAAAGCCAAGAAGAGTATTCGACACGCAATGACTAAAAAGCGTCCGATCTTCTTATGGGGACCTCCAGGCATTGGTAAGTCTGACATTGTTGGACAAATTACAAATGACTTAGGTAATAGTCATTTGATTGACATTAGACTGTCACTATGGGAGCCTACAGACATTAAAGGTATTCCGTATTTTGATAGTAATGCAGGTACAATGGTATGGGCACCTCCTGCAGAACTTCCAAGTGAAGAATTTGCAGCACAATTTGATTATGTTGTGCTATTTTTAGATGAGATGAATTCGGCTGCACCTAGTGTGCAAGCGGCGGCTTATCAGCTTATCCTTAACAGACGTATTGGACAATACAAACTTCCAGACAACGTCTTAATTATTGCCGCTGGTAACAGAGAAGCTGACAAGGGTGTTACATATAGGATGCCTGCTCCGTTGGCTAATAGGTTTATCCATATTGAACTTACAGTTGGTTGGGACGATTGGTTTCAATGGGCAGCAGATAACAACCAACATCCAGATGTTGTTGGCTACTTGACATTTGCAAAGAAAGACTTGTATGACTTTGATCCAAAAAGTCCAAGTCGTTCATTTGCAACACCTCGTTCGTGGTCGTTTATTTCAGAGTTATTGGATGACGATCTTGACGAAGCCACTATGACAGATTTGACTAGTGGTGCAGTTGGAGAAGGACTAGCAGTTAAATTTATGGCACACCGTAAGGTAGCTAGTCAAATGCCTAATCCAACTGAGATACTCGCAGGAAAAGTCACTGATATGACCAGTAAAGAAATCAGTGCTATGTATTCCCTCACTGTGTCATTATGCTACGAGCTTAAAGAAGCTTGTGACAAGGGTGACAAGAAGTTTGATGATAAAGTCAACAACTTCCTGCGATTTGCAATGGATAACTTTGATACTGAACTTGTGGTTATGGGCATAAAGCTTGCACTCACACAGTATTCGTTGCCCATTGATCCAGACGCCGTTGAATGTTTTGACGAATTCCACGAGCGTTATGGCAAATACATCAAGGCCGCTCAAGGCGTTTGATGTGATTATGGAGGGGGATAAAACCCCCCTCCATTCTTTTCGGTTGACAAACTTGTTAAATATGTTATAATATGTATATAAAGTTAGAAAAGAGGGTATAGGCACAATGGCACTGACACAAAAACAAATTCAAGAAGAAAATGCAATGATTGAGCATATAACAAATCATGCATTAAATGAAGATCCAAACTCAAATGCACCTATTCCAACAATTGGTAAAAACGTTGATATGGGCAGAGTGTTAAATGGTGTCAGAGAGCAAATAGGCAAAAAGAATTGGAAACCTAACCCAGATCTAACTGAAGAAGAATTAAAAGTGATGCGAGAAGATGTACAAGATCGCATTATTATTGCTCGTGTAGGATTGCTACTTAGACATCCATTTTTTGGTAATATGGCTACACGCCTTAGAATACAATGTGCAGATGACTGGTGCCCTACTGCGGCAGTAGATGGCAGAAACTTATATTTCAATACTCAATTTTTTAATGCACTTAACAATCGTGAGATTGAATTTGTAATTGCACACGAAATATTACATTGTGTGTTTGATCACCTTATTAGGCGTGAAGATAGAGACGCACTAATTTACAATATTGCATGTGATTATATTGTGAACAATATACTAGTACGCGATCGTATTGGTGAGAAGCCAAAAATTATTGATTGCTACCAAGACTTCAAATACGAAGATTGGACTTCTGAAGAAGTATATGATGATATCCAACAAAAATTTGATGAAGAAGAATTACGACAACTTGGTGAACTGCTTGATGAGCATGTGGATTGGGGTAAAGATCCAGCTGAAGAAGAGCAAGGCCAAGGCGCAAATGCAAATGGAGATGGTGGCCAAAAGAAAGGTAAAGGTCGTCCAGTTTACAGTGATGAAGAACTTAGAAAGATACGTGATGAGATCAAGGAGAATATGATTTCTGCGGCACAGAGTGCAGGTGCTGGTAATGTTCCTGCAGGTGTTGAACGTATGATAAAAGAGCTTACTGAGCCTAAAATGAACTGGCGTGAAATACTACGTCAACAAATACAGTCTACTATACGTGACGACTACACCTTTAGTCGTCCAGGCAGAAAAGGTTGGCATACTGGTGCTATACTTCCTGGTATGAACTTTCAAGAAACTATCGACTTGTGCATCTGTATTGATATGTCTGGTTCAATAGGTAATGATCAAGCTACTGACTTCCTTAGTGAAGTAAAAGGTATTATGGACGAGTACAGAGACTACAATATAAAATTGTGGTGTTTTGATACAGAAGTTTACAATGAAGCTGACTTTAGTGCAGACGGTGGCGAAAGCTTAGAAGACTATGAAGTACAAGGTGGCGGCGGTACAGACTTTATGGTTAATTGGACATACATGAAAGAACATAATATTGTACCTAAGAAGTTCCTTATGTTTACAGATGGCTATGCATGGGACTCATGGGGCGATGAAGATTACTGCGATACAGTTTTTATAATTCATAGTAATAGAGATAAAAACTTACAAGCACCATTTGGTGTAACTACTCATTATGATGAAGCTGCATGATAAAAAATAAACAACCTAATCCATATGATGTATTTGATATAAGACGGGTGAAAACACCAATTGCTTATTTCGATTACGTAAATTTACCGCAAAAATACAATATAGAAGAAAGTGTAAATAAATGGATCAAAGGTAATCTTAAAAAGAGATACTTTTTAGGAAGAAAAGTCATTTTAGATGATGATAACAAACTTAATCAGGTAATTACTGTTGGGTTCGAAGAAACCAAAGAGATGAGTTACTTTATGTTAGCATGTCCACATTTAAAGTACACATAGATTATATCGCATAATTATTATTATAGGAGAAAAAATTATGAGTGAGACCGAAGTAAAAGATACTGTAGATGCCGCTGATGCTGCTTCAGCACTAACTGGAGAGCCTATAGAAGCACCACAAGCTGAGGCGCCAGCAGGTCCTGAATTAACTGTACAAGATCTACAAGCTCTCAAGAGTATTATTGATGTAGCTAGTCAAAGAGGTGCATTTCGCCCTAATGAAATGATGACAGTTGGACAGACTTATAATAAACTAGAAGCATTTTTAATGGCTGTATCGCAAAATCAGCAGGAACAGCCACAAGGAGCATAATATGTTAAAACACGTAGGTCGAATGGCCAAAAATCAAAGAGGTGTTGTTGTAGCTTATAGAGTGGTTCCAGGCGAACCAGAAAATAGTATCATTGTTGATACTAGCAGTTTGATGGCTGAAGAACACGACACATTAATTAAAACTGTTGAAGGCGCATCAGGCCAAGAAGCAGATGAATTTGCAACTGTAATGGCTAGAACACAACTACCAGACGGTTCTAATATGCTTGCACGTTTTCATCAAACAGGAAAAATGATGAAGGTAGCTAGTGATACAGTAGAAATGACTCCTAACACTAATACTGTAATTAATTTAAAAGAACTTAACGAAACTATTGCAGAACAAAAAGGTGTAACGGTTGCAGATCTAGCACTTTCAGATCCGCAAGGCAATACTGTACAACCTATTGTAGAAGAAAACAACGAGCCTGTTCTTTCTACTAATGAAGTTGCAGGTCAGATGCAATCTTCTCCAGATGTTCTTTCAGATGAACAATTAGCCGCTTCTTATAGATCTCAAGCAGATGCTTTATTTAAAGAAGCAAAAGCACTACGTGAACAAGCCGAAGAGCTTGTTCCTACAAAGCGGAAGACTAGCAAAAAGACCGCAGAGAGTGTCTAAGAATAAATTACCTGCAGAAGTCGTTGACTATTGGCCAGAAGTATTCGAACATATCGAAATCAAAGCAGTCCCAGTAAAATATATTTCTAGAGTAGAAGTAGCTTTTACTGATGGCCGGAATTGGCAAATAGATATAGCAGAAGACAAAAAGCAAGGAAAATTTAACGAATTAAATTTAGAAGAAACACTAAATGCATTTTTTGACGAATATAACGATGTAATCCAAACGGTTGAGTTCAAATTAGACACTCCTAGTCTTGTAAATGATGTAAAATCACAGACAAAAACATTTATGAAGCGATCTTAATTAAGATCGTTTATCTTTAAAAATGTATAAATACTAATAAGAAATAAGTTTCAGGAGTTAAAACATGGCATTAAGGCTAAGACGAGGTACGAACGCTGAGCGTCAACTTATTACGCCTGCAGAGGGCGAACTTATATATACTACCGATACTAAAGGTCTATATATCGGCGATGGTACGACCGCTGGAGGTAATGTAGTACAAGGTGCAGGCGGCGGTGGGGGTACACTTGGTGGTCTGACAGATGTTACACTTGGTAGTATTACAGACGGACAGGTTTTAGCATGGTCTTCAAGCAATAACTATTGGACAGCAGTTAATCCAGCAGGCGTAACACTAGGAAATCTTAGCAATCATGATGACGTTGTTTATCCAGCAGGCGGTGCTGGTTGGGGAATGACATTAATACATGACGGAAGTAACTTTGTAGCTGAACAATTGCTTGATTCGCAAATTAAATTAAGTATTGTAGGTAACAACAGTACACTTTTGGTAGATCATGTCAACAACAGATTAGCTGGCGATGTTTATGGTGGTGACGTAGTTGCTTCTGATAATAGTGTTATAATTGACAACGCAAATAAAACAGCTAATGGATTAAAACTAAAACATAACGATAATACAGATGCATACGATCCAGCAACAAAACTTTTTACAGGTGACATAAGAGGTAATGCACAAGTAGATCTATTTGATGATCAATTACAAAAAGTTTTTGATAGAGCTACAGGGCAATGGCTAGGAGATTTACAAGGAGATATCTTTGCAACTGATTCTACTAAGGTTTTTAGTAGAGATACTGCTACATTCTCAGGAAACTTTGACGGAATACTCACAGGCATAGCAAAAGCCAGTATATTTGGCGACGATAGTACATTGCTAGTAGACGGTATAAACTCAAAGATTACTGGTCAAGTAGACACACAATTAGGTGTACTAGCTGGTAATATCAAAATGGTTTCCGCTACCAGTAAAAATATAATGTTTTTACAACAAAACGATGAAAGTAATTTTCTAACAATTACAACACAAAATGCAAGCGGTGGTATTGTACTAGGTAAAAGCACACAAGTAGGTGGCGTGAATGCTACTGGCAATGCATTCTTTACAAACTATAACGACGGCACCACTGCAGGTGTTATGCATATAAGAACAACAAATTCCACTGATACAGCAGCCGCTGGAGGAGGAATTGGAGTACTTAGATCAAGAGGAACTAAAGCAGCACCTACAGCAGTTCAGTCAGGTGACCAACTTGGAGGATTTTACTCTGCAGGATATAATGGTACTGCATACAAAGGAGCGGCAGGACTTAGAACAATAGTTTCAGGCACGCCAACTGCAAATCATGTTCCTTCTAATGTAGAACTTTTTAATGTTGACGCCACAGGTAACCAACAAGCTGTACTTTCAATTGCACAGACTGATGCTGTTGCATCATTTTCTGGACCTGTGAAATTGATTGTTTTTGCAGATAACACCGCAAGAGATGCCGCGGTTACTGCACCCGCTGCAGGAATGATAGTGTTTAACACCACTGGCAATAAATTCCAAGGCTATGATGGGTCAGCTTGGGTAGACTTAAACTAATTGATTGACACTACATATTTTTCATAGTATAATAATGCTATGAAAGAATACATACAATCAAAAATCCAAAATATTTGCGTTACAGACAAGTCATTACACTATGATGGTAGTGTAACTATTTGCAAATCTCTAATGGATGCAGTAAAAATTGATCCTTACCAAAAAGTAGATATAATTAACTTGAATAGTGGACAAAGATGGTCTACATATGCTATTCCTGGCAATACAGGTGTGTTCCAATTGAACGGTGGCAGTGCTAGACTAGGAGAAATTGGAGATAGTTGTGTAGTTATGGCATATAAAAGTTCTACTCGTTTTGAAGGTGCTTGCGTAGTTCACACAAATAAGTACAACAAAATAGAAAAGAACTTTACTTATGACAACTAAATGCATACAACTAGGTCCTGAACATAAGGACCTTTTTTATAATTTTATTGATGACCAAATAGAAACACATAATCTTCAAAACGATTTCCATTGGCAAAATATACAGTATATCGATCATGATAGACGTGTATACGCTGTAATAAAAGATAATGAAATACAAACAGTGGTAGCAGGAAATGATCTTCCGAATATGCCATGGGTAACTTGCGACACCTTATTAGCAAGAAAAGATAAAGGTCATTTTAGCAATTTTAAAAATATCTTAAAAGTAATGCAATACCAATTACAAGAGTGTGAATCTAGAGGCAAGTGGGGCTTTTTTTGGGTGCGTAGTGAAGATATAGAAAAAACAAATAAAGAAAGATCTACACATGATGTACAAGGATTGTCCACTTCAAGATATGCAAAGCAATATTCAATGATATATGACAAAAAATACAATGTTACTGATGCTGCATTTGTCAAAGCAGGTCATTTAACAGGAAATAAACTATATGATCATTGTTTGGGCAACAGGCCCTTGCCCTATGATTGTACTATTAGATTAATTACAATGAAAATTAAGTATATGAATACAATTATGCGAGACAAAATTACGTATGGCACCTAAAGTAATTATAAATTATCAAAGTAATAATTTAAGGTATACTTTAAAAGAACTAACTAACTACGAATTATGTACTTGGCAGTCACACACTAGCGAATTTTTAGATAAAATGTTGCCACAAGTGCCAGATGGTATAGAACATTATCCAATTACTTCAAAGGACAGAGAAAATTTAGCACAACAACTACGAAAAATAGTTAAAGAAAATAATGTTGATTATATATTTCCGCTGTACAATGACATGCTACTTCCATATATACATGACCTAGTAGGTATCACAAAAGAACAATGTGATATACTATCAAACAAAGAAAATTACACTGCACATGCTTACAATATTGGTATACCAGTGCCAATGACTCACACATCTTTACGTGACACATTTCCTGTAGTAGCAAAACCTGCAAACGGTACAGGCGGCATTGGTATTAAAGTTCTTGAAAATTGGAGTCAATACAGGTACTTTTTAGATGATATACACTATAACGATTTAGATACAGGTTATATATTCCAAGAATATATAAAAGGGCCAACAGTAAGTGTATCAGGCAGAATAGTAAATGGAACATTTATTTTAGACTGTATATATGATATTGAAATAAGTGATCTTCCATACAGAGCAGAAACAGGATTCACATGGCCTAGTAAATCTAGCACACCTGTTCAGTCAGATATAAAAGAATATTGCAAAATTATGTGCGAAAGCATAGGATACGATAATGGTCCTTTTATGGCAGACTTTGTTGTTAGAGATGAAGTGCCTTATCTAGTAGACTTTAGTCCAAGATTAAGTACTAGTGGGCAAACTATAATAAAATATTCAGCAAACTGTGATTACAATAGGATTATAATGGACAGTATTACATGCAAATCAAATCTTAGAGTACAACTAGACAAAGCTGTAGTATTCAGATATTTCAATCTTGAAAAAGGAGAATACAACATAAGCATGAATGAAGGTGCCGAATATGAAGAATTACAGTTACCAAAATCACAGCAATTTCTTAGAAGAATGGATCTTTTGGTTGGTTTGAACGGCTATGCTATTACTACAGGAAAAAGGCTCTTAGATGCCGAATTAAAGTACAAAAACGTACTAACACACATAAACGCAATTAAACAAGGGTAAAATCTTTTAGGGTAATATAACCAGGTCTTAACGCCTCTGTAGTGGCGTTTTTTATTGAATTATAGCATATAAATAGCACTTTTCTGTTTTTATGGCTCTTATTTGCCTTGCTAGCATGCAATAAATTAGCATGCATTAGTATGACATCCCCAGCTTTTCCCGTTACTGTATGACGCTTATATACAGTCTTAGACGGTGGTTTAATAGGCAGTTCTCCGCTGTCATGCTTTATTGTCCATTCGCCTTTTGGTGGTTTTTCAACTGGACCTTTGTGACTATTAATCTTTATTTCTAATGGTCCATTCTCTTCTGTCATATCATCTAACAGATATAAAGCACTAATAGCGTTTGGTTTTGGCATGCCGTCATAATAATGCCAAAATGTGTAATCACTATGCCATGCATATTCACCTCCTACCCCTGCTAATTTATAATTAAAATGTACTTGATGAACATATATTTCATCTGCAATTAATTCTTTTATGCGGGGTATTGCTGGATTATTATATACAAAATCATTAACTTTTTTGTCATACCAGTGTGGCGAAAACACACTTCTGATACTTCCATCATGCTCGTAAATATAGGAATCCTTTTTTTGTTCAATAAGGCTTTCGCTTGCTGTAATAAGCGGTATAGGATCAAATACATTTTTAATTACTTCATAACCTCTAATCAATGCACTAACTCCCCATTTTTATGCATATTATATATATCATCATAACTTAAATCTAAATTGAAAGATACAGTGATAATATATCTAGGTTGATTTGTAAAATTATCTACTCCGTGTATATCCTGTGTATCAAAACAGATAGGTTTGGTGTAATTTACTTTACTTATTGGTGTTGCATCAAAATAATTCATAGATGTATTATTACCCGAGACGTTTGAAGGAGTATAATTATTAAGTGTGCCCGGTCCGTCTTTTTTGTAAAACTTCACATAGCTATTTTTGAAATCTCCGCTTACAGGAATATTACATGTAACTCGCCTATTATGATCTGTATGCGGTAATACTCTTTCATAAGCATGTACAAGATTTGGTTGTATTGATCTTATAATGTTTTTTGAATTTTTAAATTTTTGTGCAATATACAAGGAGGTATCTAAGTTTTTCCAACGAGATATACCTAGTCTAGCTCTACCTGTGCCGTAGTATTCCCAGTCATCTATAGATTTTACAGACGATTCTAATACCTTAGGATCAATTTCTAAGTTCTCTATCGTAAAGTATTTCATAAATATATTTAACTGATAAATACAAGCACAAGGAGTAAGTATGAAAAAAGTTACTATTAGATATCCCCATAATGGCAGACGAATTACACAATTTGTTACAGAAGTTATTGATGAATTAGACAATGACAAAACAGCCTATGCTAATATGTTTAATGGTTTAAAAACAATGGTTGAAAATGGCGACATATGGTTTAGAAATTATGAACATAGCGGAGACTATATCAATTGTGTGTTTATTTTAGATTCAGATACAGCTCTTACTGCTTTTGAACCGCACAAAACTTTCTTAGAGTCAGCTACAGGGTATGTTGATACAACAGTTGAAGATATGTCATTCGATGAATTTGCAGAGTTTGCAGCTGAAAGAGAAGAAACTTGGGTTGAACATCCTAGAAAGAAGGAATTAGATTCAAAATTAAAAGCTGATTCAGTACTTGGATAAAGCTTCTACTAAGTCATTATAACCAAGCTCGAACACTCCGTTATATTTCGTCTTTAGTAAATTAAATTCTGTATTAATCTCAGACATAAAATTAGTATTTTCTATTTTTTCCCATCCTGTGTATTTTGGGCGTTTTTCTAATTCCATTTTTTGTGAAAATATTAAGTGTTTACTTGTTCTTGTACTAAGCTTACCAGGATGTTCATTGTTAACTAATTGTATTACCCGTGGCTCCATTAAAAAGCTTAAAGTCATTTCAGGCGTATACCTTAGAAAATCAGGTGTGCCATTTATACCCTTGGCTGTAAACCAATTCATATAGCTATTCACCCTTTCAGTTTCTTCCCAACGCCAGTCTCCATTAAAATTTTTGACATAAGGTTCGCCGTTAGCCATTATAACTGTGCCATCTAGTTTTGCTACACCATACATTATACTAGGAATTTGATAAGCACAACATTTTGCTTCATTTGCTACTTCAAAAATTTTACCACTTTCTATAAATTTTTCTATATCTATGTCTACAACTATAGGTTCGATATTATTTTTATCACAGTATGAAAAAGCATAAGCGTTATCATGTGTGTTATATTTTCCATAACTTATAATCGCAACTTTAAAGTCTATATTTGCTTGTTTAAATATATTGACCATATACTCGCTATCTAATCCTCCACTAAAAAGTAGTGTCAACTGACTATCTGCAATATCATTTATAATTTGAGCAGATCTAATACTTTCTTCATACCAGCTACCAGATTTCGAAGTGATAGACTTTAATTTAACAGTCCAGTCTTTGCCGTGGCCTGTAGTAGTAAAATAATCATTATGTGTTAAAGGAAGCATATTTCTCCATAAATACTGTATGTTGCAATTTGAACCTATAGATTATGATTTTGATCAAACAAAATTGTTTGATGATTTGATACAAATGAACATTTTTTCTAAAAGTTTTCTTGCTACTGTTATTTACAACAACGGAAGAAGCAAGTATGACCAAGATGGTTTTTTTGAAGAATATGAAGATGTAGTGCATTATGATGAAAATGGAAAAAAAGTTGGTGGAAAATATAGCACATTTGTAACTTATAACTTTACCCATATACCTGACATTTCAGAAACAACTGATAATAGTTTTGTTGATACAGAAGAAGGACGAAGGCCAATATGGCATGTTTATAATCAACCTTGGACATGGAAAAGCGATACTCCTCAAAGTTTAATTGATGTAGTAAACGGTTTAAATTTATCCTACGTAAGTTGCGTAAGACTAGTTGGACAAACTCCTCCAAGCAAAGGTATAGTACACGTAGATGCTACAATCAAAGACAATATGAAATATTATCGTAATGGCGGCGTAAGTATTACACTTAATGTATCTGCAGGTGGAGGAAATTTGCAATTTAGAACTCCAAAAGGATTAGTAACTGTAGACGAAAGCAAATATAAGTGCTGGCACTTTAATGATGCACTAAAACATAGAACAACTGAAATTACAAGTCCAAGAATTCAAATTAGAATATTCGGTAAAAAATGACAGACTGGCGTAATTTAATATTCTCTCCGCTCGACTTGCCTGAACCTCCAGATGTAAGCACAGATAAATTTATAGCTTGGCATTCTGAGCAAAAAGAGTATATGCTTAAACATAATAAAAATATAACCAATAGTAAAAAACTGTATGGAGGCTATTGCTGGCATGTAAGTTGGGCAAAGTGGTGGAATACATATGATAAAGCAAACCCGTGGATATGTGACTTTGACAAACATTTTCCCGAACTGGTAGAATACTTAGAATTATTTCCATTTACTCAAACAAAAAGTATAAGCTTTCTTAATCAATTAGGCGGAGCAGAGGTAAATTTACATACTGACCCTGATAACTTTTGGGGAATGAGATTTTATTTAAAAAATAAAAACAAAGAAGCACTTTATTTTAGTCGAACCTTAGAACCAAATGATGTAAGAATAAGAACAATGGAAAATGAATCAGGAGCACCTCTAGATAAAAAACGAGATCCTTTGGATTATTGCAAAAAAGAAAAACTATATGCAAAATTTCCTACAGAAAGATGTGCATGGATGCTTAACAGCTACAGAGCATGGCATGGTGTAGATAAAAATCCTACACCTACTGGCAGTAGAATTACTTGCTCAATCATAGGAGAGTATGATAAAGAAAAACTTTTTGATCTTTTTGAATCTAGCACTAAAGCTCATAAGGATTATCAAATATGGTATTAGCACTATACACACCTATTGATCTACCAGAAATGACAATAGATAGAAATGAATTTATAGAATGGCATGAAGCTAATCGGAAACGTGATAAAGGAGGACATGCAGAAAACTTTATTTCGCCTTGGCTGATAAGTTTTGCATTTCACAAAGATAGAGGCTGGAATAAAGATATTCTTGATGTTATACCTAATTTAAAAAGTTTAGTCGAAAACGAATTACCTTTTACTGAAATCGTATATATTAATTTTTTAGAACAAAAAATTCCTTGTATGCTACATAGAGATAAAACGTCACAACCAGAAATTGATTATAAAGATCAACCTAATTCATACAAAGCATACATAGTGTATGACAAACCATTAATGTATTTTCAAAAGAAAAAAGATGTGCCTGAAAAATTATATATAGACCACCCTAATCATTTAACTAAATGGTTTGCAATTAATAATTATGATGCTTTACATGCTTCTGATTTACCAACTGCCCCTGATAGAAAAATTATAATGACTATATCTGGTACATTAGATTACGAAAAGCATAAGGTAATACTGCAAAGAAGTTTACAAAAATATAAGGACTACATTATTTCTGTTTGAATATATTCAGAAACTAATTTTTTCTTCTGCTGTATCATATTTTCTATAGGCATCTTTTGAATCAATCCATCATTATCTTTATAGTGTTTATCAACATCTAATCCTAAGCTAGAATAGCTTCCGCAATTCCATCCTGCAACTTTCTGTAATGGCGCATCCATTTTACGTAACTTAGCCGACAACATTTGGGCCATTTTTGAATTCATATGTTCATTCTTCCAATCAGTAATCCAGATATTATCATTGACCATATTATTTCTTATTAATGTTGGTTGTTCAACTACATCATAACCATATTTTTTCGGGTCTCTATCAATAGGGGAGTGATATTCATGTCTTTCCTTATTGTGTATTTGCAGTGCATACCAATTCCACCAGTCTATGTCGTCGTGCTGTTTTACAATATCATGTGTGCGCCAAATACTTTTTACGTCTTCATGAGGTAAACCAACAATCAAATTAATTTGTATTTTAATTTGTCCATTGTTTTTTCTTTTCATTGCAGATATAGCATCTAAAACTTTATCTGCATTTGCTCCTTTTTGAACTGCTTGTCTGGCAACAGGATTTAAACTTTCAACTCCTAAACTTGCACCACGTAAGCCTGTTTCAGCTAGCAAATCAATTTGATCTGGCCATCTTACAATTAGTTCCGGCTTAATATAAGTATCATATGTTATTTTGAATGGTAGACTGGTGATTACTTCATGCATTAGTTCAAGTTTTTTCATGCTATCATTATAAGTATCATCCATAAACCAATAATTTGTTGCGCCAAAATCATTGTAATTGCGTACAAATTCATTGTACATATCTTCTTTTACACGAATATAGTCAAACTTAGTTTTGTTGTTCAAAGGAAAATTACAAAATGCACAATTGAAAATACAACCTCTTGCTATTTCCATGGGTAAGCTTTGTTGCGAGTCTATATGGTCTTCAGGTTTCCAAATCACACCTATATTTGATAAATCTTTTTTGTCATACTGATGATTACTGTCAATTATTTTCTTGCCCTTATAATCTTTCCATTTAGGTTCTGGAGATTTTCCTGCAAGATAATCTGTCAATGCTAATGTTGCGTCATCTGCATAACCTGTCACAAAAATATCTGCCCAGGGTAGAAATTCAACTAGACTTTTTGCACCTCCTATTACTATAGGCACATTGTATATTTGTCTAAGTTTATGGAAGAACTTAGATCTTTCTGCTAGCAATGTAGAAGTGTTAATGAATGTGGTGCTAAAACCGACCCATAATGTGTTAGAATCAACATATTTTTCAAATGCTTGTTCTATATTCTCTTGTGTAAGATTATGAAAGTGGTCTAGTACTTTTACAGAATAACCTTGTGCTTCTAATTCTGTACGGATTCTATAGGCGCCTAAAGGCCTATACAAAGACCTATCGCCGTAATCTAATCCAGTAAAAATAACTGCATGATACATTAATACTTAAGGTGTTTTTAATAATCTAATAACCCATGCACTCATATCTATTTCCCACCAATGGTAAGAAAAGTTCCATCTACCTGGCTTTGCATGGTGATTATTATGCCATCCTTCTCCGAAAGTTAGTAATGCAAGCCACCAAGTATTTGTGCTATGTTCTTTTGTTTCAAAATTTCTATAACCCCAAGTATGATTGCCAAAGTTACTTAATACACTTGCCCATACTTGCAATCCTATAGGAATAACTCCAACAAATATAGCAAGGTTAATTCCTCCTATTACATAAAGTGCAGAAATCCAAGCTAACATAATCAAATAATAATAATTGTGCAAAATTAAATGAAATTTATCTGTTACTAAATGCCTTACAGCAAATTTATTCATATCAAAGGTATATCTTGGAATCATTACATTCCAAAATCCTAAGTGTGGACCGTGAGGATCGCCTTCTTTATCTGTATGTTTATGATGTTCGTTATGAACAGCTACCCATCCTATTGAACTTCCTGTACCGCCCATTGCACCAAAAAATGAAAACAAATACTCCATCCATTTATAGCGGTATTTAAAACTTCTATGTGTCAAATAACGATGAAAAGTAATTGTTATACCTAAACAGCCTGTGCAAAAATACATTGCATAACTTGCCAACCACCATTCCCATGCTACTGCGCCTTGTATTGTTTGGTATATCATATAAAGGATAGCAGACGTAGCAATTAATTGCCCTACTGGAAAAAGTTGTGTGTTTGATCTAAAAATATCTTTTATCATACAACTATTTATCAATCAATCTTTTATGTTTTTAGAACTTTGACGTTTGGTTAAATATCTTTATGCAATATTACAAAATATATCCTCAGTTTACTAATTTTGCAAAAGAAATATCTACTATAAATTTACACTCTACTGAAGATTATAAAATTAATGGACGTGAAGAAATATACAATACATTAAGATTGCCTATGAAATCTTTTGAGGGCAAAACAAAAACTGAAATTGATAAAATTGTTAAAAAGCATTTTGACTTAGACGTATTCTTTTTCAGCATAATCGAGTCTCAAGATATAAGCAAAATACATACAGATACACATTATAAAAAACAAAAAAAGTTTCAAAGGTACTGTAATTTTGCTTTTCCTATTAGCGGCAATTTAGAAAATAGAATTACTTTTTGGCCGAAATTAGATAAAAAAGATAAACTAGAATGCTTTCAAACAAGTATGGTAAATGATAAAAGCATACCTAAATATATGACAAAATCAACATGGCATGATTCAGTAACGCATAAACAGTATCAACCAGTGCTATTAAATACTTTTTTGCCACATGCCGCGATAGGGCAAGGTAAAACACTTTTTGCATATATTACACTAATTGGAAAGACTTTTGAAGACTGTATAGATATATATGATGCAATGATTAAGTAAGATCTTTTTTATAATCTGATATATTTAATTCAGCAATAATTTGATCTGTATATTGTATAACTTTAGTCTCATCATACCATTTTAAATGTTTGTATAAATTTTTTGGACTACTTTTTCCTGCGCCAAAATGACTAGCTTTACCTTTGCTTATACGTTTTAAAAAATTTACAAGTTTATGATTATAGCTATTAAATGTAAGCCAAACTGTTTTATATTTCTGCTGTTCATAAAAGTCAATCTGAGCAGGAAGTATGTATCTTGCTTGGCACCAATGACCTCCTCCTCTAAAATCTGGATGTGTAAATGTCCTAACGCCTATTATAGGCTGATGATTAAACACATAAGCACCTGCCATTGCTATAGGAGTATCTTGGTGATATAACATATTGAATATTTGAAATCGTTTTCTAGCGTAGAAGGCATATAACAGTGTATCAGGTCTTTCCTGCCAATCATCTATAGCATAATTTTTTGCTGCTGGATCATCGAGTGTACTTGCATATTTTGATAAGCTTTCTAGTGCTTTACGCTGTTTATCATTTATAGTTTTATGGTTAAACGTTTCTAATCTCATAATGCTTTCTCAAAAAATAAACTTAAACCTAATTTTGAATCTATTCCTCGTTTACGAAAATCAGTACTTGCGTGTAACTTTAAGGAATCAAAAATTATTGCACTACCTAATTTCCAAGGAAATTTATTATCTATACTTAATCCATTCAACCATTCTCTTTTTAAATGTGGAAGAAGAATATCTGTAACATTTTTTGGAATAGGATTTTCCTTTAGATCATGTACCTTTTCATAATCATATACAGCAACATTATAGTAAGTTTCTTGCTCAGGTCCTCCATTAAAAAATTTTGCAGGTCCATCAAAGTAGGATTGTTCAAAACATATCAATTCGGTCGATGTGCTTTTTTTATCTTCAGGCCACACTTTTATAGGCATGCTTACAGCTTTGAATGCATCAGGAAATGTTAAAGAATCGTCATCATTATGCACTACATAGGGAACATTTGTATAGAAAAATTGACCTCCCCAACATCTACATTCATTGCCAATTTCAGACTTAATTTTTTTTATAACACTTTGGATAATTTTTGAATCCTTGATGTCTTTAAAATTAACTGTGACTGGTCCTGTATTTTTTGTTATTGCAAACCCTTTTTTATCTTGCCATAATTTAAATAATTCGGTAAGCTCTTCGTCCGACAGAAAATTTTCAATACTATAAGCATTACTCATTCTATCTTTTAAACTTTTAATATGTTGCTGTCTACGAATTATTTTAGTTATTTCGCCCATTATGTTTCGCCATGCTTCAATATATCCATTACTCTAAAAACATTTTCTAGTGTTTTAGGTATATTCATAACTAAATGTATACTATCAGGTACATAACTGTGTGTTCTGTGTGCTAGTTGTGTATTAACGTAGTAACATCTTCCTTCTTCTATAGTACGAATAGTATAGTCATGCTCCCATTGATAACTTTCTGAACCGGTATTTGTAAGAAATGCAATTATTCTAAATGTTCTTCTATTAAGTAAAACACTATCACGATGATATGGAAACCATCCTCCTTTGTTTACTTTTACCAAAGTGCAACGGCAAGGATCTGGCCAAACATCAGTAATTGCTTTTAGACTTGGCAAGTCATTATATAACTGTGTTTTTGTAGAAAAGTCAGTTTCTACTAATCTCCTTCCTGTACGTTTTCTTGCTTCAGGAAGGCTTATACTATCAAAAGGAGTATCACCCTCTAATCCTATGTAATTTAATCCTTGCCTATCATTCAACTCACCTTCTCGTGGAAGATAAGGAACCCATTTGCCATCATACTTGCTTATTTCTTTTTTAAATTCACCTAATTTTATTTTAATTTTAAGTGGTACAAAATCGCCTAGTGCAGCTAACTGCATTTCACACATTAGATCCATCATTTTTGGAGCAGGCAAAGTACCGTTTTTAAAAGATTCTAAATAACTAAATTTAGCTAATTTTGCTTTGTCTTCATTTGTTATCATTTAATCTAATTCTCCTATATAACTTTCAAATTCAGGAAAATGATCTAGTAGATTTGTATTCCTTATTTTGTCTAATTTACGTAGGTATTTAAGTCCTTGTATAAACTCTTTATGGCTATACTGGGGCTGTTTTAAAATATCAAACACTACTTTTATAGATGGATGCGTAACATCTGGTCCAATCATTTTACGAATATATTGTTTTTTTATTTCCCGTGGTAAATTAATTGCACGTAAAGTTTCAGGATATGTAACAACATTGTTCCAATCTATGTTCATTTTAGTATCTAGTCCTACAGACTCTACCCATTCATGCATTTCTTTAACATATCCTACATTTAACATTTGTATTGCTGGAACTAGTCTTAAAAATACATGCGGATTACTAGCAAATTTTCTTACGTTAGTATCAAATTTTTTCCAATTAAGTCCTGAACGCACATATGAACCTCTTTCGAATACACCGTCCATACTTATTAGTATTGCAATACTTTTAAATAAATGTGCATTGTCTTGCACAATATCTGGTACTATTGTTCCATTAGTTATAATAAGCATATCAATATTGCCAACATTTGGACTGTCTATAAACATTTGGAACAATCTAGGAAAATCTGGATGTATTAAGTTTTCGCCGCCGACTAAATTAAACTTTGGAATAGTGTCAATAATTTTTTGTAACTCTGTAAAGTAGTCGTTACGTGTATCAGGTGTAAAAGGTTCTAACTCTGCTTTATCTCCTCCACTCCATCCTTGTGGAAATCCATAGTGTTGTTTTGCTTCTGCGGCAATTTTACTACTTGCATTTGCACTACACATTACACATTTTAAATTACATATATTTCCTAAAACTTTAAAATTTACATACAATAAATCTTCATAAGTGTAGTCAATATTTTTTAAATGTTTAATAACATTTATTTTTGCTTTTCTATCATTTGCCCACTTTTCGTTTTCGGTATCTCTACGACTATGTACACTATCTCTATTGTTTTTTAAGCATTGACTACATGCATACCTTGTAATATCGCTAAATTCTTGCACAGGTTTAAACATGTCACTTCGTATTTGTTTACTTACATCACTATTCCAATATTCCAAAGGAGTAATTTCTTTAGTGTTTAAATCAGTACGTTCTCTGTGTACTTCACCTATGCAACAGACTCTATAAAACCCGTCAGCAGTATGGGCCATTTGAATAAACGGATCTATACACCAAGGAGTTCTATTCATTTTTTATCCCTAAATTTTGCTATTTCTGGAAAAGTTTCGTCAAAATTTAAATCTCTTCTTTTGTCATATTCTTCAATGAATACTAAAAATTCATCACGATATTTTTGTACGTCATCATATTCAACCAAAGCAAGCTCTAGTGTACGCATAAACCTATATTTTTCAGCATCAGTAAAATATTGCGTATTCATTTTCATAAATCTTCTAAACTTGATTGCTTCAACTTTTCTAAGTCCTATAGGAAGTATGCGTAAATTTAAATACTTCGGATATGTAACATCATTACTATGCAGTATTAATCTTTTTGCTCCATACTTTATTTTAAATTTAGTAAGTTCTTCAACTAAATCAGTAAGAGAAGTAAAACTAAGTGCATTGTTTGTAAGGTTAACATAAATTTGCATATCAGTATCTGCTAATACTGTATTTAAATTAGCTATAAATTGCTTATAGTTTAATCCATATCTGCTATATTCTGCTTTTTTATCAACAGATTCTATACTTGTTGAAATTTGCATTTGCGTTTGATCAAAGTTTTTAGCTCTATCTAAAAATCTTTTCATTATTTTTTCTGGAGGGCATAAATTAGTATTAACCAATATAGTCATTTTTAAATTTTCTTCTTGGACTCTATCTAACACTTTCCAAAATTGTTTTGATAATAATGGTTCGCCGCCTGTAATAGTCAGATGTTTTAAACTATGTTTTAGACCTTCTTCCCACCATTTCCAAAATGCGTCTACATATGGATTTACTTCTCTGTTAGGTATTGGTTCTCTGTCAACAAAAGCTGGTATTCCTTTTATGTTCCCGTATTGTGCTATTTCTTCTGCCCATAAACTACTATTTTGAGGACCGCAGTACGAACATTTAAAATTACATGTACGATCAAAAGCAATATCTAAGTGTACAGGGGCATGTGTTAATTTTTCTGCAACTTTAAAAGGATCAATATTGTATTCGTTTATAAATTTAGCACTTTTAATTATGCGATCGCTTACTAATCCTTGGTCTTCTCTAGTCCAACAATAATTACACTCAGCAGGCCTTTCGCCGTCCAGCATTTGTTGTCTATATTTTTTTACAGCATCGTTGTTAGTAAGCTTTGTATGATCCTTTACTACTTCTTCTTTAGGGGTTACTATAGGTCGACAGTGATGACAACTGTATGAAGTGCCTTCGTAAGGTCTTAAATTAGTTCTACCCCACTTTGCTAAACAAAAGCTAGGACTAATCTTATCTAATTCTTTTTTTGTTGCTTCGTACACTATTCTTTAAATCCAATACGCATAAATCTATTATAATTTGGTAATTCTAGTGTATCTGAAAACAATTCTCTACGCATGGGTGTCTGTTTTTTAAATGCTTCTAAGGATGCACTGCAATTTACATGATCAGGTACTTCGAAATAATCGTTACTTTGCACAGCAACAAGCATTCCATGTGGGATATGATCGTACCATCCCTCAAAATCTACTATATGCTCACAACTTGTATTAATTACACAATTGGCATCATCAATTAATTTAATTTCTGTACCATCTGCCTTGTGTGTTACATAATCAAATCTACTGTATCTTAAATCATGTATATCTAAAGTGGCTGCTTTAAATTGCCATTCATTTATTACATACTGTTTATTGACACATTCGGCAATAGGAGCACACGTAGGATCAATATCAAAACTTCTTATTTTATCTATCTTTAATTCTGTCTTAAAAAGCATATCTGCAAGTGTACCGTACCAGCCGCCACACAAAAATATTGTGCCTAGTTGTAATTTCTGCTGGCCGTTTGTACTAGCAAGCACTAACTTATTAGCTTCTATTAAAGATTTGACTAACCAAAGTTTACTTTTAAGTTGTCCTGAACTAAGTGCATCTGAAAAATCTGCATCAAAGCGATCAACTGCATTTCTTAAATTTTTCAAAAGTTTAGCTACTACGGTCATGTCCCCATTATCTATTAGATCCGCATAAGTGTAGATTAAATTTTCTATTTGTCTATATTGTTCCATTAAACCTATCCTGCAACCAATCAAAGTCATTTATTAAACGTAAATCATTAGGAGAATTTTTGTATGTTTTACCGTATTCTGTACCTTCTATTGCACCTCTTATACAATACTCTCCGAAATCACTTCTTATACCTTTTGTTTCCCAAATTTTTAATCGACGATCTGTTTCTTTATCTTTTTGCCTATCAATAACTTTACTACTTAATTTTACACATTCTCTAAATGCACTCTTCCATGCGTTAAATGGATCAGTATTAAAAACTGTTAGATTGGATGTTTCTGGCATAGCTTTAAATTTACCACTTATACTTGTAGTCATATCTGGTTTAGAAGTATCCATATTTATGGTTAGTATTCTTGGAAACAATTTTACTCCTCCATAACCGTATACAAGTCCATTTACTGAGTTCTTTGCTCTCCACACATGAACATGATCCAATTGGTGATCAGGGACTACATGATCAAAATTAAACTCATCTAATATCACTGCATCTCCATCAACAATCCAAAACATATTTGTCATACATTTTTTTGCAGCGGCAATATGTGCTTGGTGGATACCTTTTACACCATGAACACGTTTTACAAGGGGAAACCTTTCTTTTATTTTTTTAAAATTTTTTTCTGCATTAGGTTCTTGATATGAGATGAAAACTATGTCGTACATTACTTACGTGTATTACCATAATGAATAACTTTATAATCTTTATTATTCAAAGGATAACTTCTCCATGGATCAACAATTACACTATCTTTTTCTAAAAAACAATATAACTCTTGTTTATGTGCTTTTCCCATATATTTGTAAGTTATATCACTACTATGGGCTAATAGTACAACTGCTTTAAATGGTCCTTTCTGTGGATGTGTAAATGGATCTACATATATTGGATTATATCCCATCTTTTCACAATAGTGTCCTACTAACAGACTATAGCTACCGTCTTGATAAGGCACATCTGGCTTGTAGGCTGTACCATGTATTAGTATAGGTAAACTATTTTCTTTTGCTTGTTCAACAAGACATTTAGCTAAATTTTCAGCTTGTATTTGTCGTGCATTCATAATACTATCAAACAAGTCATAACCTAATCCTAGTTCTTGTGCCATATATCGTAGTGCAATATTATCACGCGGATGACATGCTCCTCCGTCTCCCATGCCAGCAGTCATATATTGTGGCCCCATTATACGCTTGTCACTATGAGCAAGTGCATTAGTTACAATATCAACATTAATATTACCTTGCTTTTCAGCTACATCTTGTATCATATTTACAAGTCCTATTTTAGCACTAATAAATGTATTGTAAAATACTTTTATACATTCACATTCATCCCAGGTACCAATTTCATAGCGTGGGTTATTTTCCATAACAGTTTTGTAAAAGTCTACAAGTTGTTTAGCATCACCTGTAGTGCTTCCATCCTCCGTACCAATCATTACCATTTCAGGATTTACCATATCCCATGCTACGCTCCCCATCGCAATTAAATAAGGATTGTATACAAATCTAGTATTAGGTACTAAGTTTGCAAATTCTCTACGTGTTGTTCCTGGAAGAACTGTGCTAATAAGAACAAGCAATTGATTTTTATTCATATGCTTATTAGCTTCTTTCAAACAGTCTATTACAATATCATAGCTAAAATCTTTAGGTTCAAGATGAGCAGTAGGTTCACGCCCATCGTATGCAGGATCATGCGGAGTAGGTACTGCAATGAACACAATATCTCTATCATTTACACAAGTGTAAATGTCACTGCACATTAGAACCGTTTTGCTTTGATGATTAATAACATCGTAGCCTCTAACATCATGTCCTTTTTCTGCTATAGCTTCTGCACAAGGCATGCCTAATTTTCCTGTGCCAATAAAACCTATTTTCATTGTGCTATACCATCCCTTTTATTAATATAAGTGCTTTTCATAAAATGTCCCCAATCGTAAGACTGCATGTATTCATCAACAGTTGGCCAATGTTTGATAGGTTTACCTGCGTATTTTATTCTAAGATTATCTACAACATCATTGTATAATTTTGTGTAATCTTTTTTAGTTTTTTCTTTCATATTAATTCCTAGTGTATCTAAAACCAAATTTGCATGATTTAAATGACCTTTTATATCTGGATGCAAATCTAAAACTAACCCTTCAAATTGCCTATTATTGAGATTATTAAAAATAACCTTTTGAGGCAATGCTTGTTTAAAAACATCTAATCCGTGATGATTACTTTTAAAATAAGCCAATGAAGGTCCTTGATCTTTTGGAGTATTTTCATAATCTGCTATGTGACTTTGATGTGATATATTATGCATCTTGTTTGCACTAATAATTGCATAGCAATTCTTTGCTGTGTCATTATACTCTGACCAATATTTTTTTACCCATTTGCGTCCGTAAAAATTACTATTTAAAATATTTCCTCCTGCTTGCCAACCGTTATCAAATAATCTATCTTCTCTATGCCAAGTAGACCAACACACGAGAATTAAATCTTTAGGTGTAAACTTTCTTAACAAGCTACATTCTAACATATGATGAGCAATTGAAACATTGCCGTGACCTGCATTACCCCAATTTTCGAAAGGTATGTCTAAATCATATGCAATTACGTCTGCCCAAGTAGGCCACGGAAATTTTGTATAACTACATCCGAAAGCAAATATCCTGTCGTACTCCACCCATATCTCCTTCAATTATAAAGTACATATATAATTATCTAAGATTTTGAAATACAGTCATGTTCCTGAGATCAGGGTAATCTGCAGATGTCCATTTTCTTGGCTTACGTATTTCTGCATCAGGAAGACTATCTAAGCCTAGTTGTGCAGTTTCAGGTGTCATATAATAATGATAGCCTATATGTTCAATATCTTGGTCTTTCCAAGGAGTATCTGGATCTCGACCATCATAGCTCATACGTTTTAAAACATCATAAGTAAATTTATCATCACATAGTATAGCTCCTCCTCTTCCTAAACTTAAATGCTTTTGGAATTGAAAGCTTAAACACATCAAAGAATCAGATATATAACTATCTTTTCGCCAATACACAGCTGCATCTATTATTCTTGTATTGCCTAAAAAATAATAATCTTCCCAAGATTCATCTATCCAACTCCAAGGCAATTTTAATTTTTGTAAAGTCATAGGTACACTAATATAAGTGTGCGTAGGGCATACCATTGCTGACAATGGTTCTATACGTAAACTTAGTTCTATTGCATGTGTACAACAATCTGTTGCTACTGCATAAGGCGCACCATAAAACTTTGCAATTTGTTTTTCAAACTCTTTTACTGTTTCAAAGTTCATTAGCTTTCTTCTTTGCTCTAGTTATAACTTCATTATAATGTTCTTTTACATGAAGTGTATGGTTTTCATTTTTTACAATATTTAATGCATTTTGATAATTGTACTCTACTACATCTTGCATACTTTCATGTAGTTCCTGTAAATTTATTTTTGATAATCTATATAATTCATCAACTATCATTTGTATACGCAAGTCATTATCAGCAACACTGTCAAAAGAATAATTTATTTGTGTGGGTAATTTAAAGCCTAACGTTTCTAAATGTCTATGTATACCTAAATTACCTAAAATTATAAATGGTTTTTTTGATATAATTGCATTCCAAGTCTTTTCTGTAGTAAATGGACAATGTAAAAAAGATTCAGTTACAACATCAATTACACACTTATCCATTTCAGTAGGTGGTGCATATTGATCCCAAGTCTGTCCTTCTAAATAAGTTTGTTTAGGTTGCCAATACTTCCACTCATAATAATCTTCATCAAATCTATCAGGCTTGTAATGATAGCTTTCTTCTGGATTATGCCAAGTAAAATAATTAGATTCTAATAAATTTAATCTTGCTAGTTGATCTAATATTTTTTTCCTATGTATTCTAGGCTTATAGTTCATGCATAGAAATAATCTTTCTGGATTACTATTATTGCTTATTGAATTATTATGATAAACACTTTCATATAAAAAGTAAAAAGGCCAAATTTCGTATTCTAAATTAGGCAATCCTTTTAAAATACTGTCATAATAACTTATATCATATCCGCCTTGAACCATGTATACATCTTTGGCTTTTAAAAATTTTTCTTTAGTAAAAAAAGGAGTAGCACTATGCAAACTAGCTTCTTCAGCACACATTAAGGCAATAGGTTCTTTTTGACTTTCTTCTATAAGATAATCAATTAATCCTTCGTCGCCTTTCCATCTTACAGCAGGCTCAATATCGTTCCATACATTTAAATACTTCATTTGAATCCAAAAGGTAATATTACTTGCTCTACAAACATTTTATGTTGTTCCGTAGATGGATGAAGATTATCGCTTGATAAATCTAAACCGGTATTATCTTTGCACCATTCTTTAATACCTTCTATAGGCAAAAATTTCTTAAAATTTATTTCATCATATAAATGTTTACATTCATAATACTTACTATTTTCAACGTTAGCTGGAAACACACTATTAGTATATGTAGACATAAAATATTTAATATTATATTTTTCTAAAAACCATTGAGTTCTTAAAATATTTTCTAGTGTCTGTATATAATCTCCTACTTCAGAATAAAAATGTTTGTAATAAATTTGTGACTTGGGGCGTGTCCAATGATGATTTAATATTTCCCAAGTTTTATATTCTTTAATAAATCCTGTAGGATTTTCTATCCAACCGTCTACATTTTTCCATTCTTTTGCAGACATGTCATCTATATCAATATAACTTTCATGTCTATTTGGTCCTGACCATACTACGCCGACAAGGATTTCTTCTGCTGAATTTGTTTTTAGTTGTTTGTTTACCTCATAAATTATACTTCTGCTAATTAGTGCATTTCCCTGGCTGCTCATAGCTTTACTAATATGTTGATATTCTGGCATTGCTCTTGCAAGGTGTCTTGGCCATGTATCAATATGGCTAGATATACACTCACTAAAACTACAACCACTTGTTATTAACTTTTTCATCTTAAAAATCTTGCAGGGGTGCCCACATATATACCTTCTTTTGTAATACTTTTTGTTGCACTACTGAATGCTCCAATAGTAACATTGTCGCAAATTTCAATATTGTTAATTGCTGCACTTTTAAAATTAAACATACAATTTTTTCCAATTGAAGTTTTACCAGCAATCATTGTGCCACTGTGCAACATACAATTATTTCCTACTGTTGATTGATGACTTACCAAACAGTATGTTTCAATAAAACAATGATTGCCTACTTTGGCGCCTGCCATTAGGCTACTAAAGTTTGCTACACAAGATCCTTTTCCTATTGTTGCACCTTCAAACACAATAGCACTATCGTGAACATAAGTTACACAATCACTATCATACTCATCTAACAAGTCTATAGTTTGCTCACGCTCTTTTAAGTCTAATGCAAAACCTACAAAGTATTGGAAGTCATCTTTATTGTCTAACTGTTTAAACTCTTGCGGTGTCATCAAACTAGTATCTTTAATTACAAAGTTTTTTCCATAGAACAAACTTTCTTGCGTTAACGTACTTTCTGCATAGCCGATAATTTTTAATGGCTTTTCATTTTTGATAATCATCCTAACCTCTTAAATAAAATATTTTTTGTAATAGGTTCTTCTAGTAGTTTTTCTTGAAGATCTAAAATATGTACTTGGTTAAACATAGTCACAGGTAGCATGCGTTCATACAATTCTTGTAACTCCTCAATACTTTTATTTCCTAATTCATTAATTAATTTAATAATTTTTCCAATCCTTTTATAATGGCATTCTTCTTTATCGTAACTTTCATCCCAGAATTCTCCAAAAGACTGAAATCCCCATTTGTGCATATATTCTAAATTTCCTGGAGGGCCTACCATTATAAACGGTTTACAATTAAGCATAGGATTCATTATTTTTTCTGTAAGAAATCCTGTAGGTTCTGCAAATCTTGTTTCATTTACAATAGCACAAAAAGATTCGTTATAAAAGTCAACAGGATTTGTGTTAACATGTAAGTTAGGAGATTGATCAGTTAAAGATAAAGATTTTTTCATTTTTATGCCCATAGTCTTAGGAGATAAATCTCCTAAGATAGTTGCACCTTTTTGTATTTGTTTTTTCCATTCAGATAATTTATCTATGTCAAACCAGATATTATTTTGTAGTATTTCTGGGGAAGAATTGTAAATCCAACTTATGTTTATATCACTAGAATCAAAAGTGCCTGCTAGATAGCTTGCTATCAAATGTCTATGCGATGCATACTTCCAGTTTCCGCACCAAAACTTTTTTGTTATTTCTTCTTTTTTTGGTATTGTAAGATTAAATTCAGCTGATGCAGGATAAAGCCAACCTACAGGCGAACAATATAATTCTATAGTTGGATATTTAAATCCAAAAAAATCATTTACTTTATAGTTTGGTGTATATACACTAACATTTTTTAGATTATTTCGTTCAACAAAAATTTCTATACTATCTAACTCTCTTGCACGTACATTATCAATGTCTTCTGTTTCATAATCAACATAATGATTATTAACTCCTGTTTTTTCGGGCTTGTCAATTCTATATGTGCTCAAAGGTTCAAGTAAATATATTTTCAAACCCTTTTTATTCATCTTATTTCTTGGTTTCACATCTAAAATTGTGCTTGCTAATTCTAAATATTCTATTTTTCCTACACCCATAAACACTGCATATGGATTAGTTACACCTTTAAAAAACGTCCTGCCCATAGCATCAAAATATCTGTCCCAGCTTTCTTGTAAAGATGTTTTTCCTACCAAAGGAAACCAAGAAGGACCTAATGGATAGTTACTATATAAGCCTGTATTAGCAGGATTTAGTACATTGTGTTTTGCTATTAAATTATGATGGTGTGAATATTTCATATATTTTTCCAATCATCTATCAAATGTTGAAACTCAGGAAATGTTTTTTTAAAATTTGTATTACGTCTTTTATCATGTTCTTCAAAAAATCGCACAAAGTTTTCTTGGGCGTCTTGCATTTCCTGATCTGAATTAAATCCTTGTTTCATAAAATCCAAGCTACGTGAAAATCTTGCTATCTGGTGTGGTTTGAACCCAACCCATCTACTATTTCTATTTTTATCGGGATTAGCTTTCATAAATTCTAAACATTCATCTCCATAATGCCAAAACTCTTTTGGTAGTACTTTTAAACTTTGCCATGCAGGATAATGAAGTGCAGGAGTATCTACATAAACCCTATGAATGCCGTAAAAAATAAGTTTCCCGTTATTATCTCGTCTAGTTTTTGTTACGTTGTATATACGTTGTAGCTCTAATATGCCTTCCATTAGTTTTTTTATACTAGGCATACTAAGCATATTTAATGTAACAATAAAAGTAACTAATCCATCTTTAGTACGATTCAAATAATTGTGTACATTCCTCCATAGTAAATCAAAATCTAAACCATTTCTTATATATTCAGCTTGTTCTCCCCAGCCGTCAACACTAACAAATAATCTAAAACTTTCTAATTTATCATACTCTGTAATAAAGCTTACAGTATCAACAAATCTATTCCAATTTTTTTCAGGCACACTGGCATTTGAAGTTATACTCATGTTAAGATCTTTGCGTCCATTATCAACAACGTAATCTAACACACGAAAAGTATTTTTATCCATTAGCGGCTCGCCGCCAGTCATTCTAAAATGTTTAAGTTTAGGATATAAATCAGGCCACCATTTCCAAAATGCTTCTACATATGGATTTTCTTCTCTATTGGGTATAGGATAATGACCAATACTTTTAAAGTAGTCAATACTATTATGCGGAACTTTAGTAGGATAAGGGCCATTAGCATTTATGTCTTCTGCCCACTTACTACTTAAATGGGGACTACAATAACTACAAGCTAGGTTACATGCATGATTAAAGTTTACTTCTAAATATGTAGGATCAATATCGCCATCTGCGCCTGTATCAATTACATCTTCCCAACCTTGTTGTGCCCATGGCTCTGAACTACGATATGCCCTGTCACTAAGTTGTTTTCCTTGTGCCTCCACCTTCCAACAACTACTGCAACCATCTGGTTGCTTCCCTTGAAGCATCATAGCACGTTGTTGTTTCTTCTCTGGTGTGTTGTGCAATGCACGTGGATTCTTTTTTACAGCTTCAGCATCAATCTTATGCAGAGGAGGAAGAAAACAACTGTTAGTTAGTCCGTTGGTTAAGTGTATACTGCTCCACAACCATTTTGCCATACACATTGTAGGTGAAATTTCGTCAAGCATAGGTACAACTTGTTCTGCAGCTGTTTGTGGATCTATCTCAGTAATTTTGTTCATGTTCTTCAATAAATTTACGCAAATGATCAGCAAAAATTCTTTGCGTTTTAGGTCCAGGGTGAACGCCATCACAAGCATTGTCAATAGACAAATCTGTAATATTTTCATCGCACATTACTAACTTTTTAATACGCAATTCATCAAAAGCTTTTGTAAACAGAGACTTATTTATAATGCCTATTGGTGGTTTAATGTGTATCACAGTTTTAATTCCTAAATGTCTTAGCATTAATTCAGCTAAATTTATATAATTAATTGTTTCCCAAATAGCATCTGTATCATAGTAAAGATTTTTATAGTATGCCTTTACAATTTTTTCCTTCATCCACGGTCCGAACATTATTAAATCGCCTTTATCATTACTTACAATACATGATCTTTCTATGTAGCTCCATTTTAACACTACAATATCCCAAGGTTGAATCATATCTATATGCTTTTGTAATTGAAAATATATATGTTTATTTCCTGCTCCTGGCCTGCTATGATTTATTAAATTAAGTTTTAGATCATTTGCTAACATAGAAGCATAGCCAAGTTTTGAAGGGATTGGGCCGCAACCATTTGTAGCTTTGTCATAACAATCTTCTAATCCGTGGCCGTAGGTATGACTGCATCCAAATGTCCAAAGATTATGTGTCTTGCCCATGTAGATGTTCCCTTAAATCTTTACATAAATTTGTATCCATCATAGATGCTCTATAATTTAACCATGATAGATTATGTGATAGTTTGTTTTCAATTTTTTCCATGTCGTTATATAGGTCTTCAAAAGGCCTATCAAAAAAGTCAATTGATGCATTTACTGCCTTAACAAGTCTTTCTTCGTTGTCTACGATTTCATCATAGCTTTCGTCAATCATATCACCGAACGTTTTGTATCCTAATTCATTTAGAGTTCTAAGCATAAAAGGTTCACCAATGATTACAAAGGGTTGCATAAACATCATAGGTTTCCAAATTTTTTCACTAAAAAATAGTCGGCCTTCTCTAAAGTATTGATATGTTTCAGGACAAATATGAAGAAAAGAATCATAAAATTTATTGTGTGACCAATCATGCACCGGGTTTGCTTCTTCTGCATTTACTCCGTCGTCAATTACAAGAGGAAGTTTTTGCTTGATATTATTCTGTTGATAAGTTTTAGAAGTTTTTGGATAGGTAATTGAAAACATTCTTTCTTGTTCTTCAAAATAGCCATTATACATTTGTCCGTTCAATCCGAAAGACAAGTATCCTTGATTTACGTAAGGATATAACAAAGTCATAGAAGCAAATCTGCCTGCATGAGGACGCCTATTAAGACAAATAAACTTTTTATACCTCTGTTTACGTGTTGCAATAGATATTGCACCTAACCCGCTAATGTAATCAAGATTTTCTGTTTTTGTTTGTCTTTCCCAAAAATTATTATATATGGTTTTAAATTTATTAGTGGGGGCTAAATTAGCCGAAACTATAACAAAATCATCATGCGTTAATATATTATATTTAGAAAGTAGCACATTAATAATTTTTTCTTCCCAAAAACTCCATGACCATCCTTCATAGCTATTAAAAATTAATAGTTTACATTGGCCTGTTTTAATATGACCTAATGTATCACTAGGTATTTCAAATTCATTTGCAACTTCTGTGACGGTAGACAAAGATACGATAATAGGAAAATAATATTTTTCATTTACTCCTGCTAATCCTTTAAATCGATCTTTAAATACTACTTCGAACGGTTCTCCAAACAGTCCAAACATACCTGTATCGTATTCTTGTTTTATAAAATAATCACTTGTAAGATACTTTTTTGGCCAACCAACGCAATATTTAAATCCTACTTCATAATCATCATCTCTAAAATCTAATGCTACTCTCATTATATCTCTCTATCTATAACCATATGTTCCATTCTTCCAGGATTTTGATAAACTGTCTTAAAAAACTTGCTTTGTTGTGGGTTGAATGGTTCAACAGGAATTGGTACATCTAGTTCATTTAACAATTTTTCTCCTAAACGTAAAACTTCATCATACAAATTATCCTCATGTGTTTGTATATTCTTCCAATAATCATTTAAGTAACGAAAGTCTCTTACATTTACAAAATCCCAATCAGTTGCCATTGTTTTATATAATCCTTCTCGAGCTCCATATACAGCCCATAATCCATTGCTAACATCTGCACCAACTGTAAGCCAAACATATAATCTATGCAAATTTTTCCAATGTAATTTTGCAAACTGTTCTTTGTTTACTCTTAGTCCTCTGTCTAGTGCCATTTTAACACCTTCTCTAAATCCTGCTCTCCAGGCTTGTTGAGCAGTGTAATTATTGTAAACATAACTAAAGCAACTATTCATTTGAATGTAATTTATATCCCAGCAAAAATCAACTTGTGCATGTGCATTATTAGGATCTGCGTTTTCATGTGTTTTCATACGCAACACAAATTCTTTAGGCCAACATTTTAAGCCGCCATTGCCATACATTAAACCATTAACTACATTATAACCAGCCCAACTGATTACACTGTGTTGTAAATCTTCATGCTCTTCAAAGTCTATTTCTTGATTTAAAAATTTTTGATCAACAATATTATCGCCATCAACTGTAATAAATCTATCTGTATCGCTGAGCTCGGCACATGCTTTGTGAGCTGCATCGCTCCCTTCTACTCCATGTACTCTTTTAGCCCAGGGAACTTTAGAACACAAATCTGCATAATTTTTTTCTGCATTTGGCTCGTCATAACTAAGATAAATTATATCATAATCAGTTACTTTAAAAGTTTTACTCATGTGATAATCTCATGTCCGTAAGCTTCAAAATATTTTGCTGTATAAACACTCACATCTTCTGTTTCATCTTTGTTTATAAATGGAATTGTCACTTTTTCTTTCAAACTATTTAACGGTATTTTCAATGACCTATATAAGATATTGGGATCGTGTTTTGCAGTTACACTAAAATATAACATATCATCTTGTTTGTAATGAGATAATTGGAAAAATTTTAAGGTTGAAGGATTCAAATCTAAAAACCAAAGTTTATCTCTAATATCCTGTGTAATAATAATATCATACTCTTTGTCTCTTTCAACACTATAAAGTTTGTCTCCTAATAAAACTTTCTCTCCATTTTTTAAATTATTAGAATTAACAAGATCAAGTTTTGTATTTTCGGTAATTAGTTTAGCACTGTAAATACTATCTACAAGTATTGTAGATCTACTTTTATACCTCCATAAGGCGAAAGTAAAATTGTTACCCTTAAAAATAACATCTTTTGTAGAAACGCTAGTTGTCTTTATATTTGTAACTAGTTTAGCACTATATAACTTATTATTTTTTAAGTAAATATCTCCGTCATTAACAATATCATTAAATTTTAATGACTTATTTTCATCGTCATGTAGACTTACATTGCTAGCAATCATTTCACAATTATCAGGATCAAAATTTGTTCCTGCTTTTTGATCATTTATTAATTTATATACGCAATTTTCTATCCATACATGTTGCCCTGCAAGGTGTTCAAGTTCATCGTACCATACATCAACGTGTACACCTACATACTCTTCTTTATGTTCTAGTGTTGTAACAGATAATTGCTGTGTTGGTATATCAGTAACGTAAACATCCTTAACTAATAGTTTAGAATTTTTTATACTAAATCCTTTGTTTTTATAATTTGGTTTTTTTAGTTGGTAAACATTATTTTTATACCAAACTATATCATCTTTTTTATATGATAACTCTTTGGCCCAAAGAAACACTGTCATACCGTCATAAATTTCCTTACAAGCCAAATGCCCTAATCTATTTTTTACAACTATAGGAAGTTTATAACATGTCGAACTTGCTTCTTTATGTGAATCTTGATAATTTTTTAATTTAAGTATCTTTTGTTTTTGAGATATATCGTATATAACTATATAATCAGTTGTTTTTTTATCACCATTTAGTATAGGCAAAGCATCTGATTGCGGGACTTTTACAACTTCTTGATTATCTGGTAATTCGTCGTGAATAGAACCACTTATTGATACAATACTGCCGTCATCTTTATTAAAATATACATATGTTGAGTCGTGTTGCTCTACTTCTACTCTTAATGCATTTATAAAATCAGTTAAATTAGACATTTAGTAAATTCCTATATCTTTCTATGACGGGAGATTTTTGTAAAAAATCTTTTTCTGTATAATGTAAGATTCCAGTTTGTACAAAATTTCCTATTTTAATACTACAGTCTCTCGATATATAAAAGCCAACTCTATCTTGCCAGTTATCAGAACCATCAACCCATCCTTGACAATTTTTCTTCATATGAGTAAAACTTGGATACTTAATAGAAGGATTTGTAATATCTGAAGCACAATCTAAAATTAAAGCAACAATAGAAGCACAAACATCAACACTTACATGCTTAGGTCTTGTTACACCTTCGCAAAATATCTCATAAAAAGCTTGCCAGTTATTCATAACTAGTTCTAAATATTGGTAAAACTCTAGTGCTTTTTCCGACTTTTCAAAGTAATGAAATCCTGCATATAAATTTGGTAATTTATTAATTGTAAAAACTTTTCTATAATAATTTGTATCTGCTACTTCCCCTCTATATGTAAATACTTTGCTAGTAAAAAATAATTTATAATTTTCTAAAATATTCCACCATGATGAAATATCTTGTAGGACTAGCATATCAGTATCCATTACAATAGTTTTTTCATACGGACTACAATGATATAGCTTCCATCTATTTTGTATTTTCCAATCAACCTTACTTGCATCATCGTTCCAAGGTATAGGAATAATTTGATCAAACAAGTTACTAAATTCAACTTCATCATTTGTAACTAAACTTATTTTGATGTCAGGATTTGTAAGTTGCAAACTCATTGCAAGTAATTCAGCTTGTTGCACGTAATTTGCAATATCACTATTTTGTGCTAGTACTAAAATACCTCTACTCATTATAAAGTACCTTATCTATTTGCCTGCCTAAACTAAATTTATTCATCACATGAATATTTTGCCCATTTGTAGATAACGCTGTATATTCTCCTAGGTAGTCTTTCTTTTCAACTAAAAACGTCATTTTTTCATCATTTAAATTAACTAGTATATCTTTATCAGTTGTATACATCATCTTTCCAGGCATTTCTTTAGCAAATCCTCCTTGACAAAATCCATTCATAATATGTATACCTATACTAAATGCAAAATCATTTCTAAACAGATTTGATGTAATTTGATAAACTCTCCTATAATGATCCCACTCTTTTTCTATATGCTGTAGTAGATCGAAATAAATTTTATTTGTTTTTGTTTTACGAAAAAAAACACAAGTAGCCCAATAAAATGGTACACTAGTGTCGCTTACATATGTAAATTCGTGCTGATTTCGTATTTGAGATATATCAACAGAATCTTTGTAAATTAAAAAATCATCATCTAAATCAAAACAAGATAATAATAGATCGTTGGATATAATGTAATCTGTATCTAATAGTAAAGTTTCATCATAGGGAGTTAAGTCGAATACTTGACATCTTGATCTATTGTTGAATGGAGCAGATTTTTGATATAATGCTCCATCAAAATATAAACGTTCATTTGGCTCATTGTTATAACTTAGAGGAATAATCCTATCAAATATTTTTTCATCAAAATTATTTTTAAGATATTCTACGCTATCTGTTAATACAGAAGTAGGTAGTCCTAAATATTTTTTTATACGTTTTGCTAAAAATACTGCTTGTTTTACATAATCAACTTGTGAGTTGTTTCTAGCAATTAAAAATGCACCTTTAGGATTGCTCATAGTTAACTAACTTCTCAACTGTTCTTTGTTTTTTAAGTTTAATATATTCTGTATGATAAGTGTTAGATGCAGAAAAATAAACTTGTAAAATTTCGTTATAGAAACTTTCTATATCTTTAATTACAGTAGGAATCCCGTTGTCATCAGTTAACACAACGTCTTCAGTTTGTTCACTTTCTAGTAAAAGTTTTACAAAACTTACAATTTCCTTTGTGACAGAAAATTGGCATCCGTTATGGAAGTATAATAGATCTTGCTGATACTTTTCTTCGAGTAATCTTTTTTGATTGTTTAGGGTGACCATATAATTAGAAAAATCTAATGCTTTTGTAAGCTTGTCGTCCATACTTTACTCCTATAATAGTAGTATATATTAATTTTGCCTCGTATTGATCACAAGGTCTGACACTATTATTATAGCATAAAATAAAATAAAGTCAACTTATAAACCAGAAACGGTTGTAGAAAAAGGCTCAGGCACAGACACTGTTGTAGTCTGAGCACCATCAATTGTTGCGAGTCCATTTGCTCTTACGAACAAGGTTGAATTTAACACATCAGCTAAAACATTTTCATCAGGTTGTCCATAGCTAGGATCAGAAAATTCGCACTTAAATTGTAGCACACTATCACTTAGTTCCATGGCATAAATTGTATATCTATTAGGATTATAAACTCCGCCGCCGGAACCATAGTAAGCTGTTTGATAACTATTTGACATATAGTCATGTCCAATCCCACCATAGGATTGCCCATAACCTGTAGAAGATATTGTTGAATTAAATCCAAAATCTACATTTCCTATTGCATCAAGCATATTTTTCCAATCTAATGTTTTACTTTGTGTTCCTGTATATGTCATACTAGGATTGAATCGTATTTTTCCTCCAGAATTAAAATATTCTCTACGAGCTTGAGCAGACGAAAACGTAACTTTAAATATATGGCTTAATGTGCCATTCCACGGTGCTACTGCACTATTCGAAGTATCACATACAGTGATTTCTGCTTGTGATGGATGTAATGCCAATCTATCAGTTTCCATATTTGTAGCTAGAGATTCTAAGCCTTGTATGTAAGCTTCTTCAACTTTATCAGTATTGGCTAAGTTTGTTAAAAAATCACCTGTTACAAAATCCAATGGGCTAAATCCAGTTGTGCCTACTTGATGATAACGAATTTTGATAATGTTAATGTACAATAACTTGTAATTTAATGCATCGATTGTATCATTGCTAGTTGTTTGATCAACACCAGAGCCTAAAGCTTGTCCGTAGCCATACGAATAACCATTGTTAGCCGCAGTTCTGTTAGTTTCCTCTGCTGGACCTAGAATGTTATCTACTCTTGCTTTAAGTGCGTTAAATCTGGACGCAAGTACTTTATTTGGCATTATAAAAAATTACCTCTCTAGTACTATTTATCGTAGAGATTTGTGCATTAACCTGCTCTGAATGTGCCGCCCCAACCTCGATTGAAAATTTGCCCAGAGCCTGTAGCTTCTAAAAATGCAAATGTACCTTGCCAGGTACCAACAGCTCCTGGATAAATTTTCAGTTGTACTTGTCTGGTGCTTCCAGAGGTCATTGAATATGTTTTAGTTGCTATCTGCGACTCTGTTGTACCTGTTTGATTTGGATAACCTGTGCTGTACGAGTCATCTACTCCTACTGGAATTTGTGACGGCCTACTTAATTCTTGTATAGTTACCTGTCCTGTTCCTGCTGTACATGTGATTGTGTAATTAAAAGTAACTTCGCCTTGACTCATAGAATGAATAAAGTTCATTCCTGATGTAGGCGTAACTGTAAATGCAAATGTTGCACTTGGCGGTGCTGGATCTTGTGGGCTTGAACTTGCTGGCGTTCCTCTATCACCAAAATCACCTACTCCGTCACCACTAATAAATTCTTTGTTTGCTGTTTTTACTCTTTCAGACTCGTAATTTTGAGGTATATTTGCTATAGGCGAGCCGTTCACAGTAAAGCCTACAGGGAAAGCATTATTATCAGCAGCTGTCATAATTACCCTGGTAAACTGATCCCAACCCCCATCTAGAGCGATATTACCATCGAATGTTGAACCGTCTTGTCTAAATGTGTTTATCCATTGTTGTGTCCAATAAGCAGGACCTGCTGTGCCTGGGCGTCTATACAATCCATATCTTGTTTGTCCTGCAGCATTAGTAAATTGAGAATTACTCAAGTATACCAATTGAGAAATTTGTGATCCTATTGTTACCGCAGTTGTTTTTGGTATATTGGCAAGATAACTTGTGCTCCATTCGTTGTACCATTGTGGATCGTAATAGTATCCTACTGCACCTGTGCTAGTATCATTAATGTTGATAGTTCTGGCTGCGCCGCCGTTGTTTAATGTCAGTGTTAAAGATTCCAACCCGTCGGAAGAGTTGTCTGCTTTAGTAACTAGTGATAGTGTAGCTTGATTATTTTGAATAATAAAGTTACCAGTAAGACTACCATTTACTAAGTCGTCAACACTTATACCTGTAATTGTATAAGGTACTGCTGTATTATTTGTCACATTAGTTGTTGTAAGTGTAAATGTAATTGTGCCGCCTTCGTTGACTGCACTCTGAGGTACGCTTGAAATAGTATACGTCTCAGTATCATCTTGTGGAACAGTAAATCCACTTAAATTAACTGTAGTAAAGTAAGTAGGCGTAGGCACTATAACACTGTTAGCACCATCTGCTCTGTATTGTTGGATACTGCTTGTTAATGAACCGTCTACGTTATTATCTACTTGATTGTCTGTAACAACATCATTAAATTCTATCCTGAATTCTACAACTTGGGGATTAGCTATTCTAACTTTTACTGTGTATAAGTTTCCTGCATATATTCCGCTATACGACCCAGATCCTGTTTTTAAAAACGCTGTTTGATATGATGAAGTTAAATTATTATTACCTATAGCATAACCTTGGCCTGAGCCTGTCGCAGTAGTAGATGTAGATCCAAATTTAATTGTTCCTATTTCACTACATAGTGCAGCCCAATCCAACCCTTTAGGTGTGGTTGCACCAGTGTTATTAGCAGATAAACGGATTTCGCCGCCAGCATTAAAAAAATGCCGCCTGTGATTTTCATCAGTAAATGTTACTGTGCAAACATGATATACTAAGCCGTTCCATGTTGCTGTTCTAGTGCTTGTAATTTTTGATTCTAGTAATGCTTGTGAAGGATGAATAAGTAATTTATCTGATTCAATACTATTCATTAATGCTTCATAATCTGCAATACCTTTTTTAGTGCCGTCAGCATCGTTTACTGTAGCACCTGAATTATTAACTTGTTGGCTTGTTTCTTCAGCAACAATATTCAGATCTTCTATTACTTGTCTGATCCCAGTTTCAGTAACTCCTACTTGGTGTATTCTTGCTTTGAGTAAATCAGTATATATGTTATTGATATGATCTGCATCAATAACGTCACTAGTGTTATTGACAGGTGAACTAGTAACTGTTTGGCCATAACCGCTGGTACCGCTCCCGATACCTAAAATAAGTTCTATTCTGGATTGTAAGTTGTTTAATCGTGCCGCGGTTATATCTGCCATTAGTAAAAATCCTTAAACCTTAAGCACACATTCTACTAGTTTTTCGCCTTCGTCATTGTTAGTTTCAAGAGATATACCTACCAACGCATTCGTTGTAATTGTACTGCATACTCCTTCTCTCCATGCAAACAATGCTTGTCCTTTTGATACAGGACCATTTACTCTAACTGGTACTCTCCCTTTAAGTGCTATAGCTTGACCATCACATTCTGAATTCATTAAATACGCAGGATTGTCTGATATTACTCCAATGCAATAATCTCCAACTTTTGCGGATCTTGCTTCTGCATCGCCGCCTACAGCCATTGCAGTGCCTACAGGATAAATTTCATCTGTAGTATATTTCTCTGCTAAGTCAGCATATCTTGCTTGTGTAGCTGTACCTTGAAATAAATTAGCTGCAATATTACCTGTTGCATCTCTTACTGCTACTGTGTTATTTGACGCACTTGCACTTGCTGTTCTGAAATCTGTTCCTACTCTAAGGGCAGTAGCTTGTGAAGCTTCCCCAGTAAAAGTTGTTGCAAACACATTTGCCCATTTAAATCCACTACTTCCTAAAGTTACTGTATTGTCTAATGCTGGAATTAAGCCGTTTGCTGTAAAATCCATTGTATGTGTGTTTGTACCTGACCCATTTGTATTTTTTACTTTAATTTTACTATTGTTGCCAGTTACATTTTGTATTACTGCTTCGGAACCGTTTTCTATAAAAAGTTGTAAATCTTGTGAGTTACCAATTTGTATTCCACCGTCTGGGAATTCAACAGTTGTTGTAAAAATAGTATTGCCACTGGATGCTTCTTTAATGTAAGCTGAAGCAAGTTCTCCTCCTAGTCTTAAACTATCAGAAGCTGTACCCCAAAAATAATGTCCTACAGGTGTAGTAACACCATTCGTAGCAAGTTTTGTGTTTATTAGAGTGATACCTTTTTTTACTCTGTCAAATCCTGTAATTGTGTTAGATGTCCCAATATCAAATTCTGCTGAACTAATTAAGAAAACTGTTTCTCCATTTACAGTACCTGCAATCAAACTTCTTGTTGTACCATTTGTGTCTAAAACTTCTAGGCTTTGCATTTGGGTTACACCGTCGCCTGCGTTTTGTGGACCAATTAGTATAAAAATAGTGCCGTTGTAAACATAAAGTTGATCATTTGTAGTATCCCACCAAAAATCACCTATTGATAATCCTGTAGGTTGTGTAGCTGATGCTTCTGATCCCCCGTTTGTCCTCCACTTTGTTCCATCATAAAATTTTAGTTTACTTACAGTAGTATCATACCAAATTTGACCACTTAATGGTCTAGCTGGTGCTGATGCTCCACTAAAATTTTCTAACAAAAACAGGAAGTTTTCGTTTTGTATTTCACCGTAACCTGCGTAATTTTTACCAATAAATTTTAAATCGGTAGTCTGGTCAACGGTTCCGTCTTCAACATTTGTTAAAGTAACGTTACTGTATCTATCTATTTGGTATGCCATTTATGTAACCCCTAAAAGTACTTACTTATGTTATTTATCGTTTCGAACACTTGTTTTAATATGCTGTTGTAGACTGCCACTCCCAACCCGAACCGTTTGATTGAAATATCATCATAGAACGTGAAGCTGTAAGGGAAACATTACCACTAGCACCCGCAAAAACTATATCTTGCACAACAGATTCATTTTGTGTTCCGTTTGCATCTACTGCAATATACGATATTGTTTTAGCAGAATCTACATCAATACCACTAGCTGTAGCATTTGCATATGAAGTACAGTGTAATTTTGCTTGCTTTCCAGCATTTATTGCCGCGGCAGGATACATATCATTTAAATATCCTGCAACTGCCGCTTGCAAGGCTGAACCTGTACCTAAACCTGTGATATCAAAACCCATTATAATTGTTTCATTTGCTATTTCTGTATCGGTGTATAATTTTGTTGAGACATCTTGGCTATTTGTAGGATTTTTTACTCCTGTTATTTTATGATTGCCACTTATATTAATATCTCCGCCAGGAGTAATATTCATGCCTCCATTTGCACTTATATTAATAGCTGATACAGTATTTGTAATTGAATTACCGTCTATGTTTATTGCATCTACTTGTAGGTTTGTTAACGTTCCTACTCTTGTTAATTCATCTGCGTATAAAATATTTGATAAGCTTGTGTTTGTTAGTTTTGTTTGTCCGCCTATTTTGATTTCTGTTGATGTATCTGCCAAATCAATATTTTTATTAAATGTCCATGAATTTGTAGAATTAAGCCATTTTATTTCTTTATTAGAATCTGTTGATAGAAGAGTTATACCGCCGCCATCTACTCCTACATCATTTCCGCCGGTGCTATCTGACTGGTATCCTAATTCTATATTTTTATCTTCAACTCTTAAAGTAATAGTATCAATTACAGTGCTTGTACCTTGTGCTATAATTTGTCCTGTTACTCTTAAATCACCTTCAACATCTAATGTATAAGCTGGTAATCTATTTGTTGTGAATATACCAACTTTAGCTGCAGACGCATCGACATATACAGCATCAACAATTAGTGAATTAAATTGATTACTACGTACTCGCAAACTTAAATCGTGATCTAAAAGCTGATTTTCAATAAAAAATTTATCACCAATAACTTTCTGCACATTATTTTGCGAAAGTCCAATAGTAAGTCCACCTGAATTTTGTATTGTGAGAGCACCTGTAGTAACATCATTAGAATTTGAAGATAGAAACTGTTCTGCTGTTCTTGTTACTCCAAGTGCATCTGTCAAACCCGAGGCACTGTTTGCAATACCTCTCCATCTAAAATTTAATTTGTCTATAATGTTGAAGCCTTCATAAATTATCCCATTAGGATTATCATTTGTTACTAATCCTAATATACGTTGTTCGTATGCAGGAGTAAATTCAGTTGTGCTTACAACAGCGGCAAGTTCGCCACCTATGTTTAAATACGCTAAAGTCCTTGACTTACTTGTATTATCTATAATAGTTTTTATTTCAAATCCACTTTTTCCTTGCTCTACAGTATAGTCTGGACCTATCAAAATTGTATCAGTGCCATCAAAAGCAAACATTTGGTTTGTAAGATTATTAATCCACAAGTCTCCAGCTACCATAGTAGGAGCCGAGCTTTGAACAAAAGGTCCTCCGCTTGCTTTCCATTGAACTCCATCATAAACCTGTAATCTTTTTGTAGCTGTATCCCACCATAATTGACCAGTAAGTGGAGTGCTAGGAGCAGCAGTATTGCTAAAATTTTCTAATAGTTTAATAAAATTTTCATTGAAGCTTTCGCCATATCCTGTATAGTTTTTTCCTACAAGTGTAAGGTTAGTGCTATTTGTATCAATTTGGCCATCAATCAATGATGTAAGTAAAGTTCCGTCTGTTTTGTTTAATTGATAGCTCATGTGTTTGTTACTCCACTGTATATAATATAGTTAACAGCTAAGTACGGATCAATTGTATTCATAGGTGTACCTAATGATGTTGTAGTTTTAATGCCACCACTTGAAGCTAGACCTTGTGTACCTTGTGTACCTGCAGTAATTGAAAGTTGTATAGCATCTGTATCAGTAGGTGTACCAGAACCTACTCTTGTTGCATAATACTGTGTACCACTATCGCCTTCCATATCATGTTCATGCTCTGGTAAGTTTTCTACATTTAATGTTGTATTTTGTGTACCTCCAGTGCCACCTATAGTATCGGCCGCAACATCTGTAACTCTGTTTGCACTAGAGCCACCCATTGCATCTAAACCTAAAGGAAATCTACCACGCATGTCAGGCACTGCAAAAAAGTTTACACCCGAATCTGATATAAGTGAAGAATCCTTAAAATTAAATCCAATTGCAAGCCACAAATCATTGTAATCTGATTTCCTAATTTCTGAGCCATCACAAAATAACCATCCTGGAGGAGCAGTTGTTCCTCCAAACATTACCATTGTGCCGACAGGTGTAAGTGGAATAGACTTTAAAAAGTTATTTTTTGTAATTCTAAATACACCAGTTTCACCAGTAGGCCTATTAATTATTAATTCATCTGAATTTTCTGCCGCATATGTTACAGTTTTGTTTGAAATAAACGTATTTGCAATAGACATATTGAAAGTTTTTGTACTGCCGCCAGTTTGACCGTCGAATTCAAAACTTGCTGCAGATACATCACCAGTCACAGAAAAGGTTGTAGCACTAGCAAGTTTATCAGCAGAGCCTGCCCTACCACTCACTGTGCCTGTGACATTACCTTGTACATTACCAAAAAAGGTATTTGCATATATACCATTATATTTGTTTGTAAGTGTACCTATGTTTCTTGTACCATTTGCATCCGGAACTACATTGCCTGACTGTAGTATCCCGCCAACATCTACATCTCCTCCTATATACGCATTTAAAGCTACACCAATACCACCATTTGTAATCAAGGACCCTGTGCTAATACTAGAACTATTTGTTGTGCTTGTAATTTGTAGTACTCCTGAGCCAGCTATTCCTGCTTTTGGAGAAATTTTAACATTTCCTGCTACATCTAACTCTTGTTCAGGAGCATTTGTGTTAATACCAACTTTTTGACTTGCATCAATACGCATTACAGTAGGGGTTGTGCCACCGCTACGTAATCTAATATCAATATTTGAACCACTCGTGTTGTGTTGAATTACGCCTTGCTCGCCATCTACAATTAAAGATAACTGACCGCCTGTTCCTATTACAACACCGTCATTATTTTTTACCTTCATATCAAAATTTGTTGTAGATGTTTTATCTGTTCTTACAAAATTTGCCGATGGAACAGTTTCGTTACCTATTACTAACGCTTCAGCTTTTTCTGAAGTACCATAATACTTTAAATTTTCTCCGCCAAATAAAGCAGAACTTACATTCATCCCTGCTTTGAGTCCTGTTGTAAAACCTTCTATCACTGTTTTTGGTGTAAATGCACTATCACTAACAATAAAAGCAGTTTTGTCTTTTATTTTAATAGCTAAAACAGAGTAGGTTACATTATCTGAGCCAACAATATTTTGGGGTATTGTACCTGTAAGTAGTCCGTCTGTAAATTCAGGACCAACTAATACCCATGTAGAACCTGTGAACAAGTATAGTTGTTGTGCTCCAGTGTTTACCCATAAATCACCTGCACTACTCTGAGATACTGATGGTTCTGAAGATGCTTTTTTTAATCCTGCCGCTGCTTGCCATTGGGTTCCGTCATAAATTTTTAATTGATCTACTCCTGTCGTAGTATCATACCATAGTTGGCCTTCAACAGGACGCCCTGGAGCAGACGCACTTGCAAAGTTTTCAAGTAAATGTAAAAAGTTTTCACTTATTGCTTGACCGTATGCAGTTGTAAATCTGCCGGGCAGACTGAGAGTTGTTTCTGTATTTAGAGTATTGTCAGAGACTGTAATAGCGCCTTTATTTACAGAGTCAGTATAACTAATTTGATACGCCATCTTTCTCCCCTTATCCCGCTAAACTCTGCACTCGTACAGTGTAATCAATTTGTATAAGTCTATTTAATGATTTTTGTACAGGATGAAAAATTACATGTGTTATTAATCTTCCTTGCCCTGTTGCACTATAACTTCTCAGCCCTAGTTCATCAAATACATACTGATTATCTGTATCAGTAGCATTATCAAATGCATCTTGGCCGCTTGGTTCTCCGTAATCAAGCAAGCACGATACTAATATATCTGTATAATTGGTTCCACTTACATGTCTAATCTCAGTTTTATTCCTAGCTGCATCTGTGTTATTAACGCTTTTTTCATCTACAACTTTTGAATATGTTTGATTATATAGACTTGCATTTGTTCCTGTGCTATTTGGTGTCAAATATGTAATAATGCCTGTAGGATCTACAGAAGTGCCTCCATTTCCGAAGCTCATTTCATACACAAATCCAGCACCTGCATTGCTTAGACTTTCAGCTAATGCAATACTCATATTCTCGTAATGAATAGCATTGCGTTTTTCTATATATATTTCTTTAGATTCTGGGTCAAAAATTTTGATATGACCTTGAACTAGTACTCCATTTGTGTCTTGCATATTATCGCTCATTATATTTCCTATACTGTATTTATTCTGGTAGCGCCGAAGTTCCTGCTCGTAAGAATCGTGCTATTGAATTTTCAGCTTCACCTAGTGGTTCTCCTATATTTGTCCATAATTGACCTGTCTTTTTCACTACTATAACCTTTGTTTTATCCGCTGGTGGTTGTTCTAAAGTTAAAGTACTTGTACTTGCATTATATGTAAATTCTGCAGGTAAAGTAATATCACCTTCAGGACTATCTAAAGATTTTATTGGCTGGAATTGTTGTAAACGAGTTTTTCTTAATCTCCTACCAGCAACAAATACTTCTACTTCATCTGCTGTTAAAACATCTAAATCTAGTACAAAATCTAATGTAGTTCCATTTCCAGTAAAACTTTGACTTTTTGTCATATCTTTATACGGAACTGTTTTGCTTATATTCTGATCAAATACTTTTTGTCCTGCAGGATACATTTCTTTTACGCCAGTACCTAATGTACCCCTCCTTAATTGTTTTAATGTATTACCTTCTTTAACAAAATATTCAATACGTTCGCCGCCTATAAATAATATTCCAGGTAAATTTTGTCCTTTGCTAGGTTCAGATAACTGAGTACCATTAACAACTTCTATTCTTATATCAGTGCTTTTCAATGGCTCTCTTAATATTGTTGCTTCAGAATCTAAACGTTTAAAGTGTGTTCTATTTAACATATCTTTAAATTGCCTGTAGGCAAACTTTGCAGTACTTACTTTTTCTGCAAAATGAATTACATCAATCACATCATTTTCAGCAGGACGTCTAACTAATTGGATTTTGCTCCTGTCTTCTGTTACAAAGTAATCTACACTTGGTGTTAGTAGCTCGCCATTTACACTTACCCAAGCATATTGTGCGTCAACAACTTTATCACGTAAAGGTATTTCGCCAACTGTTAATCTATTATATGTAGTTTGTTGTTCTAATTCTTCAGACAGTAGTAATGTTCGATTGACAACATCATAATTTACTCTTTCTATTCCTAATAAATCATGGTTTGAAAATTGCATAATTTCAATCTTTTCTTGATCATTTGGTAATGTATCTAAAGTAACTACATTACCAGTAATACGATATTCGCCATCTGTAATTGCATATATTTCAACTTTGTCACCATTTGCTCCTGTTTCATCTGAAAGGATAATAGTACTGTTAGCAATATCAAATCTCCATTCATTTGGAGTAAATTTTTCTACGCCTTCAACAAAAACTCTAATGTCATCGGATGCATTTGCACCTACAGGTTGTTGAAATGTTTCTATCTTATATTCTCTATTTCCGTCTTTGACAATATGCTGTATATTATATCCAGGATTTAAAATTTTGTTCCCAACTTTTACAATTATATTATGTTCATTAGGCTGAGCATAAAAAGGTGTTGTTGATAAAGTATAAGCTTTTGTTGTACCATCAGCAGTAAATTCATCTTTACTTACTTGACTATAATTTATTTTAGTACTATCGCTAAACACTGAGTAATGTATCTTTTCTCCTGAAACTGTTCTTGGTGTACTAAACCTTATACCAACTTTAGCCACAGGAGCTCCGCTGTCTTCACTATTAAATATAACAACATCTTGTGCAACCCCATTTACACTAACAAATACACTTACACCTTCTTGCCAATCTACTGTTGTTAAATAATCTGATTCACCTGCTATTGAAGTTCCTTGGCCGAAATCTAATAATTTTTGCACACCTTGCGCCATAGCAATTATGTTAAGTTCAGCGCCAGGAGATGCTGAATTAAGATTTACATAATTATTATTCCAATCAATATTATATTCTGTATCACTTAAAATTACATTGTTAACTTTTACAATCACAGCAGGTGCAGTTCTTGGAATAACTCCTAAATCATATGTTGTATTACTGTCCATAATATAACTTTGACTATAAATTTGGCCTTGTCCTGCACTATCCCTTGTAAAGACTTTTATGTCTAATGTATCTAAAACTTGTCCTGGCACTAATTCTTCAGGACCACCACTAGTTGTAGGTGTTACAAATCCATCGCCGTCAACAATAATGTCTTCTGCCTTAACTCCAGTGGCAGTTTTATATGCTAAATCTCCACCAGTTAAAGCAGTGTCATAACTATCAGCATCTGGTAATACACTTCCGTCACTTGTAGTTTTTCTGACTATAAAAATATCACCATCTAGTAATCTAACACCCATAACTTCTAAGTCTAAAACTTGTGTAGTCCCATCTCCTATAATTGAATTAGTAATAGCTGTAGGATTTGTTATTTCTGTACTTGCATCGTAATTAGGATCATCTATCCTTATTCCGTTTTTATAAAAATTGTACATAACACCGTTTTCTAAAGGTTTTGTTAATATTACAGCATTACTTGAACCATCAGACGTAAATATTTCATCTTCAAAAGTGTTATCATAGTTGTCCCAACTGTCACTGTACCATCCGTTACTATCCCAACCTGATGCTTGATCAAAATCGAAACTTCTAACTTGCACACCGCCATAATCTATGCCTGTCATTAGTTGAGATAAATCATTACCAAACATATTTGCAGTAGGAGAATATGCAAAATTAATTCTATCTTCTGCTGTTAACAAGCTTAAAGGTTTATAATATTCTATTTTAATAATATCACCATTAGCTGGAGGCGTTGTAAATGTTACCCTACCTTTTTGTCTAGTGTATGTCTTAGAATTATCAGTTATATTTTCGTAGCTGTACTGACTTCTTAATTGTTCAATAAGTGTTGTGTTTGTTTTTCCAATGCTTACTTTTACTTTAGTGCTTGATAAATCCATTGGCCAGTCTAAGTCGAAAACAGTTTTTAGAGCTGTTCCTGTAGTCCAATATTCTTCTTTTAATCCAGTATAATATACTTTACCAGATACTCTATCAAACTTACTTACAACAGTAGGACTTCTTACAACTCCATCACCTAAAATAGCTGTTGCTTTTGCAGGTGTACCTGTTTCCTCTCGAGGACCTTCTATAGTAACTGTAGGAGCAACAATATAATCTTTGCCTTGGTTTGTAACTTCTATTTTAGTAATTTTACCATAAGCAATATACGCTTTCGCAGTAGCACCTGAACCTGTTACACTCGTTAATTTAATTGTTGGTGGAAATGTATACCCAGAGCCTGAATCTGCAATCACAATATCTTTAACTTTGTAACCACTATTTTCTAACCAATGTTTACGTGGGTATGCTCCTGTGCTAGAAGGAGGACTAACTATTGTGCCGTCTATAACTTTTGCATTACTAGCAACAATAGATTGACTTTCTTTGCTATATTCTGGCGGAAGATCAAAGTCACTAATTGTAGTTTGTGTTGGTTGAATATTTGTATAATTACTAATAAACTCTCTTACATTAGTTTTATAAGGTTTAACTTCATTAATGTATGATTCATAATTTGCAAGATTGTTATTATTAAAAGTTTTATCTTGAAACAATGGACCTAAATTATGTTTTGCTTTTACAAAGCTAGTTTTAAATAACCAATCAGCACCTATTTGCTCTGCAAGTACATAGCGTAGACTAGCAAAAAACAATTCATTATATTCAACTGCAAGTTTACCAACAAAAATTTTATTTTTTATTGTGTTTAGTATAGTTCTTAATTCAACTGTAGGAACACTATCGTAAAAGTAACTATCAAAACTTCTGTTATCAAAACCTATTGTATTTTTTGCATAATCATAAAGTTTATCATTAAATTGTATTGTTCCATCTTGTCTACCTATAGTTTTATAATTGACTGTATAATCTTCTGTGTCTTCTTCTGCAATTTTTTCTAATAGCAACCATCCACCAGCGCCTACAGAATTAATTTTCACAGTTTGACCAATATTATTTTCAAGGCTCGATAACAAATAGCTACCTTCAATAATATCATCTATCTCTGTAAATTGATTGTATCCAGTTGCATACCAATCAATATTATTCCAAAACTGTGTGACATCATAATCTTGAATACTTCTTCTAAACCAAATATTTTCAGATTCATTCCAAGAATATAAAGACCATTTGTCAAATACATTTGTATCTGCTTCTACAAGTACAGTAAATCTTCTTACTGTAACAAGCGTGTTGGAATCATATCCAGAACCTTGATTTAAAACTTCTATATTGTTTATTTGGCCTAGATTATCTAAAGTTACTTTAAATTCTGCATCTTTACCTGATCCAGATAGTTTTAATGGTGGAACAGTTTTATAACCTCTGCCACTATCTTGTATTGTAACGCTTATAACTTTACCATTTACTATAACTGGGCTAAGTTTTGCAGGACGAACTTTACTTGTACTAATAAAACTTAATTCGCTGTACGTTGGTATCTTTTGATCATATTCTCCACTTATTAAAGTTGGAACAGGTTCCTTTTTGTTAAGGTCTGAAATATCATATTCGTCTGTTAAAAGATTTGCTTTACAAACAACGTTTACTCTTTCAATGAATTGCTTTAATGCTTCTGATCTATTTACAAACATACTTTGTCTAGGTTGATTTTGTACTCCGTAACGACTGTTGACAGGCACATCTTTATCAGGAACAGGCCTTCTTTGCTCATCAAATCCAACTAAACTATCAAACCATTTTCTTTCAATATCAGCGTTTGCAATACTTGTATCTAATCCTTTTGTAATAATCTGATACTGTGAATGTGTATTTTGTTTTTGCTGGCGTACTGAATCATTAGTGTACTTTATTGTTAACACAATATCATCATTTTTTACTAAGTCGTTACAATTAACAAGCATAAACTTGTTTTTACTAAACAAACTTAGATATCTATACTTCTGCCCTTTTGGATCTCCAATTAGAGATGCTATTTGCTTAATACTTAAATTCCTATTTTTATTATTTGGAATAATTCTCTTGTTTTCTACCCAAAAGTAGTACAATGAATTAAATTGCTTACTAATTGAATCATATATAAGTCTTGTTGTGTACTTGGTATTACCATGTAAACTTATTCCGCTGACACCTCTCTTTAATCCATCTTCAGTATCAGCAAGTCCGTCCCAAGTTTCAGGTAAGAACGGGCTTTCAACCCATTCGTATATGCTTATTACAGAATCTCCTAATTGTCTACCCCAGTTATTTTTTTGAAAATTCGTTGTGCCTTGGTATGTATGAGCAAATCTTGCATTACCAATGTTCCACCAAACTTTTCCTACATATTTTTCAGCCCAATGCCTGTTAGGATCTACATTATCATCTACTATTTGTCCAGTATTGTAAAAAGCAGGATCATATGTTGTTTTAAAATCTATTTCGCTTTCTGCAATACCAGCAACTTTTCCTTGCACAGGATCAATAAAATCTAAATATGTAACAATTTGTTGCTTTCTTTTGTTGTATAGAAATGCGCCTTTTACTTTGTCAACATCAACAGGAACAACGCTGTTTCTAATTTGTAACCATGCAAGTGCATTTTTATTTTTTCTAAAATCAACTACTGCACCTCTTGTATCCGCTACAAGTGGTGATGTACTATCATCTCCAATTTGTTGAGGCATTCCTATGTACACATGGTTATCTAATGTAAGTATTCTTTCTCCAAATGTTGTTTGTGTTAAAGGATAAACAAAAGTTTCCGATTGTACCAGGTTATTTCCTAGTGTTTCGTAAAGATATACAACACCTTTGTCCATTTTTTGATTCTTGAAAGTTGTAAAGCCTTTGTCAAATGTAGTAGCAACTTCTTTTTTAGTGCTATTAATGTCTAGTACATATCTTGAACCTTGTCCGTCTATTCCATCAGGACTACTGGTAGGTAAATTGTCTACATAAGTATCAAAATTTGTAGGAATCACTTGATCGCCATTTAAGCTACTTACAGCTAAATGATCTTTACTAAAGTCTAACGCATACCCAAATTTTTCTGCTACTTCATCCTGTGGAGGTGTTAGTGTTTGACTAGGTGTAGTTGTTCCAAGATTTGCATTTGTTACAACTCCAAATATGCCATCGGCATCTTGATTATATATTAACACACTTCCTTGGTTTCTATTTGCATTTGATTTACTTACAGCAATACTATTTCCATTTGGTGACAAACTAATATTGTCTCCAAACCCATCTACTGTAGTTGATTCGCTTATTGTTTGTGATAAAGAAAATTTATTATCTATTTCTCTATAGACTAAAACAGCAATATCTTTTGTACTGTCAGTAAGTTCTTGCTTACTGGTTGTTATTAGAACATCACCGTCTTTGCTTATATCAAAGTCTTGGCTAAATTGAGTTATATTTTGTATAGGGTCAAACACTTGCTCGTTATAAAAAGCATTTCCTGTAGTATTAGGAAGAATACCTGTATAATCAATTCTTGTGGATACAGATTCCCATTGTGTTAAGGACCATGTAACGTCTTTGGCAACATTTGTTATTGCTTTAAATAAACTTCCATTATAATTCACTACACTATCTTTTGAATAGCTGTATGTATTATCCCATATACCTTTATAATTTTCATCTTTTCCATACTTCCAACTTATATTAATCCAAAATTGATCATCACTAATATTTGTTGTAGGAGTTACTATGTTTTGAATACAGATAAAATATTGATCTAAGTAGAGTACAATATCGCCAACAGTGTATGTATCTGTAGTTCTATATGGGCCTACGAAATTGTCTGTTGGTTTAACACCATGTCTATAAAATTCAATACTACCAGGATCTTCTCTCGTTCCTAATCCATTACTAGATACAGCAAGTGTATAATAATTATTTTTTTGAACAATTTTAACTTTTTTACCAAAGCCTCTATTTGCTTTTCTATGTTCTGAAACAATGACATGAATACGTTTATAGTCTCCTCCCGGAGTTCTTCTGTAAATAGCAACAGCACCTTCATTGTCTGGACCTGCTGTACCCGAAGAATCTGCCATTATATTATATACTTGCCTATAGTCTTTATTTAAACTATAAGGTGGGTTAGGTAATCTTGATATTCCTTGTTCTGTGTTTTCGTTGAAAAAATAATATTCTTCATCTATAATTTCAGGGTTAGAAACAATAGGAAAATTACTAGAGTGTTCAAGTACAATTAATTTTCCAACAGTAGTTGTACCAACACTTATATCGTTAAGTACATTACTTACTGTTCCCATTAATCTGTTTACATCAGCAGCGCCTCTTAAAGCAGTATTAGCATTTCTTTGAATTGCATATCTACCAATATTTGCAAGTTGTCCCCAATCACCGCTTAATGCTTTTACATATAATCTTACACTGTTAAAATTACGTCTGTAGAACACAACTTCTGCTGTGCTAGTAGTAGTGCTTGTAATTGCAAGACCGCCTGATCCATCATTTGGAAACTGAACATCACTAATTGTATCGCCAATAGCTGGTTCGAAAACATTTCCATTAAAGTCAAATTCGTCAAATGTAAAATCAATGTATCCGTCCCAAAGATCTACAATAGTTTGTTTTTTGTTAAGTATGTCATATGAAAAACCTGCAGACTCTACGTCAATTGTTCTATTATCTAAATCATATAACCTAAACTCAAATTCATCTCCAACACTTAAAGTATCAGTATATTCTTTTTCTCCTCTGACTACATATCTGTTTGTCAGTTGATCTGCTTCAGTACCGCCTGGATCTCCTCTGTAAGATAAATGTGTGATGTAGCTTGCTCTATCTTTTAGGTTTACGTAAGGGCCTATATATCCAACGGCTTTTTGTATATTAGAAAATGTATTAAGAGGTCTAGAACTAGATTGAAGTCTCACGTCTGCATACACTAGACCGCGGCCTGTATCATAATACACTCCATTATTCGAATAAGAAAATCCTGTGTTTATAAACCAAAATCCTTCAACAGCTGAACTCGTGTTTGCAGTGTCAGTATATGTATAAAATCCAACAAAACTTTCTTCATTAATGAAAAGTTCGCCAGACACACTAAATATTCCATTTGTGTCTTTAACATATATGACTGCACTATCTTCTTTAGTACCAACGTAAGCCACTGTAGCACTACCTGTATTTGTAGTAACAGTTTGTCCAACAGATGGTAGTGTAACAAAAGTGTCTATTGCTAACACATAATCAATTTTATGTATAATAGGATGACTTTGTGATAAGAAGGTCGGCGTAATTTCGCTTATTTGTCCATCAAAAGGTGAATAATTTTGTAATGTAGGATAAGCATAGCTTCTTGTATTCCAATATAAGTTTACTATATCACCAGCCGATGTACCTAAATACATATCTTTTGGTGCTCTTACAAGTAAATGACTAGTAGTATTATTTTGTAAACCAGGATCTCCTGCGACAAGTAATTGTAATGTTGTTGAATCGCCATCGCTTGCACTTGCTAAATTGACATAGCTATCAAATGTTGTAAATGGTTGCGAAGATATTTCAGGCAAAATTTCTCGGTTTGCTTTCCATAAACTTTCTCTATACTTTATTACATCACCTTTTGTATAGGTAGTAGCTTTATTAAAATCACCTTTAAATTTTGTTTTTACACCAGATGCTGTGGGCATTCCAACAACAAGATATTCACCGTCAGGACTAACTGAACTACTTTCACCTAATTGTGTTGTATTACCATTAAGTAGATCATCATCCGTAGAAATTTGTATCGTAGAATCTAAAATTAAATCATTTTTTTCATTTGTACGCCTATAGTAATGTAATTTACCTCCGGTATCTCCAGGAGCTGACACAAACAAATTATTGTTGTTTTCAGAAACTGTAAAACTTTTTCCAAATTGTTGTGCAGTGCTATCCCACTCTGTTGGATTTTGTATAGTTTGATTTGTTTTGAAAACTGGATTGTTTTCTAACACTGCCCAGTCTCCATTTAAATTATCTACCCAAATTTTTTGTTTTTCTAAAAATTGATACCTGCTTCTATTCAACAAATTCAAAGTATCAACTCTTACAGTGCGTAATTTAACTACAGGATATGATTGGTCAGTAAAGTCATTGATGTTTACGTTTACATCTGCTTTAACAGTAACTTTATTTAAGGATATACCATCTTGCTCAATTTGGTAAATTCCTGTCAAGTTAAAATCTTGTGCATTTTTAATGCCAATGATGTCGTTTGTATTTAATAGTGGAGCAATATTGTCTCCTAAAATATCTGCATATCTATCTAAAGTTAAATCAATTAAACGCATACCATCAGTTGACAATCTATCTGTTCGTACTCTTGCATTTATTACATTTAGATTAGCAGGAATAATTTGATATACGTTCCAAGTACCTTTTCCTGTTTCAACAACCCAAATGTAATCTCCATTACTTGCTTCGTTAATATCTCCTAAACTTAATTCTTCAATATTACCAGATACAAAATTTACATCATCTTCATTTACATTACCGCCGGTTTTTAAAAATTCATCTTTACTAGCAACAACTTTTGTTGGAAATGGCTCATGATCATAATCGATAGGTTTATCAAACATTTCGTTTGGCAAAATACGATAAACATTTTCAAAATTTGTATTAGGAAGTTCTTTAAGAAGTTCAAAAGGTTGCGGTGCTTCTGTAAATTTATCTTCTTGTAAATTAATTTGTATTTCTTTTTCAGAATCTACTGCACCGTATCTTCCTGTTTGTATTGCCCATTCTTCATAGAAGTCTAAAGCGTCTGTCGTTCCTGAACCTAATGAATCAAAAAGTTTAGTAAGAGAATTCATTGTACCTTTATCAGCAATATATCCTCTATAAAATTTATACTGACTAATGTCATCATTTATGATATTTGCAAGATACTGTCTTTTTTGGTAGCCAATTAAATGTTGTGCTAACTTCTGTTGCTCGCTATCAAATCCATCAGAATCTAAATCATAAAAATCTGAAAATTGTCCAGCTTTATAATCTAAATTTGCAATTAATTCTGGTTCTGGTTTTTCATTTAATTGGTACCATGATCTAGCTTCGAATGTTTTTGTGCCATTTACATTAATTTTTGCTACATAATAAAATTGTTTGTATTTTACAATTTCACCAATATTATAATCTTTCCATTGAGTCCAATTTGTTATAGTTGCTTCGTCATATATAAATCCTGGTAGTGTTACTCCACCATTCCATTCGTCAGTTTTGTAGCCGCTAACTTTGATCCTATCTTGTCTATATCCACTTTTAGGTTCATAAATTATGTCACTAAATGATGTTTGATTTTCAAGCAAAACAACATGTTCTTTTTGGACTAATGGTAACGCAGTGTGAAATATTCCATCTTCAGTTTCTATAGTACCTAAAACAAAATTATTTCCGTCTCTATTATATGATACAAAGTCAGGATCTAATGGTTGACCGTCTGCTCTAAGTATATTGTATGTGTAAAATCTATCATTAAGATTATCTACAACACAATAATCTTTTGCAAATGATACTTGATTAGCCGCAGGACTTAATGTTATAATTGTTCCGGCTGCCCAGCCCTGTGTTGTCCAAAACATAAATTCTTTACAAGACTCACTCCAATTAGATACTGTTTCTGTATTATCATTAAAATCATTAAATTCAAATCCTATATCATTTAATCTAGCATTATAACCTAACAAAAAGTCAACTACGTCTTGTATTGTTGCTAATCTCGTTCCGTAATTTAATTTCTTAATTTCTGATTTGTCAAAATCTTTTTTAAATGCTGCTGTTCTGCCTCCGATTATAGGTAGATCATTAAGTAAAACTAAATTATCTGTATCAAAAGTTTCGCCACTTGTAAAATCTTTTATTACTCTATAAAAGTCATTTCCTTCTTGAATAATTGTACCTTTTGCATATATGCTATTTGATTTAAAAGATGTAGTATTTTCTGATATACCACCTACTGATACATTTACACTAGAAGTACCTACAAGCGGACTGTAATATTCAAAATGTGTAATTGTGTTGTTATAACCTCTAATCATATAGCCATTTGCAGCTTTTTCTATTGCAACACCACTATAGGTTGCAAGTGACAACGGACTACTTGTATTAGTAAAAATTTTAAAACTTTCTTGAGGTACAAATATACCATCGCGATCTACTTGTTGCGTAGGTGATCTACTATCTAAAATTAAATTATACTTGGTCTTATCTGAAAAACCTCCTAATTTAAAACCTATCTGTGTAGTAAGAGTAGACAAATCGGTTTTATAATTGTTATACAAAGTAAGTATATTACTAGAAACAAGATTATAAATGTAATTCACTAATCCACAAGTAAGTACCCTAACTTCATCTTCAAATGTATTAGGCATTTTTACAGAAGATAAGTTAATTGGTTTATTTGTTTCTGTGTATATCCATTGATTTGCAAGATTCTTCTTTATACGTGATACATCAAATCCTAATCCCATTACTTTAGAAGGTTTATTTAAAAGATATGCTGTCAATAATGCAAACGGATATTCAGAACTTCTTCTCCAAGCATTTTCTACTGGCGCTACATCGCCAAACTTATAACCATTTGTAGCTTGGCGTGATACGAAACTTCTAGCAAAATTACTTTTAGTAGGTGATTTTAATCTGCCTTGGCTATCAACCGGAATATGTTCTGTTAGACCCGGCCTTGCATATTTAGGATTAACTACTTCTGCTTTACCAGGCTCTTTTATCCTACCTTCTTCAAGGTCTCTCCATAAAACTAAGTTATCTCCTGAATAAGGAGCTTTTCCATACAAGGATTCCCACCAAGTTGGTTTCATAGTAAAACCTAACATTTCCCAAGGAGTAGCATTTGGTCTATCGGTTCCATATGCATGTAAGTATGCTCCTCTCCAAAAACCAGGATGTTTGTTTCCATTAGGAGTTAAGGCACTTTCATAATTATATGTGAAGCTGTTATTAATGTCATAGGAATCGTTAACAGTGTAATCTTTATCAATACCACGTGTCCATTGAATGAAGTCACTTAGTAATGTACTGTCAACTTCTTCTTTAGAAAATTCGGAAGCTCTATATTCTCCTCCTAAGAAGTTATATATGTCTAAACGATTTTCATCATACTCTACTTTAAGATTATTAAAAATTCTTCTTTCTAAATCAAGTAGCAAATTGTCTCTAAAGTCTTTGTATGCTTTTATATAACTTCCGTCGTGCCCACGAATCATTGCAACACCACGGGGATACTCTTCTATAAAATCATTATCAACTGTTGCATGATTCATTTCTGTATCAGGCATATAAAAAACTTGCGAAAGACCTTCAAACACATGCATATGAGCACTACCAGTATCATTACTACTATCTGAATCTGCGGCTATGGCTGCTTCTTTAGAAGTATATAAAGGATAAAACCATCCTATTTTATCTTTATAATTTTTTGTAGTTTGCTCTATTCGACCATAAACTTTAAAAGGTCCGGTGCTTGTAGTATCTGCAGTTATATAACTATCGTCTATTGTAAGCTCAGGATAAAATTTAGGATAAAGACCTGTTTTTGTAGGGGTAGCAGGAATAAAACTTCCGTCTGTGTTTACATATTCATATATTTCAATTATATCATTTACAAATTTTTGTGCAGTTATAACAACATAACCATCACTGTTAAAAGTGTAATCTTTTCCATGTATTAATTGTATACCGTTAAGATATATGTTAACACTTTTTTCACTTAAACTTGCTAGTGAAAACGCACTTGTCATAGGGTATACAGCCGTATCGGCATCTAATACAGTATACTCTATTCTATTTGCATCGCCATATGCAAGCATATCTGAAAAATAAAATGCTTCAGTTTTTACCTTATCTTTGTTAAGCTCTTGTAAAACTTTATCAACGTGTTTTTTCACAGGACCGTCAAAACCTAAATTTGTTGCTTTATCTAAAAAACTCCTTTTAAATCTTGAATATTCATTTTTTGAATGCCTAAGAGCTTTAACAATATTGAAATCTTTATTTGTAATATGATAATTTGAAATATTAATTGGACCTGAATGCTTAACAAATCTTTTACCTAAATGATCTGTTTCTCCACTGTCTCGCAAATTACTTCGGCCTGGGAATACTCCCTCAAATTCTTGTATATCTTCAATCATTGAATCTACATGATCAATGACTTCTCCTAGAGTAAATTCTGTAACATCTTCATTTAATGGATTGCGTTCTAGATTATAAGGAAACTCGTAATAACCAGCAATCTTTGGAGCAAGACTATTTGTTTTTATTGTAATGTATTGTCCTTCGGTAAGATCCTCGTAAAATCTTACTATTGCTACACCATTAATCCTATCAATTTCATAATCTACATTTTTGTGTTTTAATATATCATCTACATAAACAATTACTTTGAGATCATTAAGGTCGCCTGATCTATGATAAGCTTCAACATTAAAATTATTATTTTTTATATCAGTAATGTCATATTGATTTATAACTAACTGTTTTGTTTCAGTTGGAATTCTACTAAACCCATTTACGTAATCAAAAGTTGTAAGCGTTTTGTATTTTTTCAAATAACCAGTATCAATACGTTGTGTTAAAAGTTCTGTATCATCTTGATATGTAAATGTATCGTTTAACAAATTGAAATTGAAAACTATATCTCCTGAATTTGTTATAGCCCTATAAGTTAGAGGAAAACCTAATTCACTATCATTTGCTCCTGTTCCTTGCTTGTATGAAAATAATTTTGTACCTGAAAAAGTTGTACTATTGTAAAAAGATGTATCACTAAAACTATTTGTATTAGCATCGAAAACTTCAAATAACGGTTGCTGATTTGTGTCTGTTTTTTGCTGGGATTTTACCCACTTATTTGTATCGTAGTGAAAACTTGTACCAGCAAATTCAGCACCTTGTGTAACTAGCACTGTCTCTAAATTTTTAGGTTCAGCATCAGAAGTCTCAATTAAACTAATTTGCCTATTATTTCCTACAGTAATAAATTTAACTTCATAAATTTTTCCGTTTACTAGAATATCTGTATCAGCTATAAACAGTATTCTCATGCCTTCAGCAAGATCTACGCCATCAATATTATAACCCGCTGTGCCTTCAACAGTAGAAAATACATCTTTTGTAAAATTATCAATTAGATCAACATCATCCTTGGCAAAAACTCCAAAATTATTTAATTTCAGTCCGGCTTCAAATTCAATGATTGGACGTTTTGCTCTTGTATCTTCGTCTAATGTTTCAGGTAGACTATTGTAACGTTCACTAGCTAAAATTACATCTTTGTGATACCAACAATTATATCTACTCCAAGCATTTCTATCGTTACTACCCCTATTAACAGTTATGTAATCTTTAATTGCTGCATATGCTTTTGAATCTGCAAAAGGCATTTCGTCAAATTTATCTGTATCAAATGGGATTAATTTATTTTCTGTATAAGCAGCAGGAATAATTAGATCTTTATCTCTTACTAACTTAATTTTATCACCTACTCCTTCCACGTACCATAAATTAGTTGCATACTTTGTAGGAGCTACTTCTCCTTGGAATTTTATTTTCATTCCATTACTAAGTTTAACACCATTTGCACTTGTATATGTTTTTTTACCAAGAATTTCTTCTGCAACATCTATTGCTGAATTTTCTTCAATATCATAAATTCTTATTAAACCGCTTGTATCAATAGCATTTTTACTTACATAATATAATCTATCAGGAGCATTCATCGGCACAGTAAATTCTATAGTGCCTTTTTCTACATATACAACTGATATTATTTCTCCTTCTTCTCCGTATTTTGTAATACCATCAGGATAAAGAGTGCTTATATTTTCATCTGCTTCAAACGTTACAGAGCCACTGCTGGGCAAAATAATGTATTCGCCTTGATCGTAATTATTGCCATATAGTTGTGCATCAAATTGTCCATCTGCTCTTAGCCCTTCTGAACCAGCTGTTAAAACAGCAGTTCCAGGTGTAAAAGTTCTTGATATACTAAATGCAATAGGATGTCCTGGAGTATCTATTTCAAACCTATATGTTTGCCCTTTGTAAAGTTTAATTGTAGGATTAACAGTTAGTCCATCATTAAAAACATATGCAATGTTATCACCTTGATTTGAAGTTGTGACAGTATATGTGCTGATAATTTCTTTGCTTTGCCCTCTTACTGCAACAGTTGTAGGACCGTTTGGTAGCCAATAGTATTCTCTAAAATTTACAAACTTATCATAGTCTATATTAGGATTCCATGCATAAGTTTCTTGGTTGTTTAGTCTACTGTGGTTTTCATTATTAGAACCAAAAACTCCTAATTGGTTAATGTAGTCATTATAATCTTTGTAAAACGTTACATTCTCAAAATTATCTTTAATTACTGTAGCAGGTTCTAATTGATAATTTTCTCGGTTTTTAGATATATCGCCAATATAGTTGTCTTGGGGATTGTAAGCTTTTGCTGTTTTTCTACCAATATACCCACTTACTTTTTCCGCAACGCCTGGTGCAATTAATTGGTCCAAAGTGCCTTGCAAAAATTTTCTATTAGCTTCTGTGCGGAAAAATTTAGGTAAAAAATCTACACTAAGACGTTTGCCATTTCCTTCAGCAGGAAGTGGGCTTTCGTTTTGGTTTTCATCATATGCCATTAGTAGCTATAGCCTCCACCGCCAGAACTTGATCCGCCTCCACCGGAACTTGATCCACCGCCACCGGAACTTGATCCACTACTTGAACTAGATGAACTTGATGAACTTGTTGATCCGGTGCTAGAAGTTGTTGTAGACACACCTGTTGTATTAGTTGCTGTAGTCGCACTAGATGCACTGCTTACAATATTTGCACTTGCATCAACATTATTAATACTTGTAATTACACTTCCGCTAGCTTGTATTTCTTTTGCTGTGATTTCGGAAATTGTTTCAATATCCCTAACAGTAGCTGCACTTATAAAAATTTCGTCTGGTTCTGATTTTATTTCAAACAAACTTCCAAAATTTTGCGTACTTTGATTTGGAACAATTAATACTGATACTAATTTAGGAGATAATTGAGTCATTAGATATGTGCTTAATTCTTGGAAATAAAATGTTTCACCAAAATCCCAATTATCTATTGCAAAAAATCTGTTTATTGCTTCAATAATATCTGACTTTAATTCGTTATCGTTTATAACTAATCCTGTGTTTTTTACAATTTTAAATTTAACTTGTAAATCGGCAGGAGCCTTTGATCCAAATAATATTTTATATTTTGCAGGATAATATATTACTTCATCACTAATGCTTTTAATTTTGTTTATTTCTGCACCATATAGTCTAAATAATTCATCGTTACTTTGAGGCTTAGGTTCTGTGGCACGTTCGGAATTTACAAATTTCCTAACTTCTTCATCATAGCTTTTTGTAAGCAAATACGTATCTATAATATTACTTGCACTAGGATCTATTCTATAAGAACTATCTGCAACATGTACGTAATGGAATTTTAGTCCTCCTCTGCCAAAAAATGCTTTATAATCACTATTTAATATTGTATTATTTTTTGTTTTGTCAAGAGTTTTAAATACTTCTTCATCTTGTAAATAGAAAACTTGTCCGTCTTTTCTTGCACTGTAAGGAGCAATTTGTGATTCATTTTGTACAACAATAACTGTTGCATCTGTATTTGCAAAATATTTAAAGTCTTCAACACCATCTGTTGTAGTATATTTCTTTTGAAAAATTATTCTACTTGAAAAAGGTAAACTTGTATTAGATGAACCTGTAATTTCTTCAAATATATCTGGATCATCAACAACTCCGTCATCATCAATATCAATAAACTGTACTTCTATTTTTTTAGAATCTACATAACCGTCTGGATCTCTATATGCATTAGATATAGTCCATGTGAAGTCTCGTGTATATGCACTTGTTCCTCCAGGGATAGTATTAATATTCATAATATCAATTTTATCTCTTACAATTTGCCCTGTTGCAGGATTATAAACTTTGTCAACACCATCAAAATAAAATCTAATCTCGTCTGCACTTTCTATTACATACCTTAAATTTCTATATGTAATTGTGTAAACATCTCCATCTGTTTTAAAATACAACAGCCAGCTTGAATCTAAATTTTGTCCAGTATTGTCTCCTGTTTTTCCTGTATTAAAATCTTGCGAAATATTTAAATTTTCAGCAGTAATTAATTTCCACTGCCTATCTGATAGATCATATCTCAAACCAAAATCTTTATACGCAAATGCCTGATCAATTAATTGTACTTTTACAGAATCAACAAGTACTCTTGAAAAATTTGGAATAATTTTATCTAGTATTGCACCTTCAGGTATAACTTCATTTAAACGTATAGGCCCATTTGTCGTTACAGAATCAACTGTAGTACCATTTCCATCTACAGTAACAACTTTAGCCCATCTGTAAGTTCTACTACCTAAATGATCAGCAGAGCCTGCCATTAATGATCCGTCTTCCATAAAATGAAATCCAGTAGGTGCAACAAATTTACACATTGCTCCAGGTTCTATGTACCGCAAACTGTTAGCAGTAAAACTTCCTACCATATATGGCGACTCTGTAGCATCTAAAAATCTACCAGTTGACTCTGTTTTAGTATTTGTTGATTGTTGCCATTTTGCATTTAGATCTGAAACTATTGTTTCTGGAAATTGGTCTAAATAAAAATTCTTCATGTATGCAGAATTTAATATTGATTCTACAGTATTATTAATAACACCTTCTATATCACTTTGCGTTGTAAAAGTAAATTGACGTTTTTCTTTAAAAATTTCCTTATATAATACTCCATCATCTGCAAAAAGACTTGTGTTACTATATTTTCCTGACACATCTTTTAAATCAAAATATCTGCTTATTCCACTACTGATCCTGTTAGTGCTTTTTGTTTTAATAATTTCCTGAGATATAGCAAGTGGACCAATATTATAATCTTCGCCTGTAATTAATCTATTTTGTGTGTAGTAAGTTGCTGGAGCATTACTCTTAATTTCTTCATTTGATTCTGATGTAGTGGCATTTGTTACAGTGTAATTTAATTTAAATCCTAAAGATAAGGTTTCTATTGCTCCTCTTCTTCCTTGATATTGTATATCAATATTCACATTGCCCATTGCTCCAGGGGTAATTACACTTGCGGAATTTGCACTTGTTCTGTAATACACTCTAAAATTACCGGATGGCAAATTTCCAAATAATCCGTCTGAGAAAACTAAATTTACTCTATCACCAACTCGCGTTGTGACTGCATATACATTTTTTATTCCTTCAAACAAATTATTATAGATTATGTTATTACCTTCAACAGAATCAATTTTTGTCCAAAAATCTGTTTCAAACCCATTATCGTCTATATTGTATAACCATATATCTGTGTCGTTTATATTTGTTACGTCAACTGCTATTGTTTGATTAGGTGTTGGATTGTTTACAGAAAAATTTGAATTGCTTAGATTTCCTTGTTTGAATAACATGAAAAATCCTGTATTTGTACTTCCAGCACCTTGACCGTCATCTCTGAATAGAAATGCAGGACTAGTACCAGGTATAGGAGATTCTTCAATAATAGTTTCGCCGTTTATGCCCGAACTTACAACTTCATATCTAGTAGATACACCTTCTATCTTTTTAGTAAAAGGAAAAATAGCAGATGTTGTATTAGTTGCATTTAGTCTATATTGTTGCGTAATTACATTTGCTATTGATGCACTTTTAAGAGGATTACCAATTTGATTAGTAACAGGTAATGCAGAATTTAATATTTTAACCATTTGCTCAAAGTAATTTGTGTTGGCTTGATCGTTCCATTTAATTACTACATTGGCTAAATTTTGTCCTGTACTATCTATCACTGCTTCAGTTGTTTTAATTGTGTTTAATTTTAACAATCCATTAGCAGCTTGATTTCTTCTAGGATTATAAGAAAGCATTCTTGCTAACCTAAGCACACTTTCGCGTCTTTCTGCAGTTTCTAAGAAGTTTTCTCTTGCGTTTAGATCTATTCTAAAGCTTAAATTTTGTCCGAGAAAAGCTATCATATCTATTAACGCAAGATATTCTGATGATTCGATATAATCGTTAAAATCTTCCGGATAATTTTGACGCAGATAATTTATCATTGTCCTGCGTAAATTATCAAAATCATAACTCTGAAAATCAGCGTTACGGAATGATTGGTAAATTCTTTTCCAGTCCTCAGATACTAACAATCTTGACTGTCTATCAGTTGCAGACATTTAGCTTTCCTCTATTACAATGATATTTATCTGATACAGATAAGTGCGTAGTTAATTTATAACAAACCATTTTTTTGATCAAACTTAAATTTAAGGTTCTCGACAATACTATATGGTAAAAATTTAAGCGTACAATCTACAGTAATTCCTTGTTCGTATGTATCTACTACTATTTCTTCGACAGATATTCTATCATCATAATTTACAATTTCGGTTACATTTTCTACTATTGCTTCTTGTAAATCTACAGTAAATGGTTCATATAAAAGATCCCAAATTATTGTACCAAATTTTGGATCACTTAATTTTTCGCCTTGTCTTATATGGAAATGATTTATAAGATCTTGTTTTATAAGCTCAAAATCGTATTTAGAATATCCTTGTTTTTTTCCTTCTACCGTAGAAAATCCTCTATATACTCTTCCACTTTTAGCTGTTTTTTGTGTTTCGCTAACAGTAACTCTTTTTACTAAATTTTTTTCTAAATCGCTCATACTGTATTTACTCTTATGCTGATGCCGAAGGTGTAGGTAATACTACTTCACCTTGCTGTCCTGATTGTGTTGGAGTAGGTGCTCCGGCAAGTTCTTGCTTTAGACTTTCTAAAGCATCAAGCTTTTCATTATTAAATCTAAGTACAACACTTTTTCTCACAGAATCAGTACTCTTACCAAAATATACCATTCCATTATCTCTAGCTCGCTCATTGTAAACAGCTACAATCAACGCATCGTCTGTTGGGTTATTAGTACCACATGATTTCAAAGCTCTTTTAAATACATTATTACAACCTCCTGCACCATGTTGAATAGCCGTTGACCATAATACATCTTGTAATGTTTTTGTTTTTGTTCTTACATCAATTCCAGTGCTTTTAAAGACTTTGTCAGCGGCAGGTACAAAATATTGTACAGTAGCGTAAGAATGCTGTGATTCTTTTCCTTCACCTCCCGACATAATACTTTGCCATGCAGTTTTAAAAGAATCATCGCCAATTGATGCTAAAGAATGACCGCCGGCTGCGATTAGCTGTTTGTGTACTGATGGTACTTTGCGTTTTGTATAATTCATATATCCCTTAAAACCACCAGTTTTAGTTGCTAATTGATAAGTGCCGTAACTCCAACCACCTGTGCTATCATAACCTATTGCTGTAGGGTCGCCTCTAGATTCATATTTTTCACTTAATTTTCCTAACTCATCTGTAAATGCAAAATTAGGTGAATATTCTTGAACAGGTGTTTGACCTGTTCCAGAACTTGTGCCTCCACCATGATTTTCATGGCCTGTATCTAGGTCGCCTCCAAAGCCAGATACAACTGCACTTCTAACCCTTCCGCCTTTACCTTTTAAGAAACTATCAGGTGTTAGTATGCGATCAGCAGTTGCAAGGGCTCCTGGATTTTCTCTATCTGTTTGTGCTTTTTTAAATGCTTGTGGATCTAAATTTTCATGGTGTGGCCAAGGCTCATGCTGTGGTGCTCTTGGAACTATACTATCGTATGCTACAGGTTTATTAGCACCTGGAAAAACAAAAGGTAATAACATAGTTTCTAAAGGTACTGCGTCTATAGCATTTTCTGCACCGCTTGCACGAGGACCATTCATATGAATATACCTTGCAGTTTCTCTGTGTTCCTTGCCTGACAATAAATGTGTATATCCTCCAGCTGTAAGTTTATTATCTTGACCTGTGTTTACATTTAAAAATTTTCCTGTAGAGATATATTGATTGCCTACAACTCCATTATGGGAATTATTTTCTACAGTAATTTTACTATCTCTTCCTACTACTAAATTATAATCATGCTGTGATTCAAATTGAATTCTACCGCTATCTAGTCCTTTTGCATCTGTGGGAGCTCCTTTACTGTATCTTGCAGAAGCTTTTACGTTTACATTTCTACCTGCTTCCATGTTAATGTCACGTTCTGCTGTAATATTCAAATCTGCATCTGTCATAATACTTACACTGTCTTGAGCATGGATATCAATCTTTCCGTCACTTGTCATTTCTATCCAAGTTGTGCCTCTTGCATTTCCTATGTAAATTAAATCTTCTGAATTATGCATTAAAATTTGATGTCCTGTGCGTGTTCTTAAACGCACAAGTTCATTTTGAGGAATAGTTTGTTTTCCGCCTTTTTCCCTAGAAATTTTATTTACATATAAGGGAGGACCATCTTCTGGGTGTGTCTTCCTTAAAAAACTGGCATCACCGTCATCCATTACTAAGCTAGAACCGCCAAGTCTATTATAAGGAATATCTACTTTATCTTCAGCAGGACCTACTGTAACTTTTGGTGAGCCGTCTCTCTTATCTAAAGGACCAGGTGTACTAAAACCAAACACATTACTAGGAGTTTCTCTTCTTGCACTAGTAGTTGTTGTTCCTCTTGATTCATCAAACAATAACCCTTGTGTTTCTAACACTTCAGTAAAGTCTTTGTTGTAAGGTTTATTAAAAAGTGTAGGATCTATCTTTGAACCGTCTTCAAAAGATTTGTTATATTCTCCTACAGGTAATTTGGATCCTTTTAGATTATCAGGAGTAATAGCTGTTGTAAGTTCTGTGCTAGCTCTTCCGTCTGGAATCATAAAATTCATGTAGTCATCAGGGATACAACCTATCCAATATCCAAAGTTTAAATTTCCTTCAACAAAGATTACTAATACTCTTGTACCTATATCAGGAGGTACCATCCACATACCATAACTTTTTTGTGTATTTTGATATCCGTCGTTTGCTGTCAATCCTGCACCAGGAGTAACACCATAAAATGGACTTAAATATCTGACTTGAACTAATTGGCCAGCAGATTCAGGAGTATTTCCTGATCCAGTATACTTAATAAGTTCAACTTCTAAACCGCCCATAAATTTTCTATCTAAGTGATTAACCACAATGGCTTCGTACGGTCCAATATC
>MDSY01138339.1_pt1 | contig 67351 bp, 65 predicted proteins | sample 811131 | NCBI WGS metagenome assembly MDSY01 (sample SAMN05326643, study PRJNA326480) | marine metagenome | isolation source: seawater | place: Atlantic Ocean: South West | collected 2010 | reverse complement strand
CTCAAAGAATATTAAATTATGTTTGGTTTTTTCAAAAGTAGTCCAAAACAAGAAACAACAGCCAAGATAAACGGCTCTGAATCGGTGATTGTAAAGACTGGTGACAATCTTTTACAGTCAGCGCTCGAAGCAGGTATACCTTGGCCGCATGATTGTCGAGTAGGCAGCTGTGGTTCATGCAAATGTCGCTTAGTTGAAGGTAAAATAACGCCTTTAGCTGACTTTGCTTACACTCTAGAAGCTGAGGATCTTCAAAATAATTACATTCTTGCGTGTCAAACGGCACTCAAGACTGATATAGAGGTTGATGTTGAACTTCTATCTGGTGAAGGACAAGTTCATTGGGAATCAGAAGCAGTTATTAAGCAGATCCGTGATTTAACACATGATATCAAAGAGCTTATCCTTGAAATTGATGACTCTGCGATCTCATCGACAGACCTTTTGTACAAAGCTGGTCAGTATGCAGATCTGAAACTACCCCATCTAGATGAAGGGCGTAGTTACTCATTTGCAACAGCACCAAGCCTTGGCCAAAAAGAATTCTTGTTTTACATCAGAAATGTACCTGGTGGTGAATTTACCGACTGGTTGTTTGAGGGTGATCGTACCGGAGAAACTATGACGATGAGCGGCCCCTATGGTGTATTTGGTTTGGCTAAAAAGCCTGCCCAAATGACCTGTGTCGCAGGTGGAAGTGGCATGAGTGCTATTGTAGGTGTTCTACAAGATGCTCTTGAATCAGGCAGAATGGCTGATGTTCGCTTCATCTTTGGCGCTCGTGAACAAAAAGATCTATACCTTGGTGACTTAATTGAAAAATTAGGAGCAGATTGGGTGAGTAAAGGTCTTGGAAGGTTCGAGTATATTCCTTGCCTATCAAGTGAGCCAGAAGATAGCTCATGGGAAGGAAATAGAGGTTCTTGTGTGGATTTTATTAAAGATTCTAGAAAAGCACTCAGGGGTCAAGCTTATCTTTGTGGACCACCCGGCATGATTGACGCATCTATTACTGTGTTTAAGAAAAATGGTATTACCAAAGATTCAATATTCTATGATAAGTTCTTAGATAAGAGTCATAAACCGCAGTAACTGGTAGAAAAAATAAGCCGAGGTTATTAATTTAACTTCGTTACTTAAACTTTAAATTGGAGATAAATATGGCTTCTTTCAAAGCTTTAATAGTTATGGTTATCTGGACAGCTATCGCATTTTATGGATTAGTTGCCATTGGTGCACATGAGCACTTCAGAAACCCATTATGGGCATTTGGAATCGGTATTGCATTACTTGTTGTACATATGATCAATATGTCTTTGTATTTCAAAATTGCTGGTGAACGTCCGTTTGAATGGTTTAAGTAACATCACCTAGTTAGAACTAAAAAAGCAATGACATTTACTAATGTCGTTGCTTTTTTTTTACAACATACATTAAAAAACCCACAATTCGTGAAAAATAGTATGAAATTGATGCTATTGCGTATAAATCTAGACAAGGTCTTTATCTTATGAAGCACTACCTAATATCTGGTGGATCAGGTCTAATTGGCTCAGAATTATGTCAACAATTAATAGCTGGAGGACATGACGTCACAGTCCTTAGTAGAACCCCCAGAAATGTTAGAGATAAATGTGGCATTAATGTTAAGGCTATTCAGTCCTTAACTGAAATATCACCTGATAACACAATAGATATTGTGATAAATCTTGCAGGTGAACCCATTGCCAACGCTAAATGGTCAGATAAACGAAAAGAATTGTTAGAGTCAAGTCGAATCAACACAACACGAGAACTTGTGAATTGGATCTTCCATAGAAAACAAAAACCAGAATGTTTAATTAGTGGTTCTGCAGTTGGTTGGTATGGTGATGGTGGTGACCAAATTTTAACGGAACAATCTAAATATCACGATGAATATACTCATAAGCTCTGTGCTGCCTGGGAAAAACAAGCATTTAAAGCAGATAAAGCAGGCATCAGAGTCTGTGTCATCAGAACAGGTTTAGTGTTGACATCAAAGGGGGGCGTATTAAAAAAAATGTTATTACCCTTTAAATTTAATCTAGGGGGTAATTTTGGTGAAGGCCATCAATATATGCCTTGGATTCATATTTCCGACATGGTTAATTTAATAATTTTTTTAGCTTCGAGCGAGAAATTAAATGGTGTTTTTAACGCCTCTGCTCCTAACCCTGTGACTAATGATGAATTCACCACAGAGCTTGCTAAACAACTACACCGTTACAAACTTCTTCCCGCACCTGAATGGCTATTAAAAATATTGTTAGGTGAGATGTCATCTTTATTGCTGACAGGGCAACGCGCAGTACCTCAGCGAGTATTAGAAAACGGGTTTAATTTTACATATGCTTATCTAGCACCAGCACTAAACAACATCTTAACTCAAGGAAAGGAAACCTTATGACAGATAAAGTTTATATCGGTCATAATGCCATTGTGAGCTTAAGGAATGTATTTTGACTAAGAAAATAGCAGTCATAGGAACGGGTATAGCTGGTATGGCTAGTGCATGGCTATTAAGTCAACGATACCAAGTAGTTTTGATCGACAAGAATAACTACATTGGTGGACACACCAATACAATTTCAGTAGCTAATGAAAAGACAGGTATTGATACTGCGGTGGATACAGGGTTTATTGTCTATAACGAACCGAACTACCCAAATTTAGTCGGTTTACTAAATGCTCTTGATGTGAAAACACAGGCGACCGACATGACCTTCTCGGCTTCGATTTTGAATTCAGGATTGGAATATGCTGGTAATAACCTAGATACTCTATTTGCCCAACGGAAAAACCTGTTATCTCCAAGGTTTATCAAGTTAGTTTATGACATCCTTAAGTTTAATCGAAATGCCAAAGCACTTATTAGTAATAATCAAGCTGACTCTAAACTCACTTTAGGTGACTTCCTCTCCGATCTACGTATTGGTAAACCGATGCAGGATGATTATTTGCTGCCCATGGCTGCAGCCATATGGTCTTGTCCACCTCAACAAATGCAATCGTTCCCAGCTAAAAGTTTTGCTCAGTTTTTTAATAATCATGGCTTACTAAATGTTAAAGACCGCCCTCAGTGGCGGACCGTTACGGGTGGAAGCCAACGCTATGTCGATAAGTTGTTAGCCTCGTTTTCTGGAGAAACGATTATCAACAATGGGGCTACCAAAATAGATAGAAAAACTGATTCTGTCGTTATTAAATTAGAAGATGGGCAAGAATGTATTGTAGACCAAGTTGTTATTGCCACTCATGCTGATGAAGCTTTGTCTATACTCAAAAATAAGTCCAAACTCGAACAAACCCTATTATCTTCATTTCGCTATCAAGCAAACGATACTTATTTACATACTGATTCCAATCTCATGCCAACACTCTCAAAAGTTTGGTCATGCTGGAACTATCTTGCAAAGCAGAGTGGCGAGACGGCACCTTCGGTGTCTGTCAGCTACTGGATGAATGCATTGCAGGGCTTAGATGAATCACAAAACTACTTTGTTAGCTTAAACCCAATTCATAAAATTGCTCCTCAAAAGATTATTCAAAGAATTAATTATATGCACCCTATTTTCGATAATCGTGCCATGGCGGCTCAAAAACAACTCTATAAATTACAGGGTCAAAATAGAACTTGGTTTGCAGGCAGTTACTTTGGGTATGGCTTCCATGAGGATGCACTGAGTTCTGCCGTTTCTATTGCTAGGGATTTGAACGTCCCTATTCCATGGGAAGAGGGATTATCCCATGGCAAGTAAGCTCTTTTTTGGGCATGTCATGCACCAACGTATGTTCCCTATGGCCTATCAGTTTACCTACAAGGTCTTTGGGTTATTGATTGATATAGATCTTATTGAGCAAGAAGCCTCCTCATTGAGGTGGCTTAGTTTAGAACGGTTTAATTTACTCAGTCTCCGAAAACAGGATCATGGTCCTAGAGACGGAACTGCCTGGCGGCCATGGGTAGAACAAACATTATCTGATGCAGGCATACATAATGTTTGTCGCATCCGGTTATCATGTTTCCCTCGTGTTTTGGGTTATGGTTTTAATCCCATTTCAGTTTGGTATTGTGATGGTCAAGATGGTGAAACTGTTGCGATTATTAGTGAGGTTAGCAATACCTTTGGTGATGCTTACCATTATGTCCATCACCATGAAGGGAAAAGTTTACAGTGGCCGGTGGAATGTATTGCAGAAAAGCGATTTTATGTTTCCCCATTCATTAATAAGGACCAACAGTATCACTTTAAATTTAGTCAAGCGAAAGCTAGCTTCGGCATTTTAATCAACGAATACCAGAATGATCAACTTCATTTCATTGCGTCTCAAAACTCTAAAATTGAAACCTTAAACAACTTACATTTGCTCAAGGCTTTTTTTATGATGCCAATGATGTCTTTCAAAATAATGCTTATGATCCATTGGCACGCATTAAAAATATGGATACGTGGTGGAAAGTTTCATTCTTATGACAAAAAACAACAGCAAGAGGTCAAAAGCGAATGGTTAGTCAAAACACGAAAATAAGATTACTTCCTGATTCCAGCGCACCACTTACAATTAAGCTGCTCTATCAATTATTATCGAAATGTAAGCGAGGTCGCCTTCACATTACAGTTGATGCCGAAACTTACCTTGTTGAAGGAAAACAGCCGGGCCCAGATGCAAACATAACCATTCATAAAAGCTTAAAAATCATCAAAAAGTTAAGTAGAGATGGTGATATTGGTTTTGCCGAGGCCTATATGCAAGGTGATTGGGACACGAGTAACCTATCTGACTTCCTCTACTGGGCTACACTCAACTTAGAAGAATTATCTACCCACCTTGAAGCTAATTTCTTTATTCGCTTATTTAATCGCCTGCGCCATATAACTCGACGAAACAGTCAACGAGGTAGCCGTCGCAATATCTCTGCACATTATGATTTAGGTAATGACTTCTATCAGTTATGGCTTGACTCAACGATGACTTATTCAAGTGCCATTTTCGCTGATCCGTCTGATAGTCTTGAGCAAGCACAAACTCGAAAATATGAACTCTTACTATCTTCTCTCGGTGCAACGCCAGGACAACACATTCTAGAAATAGGCTGCGGTTGGGGAGGTTTTGCTGAACATGCTGCTAAGCAAGGTTATCAAGTGACCGGAGTCACCTTATCAACTGAACAATTAGCATGGGGACAACAGCGGATTCGTGATGCAGGCTTTGATTCCCTTGTTGACTTACGGTTACAAGATTACCGTGAGATAGAAGAACAGTTCGATTATATTGTAAGTATTGAAATGTTTGAAGCCGTTGGGGAGTCTTATTGGTCCGGCTTTTTTGAAATGTTATTTGCACGTCTAAAATCAGGAGGCAGAATAGCCCTACAAACAATAACCATTGACGACCAATATTTTGACCACTATCGACAAAATGTAGATTTTATTCAACGCTATATTTTCCCAGGAGGTATGTTGCCTTCTCCTGAAATTTTTTCTCAACATGCACAACAGGCAGGACTTAAGATCGAACAAGCCACTAACTACGGCTCTCACTATGAACAGACTGTTCTCGCTTGGCATCAACGGTTTAATGAGGTTGTACACCAAGTAGAAGATCTCGGTTACGATAATCAATTCATACGTATGTGGCGATATTATTTATCATACTGCGAAGCAGGTTTTCGGGAGCAGCACACCGGGGTTTATCAATACTTAATGTCAAAACCACACTAACATTGTCTCAAATTATTCGCTATTGGTTTTATGGTCTGCCGGGCCTACCCTTGGCCGCTTTGGGCCTGCCCCTTTATATTTACTTACCCACTTTTTATGCTGAGCAATTAGGCCTTGGCCTTGCCGCTGTCGGATTAGCTTTAATGATCGCGCGTATCAGTGACGTCATCACAGACCCAATGATAGGGATATTCTCTGATTGGCTACCTATGCCATCAAGGCGTAAATGGTTAATGGCTATAGCTACGCCATTATTAATCATAGCCCTTTGGGCACTTTTTGTGCCGCCTGAAGGAAGTAGTTTTTATTGGCTTTTACTCTGGAGTATTCTTGTTTATTTCGCTTGGAGTCTACTCACCTTGCCTTATAACGCCTGGGGAGCTGAGTTGTCAGGTGATTATGACCAGCGAAGTACAATAACAGCCAGCCGCGAAAGCTTTGTTTTAATCGGCACTTTATTTGCTGCAGGTTTACCCTTAACAATGGGCATTGCTAGTGATGAACCTGGCAAAGCATTACTTATTCTCGCCCAATCTTTAACTATTCTTCTTCCTATTACTATCCTGGTTTGCATTCTCAAGGTACCCGAGTCTAATCGGCGTACAAAGCCTATCAGTTATCGGGCGGGGTTAACTTTACTAAAAAATAACCGCTTGTTTATAAGGTTACTTTTTGCTTATTTTATGAATGGCATCGCTAACGGCCTACCCGCGACACTCTTCTTGCTATTCGTGAGCTATGTTTTGGTCATGCCCGAACAGTTTGGCCTGTTATTATCGGCCTATTTTATCAGCGGTTTAATCGGTTTACCTATAGGAGTGAAGCTCGCCAAGCGTTATAATAAACATCGTGTATGGGGTGTATCAATGTTGTGGGCTGTTGGTATTTTTGCATGGGTCCCCAGCCTAGGGGCAGGAGACTTTCTACCTTTCCTTCTTATCTGTATTCTGTCTGGACTAAGCTTAGGTATCGATATGGCCTTACCGGCCTCAATTCAAGCTGATGTGATTGATGTTGATAGCGCAAATGGCGGCGGGCAGCGAAGTGGGTTTTTCTTTGGTCTTTGGGGTATGGCCACGAAGCTATCACTGGCATTAGCTGTCGGCATTGCTTTTCCTTTATTAGTCTTTTTGGGCTTTGATACACAAACAGCACCTGCAGATAATAATTTATTAGCACTTACTCTGCTTTATGGCCTTCTACCAATCCCTTTTAAGCTAGTAGCTGCTTGGACAATCTGGAATTTCCCCTTAGACCGCCAGCAACAAAGACATATACAACAACTAACTTAGGAACCATAGTATGAACAAGAGCCTCTTAATTTTATTATCGTTCTTTCTTTTTAACCTCACTGGCTGTAACAATATGACTCCAGAGCACTATAAAAACACTACACCTCGCTTAATTTTAGAAGACTATTTTTTGGGCCAAACACGTGCTTGGGGCATATTCCAAAACCGTAGCGGTGATGTTGAAAGGCAGTTTACTGTCGACATCTTAGGTAAAATAGTAGATGGAGATCTTGTATTAGAGGAAGACTTTACATATTCTGATGGAACCATAGATAGACGTGTGTGGACTATTAATAAAATTGATGAAAACAACTATGAAGGTCGAGCAGCTGATGTAATTGGACACGCTACTGGTAAAGCTTACGGTAATAGTCTGAATTGGGCATATACGCTAGATCTCCCTTATAAAGAGGGGACAATCAAAGTACAGTTTGATGACTGGATGTTTTTACAAGAAGACGGTGTGCTCATTAATCGGGCGAAAATGACAAAATTTGGTATATTTTTAGGTGAAGTTACACTCATCTTCAAAACCCCATAAGTTATGAAAAAGCACATATTTTTTGTATGGATTACTTATTCATTACTCTTTAATATTAGCTGGGCTATGCCACCCTCACAGCTTGATTTTCAACCATCGCGCGGTGAAATTGAACTAAAGTCCATGGCTACAGCAACTTGGCTTGGTTTTATTGATGTTTATGATGCTGCTCTTTATGCTGCACCAGGTGTGCAGGCCGGTCAGGTTTTGAAAGTTAACCACCCTTTTTCTCTTGAGCTCCACTATAAAGTATCTCTTTCTAAGTCTCAGTTAATCGACAGTGCAGATGAGGTTCTCAGCCGCCAAAATACTAAAAATCAACAGGCCTTATATCAAAATGATATTGATGCTCTGCACGGTTTTTATCAGGACGTCATTAGCGGTGACCGCTTTCGTCTAGATATTCATCATGATAAAGGACTTTCTCTATTCTTTAATGATAAGTTACTTTACCAAAACACCAACATCAGCTTTGCCCGATACTACCTTGGTCTGTGGTTAGCCGAAAACTCTTTATCTGAATCTCTCAGGACAGAGCTTCTCAATTGGTAATTAATTGGCAGCTTTATTACGAATAAAACGTAAAATACTACCGATGATCGGTAGCTTCATATAAAACTGTTCACTCGCATCCCAGTAATCGATATGTTCTGAAACAAGGCCTTGTTCATCAAAGACTACTCTACTGAGCCCAACCAGTTTTAATTGCTTGGTATTTACAGCACCCGTAAACTTCCATTTTATATAAGCTACATCAGACTCTAAAACAGCTTCATCAATAACAAATTTAGGCGTATTTAAAGTCTCAAACATGTGATGAAAAACTTTATTAATTTGTTCAATGCCCGTTACATCATTAAAGGGGTCTTTAAAGCGAGCTTGATGAGAAAAAAACTCTGGCAGCCGAACTAAATCTTCCCTTTTCATTTGTTCAAAGAAAACAATATAACTATTCAATGCATGTTGTCGAGAAACCATCTATTTACCTATTATTTTACTGGTAAAGAAGAAATAAAGCCGATAAGGTAAAATACGTAATATTTTTAAAATGTAGGTGAAACGCTTTGGAAATGTAATTTCAAAACTCTCCGATGCAAGCGCTTTAACTATTCGCCCTGCTGCTTCAGTTGATGTTATTTCCGCTGGCATCTTAAAAGTATTTTTCGCCGTTAACTGTGTTGTTACAAAGCCAGGGTTAATTATTCGCAACAAAACACCCTCCTTTTTCAAGGGTATATACATCGCCTCACAAAAATTGATTAAAGCAGCTTTCGTTGCTCCATATGGCGCAGCATCTGGTAAGCCTCGGTAACCCGCCACACTGGCCATAAGTAATATTTGTCCTGATTTACGTGCTTTCATCAAAGGTAGTATTGAGGCAAGCCCATTCATGACCCCTAAGTAATTCACTTGATTCAGCTTATAAATCAAGTCAAGGTTAAATTCATCTACTGGCATCGGGGTGTAATCACCAGCATTTAAAACAACGACGTCCGGTAGCCCGTACTTCTCGTATAAGGTATTAAAAACTTGCTGACTCTGCTCCCTATCCGTTACATCTAACGTCAGATAAGCTATTTTTTGGCCAAGCTCTACAACAGCCTGGAGCTTTTGTTCTGTTCTACCAGAAATTATAACTTGCCACCCCCGCTTATCCAAAGCTAATGCCAATGCTTTGCCAATTCCGGTACCACCTCCGGTAATCCAAGCCAGTTTGTTACTACCTTTTGTCATAGCCTGTTTATGTCCTTTAGTTCATTTTTTTGACCCAGCGACTCTTAGCTAGCTTTTTATTATAGTGTTAAGTAAGCCTAGTCCTATTTGTTCAAGTAATTCCACTTCTCATTCTTTTATTCGGATTTAATAATTATTCTCTTTGTAGTTTTCAAAATTGAAATAGCCATTATGAAGTCTACTCTTTTTCTCGTTAAAAGCTGCTCACTCAAAAGTCACGTAATAAATGCATAGGAGGTACTTTTAATACTATCCTGCTGGCAAATAGACCAATAGCCGTAATAATAGATATTCCAATTAAAGGGCCTAATGCCCAAAGTAATGGGTGCCAGCTGGCTTGAGATTTGAATATAAAAACTTGTAGAGCATACACGCAGGCCTCAGCTCCAGCCGCTGCAATAAGCCCTGAAAATAGTCCAAGGGCACCAAACTCTACAACAAGTGACTGTTGTACCAAAGCTTTTTTTGCCCCCAAAACACGTAATAATGCTCCCTCCTCTAATCGTTCTTCTAATGTTGCTCTTACACTAGCAATCAAAACTAAAGCTCCAGCAATCAGTATGCATAATAATACCAACTGAATCGCCTCTGATAATTGTTCTATGACCGTTTGAATCTGTTTTAAAATATCACCAACATTAAGAATAGACACAGTTGGATGCTGAGACATCGACTTATAAAAGGGCTGCGCGTTCTCATTACTAATAAACAAGCTACTAACAAAGTTTGCTGAGTAACCATCTAGTACTCTTTTTGGTAAAATTAAATAAAAATTAGGCTGCATTGAACTCCAATCAACTGAGCGAACTGAAGTTATTGGCAAACTAACAATATTACCTCCTATGTTGAGAGTTAGAGTATCTCCAAGGCTAAGGTTGGCTGCCTTGGCTACTCTTTGTTCGATAGATAACCCATCAGCCGAAAAGTCACCAGATAAAAGCTTATTTCCTTTACCTAAAGAATGTGACCACGTTAAGTTTAATTCACGTTCATATAATTCTGGTTCACCCTTACCTTCAGGGTAAAGTGTTTGAATACTTTTCCCATTGACTGATATTACGCGACCTCTAACCATCGGGTACCAATCAGATCTTAAAACCCTCAAGTTTTCCGTTGACGCATTAATTTGTTCAATCTGATCTTTCTGCACATTAAACAAATAATGATTGGGAGCGTCTACGGGCAGTTGTTCCTGCCATTCCGTTACTATGCTGGACTTTACTCCAACTAAAACCAGGCCAAGCATTATGATTAATGTAAACACTAATAATTGGAAAAGATTTGGCAAAAGTCTTCGGTAGAGCGAAGCAAAACCAATCTGCCATCCGCTGGTAGCGCCAGATGTTAAAGATCTTCCTAATTTGAAGACCATCCAGCCTACTATGCTTACCAAAATTCCAATTGCCAACATTGCTAGTGTCATAATGCTAGGCAATAAAAATCCTTTTGTATAAATGCACATTAGTCCGTAAATCCCAATAAAACCCATGCTGTATAGGGCCAAAGAATCTTTTTCTAGTTTCCGACTCGGGTGTAATACTGACATTGGCGATATTTTGATAAGCCGCAGCATCATTGGCAGGCAAAAAGCCACCATAGAAACCAAGCCGGTTATGGTCCCTAGCCATAATCGGCCAACTGAAGGCTCCGGTAATGAAGTCGACATTAATCCAGATAAGAGTGATGAAATAACTCCCTGCCCCCCCCAGCCAACAGCCAAACCTAGTAGCGCGCCAGTGAAAAATAGTATTACAAATTGTATCGATAACACTTTAATCAAAACTTTTGGTGTTGCTCCTAAAGTTTTAAGCACTGCCACCTGAACCAAATGTCGCTTTACAAATCGTGTGGATGCCAGTGCCATTGCTATTCCAGACATTACAACAGCCAAGATCCCTGCCAGCAATAAAAAGGACTCCGCTTTTACAATCGTGTCACCAATACGCTCCCCTTTCTCTACCGGTGTTCGCCACCGCTGGCCCTCCTTCAACTCAGGTACCACCCAGCTTTCAAAGTTCTCAAGATCGACAGGCTCTCCTGCTAGTAAAAGAGAATAGCGAACTCGGCTACCTGGAATAATAACTTTAGTCGATGGGAGATCTCTGATATTCATTACTGCACGGGGTGATATCGCAAATGCTGAAGAACTTGATCCTGGATCTCTCACCAAATACTTGGCGACTGTTAATTGTAATTCACCCACTTCCACCTTTTCACCAATCCTTACATTCAATAGGCTAGCGAGCCTAGATGACAGCCAGACTTCCCCTTTTTTGGGTGGCTGTTTTGAAGGCTGTCCTCTAGCAAATAATGTATCATCTACTAAGTAGGCGCCTTTTAATGGGTAACTATCTGTTACTGCACTTAACTGGCTTAACTGCAGCGCATCACCTGAAAATATCATAGTGCCAAATGAAGTCCGTCTAGCTTGCTTTAAAGACAGTTCTCTTGCTTTGAATTGCCAGTTTTTGGGGATTGCCTCATCGGATCGAATTAGTCGATCCGCTGCAAGTAAGTTTGCAGACTCTTGCTCAAATGAAAGCTGAAGCCTATCGATGAATAAACTAATTGTAGTAACAGTGCTAACTGAAATAATTAATGCCATAAGAAGCATCAGAATATCCCCGCTTCGCAAGTCCCTTAACATTAACTTAAATGCAAAATTCACCATTATTTTTCTACTAAACTTCCTTCAGACATCACCATATGTCGATCACATTTCTTGGCTAGTTCATTATCATGAGTGACCATGATTAGTGTTGTACCTTGAGACTTATTGAGTTCGAAAAGTTGCTTAATGATAATTTTACCATTGGCCTCATCCAGGTTGCCCGTAGGCTCATCGGCAAAGAGAATTTTAGGGCTAGAAGCAAAAGCCCTAGCAATAGCTACTCGCTGCTGTTCACCACCTGAAAGTTGATTAGGGTAGTGCGTTAAGCGATGAGACAAGCCGACTTTATCTAATAACTCCTCTGCCTTTTTGCGCGCACCCTCATCACCTTTTAATTCGGCAGGTAACATCACATTTTCAATTGCTTGAAGGCTAGGTAATAAATGAAAAGACTGAAAAATAAAACCAACGTACTCTCCTCTTATTATGGCTCGCTTTTCTTCATCTAAACTAGAGAAAGCTTGCCCATATAAAACTATTTCACCAGATGTGTTGACATCTAGCCCTGCTAATAAGCCAAGTAACGTCGATTTCCCTGATCCAGAAGAACCTACTATTGCAACAGACTCGCCTTCCTTGATTTCTAGATTAATACCCTTCAGTATAGTCAAGTCTCCTGTATTTGCAGCAACTGTATGAGTTAAATTGCTTACTTTAATCGCAGTTCTTTTCGCCATGGCATTTCACTCTAAAAAGGTTTGGTATGTTTTTTAAAAAACAATTATTGTTGTTTTTGTATGTTATTTTGCTCAGCATGAATTCAGTTTCAGCATCTACATTACTTGTAATGGGAGATAGTCTAAGTGCAGCCTACAACTTACGACAAGAGGTTGGATGGGTTAGTTTACTCGAAAACCAACTTTCTCAATCAAACCCCGAAATTAAAATAGTCAATGCCAGCGTCAGTGGTGAAACTACTCAAGGTGGTTTGTCCCGTTTTAGTCCGCTTCTCCAACAATATAAACCACGCTGGATAATTTTAGAGCTAGGCGCTAATGATGCTTTACGAGGATACCCCTTGACTCAAACTAGTAAAAATATTGAAAAAATGATTGAGCAAGCTCAAAAATTAAATACCAAGGTTCTTTTAATCGGAAATCAAATTCCACAGAATTATGGTAAACGCTACACCAAGATGTTTTTTACTCTATACGAGAAAATCGCAAAAAAATACAAGGTCGCATACCTCCCATTTATGCTGGAAGGCATTGCCCTCAATAAAAGCTTGATGCTCGAAGATGGACTCCATCCAAATAAAGATGGCCAACCCTTCGTATTACAGAATATCTTACCCTATTTACAACCATTGCTAATTGAACAACAAGTAGCTCCTATGACTGATTAAAAAGACGGGGCAATTTCGCAAGATAACTTGAAATATTAAATACTCATACCTTTTTCTCAGGTTGATATTAGCGAGCAGACCTTCTACACTTAATTAATACAAATAATCTCTCAGTTGGCTAGGTTAAATGAAGATTTGCAGCAAAGTATTGGAGGCTGCTTTGACAAAAACTGACCTGTTCTTATTGACCTATAGTAGCGCTTGATTCATCCACCTCTAATTAAAGCTTTTGACCTTATGATAGAAGTTGCACTTTTCCCCATCCCCAACTCAGTTAATTTTCCTGGCGTGCCAATGCCTTTACATGTTTTTGAGCCGCGTTATCGAAAAATGGTGAAATATTGCATCGATAACAACGTGATGATGGGAGTTTGTCATACCGAAAAAATGTTACACGCTATTTCGCGTGAGCAGACAGAAGAAGAAGTACTCAACAACAACCAATCTACCTACAAACCATGCGCTGTTTTTTCTGCTGGAGCCGTAGAGCTCATAGAGGAGACAGACGATGGCCGCATGGCAATAATGGTTAACTTTGATACACGACTTAAACTACAACAAGAGCGTCAAACCTTACCGTTTAATATTTGGGTTTGTGAAGCTTATGAAGATGACAAGATTAAGGATGGCAGCTCCGAAGAATTATCATTAAGGCAAAGTCATGAAAAGATCATGCAACGCTTATTAGCCATAAGCCATGGAAATGCAGAAATTCAAAAAGTTCTTGTTGGTGACCATTGGCAAAATATGTCACCGATTGAGTTTAGCTTTTTAGTGAACAGTTTGGTTGCCATGCCTGCAGAGGTCAAACAGGACTTGCTTGAAATGAAACAGCCACAGCAGCGGTTAGATGTAATATTGGAAGCGCTGAATTCCATTTAGCAACTATTAATTCTCTTTATCAGCTATTGTCTCAACGAGGAACCAATGAAAAAGCCTCAAGTATGCCTCGGTTTAGTCAACCCTAAAAGCCCAGATAATGTGGGGGCTGTTTTGCGAGCTGCTGCAAACTATGGCATTGACAATGTTTTTTATACGGGTGACCGTTACCCACGAGCGATTGAGCGTAAAGCAAGAACTGTCGACATGAGCCGTAAGGTTAGTAAGGATGTAATGATAACTCAAAAGGATTGCCTTTTAGATGATGTCCACGAAGACATGAAAGTCATATGCGTTGAATTTGTATTAAATGCCATCCCTTTACCTGAATATGAGCACCCAGAAAATGCTCTTTATATTTTTGGCCCTGAAGATGGTTCCATAGACCAGGCTATTATTGATAAGGCCGATGACATTATTTATGTGCCAACGATAGGCTGTATGAACTTATCGGCTTCAGTTATTGTGCTACTTTATGATCGACTATTAAAAGCTGGGAATTACAATGCAGGAAATACATTAATTCGTGAAAACAGAGATACCAATAACCGTTTAATAGATAAGCGGTAATAATATCCTTTAAATTGAAATGAAGGTTTAAAGGTTTGTGTTCTCTTTGTCCTCAACTTTTTTATGGCATATAGCTAAGTATTCTTCATCTTCTAAATTCCCACTCCGGCATTTATCAGTCCCAATAACTGAACAGCCAGTCAACAAAATAAATATAAAACTTACAATCAATAACCTCACGCATGTTCCCAAGAAAATATAGTTTTTTTAAATTTACCTGACGACTCATTGTTAGGCAACTTATTGTTTTAAAATTTGTATTTTCAATTAAATAAGTACAATAAAAAGCCCCAGCACCCATAAAGGGGGCTGAGGCTTGGTATTTGTTGGTACCTAGGGCCGGACTCGAACCGGCACGACCGTGAAGTCGAGGGATTTTAAGTCCCTTGTGTCTACCAATTTCACCACCCAGGCATCCGCCGCATTATACAGAAGGTTTTATAGTTTGTTTATAGGTTTTTAACAAAAATGTTAGTTAATTGAAGAAAGCTAATAGTTTTCTTCCAAAATTACTTTAGCTTCTTCACGTGAAACAACTAATACTAAACTGAGTAACGATGGTCTCCTTCTGGGTTTTCACGCAGTTGTTGATGATGTCTTTTAATGATAGGCAACACTTCTTCCGGAGAATCGACGATATAAAATAAATTTAAGTCTTTTTCGCTGATGCACCCCTGCTTAAGTACCTCCTCTTTAAGCCAATCTATCAAACCTCTCCAAAATGACTCACCGTAAAGGATCACAGGAAAGTTTGAAATTTTTCTAGTTTGAATGAGTGTCAGTGCTTCAAAAAACTCATCCAAAGTCCCAAAGCCTCCTGGGAAAACTACATAAGCCATAGAGTATTTTACGAACATCAATTTACGCACAAAAAAGTAACGGAAAGAAAGGCTAACATCCTGATTAGAATTGGGTGACTGTTCAAATGGCAATTCAATATTCAAACCAACTGAGCGCCCACCTTGCCCAAAAGCACCTTTGTTAGCGGCTGCCATGATACTGGGCCCGCCGCCACTAATTACAGAAAACTTGGCTTTAGATATCTCTCTTGCCACTCGCTCCGCTGCCTTATAAAAAGGGGATGTTTCTAGCAGCCGCGCACTACCAAAAATTGACACCGAAGGACCTAAATCACTCAAAGTTTCTATACCATCAACCATTTCTGATTGAATACGGAAAACACGCCAAGCTTCTGAACTTCTAAAATCTTTCATCGTCTTTATCTTTTTCCTTATTATTCTAGCTAGTTTAAGATGACCATAAAGAAATCATCTTCGGTTTGCAATCGCCAAGTTTGGTCTAAAGCATTCTTTCGCAAGTTTTTTAGCTTTAAATAGGCAATTCAGTTATAGCCCTATCTACGGTATCATATCCCCTTTACTATGTTCTTCAGGCAGGTATTATGAGGGTTTTGGTGGTTGGTGGCGGTGGTCGAGAACATGCCTTGGCATGGAAATTAATTCAATCACCTACTTGTGAGCAAGTTTATGTTGCACCGGGTAACCCTGGCACTGCTGCAGAGCCCAATGTCGACAATGTTGATATTGCTGTTGAAGACATTCCAGGACTCGTTACTTTTGCTAAAAATAATGATGTTGGGCTCACAATTATTGGACCCGAAGTCCCCTTAGTGATGGGTATTGTGGATGCTTTTGCTAAAGAGGGTTTACGCTGTTTTGGTCCGTCTAAAGAAGCTGCACAATTAGAAGCTTCAAAAAGCTTTACTAAAAACTTCCTGGCACGTCACTCTATTCCAACGGCTGATTACGAAGTCTTTTCTGATGTCGCTCCCGCTATCGCATATATTAAAGTTCAAGGTACACCTATTGTTGTCAAAGCTGATGGCTTAGCAGCAGGAAAAGGGGTTATTGTTGCCGTGACTGAAGAAGAGGCCATTACTGCTGTTGAGGATATGCTATCAGGCAATGCGTTTGGAGAGGCAGGACACAGTGTTGTTATTGAGGAGTTTATGACCGGCGAAGAAGCTAGCTTTATTGTTATGGTTGATGGAGAGAATATTTTAACATTGGCGACATCTCAAGATCATAAAGCACGCGACAATGGCGATAAAGGTCCAAACACTGGTGGTATGGGTGCGTATTCACCTGCACCCGTGGTAACAGCTGAAGTGCATGCCCGCATTATGGCAGAGGTTATTGAGCCCACAGTAAAAGGAATGGCTGCTGATGGTAGACCATACACCGGATTCTTGTATGCAGGCTTAATGATTGATGGCGATGGTTCTCCTCGTGTAGTCGAGTATAACTGTAGGTTTGGCGATCCTGAAACACAACCACTTTTAATGCGGTTACAATCTGATTTAATTCCTTTATGTGAAGCGGCACTTGATGGCCGTTTAAACACCGTCGATGCCCAGTGGGATAACCGTGCTGCGGTCGGTGTAGTGCTTGCCGCTGGTGGCTATCCTGAAGCCTATCGTAAAGGTGATGTAATCACTGGCTTTGATGGTATTGATAGCGATGACTGCAAAATTTTTCACGCAGGTACTGCCTTACAAGATAACCAAGTTGTCACTGCTGGAGGACGAGTTTTATGTGTAACAGCCTTGGGCAATACTGTCGCAGAAGCCCAAGATAGAGCATACAAAATGATAGTGAGTGTTAATTGGAAAGATATGTATTATCGTACTGACATTGGTTATCGTGCCATTGCAAGGCAATAACTCGCTTTTTAGGAGAAGGTTATATGTATACGTCACAGCCTTATAATTTTTATGAATTATAACCATCCTTACAAGCCGATAAATTTGAAAAGATCACTATGATTCCTTGGACTATCAGACAAGCTGTTCATACGTTACGAAAAGGCGGAGTTATTGCCTACCCGACCGAAGCAGTTTTTGGTTTGGGCTGCAATCCTTGGGATGAAGAGGCTGTGATCCGCTTACTCGCTATTAAACAACGACCCTGGCACAAGGGCCTGATTTTAATTGCTAGTGATTTTAACCAGCTCACTGATTTTATCTCCCCTCCACCACCAGTTATTTTAAGACAGCTTGAATCAACATGGCCCGGGCCAATAACTTGGTTACTACCTGCAAAAAGTTCCACTCCCAGCTATTTAACTGGCACCCATGAAACTATTGCGGTACGGGTAACAGCTCATCGTCAAACAATTGCTCTTTGCCGAGCTGCAGGACAGGCTATCGTTTCCACCAGTGCAAATGTTACAGGCTTAAAGCCTGCAAGGACTATTCGTGAAGTACATTGGAGGCTACCTGAGGTCGATACCATTTTAGCTGGGCACTGCGATAAAACTTCGCAACCTTCCCAAATTAGGGATTCCCAAACAGGAGCCATCATTCGATGACCGAGCCTAATATTACTGCTATTCGTGACTACCTACTAAACCTACAAGATCATATCTGCCAACAAATAGAAGCCCTAGACAGTAAAGAATCTTTTGTTGAAGATGCTTGGGAACGAACTAATGGCCTTGCTGGAGGTGGACGCACACGTGTGTTAAATGACGGTGTCGTTATTGAACAAGGAGGAGTTAATTTTTCTCATGTTCGCGGCACAAGTATGCCTGCGTCCGCGACTGCCAATCGACCAGATTTAGCGGGGCGTAGCTTTGAAGCTATTGGTGTTTCATTAGTTATCCACCCTCGTAACCCCTATGCACCAACCTGTCATGCAAATGTAAGGTTTTTTATTGCCGAAAAAGAGGGTGAAGATCCAATTTGGTGGTTTGGCGGTGGCTATGACTTAACTCCTTACTACGGTTTTGAAGAAGACGTGATTCATTGGCATCGAACGGCAAAAAATGCATGCGACCCTTTTGGCCAGAGCACTTACCAGAAATACAAAAAATGGTGTGATGAGTATTTTTATCTCAAACACCGTGACGAAACGCGTGGTGTCGGTGGCTTATTCTTTGATGATCTAAACGAAGGTGGTTTTGAACACTGTTTTGACCTCTTAAAAAGCGTTGGTAATAGTTTTCTCAAGGCTTATATACCAATTTTGAAGCGCCGCAAAAACACGCCTTATGGCGAACGTGAGCGTGACTTTCAGTTATATCGTCGTGGTCGATATGTTGAATTCAATTTAGTTTACGATCGGGGGACCTTATTTGGGCTGCAATCTGGTGGGCGAACAGAGTCCATTTTAATGTCTATGCCACCACTCGTAAAGTGGCGTTATAACTGGCAACCTGAGCCGGAAACTGATGAAGCCATGTTATATAAACTATTTCTTAAACCTCAGAATTGGCTGGGTAAAGAAGACTAGTACTTATAAGCCATAAGCCAGCTTAATTACTCAAGTAATAAACTCTTACGATTTTATTGATCACTTGCTAAAGATGCCAACTGATCAGCTTGGTATTCATTAATCAATGGTTCGATGACTTGTTCTAGATCACCTGCCATCACTTCAGCTAATTTATAAAGTGTTAAATTTATGCGATGGTCAGTCATCCTACCTTGAGGATAGTTATAAGTCCTAATTCGTTCACTTCTATCGCCACTCCCGACTTGTAACTTTCGTGTTTCAGCTTGTTCAGAATCTATCTTTTCTTGTTTTTCAGCCATAATCCTTGCCTGTAGTACGGACATAGCTTGCGCACGATTTTTGTGCTGTGAGCGCTGATCCTGGCATTCCACCACAATACCAGTAGGAAGATGCGTGAGCCTGATCGCTGAGTCTGTTTTATTAACATGTTGCCCACCTGCACCCGATGCACGGAAAGTATCAACTCTTAAGTCTCCTGCATTAATTTCAATCTCATCCATTTCATCTGCCTCAGGCATTATAGCGACTGTACAAGCAGAAGTATGAATACGGCCTTGGGATTCGGTTTCTGGCACGCGCTGAACCCGATGCCCGCCACCTTCAAATTTTAATCTTGAATACGCACCCTCTCCAACAATTCTAATAACGACTTCTTTATAACCACCGTGTTCGCCTTCTTGAGCATTTATCAATTCAACGACCCAGCGATGACCTTCAGCATACCTGCTATACATTCTATATAAATCACCGGCAAAAATAGCAGCCTCATCACCACCTGTTCCAGCTCGCACCTCTAGGAAAATATTACGTTGATCATTAGGATCTTTTGGTAATAACAATTTCTGTAAAGTAGCTTCTATTACCTGCTCACTTTTTTGTGCTTCAGTTAACTCCTCTCTCGCCATTTGACGAATTTCAGAATCATTTTCCTCCATCATGACTTTGGCATCTTCGATGGCTACAAGGCTATTTTTATAAGCACTGAAATTGGAAACAACTGGTTCGAGTTGTGCATATTCTTGAGACAGTGATCTAAATTTATTTTGGTCTGCCATCGTCTCTGGCTCAGACAATAGACCACTAATCTCTTCATGACGCTCAACTAATGTTTCAAGTTTATGCTTAATCGAATCTTTCACTATTGTTAATCCTTAAGATTGAATAGGCTTCTTGCCGCTTCAATCAGATTGTTGTCTACATCTGAAGCCGATTGTCGAAGTTTCCTGCTTGGTTCATGGAGTAATTTCTTCGTCAATGTTCTGGCAAGCTCTTCAAGCACACGCTCTGGCAACACACCTTGGTCAAGCTGCTTTTTTGCTTTTAATAGTAAGTAATCACTTTCTTTTTCAGCCGCTTCGCGTAGAGACTTAATTATAGGAACTGCATCTTGCGTCTTAAGCCAGTCCATAAAGCTTTTAACTTGAATTTCAATAATTTCTTCGGCTTTTAACGCTGCGTCCCGACGAGACTGCAAGTTCTCTTCTATAATATCGTGCAAATCATCAACGCAATACAAATATATGTCTTCGAGGTTTCCAACCTCAGGCTCAATATCTCTTGGAACTGCAATATCAACCATAAAAATAGGCCTGTGCTTACGTTCTTTTAAAGCACGCTCAACAGCACCTTTCCCAAGGATAGGTAACTGGCTAGCCGTCGAACTCATAACTATATCTGCTTCGGCAATATGTGCTGGCATTTCACTTAAGTTAATCGCGTAACCGTCCACTTGCGTGGCTAAATGAAGGGCCTTTTCAATAGTGCGATTTGCGATAACAATCCGACCAATACCATTATCAAAAAGATGCCTCGCTGCCAACTCAATAGTTTCTCCCGCCCCGATTAAAAGAGCTGTAGATTTTGATAAGTCCGTGAATATTTGCCTAGCTAAGCTAACAGCCGCAAAAGCTACTGAAACTGGACTATCTCCAATTGCAGTATCCGTTCGTACTTGCTTGGCAACAGTGAAAGCATGCTGAAATAATTTGCTTAACGATTTTCCGACCGATTGATGATGCAATGCATCACTGTAAGCTGTTTTTATTTGCCCTAAAATTTGGGGCTCACCCAGCACCATGGAATCTAAGCCACAAGCTACTCTTAACAAGTGCCTAATAACATCATCATCATGATAATGATAAAGATAACTATTGAGTGAATTAGCTTGTTGCCGGTGATATCGATGTAACCAATCGCCTATGTTAACGGGCTCCTCACCTTCAATATGGCAATATACCTCTGTTCGATTACAAGTCGAAACGATCACAGCTTCAACTATACCCGGCTCAGCTTTTAATGAGTCTAACGCCTTAGGTAAGCTATCAGCATTAAAGGCAATATTCTCACGAATATCCACCGGTGCTGTGGTGTGATTAATGCCATAGGCTACCAGTTGCATCTGTTTTATAAATCCTGAATATTGTTTTGACAGCATAACTGTCGCATATGATAACTAGTCTCTGCACACACAAGTACACATAAATAGCAGTTGTAGAGCTTGGCTTTAATACATAAGATAAAGTGTCTTGGCATAAAATTTAAAGTCATGTCCTGGTTCGATACGTCTTTGGTGATAGTCAGAGTCAAAAATCCTGTTAGACTTCGTAACAGTTGCACACTATTTATTGTCTGTTAGCCTATAACAAACCAACATTCTAACAAAATCACTCGCTCAGGTCGTTTTATTATGGATTTATCGCAAGCACTTTGGAAAAAATCAAGTTATTTAAGCCTATGCGGCATAATGTTTAGCTCAATATTCATACTCTTCGCTTGCACTAAAGTACCTGTAGAGAGGCCAACACCAGCGGAACAACCTTTAGCTGTTCAAAAGGAATCAGGAATAACAGTCAAGACAGTTCCTTTAACTGCAGAGCTTACCTATCTTGTTTTGACAGCCGAGATTGCAAGCCAGCGTGGCGACTTAATTAATGCAGCAGAACAATATAAACGGGCTGCCGCTCTCATTGAATCCCCAAAATTAGCCAGTCGCTCCACCCAAATGGCTAACTTCACCCGCGATCAAAAACGAATTGATTTAGCATTAAACCGATGGGCAGAAGTTGACCCCACCGATTCTGATATTCATATGCTTAAAACACCTTTTTTAATGATGCAAGGCAAACATGATCAAATTGCCCCTGTCGTTAATACTGCTTTGGCCATAGACCCAGAAAAAATAGCTACATATTTAGTTCGACTAACCGATAATTTAAGCAAAATTGTCAAAGCTGACCCAGCGCTCAGAATTATGAAACAATTAGATGTGTTTCAACAGGAAGACCCCCATGCTTTATATCACTATAGTCGTTTAGCTCTTTACTATCAGAGGTATGATGATGCTCTACCAACAATCAACGCTGTACTTGACTATGAGCCTGACTTCCAAGAAGCTCTCATTTTAAAAGCTACTATATTACAACGATTAAAACGCCTTGATGAGGCACTCAATATCCTAAGTGAAGCTAGTAAAAGTAAGTCGGCGAGTAGATCTCTTCGTTTCAGCTATGCACAATTATTAGGTGAGAATAATCAAATTAAAAAATCACGTCAGCTTTTTGAAAAGCTCGATAATGAAGAAGGTAATAAGCCAGATGTTATCTTTGCTCTTGGTGTCATCGCTATAGAAGAAAAACAAGGCCTTAAAGCAAAAATTTACTTTATGCGCCTACATGATTTAGGTGACCCGGGCATGCAAGCTGCCTATTTTTTAGGCATTGCTGAAAAGATGAATAATAATGTTGAACAAGCTTTGGTTTGGTTTTCATCAGTCCCTAATAACTCACCTCGTTTTCAAAAAGCGCAAACCCATTACGTGAACCTATTAGCCAACAATGGTGCCCTTGCAAAAGCCCGCCAACACTTGGCTAATATTCGAATTGCAAACCCAAAATTGGCAGTTGATTACTACCTCTTTGAGGCTCTACTCCTCCAAGATCGCAACCAAAATCAACTTGCTTTTTCTCTACTTGACGAAGCCATTTCAAAATACCCTGAAAATATCGACTTGTTATATACCCATGCCATGCTGGCAGAGTCTATCGATCGGATGGATATACTTGAGCAAGACTTACGTAGCATTTTAGCTATTGACCCTGATAATTCCGAGACACTCAATGCTTTAGGATATAGCTTGACTGACCAAACCGATCGTCATCAAGAGGCTCTTGTCTTAATTAAAAAAGCACTAATTCTTTCACCTGGTGACCCTTTCTACCTTGATAGCCTAGGCTGGGTCTATTATCGACTGGGCCAGCTAGACAAGGCGGAGCAATTTTTAAAACAAGCTGTCACTATTCGAGATGAACCAGAATTCTTAGCTCATCTTGGAGAAGTACTTTGGCAGCAGGATCAACAGAATGCTGCCAAGGAAGTATGGCTCCGTGGTCTAAAACTGGATAGTAAAAATAAATTAATCCTTAAAACCATGCAGTATTTCGGCCTATAGTGCATAAGCATAAATTATCTAGCATTGTCCTAGTCGTATTGTTCCTCTCCGCCTGCGCACCTTTATATGAAAAGTCATACTCCGCTAGAGACCCAAGCATTGGGTGGCAAGAGAGACAAGCAGAATTCAGACAACTAACAAAATGGCAAATGGTGGGCAGGGTATCCATAGCTCAAGATAAAAAAGCTTGGAATGCAGGAATAAACTGGCATGAAAACAACGGTGTTTATCTCATTAAGATGATGGGACCATTTTCACAGGGTGGATTCCATTTAGATGGGACCCCTGATCAAGTCATTTTAACCCTCTCCGATGGTAAAATAGTTACCTCATCAAGCCCTCAGGCCTTACTTACTGAAACTTTCAACTTGAATCTTCCCCTGAGCGCCTTACGTAGTTGGTTAAAGGGCGTACCTTATCAGGGTGGCACTCCCTATAAAAGCATTGAAATAGACAATCAAGGTCGACTCAAATACATAGAGCAACAGGGATGGAAAATTAATTACCAACAATACAAAACCTATGGGCAGCGGCAAATGCCATCGAAAATTTTTATGTCTCACCCTGAGTTAAGTATGCGACTCGTTGTGGACAATTGGAAATATGTGCAGTGATGGCTTGGCCTTCCCCCGCGAAAATAAATCTTTTTTTACATGTCACTGCCCAGCGTAATGATGGGTACCATGAAATTCAAACTGTGTTCCAATTCTTAGACTATTGTGATTCCTTAGAATTTCAAATTGAGCAGAGCACTACGCTAGAACTTTTAACACCTGTCAAAGGTGTTAAAAATGAATCTAATATAATCCTTCGAGCAGCAAAATGTCTTCAATCACATACTAATTCACCGCAGGGTGCAAAAATTTCCATAAAAAAAAGGCTCCCTATAGGTGGAGGCTTAGGTGGCGGCAGCTCCAATGCTGCAACAACTTTAATCGCACTTAACCATCTTTGGAAGACTAAATTAACAACCAACGAATTAGCACAATTAGGGCTAACTCTCGGCGCAGATGTGCCTGTATTTATTCATGGGTATGCAGCTTGGGCTGAAGGTGTCGGTGAAGAATTAACGCCTATATTGCCGGCTGAACCATGGTATGTCATCATCGTACCCGATTGTCAGGTCTCTACAGCTGAAGTATTCTCATCTCAAGAATTGACACGCGATTGCGAACCTATCACAATATCGCGCTTCCTTTCTGGCGAGGGTGAAAATATCTGTGAAGGTGTGGTTTTAAAAAGCTATCCTGCTATTTCACAGGCCGTAGACTGGTTGAATTGTTATGGTAAATCGCGAATGTCAGGAACAGGTGCTTGTATCTTTGCCGACTTCAGTAGCCAAGTTCAAGCGCAACAAGTGTTAGATAATTTGCCCCAGAATTGGCAGGGGTTTATTGCAAAAGGATGCAATCAATCTCCATTGGCTACACTAATGGATTTAAGAAATTAAGCCACAGTTTGACAACAAGATGTTAAAGTTATGTTTTATTTCAGTTGGGGTATCGCCAAGCGGTAAGGCACAAGGTTTTGATCCTTGCATTCCCAGGTTCGAATCCTGGTACCCCAGCCATTTTTTTTGTTCTATTAACAGAGATTTCGGCAACTAATCGTGAGCAAAAACAGACTTTCTCAACTACAACAGCGGACAGCTGACAACAGCATGATGGTATTCACGGGTAATGCAAACCCCCAGCTATCATCAGATGTCGCTCGCTTTCTTAACGTTCCTCTGGGTAAAGCCAGCGTCGAGTCCTTTAGTGACGGCGAAGTCATGGTTGAAATTTTAGATAATGTTCGAGGCAAAGATGTATTCATTGTCCAACCTACCTGTATGCCTGCTAATGAAAACCTGATGGAATTAATGGTGATGACAGATGCTCTTCGTCGGGCTTCGGCAAAACGCATTACCTTAGTAATCCCTTACATGGGATACTCAAGACAAGATCGTAGACCGCGCTCTGCTCGTGTTGCTATCACTGCTAAAGTCGTGGCTAACATGCTAACAGGTGTTGGTGCTGACCGCGTTTTAACAGTCGATTTACATGCAGATCAAATACAAGGGTTTTTTGACTGCCCAGTAGACAATATATATGCCTCACCCATACTTCTTGGTGATATTTGGAAGCATAAGTATCAAGACTTAGTTGTTGTTTCACCCGATGTTGGTGGCGTAGTCCGAGCACGCGCATTGGCTAAGTTACTTGACGTCGAGCTAGCCATTATTGATAAACGCCGTCCTCAGGCAAACGTTGCCAAAGTCATGCATATAATTGGTGAAATAGAAGGTCGTGTTTGTGTACTAATTGATGATATGGTCGATACTGGTGGCACACTATGCGCTGCTGCTGCTGCTCTTAAAGAGAAAGGCGCTACTCGAGTAGTCGCTTACTGTACTCATGCTATTTTATCTGGCGATGCAGTTGAGAATATTACTAACTCGGTTTTGGATGAATTGGTCGTTACAAATACTATCCCTTTGCGCCCAGAAGCAAAAAAATGTGATAAGATCCGGCCGCTTAGCATTGTTGAGATGCTAGCAGAAGCCATGTACCGGATTAATGCCGAAGAGTCCGTTAGCTCTTTGTATATGGATTAACATATCAGTTATCTAACGTACTAAAAAGATGCCGAACCTGGTCGCGGGGAGGCAAGCAATCGCCACCAAACTATAGTGGCAATTTATAATGGGCAGTAAAAACTTTGCTCATGATTTTGGAGAAAACAATGGAAAATTTATTTGAAGTTCATGCTGAGCTCCGCACTGATGAGGGGAAAGGTGCGAGCCGCCGCCTACGTCATGCTGGTAATGTACCCGCTATTATTTATGGTAGTAGTGATGCACCTGTTTCAATTAGTCTAGATCACAACCGATTCTTGCGTCATCTTCAAGAGGAAGCATTTTATGCTCATATCTTGACAATTGTCGTTGACGGTAAGAAACAGCAAGTCGTTTTAAAAGATTTACAACGTCATCCTGCTAAAGATAGCAAAATAATGCACGCCGATTTCTTACGTGTAGATGCTAAACACGCTATGACAATGTCGGTGAGGTTACATTTCCTTGGTGAAGATGTTTCCGCTGCCATTAAAGGTGGTGCCGTGCTGTCTCGCTTAATGTCAGATGTCGAGGTTTCTTGTTTACCACAAGATTTACCTGAATACATTGAAGTCGATATTTCTACATTAGAATTAGATCAGAGTATTCATTTGTCTGAGGTTGTTTTACCAAAAGGTGTGACATTGACGGCCCTTTCACATGGTAAAGAAGAAGACCTTGCAGAAGGTGAACATTCTTCTTACGACCAATCTGTCGTTAACGTTCACATGCCTCGTCTTGTTGTAGAAGAAGAAGAAGAAGAGACTGATGAGCCTGCTGAGCCTGCTGAAGATGAAGCTGAAGGTGAAACAGCGACTGAAGAGTAAGTTCGTCATATAGAGGCCTCGATTATGGCTAACTGGTTAATCGCCGGGTTGGGCAACCCAGGCCCACAATACGAACAAACCCGACATAATGTTGGGTTCTGGTCATTGGATCAGCTGGCCTATGATATGAAAACAACCTTTACTGTTGATAACAAATATCATGGTCAGTTGGCTCAGTGCCAATCTTCACAGCATAAAATATTTTTGCTTAAGCCTTTACTCTTTATGAATCGCAGTGGGCAATCTGTTGCTGCTTTAGCCAATTTCTATAAAATTCCTCCTTGCAATATTTTAATTATCCATGATGAACTTGATTTGCCTACAGGTACCGCTAGATTGAAGCGCGGAGGTGGCCATGGAGGCCATAATGGTTTACGGGATATTATTACTTGTACCAACAGTAATGATTTTTTACGCTGCCGCATAGGCATTGCACATCCCGGAGATAGTCGCCAAGTTGCAGACTATGTTTTAAGTAAGCCGTCCCAAACTGATCGACAAAATATAGTCTCAGCAATTTCTGATTCACTATGTGCATTGCCAGATATTTTCTCTGGAGATCTTGAAAAGGCAATGCACTGGCTACACTCTCAGTAAAGTTATCATCATTCATTAACATACACAGATTTGCTTTGAGCAGATTAATCATAAGGAAGTAACATGGGATTCAAATGTGGCATTGTTGGTTTACCTAATGTCGGTAAATCCACACTATTTAATGCACTGACACAAGCCGGCATCGAAGCACAGAACTATCCCTTTTGTACGATTGAACCTAACATTGGTATTGTGCCAGTTCCTGACATCAGAATGGATGCTTTGGCTAGCATTGTGAATCCCGAACGCGTCATACCCACAACAATGGAATTCGTCGATATCGCAGGACTCGTTGCAGGTGCATCAAAAGGTGAAGGCTTAGGTAATAAATTTTTAGCTAATATTCGTGAAACTGATGCCATTGCTCATGTTGTTCGCTGCTTTGAAGATGACAATGTTGTCCATGTTTCCGGTAAAGTCTCACCTTTAGATGACATTGAAGTTATTAATACTGAATTAGCTTTGGCTGATTTGGAAAGTGTTGAAAAAGCTATTACGAAAACCACTCGTGATGCCAAAGGTGGTGATAAAGTCGCCAAAGCACGTCTCGAATTGTTAACTCAGATGCAGGAACACTTAAACCAAGGCTTAGCTATACGCACCATGGCTTTAGATGATGAGCAGTGCGTATTGCTCAAAGAAATACACTTACTCACTATCAAGCCCACTATGTACATTGCCAATGTCTCAGAAGAGGGCTTTAATGACAACCCTTCTCTAGATGCCTTGAACGCGCACGCATCAACGGAAGCTGCAACTGTAGTCGTTATTTGCGCTGCAATCGAGTCCGAAATTGCTGAGTTAAATGATGATGAAAAAATGGCTTTTTTAGAAGATTTAGGCCTTCAAGAACCTGGTTTAAATCGAGTTATTCGTAGTGGCTATAGTTTATTAAGCCTACAAACCTACTTCACTGCTGGTATTAAAGAAGTACGAGCATGGACTGTAGCTATAGGTGCAACAGCGCCGCAAGGAGCAGGGGTCATACATACTGATTTCGAAAAGGGCTTTATCCGAGCCGAAGTAATTGGTTACGATCCCTTCGTCGAGCACAATGGTGAAGCTGGCGCCAAGGACGCAGGAAAATGGCGTTTAGAAGGTAAAGATTATATTATTCAGGATGGTGATGTGATGCACTTTAGGTTTAATGTTTAAATTCTTAACCCGCATATATATGGCAACCTCTGAGGCAACTTAGGTAACAACATTTATTATTTCTTTCATAAAAAACAGGTTAGCTCCCAGTAAAAATAAACCTATTACTCGTATATACCAGATGAAGGCTTGAGCTTTAAATTCATAACATTTTATGACCTAATGGCAAGCATGGCCTCATTAAGCTGATTTTCTACCCTTAAGTTTGCAGTATTTCAAACATGTTCTTATTTATTCTATTTACCATCGTGCGAGCTTAAATGATTACGACTTATACTAAAATACTCTAGTTTAGGCCTCCAACTATCAGGCAAGCCGTAAATAACTTGATATTTAAGTAGTAGCATCGTAAAATGCCCAGCTTCGCGTGGCTATGTAGCTCAGTTGGTTAGAGCACATCACTCATAATGATGGGGTCGGTGGTTCGAATCCACCCATAGCCACCAACACCTTTCCACCCCTGCCAGTTATAGCCCTACTACATATTAAGTTGCTTGTCGGCTACCGTCAGTGAATAATGACGGTTTAATTTCAAAGATCAGAAACTCTCGCTATGTTTCATATTGCTCTTCATGAACCTTGTATCGCTCCAAACACTGGTAATATCATTCGCTTATCAGCTAATAATGGCTGCCATTTGCATTTGATTGGGCCCCTAGGGTTTGGGCTCGAGGAAAAACAGTTACGCCGTGCAGGTCTTGATTACCATGACCTAACCAACGTTAGTCATTATGAAAATTATAAAGACTTTCTTAAAGTCATGGCCAATCATCGTATCTTTGCTTGTACAACAAAGGGCTCCCAGCACTACCATCAAGTTGACTATCATCCTGGGGATATTTTGCTCTTTGGATCTGAAACTTCGGGCTTGCCCGAATCTATTATAGAAAGCTTACCAAATGAACAATGCATTCGAATTCCCATGCAAGCGTCAAATCGAAGCCTCAATTTGTCGAACTCGGTCGCTATTATTAGTTATGAAGCTTGGCGACAACAAGCCTTCTCTGGTGGTCAGTAATAACTTACCTCTACCAAGAGGTCATTTGAACTTTTTTAACACTACACATCGACATATAAAGTCAATTTCTGACCTGGTTTTAATAAGCTTCGTATACTAAGTCCATTCCACTCTCTTAATTGAGCAATGCTGACTTTAAATTCTTGGGATATTCTCCAAAGGGAGTCACCTCTTTTAATTACATAATTGATTGTTTTAGTAAGGGCTTCTCCTGAGTGTGCTCTCATAGTCCAAATATCAAGTTTCTGTCCCAGACCTAAAGTATCCTTTGGCACTTTCCCGTTCCATGCCGCAAGTTCTCGTATACTCACATTATAAGTGCGGGCTAAGTCCCACCAAGTATCACCTTTCGTTACTAGATGAATAACTTTTTTACCTTTTTTTTCTTTTTTGCCTTCCCTGTTATTGGCAAATTTATCCTGAATCTTAAAATTCCTATCCCTCCCTGCTGACATAGGAATCATTAGATGTCGACCAGTACGGATTTTAGAAGACCTTAATTTATTGGTCTGTTGTAATACTGAGACCGTAGTTTTATATTGCAAGGCGATCACGCTTAATGACTCACCTCTTTTTATTTTATGTCGTTGCCACTGCATTCTATCTTTCATAGGTAAAGCAGCTAAGTTGCGTTTGAACTTTTCACTATTTTCTACTGGGATGACTAGTTCATGCGGCCCTTTAGGTTGTGTCGCCAAGTAATTAAAGCCTGGATTAAATTGGTAGAGCTCATCGGTAGTTATGCCTGCTAACTTAGCTGCTAATGCCAAGTCAATTTGTGATCCAACATTAACAACAGTAAATACAGGCTTATTTTCAATTGGCCGTATAGTCAACCCATAATGATTAGCTTGTAAAACTAAGTGTGAAATAGCCAGTAATTTTGGAACGTAAGCTGTCGTTTCAGCAGGTAACTCTAATGACCAAAAGTCTGTGGGCTTCCCCGCTTTTTTATTTTTCTCAATAGCCCTCCCCACTCTCCCTTCTCCAGCATTATATGCTGCAAGTGCCAGCTGCCAATCCTCAAAATAACCATACAACTTTTGCAAATAGTCCAAAGCCGCATCTGTTGAAGCAACAATATTTCTTCGGCCGTCATACCAAACATTTTGTTCGAGACCAAACATCTTTCCAGTTGCAGGCATAAACTGCCATAAACCAGCAGCCCCACTATTTGAATAAACATGGGGCTTAAATCCACTTTCAACCACTGGTAACAAAGCTATTTCCATTGGCATGTTACGTTTTTCTAGTTCGGAGACAATGTAATGTAGGTAAGGCCTAGCTCGTTCCGTGACTATGTCCAAATATTCACGGTTTTTTAAAAGGCGGTTCAATTGCTTTTGTGTTGACACGTTAAGTGGCTGTTCTGACGTCATTTCAAAGCCACCCCGTATACGCTGCCAGATATCCGACTCAGATCCTGTCTTGGTTAGAGCTAAAGTAATGGCTTTAGCTTCTTCTTGAGGGCTTAGAGATTTTATCGGCTCTACCAAGCTTGTTTTAACATTCAGCGATGTAATACTACATCCCCCCAACATTACTAATATAACTGTGATCGTCGTCTTTTTTATTGCTTTCAAATATTTCATAGTGCAGCATTATAATGTAGATATGTTTCACTGTCTCTTTAGTAGCTAATCTTATGTGACATCAACCTTGATAAGCGTATGTATGTGCTTTTTTTAATCAAAAATGATGTCTTAAAATGACCCTAAACAGCCAGCACTATTTATTTCATTAAAAAACCCAATATCCTTCGATACTGGGTTTTACTCTGGTGGGCCCACCAGGACTTGAACCTGGGACCAATCGATTATGAGTCGAGTGCTCTAACCAGCTGAGCTATGGGCCCTAAACTTTTAATTATCAGTATCAAGGAAGCTGCGTAATTGATCCGACCGTGTTGGGTGGCGAAGTTTACGCAACGCTTTAGCTTCAATTTGACGAATACGTTCACGCGTTACATCAAACTGTTTACCTACTTCTTCAAGTGTGTGATCAGTGTTCATATCTATACCGAAACGCATCCGCAAGACTTTCGCCTCACGTTCAGTCAATCCACCCAGCATACCTTGAGTTGCTTCTTTTAAACCCTCTATCATTGCAGCATCTTGAGGGGACATAACGTTCACATCTTCCACAAAATCACCTAGATGAGAATCTTCATCATCGCCGATTGGAGTTTCCATAGATATAGGCTCTTTAGAAATTTTAAGGACTTTCCGTACCTTATCTTCTGGCATCTCAACACGCTCAGACAGTTCTTCTGGTGTAGGCTCACGACCCATTTCCTGCAGCATTTGGCGAGCAATACGATTAAGCTTATTAATCGTTTCAATCATATGTACAGGGATCCGTATCGTCCGGGCTTGATCAGCTATAGAGCGGGTGATTGCTTGGCGAATCCACCATGTTGCATAAGTTGAAAACTTATAACCCCGTTGGTATTCAAACTTATCAACCGCTTTCATCAAGCCGATATTACCTTCTTGAATCAGATCTAAGAATTGTAAGCCTCGGTTAGTATATTTTTTAGCAATTGAAATAACTAGCCGCAAGTTCGCTTCTACCATCTCTTTTTTAGCCCGCCGCGCTTTCGCTTCAGCAATCGACATTTGCCGACTTATCTCTTTAATCTCACCGATATTCATTTCACGATCATCAGCTAATACTGCCATTGTTTGTTGTGCTTCTAAAACCTGCTCGAGATTTTTTTTAATCGTTGATGAGTAATGTTTTTTGGCACGGACATGCTTATCAGTCCACTTTAAATTAACTTCATTACCTGTAAAAGAATCAATAAAGTCACGACGATTCATTCGGCCTTGATCAACAACTATCTTAGCAATAGAACGCTCTTGTTTTCGGATGACTTCCACCGTACTACCCATTAAGTTATTCAAGAAAATCAGCGTTTTTGGAGTTAACTTGAATTCCATAAAGATACTACTAACTAATTCATTCAACTCTGGTAGGTTGGCTTTGCCATCTGCTTTGGCTTTTTCTGCGGCAAGATGGGCATCTCGTAATAGTTGGAAACGTTCGCGAGCTTCTTCAGGATCAACTCCTGCTGCAGCTTCATCATCTTCATCACCGTCATCAGATAATGCTATAGCCGCCTGCTCAGCAATTAATTTAGCTTGTTCTTCATCGCTTAAATTAAAACCTTTCATCAATTCATTTAGCCGCATTTCGCCTGCCTCAACAGCATCGTACAACTCCAAAAAGTTGAGGATGCAAGGTGGGTAGGTAGACAGCATGAAAAGACTTTCGCGTAGACCAGCTTCAATCCGCTTTGCAATAACGATCTCACCTTCACGAGTCAATAACTCAACAGACCCCATTTCACGCATGTACATACGGACAGGATCAGTTGTACGTCCAAATTCACCATCCGAGCTAGCTAATACTGCTGCTGCTTCTTCTGCTGATACCTCATCACCTGAAGACGCAGCTTCAGCCAAGCGCTCCATCTCATCAGTATCCATACCATCTTCATGCACCACGATGCCAAGGTCACTAAACATACCAATGATGTCTTCAATTTGATCCGCGTCGACCATATCTTCTGGTAAATGATCATTAATCTCACCATAAGTGAGATACCCTCGCTCTTTACCGAGGGTTATAAGCGCTTTAATGCGGGATTGTTGATCTTTCATTTGACCTCTTTTTACATCATATCTGACAAATACTGCGGGTAGACAATTATAACTATAAGTCCATAATATTGCACATTTTTTGATGCGCAAATTTTCATACTTATCACCTCATTCTTATTTCTAGTCGTTGAATTTCTTCTCGCTCTTCTTGTGTTAGCTGACTCAAGCCCTTTGCCATCAGAACTTCATGACGTGACTTTTGAGCCTCCTGTTGCAATTGTTCCACAGCACCGACTAATTCATGTTCCAGCTCTTTTGCGCTTAAAGTTAAAGTTTGTATCGCTAACTTTATTAAATGGTCGGCATGTTCTGCTTCTCTTGCTCTTTCTAATAAAGCAGCAGTATTCAAATGTGGTTGTTGACGTAAAGTTTCAAGTAGCTCTATCAAAATAGCAATTCCCGGTCGTGATAAATTTGCAATCTTGTCAAAATCACCAACGGCTTTATGTAGCTCTGGGTGTTGCAGAAGAATTGTAATGGCCATCCTAATCGGTGACATACCGGTGGATACCCCAGTCATTTTATTAATAATTTTTTCTGCTTTAGGTGGCGTTTCTAGATGCTTATGTAATACCGCGGTGCTTGTTTGCGCCCTCTCTACTAAGCGCTGCTCAAACATATCGCGATAAACACCTGTGGGAATGTGCCTTAAATATGGCCGGGCAATTTCAATTAACCTTGCCCTTCCATCCATAGAGTCAATATCAACCCGCTTTTCTAAGCTTTCAAAAAAGAAATCTGAAAAATTCATAGCATCAGTAACTAACTTGTTAAAAGCATCAGCACCCTCTTGTTTAACTAACGTGTCAGGATCTTCGCCTTCAGGAAGGAACATAAATTTGAGCTGATGATTCCCTCCCAATAAGGGTAATGCATTTTCAGCCGCACGCCATGCAGCTTCTCTACCTGCCCTATCTCCATCAAAACAAAAAATGACTTCTGGTGCGCTTCGCTGTAGTTGCCTCAGGTGCTCTGGAGTGGTGGCAGTTCCTAGAGTAGCAACTGCATTACTAATACCTTTTTCTGCTAATGCAATGACATCCATGTAACCTTCAACAATAATGAGCCGCTCTAGCTTTCGATTCGCTTTTCGCGCTTGATATAGCCCATAGAGCTCATGACCTTTATGAAATACAGGCGTTTCGGGTGAGTTTAAATATTTTGGCGTACTATCATCTAAAACTCTGCCACCAAAGCCAATAACTCGGCCTCGCCGGTCTCTAATTGGAAACATAACTCGGTTACGAAAACGATCATATGTACTACCTTTATCGTTACTGCTCAATAACCCGGCTTCATTTAACTGGTCTATTGCTTGCTTGGAACCTCCAAATTTCTTAAGGACATAGTCCCAACCTTCTGGAGCCATACCTATACCAAAGTGCTCAATAATCGCAGATGATAAGCCGCGCTGTTTGAGATAACTCTTGAATTCGTTACGCTTGGGGTGTGTCTGTAATTGTTGAATATAAAACTGGCTCACTTTATCCAGCAATTCATACAAGTTCTGTTTCGCTGGATTAGGAGTGAATGACTGTGAAGTCGGTACAATCATGCCCACAGAATCGGCTAGCTCATGAATAGCTTCTGGAAAGCTCATCTGATCATATTCCATCAAAAACCCAATCGCTGTACCGTGTGCTCCACATCCAAAACAATGATAGAACTGTTTTTCAGAACTCACAGTAAAAGAAGGAGTTTTTTCGTTATGAAAAGGGCAGCACGCTTGTAGGTTTTTTCCTGCTTTCTTAAGCGGAACCCTAGCGTCTATGACATCAGTGATATCTACACGAATTAATAAGTCATCAATAAATTGGGGAGGAATTTGGCCAGCCATATTAAACCTTATAGCCTAAGGCGCCCAACAATCCAAGTACAATGTTAATCTGACTTAGCAAGCGATGGACTATTTATACGGTGAGCGCCGCCTTAACGAGGCCGCTCACTGCCCCCATATCGGCTTTACCTTGTAACTTTGGTCTGAGCATATTCATTACTACACCCATATCTTTCGGGCTCGATGCGCCAGTTTGTGTAATAGTTTCTGCAATTGCAGCTGATATCTCATTATCTGTCATGGGCGTTGGCATGAACTCACTAATAATTGCTAACTCAGCAATTTCAATTTGAGCAAGGTCAGTACGGCCTGCATTCTCAAACTGACTCAGAGAATCGCGACGCTGCTTGCACATCTTCGTGAGGATTGTAAGGATACCTTCATCATTTACATCAACACGCTTATCGACTTCAATCTGCTTGATCTCAGCCATAATTGTGCGCAATGTCACAAGACGAACTCTGTCTTTGGCGCGCATTGCAGCCTTGACATTGTCTTGAATAATTAACTTTAAGGGACTAGCTTCTGCGGGCATGGTGATAGCGCTGTTTAATACATGCGGATACGGCGAGCGCTTTCACGTGATGTTTTCTTCTGATGGCGTTTAACTGCGGCAGCAGCAGCGCGTTTGCGCACTGTCGTTGGCTTTTCATACGCTTCACGAGCTCTGGCTTCTGCAACAGTGCCTGCTTTTTCGCATGCACGTTTAAAACGACGTAGAGCAATATCAAATGGCTCGTTTTCTTTTAGACGAACTGATGGCATATATAGGATCCTAATACAAAATTTGTTGGAAAGCCCTTAATTGTACGAAAGATTTGGTAGAAAGAAAACAGATCAATCTAATTCTTTTAAATAAAGGCATAATACACACTCACTTTATTAGCTCTACAAAGAACTTTTTTAATGCGTGTATTAGGCATCGAATCTTCCTGTGACGAAACAGGCATAGCACTTTATGATACTGAACAAGGCTTGCTAGCCCACGCCCTGTATAGTCAAATCGAGCTACATGCTCAATATGGCGGAGTAGTTCCAGAATTAGCCTCTCGCGATCATATTCGCAAGACTCTGCCTTTAATCGAGCAAGTATTGGCTGAAGCACAACTTCGGCGTTGTGACATCGATGCAATTGCTTATACTGCCGGTCCAGGATTAGTTGGCGCATTATTAGTGGGTGCAGCTATCGGTCGAAGTCTTGCTTGGGCACTAAATATCCCGGCACTGGCAGTTAACCACATGGAAGGGCACTTGTTATCACCTTTAATGGAGGAAAAACCACCATTATTTCCATTTGTTTCTCTATTAGTATCAGGTGGCCATACTTTACTCGTAGATGTTCAAGGTGTTGGTCAATACCGACTACTAGGGGAGTCTCTTGATGATGCTGTGGGAGAGGCTTTTGATAAAACTGCCAAAATGTTAGGTCTGCCTTATCCTGGTGGCCCAGTTTTAGCTGCTCTAGCTGAACACGGTACACATGGTAAATATGAATTCCCCCGACCAATGACAAATCGACCGGGCTTGGATTTCAGCTTTAGTGGACTAAAAACTTTTAGCATGAACACATGGCTCAATAGCAAAAAAACTGACCAAGATCGGGCTGATATTGCTTTAGCTTTCCAGAATGCCGCAGTTGAAACACTCGCAATCAAATGCAAGCGCGCTATGAAACAAACGGGGTATTCTACTTTAGTGATAGCAGGAGGCGTCAGTGCAAATAAAGCTTTAAGGGTAAGTCTCAATAATATAAAAGAGATTCAAACTTACTATCCCAGACAAGAATTTTGTAGTGATAATGGAGCTATGATCGCCTTTACAGGAGCCATGCGCCAACGTTCGATGATCAAAACATCAACAGCACCTTCATTCTCAGTAAGGCCGCGCTGGCCGCTGGAAGAGTTAACTCCACCTAGTCCTGTTTAAGATTAGATTCCTCACCTAATAAAAGCCGCTTGATGTTACTTTTATGGCGGATTATCAACATAGTCGTCATCACAAAGATAATCCAACGGGCCTCAAGGCTATTGATGAGCCACACACTGTATAAGGGTGCTAAAGATGCAGCAATGATAGCTGATAATGATGATATTCTGCTGATAAAAAAGACAACTAACCAGCTCAATAGAATCGCTCCCCCTAATGAGGGTGATAAGGCGAGAAAGCCGCCTAAAGCAGTGGCAACTCCTTTACCACCTTTGAATTGGAAAAAAACTGGATATAAATGACCTAAGAAGACTGCAAATGCAGTAGCTGCTACCCATGTCAGGTTGAACCCAGCCATACCCACTATAGCAACTGGCAAGACACCCTTTACCACATCAATAAACAGCACCATTACAGCTAACTTTTTTCCACCAATCCGAAGTACATTTGTCGCACCTGGATTTCCTGAGCCTTCTGATCTTGGATCTGGCAGACCAGCTAATTTGCATAAGATAATAGCGCTCGATAATGAACCGATTAAATAAGCTGCGACTATGGCGGCTATGTGCAAAGTTGATATTACAAGCATGATATGATTTAGCCTAATTTTATTATTGCTCCATTATAGGGTTATTTTTTACATTAGATGCAGACTCATGGATAAAATTTTTCTTAACAATCTAAAGATCGACACTATTATTGGTATTCATGACTGGGAGCGCGAATTAAAGCAGACGCTTCATTTCAATTTAGAGATAGATTGGGATATTCGTCTTGCTGCCGCCAGCGATAATATCGCCGACACCCTCGACTATGGCGCTGTCGCTGAGACTATTGTTGAATTCGTCGAACATAGCAACTACCAACTAATTGAAGCTCTAGCTGAAGACCTATGCACTCTATTACTCTCAAACTACCCTATTCCAAAACTTAAATTATCACTGAGCAAGCCTGTGGCACTTCATGGCAACAATATTGCCATGATCGTTATCGAACGTCCCGCCTGATGACCCAAGGTTATCTACTCGGCATAGGCAGTAACTTATCGCCACACCAGAATATCGGCGCCATTATTACTATGTTGCTTAAGCATTTTTCAAGCTTAACATTGAGTCGTGTTCTCAATATTCCGCCAGTAGGAATGAAAAGTACCCATAACTTTTTAAATGTTGTTGTGTTTATTGAAACTGCCCATAATCCATCTGAACTTAAAACAGTTTGTAATGATATTGAAACGAGACTAGGGAGGGATAGGCAAGATCCTGCCAGCAAAATAAAAGATCGCCCTGCCGATCTGGATATTTTATGTCCTATTGGCTCCAAGGAAGATTTTCTTCGCCCCGCCAACAACATAACCGATGAATACTTTCTATATCCGCTAGTTGAAGAAATATGTCACTATTTAACCCATCAAACCTATAGTGCTCGTCAAAAAGGTGTCCTAATTGAAATCAATAGCTTAACGTTTGGACAGTCGGCGACCACCATCAACCGGGATACTTGAACCAGTGATAAAAGGGTTCATCAATAGGCTTTTTACTGCCAAATATACGGGCTCTGGCCCGCCTTCTATTCCTAACAACGTTTCCGCTAAAATGTCCTCTCTAACCTGGTCAGAATGGGTCTCCATAAATAATACTGGTCCAGGTGCCACCTCGTTCACTTTAATTTCAGGCCCAAACTTTTTAGCCAAGGCTAAGGTCATATTGTGTAAGCCCGCCTTGGTACTCCCATAAATGTCAAAATCAGGCGTTGGATTTTCAACGTTAATATCAGTGATATGGATAATATCCGCTGGTGCACCATCTTCACCTACTAACACTGACTGTAAACTTTGATTTATCAAAAATGGTGCCATCATATGGATATTAAAAAATTGCTTATATTGTTCTACAGCAACCTCAATATCATCGGATGTTGACTCAAATGAGGATGCATTATGAATAACCCCCCTAAACTGCTTGCAACAAATTTTTAGGGTCGCTACAAATGCTAAGATCTGTTGGCTATTTGATAAGTCTGCCTGCAGCGTTTTAATACCCAAGTTAGCTAAAACTTGGATCTCCGGCGTAAGCGTACGATAATGCGCTATCACTTCGTAGCCATCTTGATGAAGACGTAACGCAATATGATGACCAACTCGCCTCCCAGCTCCCGTAACTACAATTGCATTTTCTAATAATTGATTAGCCATGACTTCTTATAAACCTTTTTCTGATCCCAGCAAAGTTGCACAACAGCATAGTGATAGATTATTGTCCGTCATTCAACAACAGATTAGAGAATCACACGGAAAAATCAGTTTTGCAAAGTTCATGCAGCTCTGCCTTTATTATCCTGGCTTAGGCTATTATAGCGCTGGCAGCCAGAAACTAGGACATCAGGGTGACTTCACAACTGCACCAGAAATATCTTCTTTATTTTCACAGACACTTGCCCGTCAACTACAAGATGTTAGCAAACAACTAGGATCTTTCGACTTGTTAGAGTTTGGTGCTGGTAGTGGAAAAATGGCGATTGACATCCTTGTTCAGTTAGAAAAAGATAATGCTTTACCTTTACATTATTATATTATTGAAGCGAGTGCTCACTTACAGTATAGACAACGTGAAAAAATTAGTCATGCTATTCCCCACCTTGAAAAAAAGGTATCTTGGCTTACTAGTTTACCCTTACAGTTTTCAGGCATAATACTGGCAAACGAGGTTTGTGATGCGATGCCTTTTCATCGGCTTCATTTCGAAAATGGTAAGCCAAGTGAATGCTATATAGAGGAGGGGAGAGAGGGAATACAATGGACACAACATCACCTGCTAGATAAAGAATTATCTAGCCGCTCTAAGACTATTCATCAAATTAATGGTGGGACTGATTATTATGCTGAAGTCAATTTAATAGCAGAAGCGTGGTTAACAAGCTTGGCTACCTCGCTGGACCGAGGTGCTTTATTTATTATTGATTACGGGCATTGCCGGAATAGCTATTATCATCCACAACGTCAACAGGGCACAATGATGTGCTACTACCAGCACCAAGGCCATGATAACCCGCTTATCTTGCCTGGCTTACAAGACATCACTAGTCATATAGACTTTACTGCTTTAGCTGAAACTGCTTTAGCTTCAGGTTTAGATGTTGAGGGCTTCCAGACTCAAGCTGATTTTTTACTCGCTGGTGGCATCACTGACCTTCTGCAAGCTAACGAGAAAAGCGAGAGTACTTTCAATAATTTTCAGCAAAAAACTGCCTTAAAACGTCTTACCTTACCCTCTGAAATGGGCGAAAATTTTAAAGTTCTGACTTTAACAAAAAATTTACCCGAATTATTACCTCGCCTGCAATCAGCCGATAGGCGTTATAGCCTATAGACTATTATTAGCGCTCAGTTTCTGCTTTTTGTTCACGACAAAGTAGAGCCTTGACAGCTTCTCGAGGAGCAGCATTTTCAAATAAAACTTTATAAACCTGTTCCACAATAGGCATTTCAATACTTGCTTGCTTAGCCCTTATTAGCACTTCACGCGCCGCATTCATTCCTTCGACTGTTTTACCCACTTCTTTAACCGCTTGCTCCACAGTCATTCCTCGGCCAATTGCTATACCAAGCTGTCGATTACGACTTTGATCATCAGTGCAGGTAAGAATTAAATCACCAATACCAGATAGTCCAATCATTGTTTCTGTTTTTGCCCCTAAACTAACTGCTAATCGCAGTGTTTCATTCATTCCTCGCGTAATCAAGGCAGCCCTGGCATTAGCGCCATAACCTAAACCATCAGAAATACCTGCTCCGATGGCCAGTACATTCTTTACAGCCCCGCCCACCTGCACGCCCTGAACATCAGTCGTTGTGTATATTCTCAAAGTAGGCCTGTGCATTGCCTCTGCTAAATTCTGAGAGAATCCACTATCTTTTGATGCTACTGTGATTGCTGTTGGTAGATCTTTAGCTACCTCCATCGCAAAAGAGGGGCCAGAAATAACTGCTAGCGGATGTGTATCTCCTAGGATATCTGTTGCTGTATCATAGAGAAAACGACCGGTTTCAGGTGTGAAACCTTTTGTAGCCCAACTAACGGGTACTCCGTTGGCTAAGAACGGTTTTATAATGTAAAGCATATCGGCAAAGGCAACACTAGGAACAGATATTAAGACATGTTTTGCCTGACTAATTGCTTGCTCAAGGCTTTTAACAACTTCCAATGATGCTGGAAAAGAAACCCTAGGTAAATAACGCTCATTGCAGTGGCTCAACTCCATTGCATTGAGATGCTCTGCATCACGCCCCCACAATAAAACTTCATGACCATTTCGAGCTATTGCAATTGCTAGCGCTGTCCCCCAGGCACCTGCACCAATAACTGTTGTTGGAATCAGTACTGAACTTTTCATTATCTTCGCCTAATGCGTACTTTCTTTGGCAGCTGCCTGTTTCGCCTGTTCAACTTGATTCATATACAAGGCATCAAAATTTACAGGGGCTAATACTAGCTGTGGGAAACCTCCCTTCAAAACAATGTCTGAAATAACTTCACGTATGTAAGGAAATAAAATAGTTGGACAATGGTTACCAATCAAAGGAGCTATTTCTTCATTGCTATATCCTATCAGAGAAAAGATTCCAGATTGCTTTACTTCAATTAAAAAAGCCGTTTTATCACCCAGCTTAGCAGTGACCGTAGCAACTAATGTTACATCGTGGTTGTTGTCGTCAAGCTGCTTATATTCGTTAGTCAGCTGCAAATCTAGCTCAGGTTTCCACTCTTCACGAAAAACTTCGGGTGAGCTCGGTGTTTCGAATGATATGTCCTTAGTGTAGATTTTTTGAATCATGAATTGTGGTTGCTGTTTTTCTTCAGCTGCTTTTTTTTCAGCCATAATATCTTTCCTTCAATTTAAAGTCTTAAGGTTCAGCCAAACGGCTATCTAATTTTTTTGCACGATCCAAGGCTAATAGGTCAGTATACCCTCCAACACTCTCACCATTTATAAAGATCTGTGGGACCGTACGTTGCCGACTTTTTTTCATCATTTCTTGTCGCTTAACAGGATCTGAATCAACCCTGATCTCGCTGTAACTTATGCCTTTGCGCTCTAAAAGCTGTTTCGCCATGACGCAATACGGGCATTGCCCTGTGGAATAAACTTCAACTTTTGCCATTTGAATATCTACCTGATTAAAAAATAAATTAGCTAAAGAGGGGTAACTTGGCTTCTTTCCATGTATTTAAACCACCTTTCAGAATATAAATATTCGACACACCAAGAGCCTGTAATTGTTTAACAACGGCTGCCGTTCCCTGTCCCATTATCGGTACGATAATCGCTGGCTTTGACCTATCTTTCAAAGTTGCACTACCATCAGTAAATGTAGATAAGGGCATATTTAAAGAATCTGCAATATGCTCTTTCTCAAACGCCACTTTTGTTCTAATGTCTATAAAAAAACCTTTTTGGTGATTTATAATTTGTATCGCTTGCGTTGTATTGACTACTGTACCACCGCTAAGACCTGCACTTATCGTGCTACCAACAATTAATGCTAACAAACCCAAAAAGAGTGTCCATAACACCCAATGATTAACAACAAACTCACCAAAATTTTCCATACTTGACCTATAAATTAAATATTATTGCCATTGGGCGTAACAGTTCTTTGAATTTAACTAGCAATGTTTTATGCTTACTATGATAATGTTTTCAATCTACTAATACATTTTTTAATATCAGTATAAAGCCACATTATGCTTGTGTAAGAACCTGTTCATCTATACAAAAGTGACTATAATACACGGCATCATCCATCATTCACATGTATTCGCAAAATCTAATGAATAAAACGACGTTATTTTAACTCCACACCTTTAATTAAACGCCCATCGTTATTAAGGATACCTTTTATGACACAGCCTCATCGGCCCGTAGCACTCATCATTTTAGATGGTTGGGGCTATAGTGAAACACCTGAAAATAATGCTATTCATGCTGCTAAAACTCCTCACTGGGATCAGTTATGGCAGACGTATCCACATACCTTGATCAGCGCTTCCGGAGAGGGTGTCGGCCTTCCTGATAATCAAATGGGTAACTCTGAAGTTGGCCATTTGAATATTGGAGCTGGTCGTGTCGTTTATCAAGAGTTTACCCGCGTAAGCTTGGCTATTCGTGATCGCACATTCTTCAGTAATGACACACTAGTATCCGCTGTTGATAACGCTAAACAGCAAGGCAAAGCAATACATATTATGGGTTTGTTATCTCCGGGTGGTGTCCACAGTCATGACTCACATCTTCGAGCAATGGTCGAAATGGCAGCCGTGAGGGGAGGGGAAAGGATATATGTACATGCCTTCCTTGATGGGCGCGACACTCCGCCTAGAAGTGCACAAACTTCTATAGATGCTATGGAAGCAACTTTTAAAGAACACGGTAAAGGCCAATTTGCTTCTTTAATCGGCCGCTTTTTTGCCATGGACCGAGACGAACGCTGGCCGCGAGTCGAAAAAGCTTATCGACTGTTGTCAGAAGGGGAGGGAGAATACCATGCCACTAATGCCACATCAGCCCTAGCGATGGCATATGAGCGTGACGAAAGTGACGAATTTGTTAAAGCCACTACTATCTGCTCCGAGCAAGCTGATCCCATCATAATGCAGGATGGCGACGTTGTTATCTTTATGAACTTCAGATCTGATCGGGCTCGAGAATTAACATTAAGCCTAACTGACCCAAGCTTTAATTCCTTTGAGCGCCCTCGACCCGTTAAACTAGCTTCAGTTGTAACACTAACTGAATATAAACAGGACTTTAGTAACCCAATTGCTTTTCCTTCATCGTCATTAAATAATGTTTTTGGAGCTTACCTTGCTACACAAGGCCGTCGTCAACTTCGTATTGCTGAGACAGAAAAATACGCCCATGTAACATTCTTCTTCAATGGAGGCCGAGATCTTCCTTTCGAAGGCGAAGACCGTATCTTAATACCTTCCCCTCAAGTTGAAACTTATGATTTACAACCTGCTATGGCGGCAGCTGAAGTTACCGAAAAACTTATTGAGGCTATTAAAAGTAAAACTTACGATGCCATTATTTGTAACTTTGCTAATGCTGATATGGTGGGTCACAGCGGCAAGTTTGATGCTGCCGTTGAGGCCGTCGAAGCATTAGATAGTGCTTTAGGAAAAATATGGGATGCTCTGAAACAGGTCGGGGGAGAAATGATTGTGACAGCAGACCATGGCAATGCAGAACAGATGTCAGATCCTCTCACCGGACAGTCACATACCGCCCATACGCATAACCCAGTGCCATTTATTTATGCTGGCCGTGATGCGATATGTGCAGAGCAGGGTAGCTTGTCTGATATTGCACCTACATTGTTGTCATTAATGGATTTGCCTATCCCTAATGAAATGGGTAAGCACCTTCTAATTAAACTTAAATGAACACCTTTCATCAAGTCCAAAAAAGATGATACGTACTTTTTATTACTCTGTTTTTTTGTTAGTTTTCTCAGTATGTGTGATGGCTGAAAGTGACTCTGTGCAGCGTTTAGAAAACGTACAAGCTGAAATAAAGTCATTGACTAATTCACTAGATGAAAGTAAGAAGTCTAGGGCCGAATTACATAATCAACTTGAAAAACAAAGTAAAGCCATTTCAACACTTAATAGATCATTGCTAAACTTAACTCGCAAACTTAAAATAAAAAACAATGAGCTCGATACGTTAGAGAAAGATAAACAGAAATACCGCAGATCACATGCCAAGCAATTAGATGCGCTTGAAAAACAGCTAAGATCTGCATTTTTAAATACCAGCCCCAATTATTTAAAAGTCTTACTAAGCCAGCATGAGCCTTCTAGTTTGAGTCGGACTAGCGCTTATTACGCCTATTTCCACAAGGCTCGCCAACAGCAGTTAATTGAGATAAGCACTAGCCTAAAAACACTCACTCATAATAGGCAAATACTACTTATTGCTCAGCAACAGCATCAAGCACTTTATCAGGAGCAGCAACTCCAACAACAGCTGTTACAAAAAGAACGGCATCATCGATTCGCAACTGCTAAGCAATTAGATCGTAAGATGGAAAAGCAAGGTGTTCGGGTCACTTCATTACTAGAGCAAGAACGTGCCTTAAAATCTTTACTCCAATCACTATCAAAAAAATCTAACCCACTTATTTCAGACCTCCCATTTTCTCTGAGGAAAGGTACATTGGCGTGGCCTACTCAAGGAAAAATTATAGCTCGCTATGGCAGCTCGCGAAATCTTGGCAAACTAAAATGGCAAGGCTTGATGATTAATGCACCTCTAGGTGAAGAAATCATCTCCGCTGCACCCGGTCGTGTGGTATTCTCCGACTGGTTAAGAGGCTTTGGGTTATTATTAATTATTGATCATGGCGACAAGTACATGACGCTATATGGCAATAATCAGAGTCTACTCAAGAAAGCTGGTGATTCAGTAACTACCGGTGACATGATTGCGCTGAGTGGTGAGCAGGGTATAAGACAATACACTGGCCTTTACTTTGAGCTTCGGCATCGAGGTAATCCTATAGATCCAGTGCAATGGTTAGGTAAAAAAGTTAATAATTATTCTAGGAAAAAGTTATGAGTTTTTTAAGACGAGATATTGGTTTAATTTCGGCCGGTGCTATCCTTGGTTCAACATTAATATTTGGTCAAATGGTTTTTGCTGAAAATCCACCAGCTATTTCCAAACCTGATATTCCTCTCAATGAGCTACGCGCTTTTTCTGAGATATTTGGCCGTATTAAAAATAATTACGTTGAACCTGTTGAAGATAAAGAGTTATTGCAAAATGCAATTCGCGGCATGCTTTCAGGACTTGACCCCCACTCAACTTATTTAGACTTAGAGGATTTTAAAAGCCTACGTGAGGGTACTTCAGGTGAATTCGGTGGGCTGGGCATTGAAGTCACCATGGAGGATGGCTTTGTCCGTGTCGTTTCTCCTATCGATGACACTCCCGCGGCTGAAGCTGGTGTATTAGCAGGGGACCTCATTATTCGCCTCGATGAAAAACCAGTTAAAGGTTTAGCGTTGCGTGAGGCTGTTGATATGATGCGTGGTAAGCCCGGCACAGATCTATTAATAACCATCCTCCGCGAGGGTGAGGACAAACCGATAAATATCACCTTAACGCGCGCTATCATCAAAGTAAAAAGTGTTAAGCACAAGACTCTTGAACCCGGTTACGGCTATGTAAGAATTAGTACTTTCCAACAGCGCACTAGCGAAGGCTTAAACAAGGCCATTGAACAATTAAAAAAAGATAATAACGACACATTAAAAGGGTTAGTCCTTGATTTACGTAATAACCCTGGCGGATTACTAAATGCAGCTGTAGATGTCTCAGATGCCTTCATAACAAAGGGTATGATAGTTTACACTGATGGAAGAATTCCTGACTCCAAGCAAGAATTTAACGCAAATCCTCGAGACCTTCTAGAGGGCGCGCCTCTAGTAGTTCTAGTTAATGGTGGCTCTGCTTCTGCATCAGAAATTGTAGCTGGTGCATTACAAGATCATCACCGTGCGGTTATTTTAGGGACTAAAACCTTTGGTAAAGGCTCAGTACAGACAGTCATGCCTTTAACTGATAAAACTGCCGTTAAAATGACTACAGCACGCTATTTCACACCATCAGGTCGCTCTATACAGGCAGAAGGTATTGTTCCTGATATTATAGTTGAGCGTGTAAAAATAACAGCCATTGATAGCACAGGCTTTAAGCCGCTAAGTGAGCGAGATCTATCAAAGCACATCTCAAATGGTAACAGTAAAACAGATGCAGATATTTCTGAGAAAACCACAGATGAAGAAACAAGTAGTGCCCCTCTAGCTGTAACGGACTACGCACTCTCTGAGGCCCTTAATTTATTAAAAGGAATTAATATCCTTAGAAAATAAACTAGTGAAAAATACAGCCTTGGCTGGAATGTAATGCTGGGGGCAGCCTCTAGCTTTCATGTAAAAAAAGAAAGGCATGGAGCAATCTTAGGGGCTTCGAGTACTATCCTTTTAGTTTTAAACTTAATTTTTCGCAAAAAATAGGCCGCATTTAGCGGCCTATTTTAAAATCATATCATTTATATCTAACTTAAAATTCTCCGCAATCAACATCGCCCAATGTTTTTGACTTGATGTCTTCAAGAGAAGGCAACATATCATAAGCAAAAATATCTTGGCCTGAGTAGCTTTTGTGAGTTTTGATACGTTCAAACCATGATTTAACGTTAGGCAGTGAGTCCAACATATCTGCCTCACCGATTACTGATAATAGATGTAGGTATGATGTAAAATGGATGTCGACATAGCAAAACTCACCAACGATGAACTTTGATGTGATTTTTTCATTCAAAGCATCTAATGGCGCTTTTAGCCCTGTTCTTGCCGCTGCGACTGCAGCGTCATCTGCCAAATATCCCGCATCACCCATTGGCCCTATAACAATTTCTTGCATTAGTGTTTCGACGTGTGGTTGCACCTCTGTGCGACCAATGTCTATCCAATAGTTTTGCTCTGCTAATACGGCAGCATTACGAGGTGCTAAAAAAGTGCCTAATCCTTTACCTTCAACAAACACGCATGTGCCGTGCTCACCAAGAATGACAAAATCTGCTTCTTTTAATGCCGGTAGAATTCCAAGTGGAGAGATTTTACGATAGTCTTCACTATCTTGTTGTTTAGTTGACATATCAACAACAGCAGTTTCAGCATTTATACCTTTTTCGGCTGCCGTTAACATAACTTTTAGGGTGTCCGGATCACCCGGGAACCCAAGTAACTGCATTATGTACTGTTGTTTTGACATCTCACCATCACCCTCCGTTTGTGAAGCGAATGGTTTTGCAGCAGTGCCAAAATGAAATAAATCACTCATTATTTTTTCCTCCAAATCAGCCAATTAAGCTGTTTTTAATTGTTTTTGTTTAATGTCATCAAGAGATGGCAGGCTAGAATAGCTAGGACGCTCTTTTACTCTGTCGTGCCAAGCTTTAACATTGGCTCTCGAATCAATCAGGCTTTGCTTACCGGCCAAATCAATGAAATGAGCAACAGCTGTCCAGTGGGCATCAGCAAAGCTATATTCACCAACTATAAGCTTCTTGTTACCTGTTAATCCCGCATCTAATGCATCTAATGCAGTCTCGATTCGCTCAACGGCATCTCCATCCGCAGCAGTACCGAATGCGGAAGCATTAATTAATGACTCAACAGGCGTGCTAATTGTTTCAGCCACTTGACCCCAATAATTCATAAGCCCAAAGTTTTGTGCTTTCTTTGGGTTAAGAAAGCCCTTACCGCGTGTATCCAAATAAGCTAGACTTGCTTCTGCACCGATAGCAATTGCATCGCCTTCTTGCAGATAAGGAACCTTACCAAATGGCGAAAGGCTACGGTATTCTGCCTCATCTTGAGCCCCTGATTGTATATCTAATAGTTCTGTTTCTAACTTAACTTCTTTCTCAGCAGCCATAACCAAGCACTTTACTGTACTTAAGTCTCCAGGAAACCCTCGTAGTTTCATGCCTGATTCTGCTTTCTTTTTCTTTTTAAAAAGCCCGAACATTTTCTTACCTCTTCTTTGTTAGTGTGATCTTGAGCTATCCACTTGAGCTAATAGTATTTTAATTAAAGCTTAGCGAGTAGTCCTACCCTTAAAATTTAGTCATACTTTTAAAATTATGAAAACCATTTCTCTACAGGGAAATGATATGGCAATGGTTAGCAATAGCAAAAACCTGTTGTCTCTGACTAATATCAGTGATGAATTAGCTGATATTCAAGTCAAAATTACAGCAGTTGTGTACGCCATTAAAATTTGAATTGCTCATATTACGACACTATCTCGACATTATACATAAATATCATCCTGCAAGTATTTAGGCCTTCTTTGGCTTATTAATCATTTGAGTAAGGTAATTTAATGCTTGTTTAGAGTAATATCTATTAGTCACTTATGACGATGGCAGCTTTTCTGCCCCTCAGTGCTCAGCATTGCTTGTTGTATTTGAGCTGCCAGCTCGACTTGCAATCGAGCAGTACGATCTTTATTCCTACATAAAGCACTTCGGAACCCCAAATAGTCAGCACCTAAAGATTGAAGTTCTTCGATATCCTCATAACGCAATGCCCCAGCTAAACCACATAACATTTTATATTGGGTGACTTCCTGTATAAAACAATTAAGTTGCAGTTCATCCCAATGTTCTAATAGATGTCGACCATCTTTAATGGCTGTGTCAATCATTACCCCTTTAAATCCACTCTTATTTAATTGATGTATGACATTTTGTGACGGCATCCTATCCGCAAAAAGTACAGCTATTACCGGCACCGCAAGCTTTGTAACAGTGCTTGTCATCGACTTAATACAGTCCATTAGTTTCTGATCAGGGAAAAAGCCTACTTTGACATAGTCCACGCCAGATTCTGCCATTGCTACCAACGCAGGGTTAATTAATTCAGCTATCATCGGTAAGTCACCTACCGTCGCACTTGTTTGGCATTGCTTTGATACTAAACTAACAATATCAGACACCGTAGTGATGTCTAATGCCCCTAGCGCACCTTCTGAGGGGTTTTTTATGTCTAAGATGTCTGGTAGTGAGGGGAGCAAGGTTTTTGCCTCTTCAATCGACTGTACGCTAGCTAACCATTTAGTCATGTGTTAGCTCAATCCCATAATCTTCTATTTTATCCATCAACCAACCCCAAGCTTGGCGTTCACGATCACCTCCGGTCTTTTCAATGGCGAGGCGTAGATAGCTAATTTCTTGTTTAATTTTATCTTCAGGAAGTATATTAAGTCTGCTTGTTAAAACAGCCGCTTCGATCACCGCATTCTGAGCTCGATTAAAACCGCGAAAGGGGGCATGCATAACTTCTTTTATAATAGTGCCAGTGAAGGATGCTCGAGGATCACTATCATCAAATATCACTAGCTCTAACTCTATATGTGCTAATGCTTGCTCAAGGTACTCACCCTCGATCTGTTGACAGGGTAGGGTATTCCATGTTCTTCGGCCTGTTACAGCGCCAGCAAAAACACGTACATCATCAGTATAGTTAATCGTACATTGTCGATGGGCCTTTAAATTATCATATGTCGTTGATGGTTTAAAAGGCTGAATTAAGACTTGTCCATTGCTTCGTGTTATTCCCATAGGAGCTGAATGAGCACACCCGTTTGCAGACAATGTGGTCACGATGACTTCATCAATTTTATTGTTTAGATGGACCACGTTTTTTCCCTGTTGTCATAGTTGTACCTTCTGCTTGTTGTTGAATTAGATCTTCCTCTTCTAAGATGGTTGCACAACCCCATTTTAACTCTTGATCCTGGGTATAACGTTTGCCTAGTTGCCATGCGATTTGAGCTTTTGCCAACTCCGCGCCTAAATAAAAGGCATGCCCTAAATCACCCTTTAAATCAATCTGTGGATAAAATGCATAGGGATCCACTTCTCGCATTAAACCATCACGATTAAACAGGTAGATGCCTTGCTCTGCCACTTTGATACGGTAATTAGGATCTTTAATATTTGATGCTAAGGCCTCTATTTCTTTGTCATTATCAGGAAAGGGGCTTCGCTCATGAGTCACTAACAAATCTGAGGTCAGATCACGAGGTAAACTGCTATCTTCTTTTGCGGCATACATCATTCTACGAGCCACATCAGCCTCTTTGATAGCTCGTCGTGCATGAGGACTTACTTCTGTTGCTAAGACATTGTTTACCCCCAGTTCAGAAATAATGCCAAATAATAACGCATTAATCCCGCTAGTCTCCGCGTCGGTTAACTCTGTGAGATTGCCCACTCCCATCATGATATTCGCACTGGGGTATCTCTCACGAAGCTTATGGTAGCGAACGATAGAGTTTGTTAAGCCAAAATGAATAGGGTCTAGGATAGGATCTGCAATCCAAGGACGGTTAATTTTATCCATCAACTCCATTGCACGCTCCAAAGACTCAAGCGAACCAGGCACCGCAGGCACTAATATCGGTACCGAATCTACTTCCTCAGCCAAATGATAAGTCTCTTCTGTCAGACTGAGTAAGTAATCTGCACCTGCCATACCGGCACGGCGTAAATCATCTATCTCTAGGGAATCAACACTGACTTTAAAACCAGCTTCGTGAAGAGCCTCCACAGCCTCTTCCAAATGAGGAAATTTTTCTTGCGGCAAACACCCAATATCAATTACATCGGCACCGGACTCGCGGTAATAATTTGCTCTCGAAAGTATTGAATTGATGTCACGTTCTGGTGCGTCAACAATTTCAGCAAAAATGTTAACATCATAACGAGTCAAATCAGGATCTTTACGCTCACGGCCAAAATATAAAGGCAAGTCTTTTACCTCTTCAGGGCCTCGTACAATTGAGATCCCCAACGATTTGCTCAGTACCTCTAAATCACCACGGCAGCGACCCGGCACAATAATCTCTTTATAACCTACTATAAATTCAGGCTTTAAACGCCGCGCTATCATTTTATCTGTCATCAAGGCAGCAACTGATAAGCCTAGATCCAGAATATGATAATCAAAAGGCAATGGTGCCATTTGATCTAAAACTTTTTGTAAACCGGGTTGTGCCAACTTACCCGTTAGAAATAAAAACTTATCCGTCATTAGATTGATCTATTTTAGCTTTTTTGACCTCATCTATACGCATCTTCAGAGATGACAGTAGTTTTTCTGGGTTTTCGACAACCGTTGTCCCCTCAAAAGAGGCAAGTTTAAGAGTATGTGCCAGATCAATTTTTCGAGGCCATACTTTCACTATTCGATCTGGAGCAGGGGTATCCATTTCTGGTTCAGTGTCACAAGCCAGAACAATACTGGGGATTCCACACTTGCCAGCTTGAGCATAAACGTTTGATACCAAACTGTCCGAGAGCCCTAAGACCATTTTAGCCACCGTGTTTGATGTTGCAGGAGCAACTATTAGAGTATGATAATCACCTCTATAAAAGAGGCCTACAGGTGGGGAGCTAGCAGCCCTATCCCTATAGACCCTGCCTTGCTTATTGATTGCTTTAGGATCATGACCATACATTCGAAGCACTTCCTCTCCGGCACTACTGTAGAAAAGATCAACATCTTCAAGATCATGAATAATCTCTAAACATTCATCCAAATAATGACCTGAACCAGTCACTGCCCATGCTAAACGTGGTTTATCTGGTCGTGCTTGCATTTTAATACCTTACTTTTTTTATTATTTATATAAGTCTACAGATTCTTTTGCCGCTGTATAAATTTATCCAATTTTTAATTCATTGGCCTGCGGATAATTATGTGCCTGATAGTTATGCACTTTTATGGCACTTTGAGTGATGGTATTAATAAATGATGCAATCCCAAAAATCATCGCCGTAGGTAGAGGCGGAAGATAGCCTCATTAGCATACAACTCTATCGCCAACTATAGGACTGATACCGCCCTGCCTCATTATAACTATCATGACCATGACTCATTACTTTCACATGATATAAACATAAGGGAGTAGATAATATAGTGGGTAATTTACCTTAAGGCAGCTTAATGACCGAATGCTTCTTAGCCAGCATTATGTTCTTATCGCTTTACAAAATGCATCAAATAGCTTTGTTTGTCTTTTTTAGAGTGGGGATACTGTCTTTATCTTTCTTATTCGGACGAAGTCTTCACGCTAAATAAAACTACACTAAACTTTTTGTCTCCCTAATACTCATAATACAGTCCCATGGGCCTTTGTTATGAGTGCGTTAACGCCTATATATCTAGATTAGTCGCTTGCAATGCATGGGTTTCGATAAACTCTCGACGAGGCTCAACGTGATCTCCCATCAAGATATTGAAAGTTTGATCTGCAGCGATAGCATCTTCGATTTTCACTTGTAATAAGCGTCGCTTACTTTTGTCCATAGTCGTTTCCCACAACTGATCAGGGTTCATTTCACCCAAACCTTTGTATCGTTGGACCATTTGCCCGCGTCGCGCTTCTGTTAATAACCAACTGACAGCTTGTGAAAAATTCACTACTGGTTCAATTCGATCACCCCGCTGTACAAAAGCATCCTCACTGAATAAGCCATTGATTTTATCTGCAAAACCCAAAATACGCTGATATTCACTGCTTGCAAAAAACTCACCCGGAATATGGTGGTCTCTGCTTATGCCATGCCTGTTAAAACTAATATTGATCCTCTCAAGACCTTCCTCATCTTTTAAAACCGATAGGTTGTAGCTCGTTCCAGTGGGCAAGCCAGCATTCAGACGCTCTTCAATAGCAGAAAGCCAAAATTTCATAGCTTTAGAATCGGTTAATTCAGGAATCTTAGCTTGATACATCAACTGTCTTAAAAAAGCAGGGTAATAATGGCCAGAAAGCCGTGTTATAACAGACTTAACTGTTTGATATTCATCAATTAATGTCTTAAGTGCAGTATCTTTTATAGGGTCTGCTGACTGGCTTGGATATAACTCTGCGTTAGTAAGCGCTAACTCCGTCATATACCTCTCCATCTCGTCATCATCTTTAACGTAACGCTCTTGTTTACCTTTCTTTATTTTATATAATGGTGGTTGGGCAATATAAATATGTCCGCCTTCAACCAGTTCCGGCATTTGACGATAGAAAAAGGTTAAAAGCAAAGTACGAATATGGGACCCATCCACATCGGCATCCGTCATAATAATGATGTGATGATATCGTAGTTTACTAGGATCATATTCATCACGGCCAATACCACAACCCAACGCTGTAATTAAAGTGCCTACTTCGACAGAGCTGATCATCTTATCAAACCGTGCCCTCTCAACATTTAATATCTTTCCCTTTAAGGGTAAAATCGCTTGTGTGCGTCTATCTCTTCCCTGTTTAGCGCTTCCTCCCGCAGAGTCACCCTCGACAAGGAAAATTTCTGAGAGGGCGGGATCTCGCTCCTGACAATCCGCTAACTTCCCTGGTAAACCAGCAATATCTAATGCACCTTTACGGCGAGTTAATTCACGTGCCTTACGTGCCGCATCACGAGCTCTAGCTGCTTCTACTATTTTATTAGCGATCAACTTACTATCTGTTGGGTTTTCAACTAAATAATCATGGAAGTGCCGATTGACCAGTGACTCTACAATTGTCCTTACCTCGGATGACACTAACTTATCTTTCGTTTGTGAAGAGAACTTAGGGTCAGGAACTTTAACAGATAACACTGCTGTTAATCCTTCACGCGCATCATCACCACTAGTGGCTACTTTTGCATTTTTTGTTAAACCCTCAGCCTCAATATATTGATTTAATGTCCGTGTCAGTGCAGCTCTGAAACCTGCTAGATGCGTGCCTCCATCACGTTGCGGAATATTATTGGTAAAGCAATAAACATTCTCTGTGTAGGAATCATTCCATTGCATTGCTAACTCTACAGTCACATCCTCTTTCTCACCTTCAATCACTATAATTGTCTGATGCACAGGTTCTTTATTTTTGTTTAAGTGCTCTACAAATGCTCGGATCCCGCCTTCGTAATAGAATACTTCACTGTTACCATCTCTCTCATCGGTCAAAACTATTCGAACACCTGAATTTAAAAAAGCTAGCTCCCTAATTCTTTTTGCTAGAACCTTGTAATCATAAACAAGTTGTGTGAAAGTCTGCTCACTCGGCCAGAATTGTATTATTGAACCTGTGGTGTCACAATCCTCACCTTCTTCTATTGGTGCGTCAGGAACACTGTCAGTGTAAGTTTGACGATATACCTTGTTATTGCGGCGGATTTCAAGCGTCAATTTCTTTGATAGGGCATTCACAACTGATACCCCTACGCCATGCAATCCACCTGAAACTTTATATGAATTATCATCAAACTTACCACCAGCATGAAGCACCGTCATGATTACTTCAGCGGCAGATACACCCTCCCCTTCGTGAACATCAACTGGTATGCCTCGCCCATTATCCGACACCGAAACTGAGTCATCTGGATGAATTCGAACATTAATCTCACTACAATGTCCCGCTAGTGATTCATCAATAGAATTATCTAATACTTCAAATACCATGTGGTGAAGACCGCTACCGTCGTCAGTGTCACCGATATACATACCAGGCCTTTTTCTGACAGCATCCAAGCCTTTCAATACTTTAATATTCGACGAATCGTATACGTTCTTATCGGTTGTCATAATGTATCCATTTAAGGCGATTAGATCAGAAAGTTTATTTAGTCTTCTATTTTACGCTTTATCTTGCTAGGTTGGTAGTAAGCTTGTTTTATTCTGGAACCAATGCCCCTTGTTTCACGTGAAACACTGAACGTAAAACGTCATTTTTAAGTAAGTCAGCCAATGATTCGTCTGTGCTTGTAATAAATGTTTGCACCTCTAATTGACTTAATGTCTCTAGAATAATTTTTTGGTGCGCAGTATCAAGCTCAGAGCTAATGTCATCTATCAACAAGATACTTTTCGTATTTTCTTGCTGCGTTGTTTTTATTTGGGCGATGCATAGAGCAACAAAAAATAGTTTCTGTTGACCTCGAGAGAGCACTTCAGCTGGGTCATAACCCCCCACCTTGAATGACCAGTCTGCAGCATGTGGTCCTGAGCGCGTGTATCCTAGCTCCTTATCGCGCAAAACTGATGAGCTAATAGCTTCCTGCAATGAAAGTTCTTTAGCCCATCCACTTCGATATTTTATTGAAAAATCTTGATTTAAATAATCAGGACAAAGTAATGGGAAAATATCGGCAAACTCCACTAATAGAGCTTCTAAGCGCTTTAGTCTCTGTTTATTTATTTCATCACCGTGAGAAATCAGATGCTTATCCCAAAGCTCTATCTCTTCTATTTTTTTATATTGTCGGATTGCACTATTGCGCTGCTGAATAACCTTCTTGTATGACTGCCAGTGGAAGTTAAAGCTTGGTTCTACATGGAATAGGCCCCAATCAAGAAATTGTCTTCGATATTTTGGGCCTTGTTCAAAAAACTGATGGCAGTTAGCCGGTATAAATTGAAGCGGTAACTCAACTGCAAGCTCGGACAACTTTTTTAACGGCGCATTGTTCAAGCGCATTTCAAGTCCCTTTTCAGAACTGTACAGCAAACCAACTGGCATTTGATAGCGGACTGTTTTGGCAGTTACTTGCATTTTCTGATGTTGATGTTGAACAACATTTTTGAGAGAGCGGGTACGAAAAGAGCGACCTAGGGCTAATAAATGAATCGCTTCTAATAAACTAGTTTTACCTGATCCATTAGGGCCCAGCAGTATATTGACCCCTGAACCGGGTATCAGTGATAACGCCGAAATATTTCGGAGGTGTTTAATAGTTAATTCAGCTAGCACGGCAGGTCAAAATTTCATTTTTTAAATTACTCACTCATCCACTGTACTTTAAAAACACTTTGCTATAAAGCCAGTTCCCGTCAATTTTTTCTTAAATAACAGCAATTTTTATTGACAAGTTTACTACATACCATATTATATAGGCAAACCAGCTAGTTTATTAATTAATAAACGGAAAATACGATTATGAATTTACCTACACTAAGACAATTACGTTACCTAACAGCCGTTGTATCCCTAAAACATTTTGGTAGAGCTGCTGATCAATGCTTTGTTACCCAATCAACTCTCAGCGCAGGAATTCAAGATCTCGAAAAACTACTAGGTGCAAAACTCTTAGAGCGAACGAATCGTAAAGTCCTTGTAACAGCGCTAGGTGCCGAAGTTTGCCGTCGTGCTCAACAAATATTATCACTATCTGCTGATTTAGTTGATGTTGCTCAGTTAGAAAAGAACCCTCTTTCAGGTAGGATTCGTATTGGTGTAATACCAAGTGTTAGTCCGTTTTTATTACCTAGAGCTTTACCTAATATTCGTAAACAATTACCTCAAATCGAACTTTTATTGATTGAGGAACAATCAGATAGATTAGTAAAGCAATTAAATGAAGGTGAAATCGATCTAGCTATTCTTGCCTTTCCTTTTGATATAGGTCGACTAGAGCATTCCATCTTCGCATCAGAGAGTTTTTGGGTCGCCATGCCAAAAGATCACCCGTTAACAGCAACTACAGGTGTTGATGCAAGCGAATTACCAATTGATGACTTGCTCCTACTAACTGAAGGTCATTGTTTACGTGATCATGCACTTACTGCATGTGATCTGCCAGCTACTAGACATAGGACTAGTATGCAGGGCACTAGCTTGTATACGTTGGTCGAAATGGTCGCTGGAGGATTAGGAATTACACTAATACCAGAAATGGCAATCAAATCTGAGATGGTGACCCATGCTGATATTACCCTGAGACCGCTAATTGCTAAAGAAAAGCCGACTCGTGAAATCGGTTTGGTCTGGCGGTCAAGCTATCGTGCCACCAGTGCTATTGACCTACTCTGTGAGCACTTTACATCAGCACTAAAAACTCATACAGTTTAAGAAAAAGACATTGATCAATTTCATAACAGCTAGACTAATCAAACACTTCGCTCCTTTCTATTTTGGAGGCCTAAATAAAACTAGAATGTGTAAGCATGCGTAGGTTTAATCACAATAGCCTGTATCAATTTTCAGATTATTACAAGGATAACTGATGAAAACACGGATACATTAAAAGAATTTCTGCCAGAATGATAGTGAGTACTAACTGTCAATTTTAAACATGCTAATAGTATCTTTTTTTCTATAAACCATAATATTCTATCGGCTTTATGAGAGTGTTTCTTCTAGACTTTTTCATAACGTTACTATGCTGGGTCAATATTAAAATTATTAAAAAATCAACAATAACGAGATATGTAAATAAAAAAACACTTAGAATTAAGCCTTTGACAATGCTTCCTCTCAAATACAGCCCCGAGCAATGTTAGAATTATTAAGCTAAGCACTAAACTGGATTCTTTGCGAATGAGTGAAAAGCTATTTAAATCGACTGCAATTGTGAGCGGTATGACATTTTTGTCACGAACCCTCGGCTTCATCCGGGATATTGTGATCGCACGTTTATTTGGTGCTGGTTTAGGCACTGATGTTTTTTTTGTCGCCTTTAAAATCCCAAATTTTTTACGTAGATTATTTGCTGAAGGAGCTTTTTCACAAGCTTTCATACCTGTTTTGGCGGAATATAGAGAGCGAGGCGATCACGACCTGAAAGGCCTCATTGCCAGCACCAGCGGAACCCTTGCTGGAATACTCTTTATTATCACAGCTATTGGCGTTATCGCTGCTCCTATTATCATTGTACTGTTTGCACCAGGCTTTATTAATCAGCCTGAAAAGCTCAGCCTGGCCGGGGACTTATTAGCTATTACTTTTCCTTATCTATTTTTTATCTCTCTAACCGCTCTCGCAGGTTCAATATTAAATAGCTTTGGCAAGTTTGCTGTACCCGCTTTCACACCTGTTTTTCTTAATATTTCATTAATTGGAACTGCTATTTGGTTGTCTCCATATTTTGAGCAACCAATTACTGCATTAGCTTGGGGTGTATTTCTCGGCGGATTCGTACAATTGATATTTCAGATCCCTTTTTTAATCGGCATTAATCAGCTTCCTCGACCGCGGTGGGATCGACAGAACAGTGGAGTTAAGAAGATATTTAAGCTAATGATACCAGCAATGTTTGGCGTGTCTGTTTCACAAATTAATTTATTGTTAGATACATTGCTCGCTTCCTTTCTAGTCACTGGTAGTATTTCATGGCTATATTATTCTGACCGCCTGGTTGAGCTCCCGTTAGGCGTATTTGGTATAGCTATAGCAACTGTTATCCTACCCAGCTTATCTAAAAAACACGCTTCAAAATCGACTGTCGCATTTTCAAATACCATTGACTGGGCATTACGCTGGGTATTTATTATTGCGACACCAGCCGCAATAGGGCTCGTGTACCTCTCCGAGCCAATATTAATTACCCTGTTTCAATATGGTGAATTCAGCGCCCACCATGCCCATCAGGCCTCTCTTAGCCTAAAAGCTTATGCTCTAGGATTATTACCTTTCATCTTCATAAAAATCCTAGCCCCAGGTTATTATGCAAGACAAGATACTAAAACACCGGTCAAAATTGGCATTATCGCAATGGTCAGCAACATGGTTTTAAACATCATTTTAATGTTGCAGTTTGCCCATGTTGGCCTTGCGTTAGCAACGACCTTATCGGCAGGTTTAAATTCTTATCTGCTCTACCGTGGCTTACGCAAAATTAACGTTTATCAGCCTAATCATGGGTGGGATAACTTTATGTTTAGGCTAATGCTTCCAAATATTGGTCTTTTGTCAGTTCTCTTTTTTCTTAGCCCCGATACTTCATCGTGGCTCAATAGTGACGTTTGGAATCGCGCGGGAATGCTAATGGGCATCATTTCTATTGCAGCTATTGTTTATTTCACCCTACTTCATATGGTGGGCGTTAAAATAAAGCATTTACTCCGGCCCATACCGGACACTGAGGTTTAAAAACTATCTATTTCTAACTCTTGGAATATTCGGCCAGCATTCTTTTTCGCTAATTCCTCAAATGTATCAAGATGACGATAGGCAGATTGATCAATTTCATATGCATCCTCAAGCCCTAGATCTTCATCAAGTAGTTTTCTAGCGCGATCCTGTAGATATGTTAAGTACCCCTTTGTTTGGGCCGTAACTGTCATCATATCTGTCGGTTCACCATGACCAGGAATAACGTGTTTTGCACCTGTAGCAACAAACAAATCAAATGTTTCTACCCATAGCAATGTCTTTGTCTCTGGAAATACAGGAAGCATTCGTTGATGAAAAGCTATATCGCCAGCAATAATGATATCTTGCTTTGGCAAATAAACCGAAATATCTCCAGCCGAATGAGCTGATCCAAAATGAATTAGTTCAACAAGAATGTCTCCTAACTGAATTTCTAATCGTTCTGAAAAACTAATGTCAGGCATGGTAAGAGCTGTATCCATTCCACGATCACGATTGTAAGCCCTCATACCTTGAGCCTCAACAGCGCCATACTTTTCGATTTCCGTAATCGCGTCATCGTGAGCTATGATCTTGGCGCCTTGTTTCTGCCAATAGTTACTACCGAGCATGGCATGCCCTTGACCATTTTCTAATACTACGAAGCGTACGGGTTGATCTGTTATTTTTTTGATTTCATCATGCAACGCCTTGGCAAGGAAAGAGGAGGCTCCTGAGTTTACGACCAATACTCCATCATTGCTGATAATAAAACTTAAGTTATTGTTATGACCAGCATTTTCATAAGTCGGTGGTTGAGTAGCCCCTATCGCTGTCCATACTCCTTTTACCACTTCAACTGGTTTGGAATATAATTCAGATTCTGGATAACGGTCTGCTTCAGTTTCTGCAGTACTATTAAAACTGAAGGACAACAAAAAAGAAAACAATAAAAGTAAGCGCATGAAATATCCTTGGGTACTAAGTTTAATGAATAATTCTAACCGACAACAATAAGAGCCTCGCTGTACACATTTGAACAACGGCAATTGATATGTCTTCTATTATCATCTTATTAATTACCTAGGACAATAGTTTCCATACATGAATAAACCAAAGATCGTACATAATATTAGGAGTTAGCAGCGCTATTAATCACTTATAGCGTTAGATAGTTACTATGATCATCATAACTTAAAAAACTTCTATTTATTTTTAATCAAATCAAAGCTTTTTCTACCATAAATAAACATTTAAAAAGAAAGTAAGCGCTCACTTAATTAAGATCTAGGTATAAACGATGGTGACTAGTTTTTATTGAGATTCTATTCAAGATCAATTCAGCTGCTTATAGGCAAAGTACTCTCGAATTAGTGTATTGGTTTATTACGCTACAGAATGGTACGATATGAAAAGGCTTATGTGCTAGTTGGACTTTTTTCCGCTATAGCAGAAGCCGCTGATTCCGTTATAGAGACAATAAATGATTCTATAACTTTATCTTGTGCCCATAGCTACTGGGTAGGCTTCAAGGTAGATATGCTATTTAGAGACGCGCGTGCATTGTATGTCATGCAACCAACTACAGACTTATTAAGGATTTTGACGGGCCGGTCTTTACTAAATCAGCCACTCTTAGCAGATACATGAGCAGCAGAATATCATTACTTTCCACCGGTGAAGACCTTCTTACCTACCTTAATACCAATCTCAGTGCGGGTGTTTTTTTAGAGCATAATAATATTCCTCAAAACTTATACAATCAATTGGAGGATAGTTTTGGACCTCCTGACATTGTTGTACTCGGATTAAATGCAGAGGAGCCGATCAGAACTGCAGAACATATCCTCGTTTTAAGGCGCGATATAAAAATCGTAATCTTATGTAAAGACAATCGACAAAACGCACTGCAAAAAGCTATACAGTTCTCCCCTTTCCTTAATTCTGATGTTATATCGTTTGAGTTCAAAACCAACTCCAGTTTACGAAAAAAACTACAGGATTTAGTTAATAATGTTGAAAAACAGCGACATTATAAAACAGCCATTACAGCTGTTGAAAAAGAAAGAACTGCTATTTCACCAACCCGCCCATTAGTTGCTAATTATCTCGATACCTTATTAGATGTTATCCCTATTGGGATCATAAACCTTGACTCACATGGGCGGCTTTTAAATCTAAACCGTAGCGCGCAAGAACTCATAGGTAGTAGCGAGCGAGAACTTGTTAATAGCGTCTTACATAGCCTTTTTTCTCATAATGACACTAAGAATATACAAAGCTTAATTAGTCATGCCTTGCTAGGAAAAGAAAAAAACAACTCTATTGTGGTTTCTCTTAATTCTCTTAAACAATGTTATATCGAAATTAGCATCTCTTTATTAGCAGTAAATACAGCAGAACCCATCCTCACCACAATAATACAAGAAGTGACCGATAAAGTACTTGAGGAAATAAAACGTAAAGAAGCAGAAAAAGCCCTTCAAGCTAGTGAACAACAGCTACGTCTAGTAATAGACTCCATTCCTGAATTAATCGCTTATGTTGATGCCGACCTGGCCTACCAGTTTAATAATAAAGCCTTCGAAAAATGGTTCGGTTTCTCCCGCGAACAAATCAAAGGAAAAAAAATATGGGAAGTGATTGGTGACCTGCCCTACACTGTAATTAAGCCCTATATCAAAAGAGTCATGTCTGGTGAAGTCATTACTTTTGAGGAAAAATTAAATTACCCCTACAGGGGTGCTGTTTATATCAGAAGCACCTACGTACCCAACTTTTCTGAAGGTGATATTGTCACTGGCTTCTTCTTGTTAACTGCAGACATCACACAATCGAAAAGTGAAGAGGAGGGTAAGTTAAAGCACATGCTTGAAGCCGCCCATGCCTCACGAATCATTACTATTGGTGAAATGAGCACACAACTTGCCCACGAAATTTCACAACCACTTGCTTCAATAGAAGCTTATAGTAGCGCTTGTGTTAGGCTAATTGATAAAGATCGTGCTGAGGTCGACGAACTTCACACCGCTTTCAAAAATATTTCAGGTCAAGCAATCCGTGCTCAAGAAATTATGCATGAGCTTAGAAATTTTGTGAAAAAAGACACTACAAGAAAAGATGTTGATATCAACGAACTCGTTCAGAATGCCATCAAGTTTCTTCAAATAGAAATACGAGAACATGAACCAGATCTACACCTCGATTTAGCCAATGATCTACCATTAATTCTGGCTGACCAGCTGCTAATAGAGCAGGTCATTGTTAACCTTGTCAAAAATGCAATGGAAGCAATGCAAGTTTTAGATAAAAATGATCGCCGTTTGACTCTGAAGACCGATATATGTCAGGATTCAGGCATCCTTGTCTCAGTAAGGGACAGTGGACCGGGCATATCAGACTATGAAGCCGGTAAGATTTTTGAACCTTTCTACACAACAAAACCCGAAGGAATGGGAATGGGCTTAGCGATTATTCGGTCCATTATTGATTCACATGGCGGTGAATTAGACTTGCAGACGAATGAAAACGAAGCAGGAACCACATTTAAATTCACCCTCCCAATCAGGGCCAACAACTAGGTTACAAAAAAATGGATAATGTTTATATCGTTGATGATGATGAAGCTGTCAGAGGCTCTCTTAGTATGCTCCTCAAGGCAGAAGACTTTAATGCAATGCCATATGCCACACCAGCTGCTTTTTTAGAGCAGGTCGATGACTTACCTGAAGGATTAATCATCCTTGACCTCTGGATGCCAGGAATGTCGGGACTTGATGTGATTGAAGAATTAAACCTTCGCGGCCTAACAATGCCTATTATTTGTATTACTGGACACGGTGATGTAGGTACAGCCGTCAAAGCCCTTAAATTAGGCGCTTCAGACTTTTTTGAGAAGCCTTTCGAGTCAAGCAAGTTAATAGAGCGCGTTACTCATTGCTTACAAGAACAACGAAGCCAAATGCAACGTGATGCTTTTACTACGAGCGCTAAAGAGATTGTCTCGACACTAACACCACGGGAGCTTGAGGTTCTACAAGGCCTCATTGAAGGGTTAAGAAATAAACAAATTGCCTACAATATGAATATTAGTATCCGAACAGTAGAGCTTCATCGTGTTCACGTTATGGATAAGTTAGAAGCTAAATCATTATCAGACGTAATAAAAATTGCAATTGCAGCTGATTATGAAAACATTAAACTTTAAGCTTATTCTTAACAGCCTTTTAATTAAGAGTCTTATCTAAAAAAGTGTTTCTATCATTTCGTGCAGCAAAGCTACAGTTTCATGATCATCTGTCAACACATCAGCAATACCACACCGACATGCCATTTTAGGTTCAAACCCACGGTTGATTAATTTCGCTGCGTGTACAAGTAAGCGCGTACTCGCACCTTCGTCAAGCCCGTTACCCACTAAGTTTCTTGTCATTTCTGCTAGTTTTACTAGCCGCTCACACTCAGCTATATCCAAGCCCGCTTCCTCATTAACAATTTTTGCTTCAACGTCTGCAGAAGGGTAGCTAAAGTCGATTGAAATAAATCGTTGACGTGTACTAGGTTTCAGATCCTTAACAGCGCTTTGATATCCTGGGTTATAAGACATTGCAAGACAAAACTCAGGCGGAGCTTGCAATAATTGGCCTAATTTCTCTATCGGTAAAATGCGACGATCGTCACACAAAGGATGGATTACCACAGTGGTATCCTTTCGTGCTTCTACGATTTCATCCAAGTAACAGATACAACCATTTCTTACTGCTGTGGTTAAGGGTCCATCTTGCCAAACAGTCGTATCATTCTGAATTAAATAGCGTCCAACCAGATCTGCGGTTGTCAGATCATCATGACAGGACACTGTAATTAGAGGCCGCTTAGTGTACCAGCTCATATACTCCATAAAGCGTGTTTTACCACAACCTGTTGGACCTTTCAGCAGAACCGGAATTTTTTCTTCTAGAGCCGTATTAAAAATTTCCACCTCATTTGCCGTAGGCAAGTAGTAAGGTTCATCTTTAATATAGTATTTTGAATTTTCGATAGTCTTTGCAGTAGTCATATTTATGTCGTCAGTTGTTTATAAATGGTAGAAATTTGTATTGGTAGTTGAGAAATATCCGTTATTAATTGGTAACGATTTGAACCCAACATATATGGTAAGTAATCCATACCTTCTTTATCAAAAGTCAATACAAACGGTTTAAGAGATAGTGCCTTTGCTTCATTTAAAGCCAACCGCGTATCTTCTACGCCATATTGACCCCTATAACTGTCCACATCGTCTGGACGGCCATCAGTTAGAACGAATAAAATTCGAGTTTTTGCTGAGGTTTTACCTAGTAGCTTGCTTAAATGCCTTATAGCAACACCCATTCGTGTATATTGATCAGGCTTCATTGAAAAAATTCTCGATTTTACTGATTTAGTGTAGTTTTCCTCAAATTTCTTCACAGGATATACCCGACAATCGTTTCGGCCCGCTCCTGAAAAACCATATACAGCATACTGATCGCCCATTCGTGCCAATGTTTTACATAGCAACCAAGTTGACTGTTTTATCATGGTATTTTTCCATCCAGATGTTGAGCCACTAAGATCAACAGCAAACATAATGGCAACATCACGGTTATTTGTATTATTCCTTATATATAGGTTCTGGTAGTCATCAGCATCTTTACTTTTGCCTGATCTCGCCGAAACCCATGCATCAATGTCAATTTCATCACCATCATTTTGACCGCGCATGAATTTTTGATCATTGATTAGCTGATCAAAAGTTTTTCTAATACGATTTTCAGCATGTCGGAGTGCTTCCGGGTTTTCAATCAAAACTTCTTCAACTAAATCCTCATCCACCGTTTCTTTTAATCGGCACCAATCTTTACGATAACTCTTGAGAGAGGTGTCCCACTCTCTATAGTAAAAGACATCTTTCTCATTGTGTTTTGTCGTGTGTTGAACAACTTCATCCTCATCTGATGAACCTGGAATCCAGCCTGGAGGAGGACTATTTAAGACACTATCTCCTGCATTGTCTTTGAGGGCTCTTAAATATCCTCTATCTGCAGTTTTTGGATCTCCTGTTCCCAGCAACTCTTCATGCACATCCGTTGTTGGATTAAGTATCAAAGGTGCTTTCCGCTTGCTTTCTTGTTTACTTGTTACTTTTTGGACATGAGCCATTAGGTCTAGCTGGAAAGTACACTGGTATACCAGCTCAGGTAAAGCAACTTTAGACTCCAACAGCGAAGCCGTGAGTTGAAGACTTGTCTCAACCGTATGAAGATCAGAGTTATCAAAAATATTGTGAGGGTAAACTACCTTGGCTTTTTTATGTAATAAAACTATATCTCTCCACAAGCCAGGAAACTCACTTTTTATGTATTGATCAATTCTTAATGTTTCTAGTGTGGAGAATATTAATAAAAATTCATTTCCGTGTTCATTTATCCCATCACTTAATCTGTCTAAAGCTGAAGCACTTTTACAATGAATCTGTCCTAATAATTGAAACGTTAGAACCTTATAAAGTCGATGGTTATCTTCATAATTATCAAAATGAGAGATACTCATTGGCAGGTATAAGGCCTCATCATCGGTATAACTCATCAATTTATTTTCAGATACGAGCTCAGCGGCAACAATAGGTACCTCAATTTTATGTATGCTCAGAACTAACTTCTCTAGCGTATATGTAATGTCGCTTAAGTAAGCAGTACGTGTATCTCTTTCGCTGGTGTAATCTAAATAATTTTTGATTTGCTCTGATGCGGATTCAGGATCACCTGATGCAAATGCTTGTTTTATTCCAGAAAGCCAGCGTTCATATTGCTTCTGCTCCATTAACACTAAAGCAGTAGGGGCTACAGCAAGGAATTCATGGGCATGCTCATATGATAAGTCAGATATTGCAGACGTCTCTGAAAATATAAACAATTGATGTGGATGGCTTAGATTAACCATCTCATTGGCATAATCCATTAAAGGTAACCCAGAGGCTTGGCCCATAATTAGCTCTAAGCGAATCAATAATTCAGTAGTAGCCATTCCACCAGTAGAAGCAGTCTGCCTTAACTCGAGAGCACCACCCGTACGGGCACCGCCCTTGCTAAATCGCTTTACATTGCCAGCGTCTAGCTTTTTCAATATGTCTGAAAAGAGTCCCATGTAATAATTTACCCAGATAAAGTGACTAGAAAGTGGCCCACTAACAATTAAAGTCTATCTTATTTGATTCTAAACTATTGGAAAATACGTATATATACAAACAAATAATATTGTATAAGAGTCATTGCCATATAACTAAAAGAAAGTTTAATGACCATAGTTATATTGTTTTATATAAGGTATAAGAACTCAGTTAGTCATATTTCGATTAGTCATGAGATTAACTGTTGTAATTTAATTTATTGGCTGAAATATAGTAAACAAATGCGTTATAAACTCTTTATATGACGCTCTGCGTGAGTGAATGTTTAAAAAATATAAAAATTGATTGGTAACTCACTGTTAATAAAGAGAAATTCATAGCTAGGGATTTATACGTATTTTAAGGTGGTTAACTATCACTTACAGTAACAGCCTAGTTCGGAAAGTTTCGGCTAACATACTGATAAGTCATTTGACCTATCTTATTGATTTATAATAATAATTATATCAATGCTTTATTTTTAAGGGGTATTTATACCATGAAAAAGCTTTTAATTAACATCCGGTACTGGCTAGCACCTGTACTAATTTTAGTAACGCTAGCAAGTCTAATATTGGGCGGCATG
>MDSY01075731.1_pt1 | contig 67800 bp, 41 predicted proteins | sample 811131 | NCBI WGS metagenome assembly MDSY01 (sample SAMN05326643, study PRJNA326480) | marine metagenome | isolation source: seawater | place: Atlantic Ocean: South West | collected 2010 | reverse complement strand
CTCCTCAAACAACTCTCACAGGGCTCTACGCGAAAGAAATTAGCGAGCGCTTCGGGCGCTCTTCTCGAGTACGTTGGTCAGGCGGCTGTTATGGCGGGCGGGCGAGAGGAAAGAAGTAGATGCTGGGACTACCTGAACTGGCTGCTGAAGCAGCGGAGAGGGGTGTTCCACGTGGTGAGCGATGGCAGGTCCGATGTCACGGAATTACGAATTCCAAAAGGTGCAGCTGGCAGACTTCAGGGAAAACGCGGCGAAACTTTACGAGCAATCGAAAAGGAAACGAAGACGTTTTGCTTCGTAACGGAAGACAGGGACGACCCGGATAAAAAAGAGGAGTTGATGTTGATATTTGGAGCCGATAAAGCGAAACGGTACAAAGCACTGGATTTGATGGAGGATGCTATGTCTGGACGGTACCGGGCGCCCCGAGAGGATGGTGGAAGAAACGGGGGGGGTCGACGGGACCGCTCGCGCGACCGTGGACGCGACGGGAGAGGAGGCCCCGATCGCGGAAGCGGCAGGGACGACAGGCGCGATAGGGATGTCCGGAACGGCCCTTATGGCGGAGGACGTCGTCGTGACCGGTCACGCGACCGAGGACGCGACAGAGGACGTGGGCGCTCTCCTCCCAGAGGACGTGACCGCTCTCCGAGAAGGCACGACAGACGAGACCGGTCGCCGCGAGGACGGTCGAGGTCGCCCCAACGCGGCGACCGACGCGACGATCGAAGAGACGATCGAAGTCCCAAGGATTCCAAAAAACTAGACGACCGGTACCGATAATAGAGCTGATGTTAGACTGAATACGCATATAGTGTCACTTTTCATACGCATATATAGTTACATGCATATAAAGTTACAAATCACTTTTCGTGTTGTCGCCACCTTTTACTTTTTCCAACTCTCTCGACAGCGTCACGATCGCGTCGTCGTCGCTGGCGTCTGAGAAAACTTCAACGGCGCCCATCAATACTTCTCCCGCCTGTTCGCTCATCTTCACACCCACCAGGGATTTCGCCAAAGAAATGTGATGTTTCACCTCTTCAGGGTCTATTCGGACTGCGTCTCTGAAGTTTGGTATAGCGCCTGTGAGGTCTCCTAAAGATGCTCTGCAACTCCCTGCGATGAACTTTGCGTTGCCAAATCTCGGCGCGAGGCTCGACGCTCGGTCGGCTTTCGCGACGCAATCCTCGAATTTCCGCGCCCCCTTCGCTGCTTCCGCTAGTCCTAAAATTAAACCAGGAGAAGACCTCCCGTTTTGAACCGCTAAAGCAGCTCGCTTGTAGGTTACGTGTGCTTGCCAATATTTCCTGACGTCGTCGTGCAGGTAGAACCGTCCCAACGCTTCCCAGGCCAAAGGATCTTCCTTGCCGACGTCCACGGCTTGCTGGTAACTTTTTTCCGCCTTCTTTCGTTTTCGCATTTTTAAATGCACGTCCCCCAACGCGACGAACGCATCGACGTACTGAGGCCATGTTCTCACCGCTAGCTCATACGCATCTACGGCTAGGGTGTACCGGCTACTCGCAACGTGCACCTCGCCCAAACCATACAGCGCCATGGGAAAGTCGTTCTTATGTTTTAATGCGCTCAGGAAGCACGCCTCTGCTTTTTGTAACTCGTTCATTTTTAATAATTCATTGCCGTACGTGGTAGCTCTCCTGTGGCCCTCTTCGCCGCGCTCGCACAGGGACTCGTCGGGTTTTTGTGGGTGTGTGGCGAGGGTGCTGTCGTCGGTCAACCCGTTAGGGGGAGTTCCCGTGGCTTTGGAGGACATCTGCTCGTATTTGCCGAAATCATCGGAGCCACTTGGATCTGATTCTTCCCGATCGCTCTGTGCAAAACCGCTTTGCACGCCAGCCAACACGACGCAAACGATGAGTAAACAAACCCGGCGCCATGACACTCCACTTGATCGAGACATCCGAACGATCGGTGGCATCGCGCTGAGTACCGATTGACACGCGGAGGTGCGCAGTGTTGTTGTGAAGGACACATGAACCTTCGATGCTAACAATCCCGCCAGCGCTCGTCTTGGTATCGGGGATTTTGCGATCGTTGTTTGTCAACCGTGAAACTTCACGTCGGACACTCGGACCCGCGCATCCCACGGAACCCCATCGCTCGTCGGAGTGTACTTATAAGTGCTCACGACCCTACGAGTCAAGATGGGGGGCGAGCAGAAACCTTTGTCGCACGCGTACCTCCGCGGAGGAGGTAAGAAGCGACAGATCGTCGTTGTAGGATCAGTGGTTGGCTTTTTCGGTTTGCTTTCCATGACCGGGTTGGGCCACTCGCACAACGCGACGCCTAAACACATGCCACGACACGCGGCGCTGAGCAGACACGTCGGGGACGGGCATCCCAGCGAGCACAGTGACCGGAACTTCGCCAGCCACGCCGTGTTCCATGACTCGGACGATGACGAGTCACTGTCTCATCCCAAACCGAAACACGCGCACAACGTGTTGTTCGGCACTTCAATCGAAGATGCTCTTGAAAAGAAAGCTAGCGAGTGGCTGCACGACGTGGTGGACAATACGGATGGACACCGCATATCTCGTGACGGTTCACATCATCACAATCATCACAGCTTAGCCGACCCGTTACACGACACCGCGGTCGGTCTAGAGCGCTCCGCGCACGCCGCGGATGGGTTGTCTCACTTGATGAGAGACGACATGAATAAATTGGGCATGAATACAAACGCGCGCGACTCTTTGATGCTCGCTTCGTTCGACTCCACGAAACACAGCGAGCTCGGTAAGCTGGCGAAAATGTCGAAAGCGAGCCACTCAATAACGGATCAACTGGCGATGGAGAACGGGGATGACCTAGGGGGGTTGCACCAAAAGATGTTCACGCACGGCGAGCCGGTTTGGCACCCGCCGCCGAAGGAAGATTTAAATTCCTTTGGAAATCAAAAACATTCATCACGCGATTCTTTCCTCGAGGACGACGTCGAGAAAAGCAAGAATTTGAATTCGGATTTGAATTTTGGTGATTCTAGGGAGAATACCAGGACCTCTGTGTCAGGTACCGCTGCGTTGAGTGGAGACACGGACAGCACCTTCGGAGAGATCATTGACAACGACGACGACTCTTCGTTCGCGTCGATCGAATCCACGCGCGTCGCGGTTACGAGCAACACCAACTCGGTGTTGCTATCGTGCGAGCGGTGCACGAACCACGGGATGTGCGCACTAGGTGGGGATTGCAAGTGCGTGGTGATTTTTCACGGGAAGGCGTGCAGAACGACAAGGCCGCTGGTTGAGGATGAGGTTCACACAAAATCAAAAAAGGACAAGGAAAGTTCAGAAGAAGTTAAATGTTTCGTTATCGACGGCTTCGCCCACGGGTTCGGCGGGTTCATCACGTTGACCAAGGAGAACGCCCCTGCGAAGCTAGTGGTGCGGCCGGATGCGACGGACAACGCGGTGCGCACCAACGCAGTGCTGGAAGTTGATGAAGAGGATGACTGGATCAAAGATTCGACATCGCAGGTTTCCGATTTTGATTCTTTTGAAAAATCGCGAGCGGGGTCGTCGGACGGCTTCACCGGCGACTCTTCATTCGACAGACTTAGGAACGACGACACTGTTTTTGGGTTCGATGATAACAAGCTGGTTGAATCCGAATCAAGTCGTATGGGCTTTCAATCTGATTCTTTTTCAGACGCGTCGGGAACATCGTCGACATCAAAAGTAAAAGTATCGTCTCTCGATTCAACAGAGAGTCTCGATCCTGAATTGAGTAACACGGAGCCCCCCCCCGCCCCCCCCGCGAAGTTCGGCAAGATCACTGCGAACGCGCGCTTGCGGCTCCCGGAGAGAGGCCCGTTCGACGAAACCGTGTTCAACACGTGCGCCATCGTGGGGAGCGGCGGGTTTCACGTGTCCACGGATGAGACGTCTCAACTCGGCGAGGAGGTGGACGCGCACGACGCCGTGTTTCGGTTCGGAGATGACCCGACAGTTGGGTATGAGCAAGTGGTCGGTTCAAAAACAACCTTCAGGTTCGTCGTGGACGACGCGGATACCAATCCTGGTCTCCAATACGAAGGTGAAGTCGTGGCGCGATCCGAGAAAGGGAAGAAACACGAAAAGAGCGAACACGAGAAAACCGCGACGGTGCGGTTTGTGAGGGACAGCGTTTCGTTTAAGCGGTACTTAGCGGCGCGTCTGGCGAAACCCGACCTGGACGCACATATAGCGCACCCTGGATTTCTCACCTGGGTCGACCACGCGCTGGCGTTCCAACCCACTGCGGAGATGTACGGCGTGCTAGTCGCGGTGCACAAATGCAGGGAAGTCAACCTGTACGGCTTCCAAACGCAATCCTTCCACGGCGCGAAAGATTTGTACCACGAGGCGAGCAATTTACGTTTCGACGGATCGGATTCTGAAGATTTGGATATGGACGTTATGCATGACTCGAGTGATTCCTCGAGTGATTCCTCGACAGATACTGGACGCAAATCTGTAGACCAGCGGGAGTGGGTCGTGTTACGGATGATGAAACGAAGCGGGCTGGTGCACTTCGCAGAGCCGTGCGTGTTGGAGTGCCATACAAATTCCATGAGTTGCGATAACTGTCATAACGATCCCGAGTCGATTTCAACCGCACGAGCTCAAATTGGCCGGTCCAAGGACATTGATGATGACGAGGACACATTGGATGATACCGAAGATGGGTTAGGCGCGTCGTTGGAGGACTGGATGTCGGGCGTGCAAGGCGCGTTCGCGCACGGGGGGTTCGAGAAGAACGAAGAACGAGGTGGGGATTTTTTGAAAAGTAATGGAGATGCTGCGACTTTTGGCACTAGTACTACAGGTACTCTTGACCGTGATACTCGTGAATCACTGGATTTGGATGCGTCGATGCAAACAAGAGGGTTCGGTGACGAGGATTAAGATGCGTCGATTTTGGATTCCTCGTTTGTCTCTATGGGCAAACAGACAGGGTTCGCGGATGACGACGAAGACAGGGCGTTTTCCCGAGCGGTTGGCATGCAGGGATAAGAATTATTAATTGATTTATAACGTATCGAGTTTAGCTATTGACCCTTTTCGTGCGTGAAATCCCCTTTCCCTTCACCTGATCATCACCCTTACATCCGGAATGTCCACGTCGTCGTCGTTCTCGTCGCACGCGGTGATTGACAGGGTTACGAACTCAGCCGTCGTTTCTGAAAACAGCTCGCAAAGAGGCGTCGACATTCTTTTTTCCGTCTCCGGTTTTTGCTGGTTGTGGAAGTCGGCGAATAAAAGGGACGCGCCGTGGGAGATCATGGACGGTTCCAGTCCTACTTGCTTTTTGAATACATCCAGTAGAGTTTGAAGCGTCACAAAACCTCGTCCGTCCAATTTGATCGAGTCCCATGGTGTAAAGGACAAGTCGGGCGTCGCTTCACTCGTTTTCGCAACCTTGACGCTCAACGGGAAGGGACACGCGGTCGCGTTGGCGAGACGTCCCAGGGATGCGTAGGAACAACGGAGATTCGTGTTTTGAGTAGCTCTTTTATCCGCAGTCACATTCGATCCCAGACATTTCGCGATTTTGATCGTCTCCACAGCCACGAGCGCGGCAGCGAAGACAGCCGGCGCTGGTGTTTCCGGCCGTGAACCCGTAGCGACAAACGCGAGGTCAAACTCGGAAGGCGCCGGGATATCATACACCTCGGCGCGACACGCCGCGGCGGCGGAGATCATTTTTTTTGCGAACTTGGGGTCTGCAGTTCCGTAGCGGTATTGCTCCAACAGATCACTTTCTTCGTCTCCTTCTTCTTCTCCTTCTTCTAATTCTACTTCGCGCAACTTATTCGCTTCAACAGCGGCAGGCACAGAGGCAGCGGCATCACGCTCAGCCTTTGCCATTTCAACAGCCTTGGCAAGCGCAGCAAATTTTTCGTGAACCTCGGCAATCAAACGTGTTCTTGTTTCTTCCTCAGACTCTGTGGTCGATTGGAAATCATTCTCACGCGACTCACACGCGAGTTCGACCAAACGTTCTAGGTCTGTAGCACCGAAGCAGCCGTGAATTTTGACAGCGGCGACGACAAATGAGAGGTGATTTGGGTTGTTTACATCGTACGTCAGCGGTGTCGGCGGGCGTTTTGTGCCGCTCCAGAACGAAGATCCATCTCGCGTTTTTGCGTCAAGGGGGTTCGCGCTGAGTGCTTTCGTTGGACCTTCAATAAACAAGCGATAGAAAAGCTGTTTCGCCCACGCCACGCCGATTTCCAAGCTAGGTACAGACACGCCGGTTTCCAAGCTATGCAAAAGATATTCACAAATGAATCGAACATCGTGTAAATCAGAGAAACGTTCGAGTTGCTTCGAAACTGTCTCGACGCTAATGCTTTTTTTGTCTTCATGTATCAGTTCCATAAGCGAATTAAACACCTCAGTTACTTGATCCGGTAGGTTCATGAACCATTTGTCGTAAACATCTCGCGCCCATTTTGCACAGTGCGGGAAGATGTGCGGAAAGTTGTTCAGGACGCATGAGGGGTATTCGGGGTCTGATGGATCGCGTGCACCGGAGACGGACCAAGGTGCAGTTGTATCAACAGCGGCAACATAAGTTGACACCGCGTGGTTATCGACGCCGACGTCTATTAACGAAAAACGGTGCTTAGTGCTCAAAGAGCACGCTTCTCTCCGCCCTGAAAAGCCCTCAGTGGCCACGATGAGCAAATCCAGGGTATCCAGGTCCGATATCTCGTCTAAGGGGGAGTATGGTCCTTCTTTGTTAAGAAGATCTTTCCCGATGCGTTGAAGCTGCCAAAGGACTTCCTGACCCACGCGTCCACTCGCTGCCAATTCGACGCGCTTCATGTTGTGTATATCTTCGACCACCGACGTTCCGAGCAAATCAGAAACAGATACGGCGGGAGCGTTGCCAGTCGTGCTCTCCGGCTCGAGCTCCAAAAAGTCGTGCGCGAACCACCTGCGTTGCGAACCATTCGCACCAAGAGGCACCTGTACCCCCGCCACGATTTTCAACGCTTCGTGCGCCGCGACGGAGGCGGCTACGCCAACGGAAGGGGGAAAACTCACGCGCGCGCCTCTCCGGAGCGCGACGACGGCGCGCGTGGAGACGTCAGTCGAATCAAACTGCGAACAGTCAACATGCCCGTTCAGCTGTGTAAACATCGTGGCGCACAAAGATGCGTTGACGCTTGGTGGGGTGGTACACGCATCTGCATCAAACGTGAACGACGAAACGCTTTGAATTTCACGCGCGAGTACGAACGGTTGTGCTGACGGTGCGTCGTTCGATCGTTTTCGTTTGCCAACTTTGTGTTCGCTCTTTCCTTCGCTCCCTTCGTAACTTCGAACAGTCTCGAACCCGTCGCCGACGTACGCGTCGATTCGACGCTGCTGCCGCACGTACGCACCTTGCGTTAAACTGCAGTGCAATGGATCTAGGCTGAACATACCTGGCAAACCCTCCACTACGAACGCGTGTAACCCTGCGACGTCGACGACTTTACCCCAATTACTGAAATCTCGAGTTCGAAAGAATTCAACCCCGTCGCCCAATCGCAAGCCGTGCGCGTTGGTGTCGCACACCGTGACCAGCGCGCGGGTGGCCTCCTTTGACATATCGGAATTGGTGTGTATGGGAACGACGCTTTCAAGCATCGATACGGGTGCTTTTGTGACTCTCGCGTCCGAATTCACTATTTCGAAATCTGTCTTCGCCGGCGGATGCGTCGCTCGGACGAACGCGAACAACCCAGGCGCCGCCGCTAACACGTGTACACCACCGCGTTGAACAACGAATTTTGACACGGAATCTTTGGCTTCATCAACGTAATCGTGGGATTCGATATCCCACGCGGTGACCAGGACATCGACATCGTCGAGCCAGTCGTATTTTATCACATTTTTGTCGGGGTGCCGTTCCTTGAGGTTGGCAAGCACACAGGTAAGACGAGGCTTTCCGATATCGTCACGAGTAAACATGTCAGTAGCTGCGACATCTGCTTCGGTCACCAACGGCGAGAATCCTTCAGTAGCTTCCGCATCATCCGTCAACCTGATCTCGCCCACGCCAGATTTCACGAGAAGCCTAGTTATTTCAACGCCAACCGGATTCAAGCCTCGGATCGCGACCGTTGATCGTTTAGTGCGGTCTGTGCCCACCTTGCCGAGCGCATAATGCAGTGCCGCGACATCAGGGGTATCCGTGAGTAAGTCCAGCAGCCGCGGCGTGTCCGAAGGCGGCGCCATCCTCGGCCCGGGCGCCGCGCGACTCTGTTCGAAAAGAACGCAAGATGGCACTTTTATTGGCACTCTCTGGAAATTCGAAAATTTCGTGGTTCTCACAACCGAAGGTGCGAGCGGCACAACACGCGAGGAGACGCACGTACAAGCGCATGAGCTTAGCCCTCGCTATCGCCACGATCGCGAGTAACATCCGGAGAGTGAAGCAACCGAAAGACGTTGCGCGTTTGTACGCTGCGTTCCTCTTGTACGTCGTCCGAAGCTCGGTCCGCTAAGTCTTCGTTCGCGCGCTTTTCGAGCCGGCTTCCCCCTTGCGCCGGCACACGTCGCTCCATGCCCCACACGCATGGCTTGCGCCCGTCCGAGCCGTCGGCATCGGTACAGCTCACATCACAGCCGACAAACTCCAGCGCGACGTTCCGCAGGCTCGTCACGGTGAACCAAGAGCTCGCGCAGCACAACGCAAAGGTTCGTCTCTCGTTGCTTTTCGTTCAAACGCACAGCTCTATTTCCATGAACCTCGTCTCTGACCGCACCGCGTCCCTTCAACCTTCACAGCTTCGCCACGACCTTTCCGAGGGGAGAAGACGCGCGGCAGTCGCGGCGAACGCGGAGACACAAGCCGGAATCGCAGTAGCGCTGCACAGAGAAAAGCACGCGGAAGCGGCGAGACTGAGATGCGAACTCTTGGTACGTCAAAGAGACCCCTTTTCGTTTTTTCGCAAACCAATTTCTTTCGTTCGATTCAACACAAAACCAGATCTGACCCTTCTCTCTCGCTCCGACACCAACAGAATAGCCTCCAGGACGCGCGCGACGAGATCAGTAAGCTCAAGATCCAGGTCAACGCGCAGGCCAGTCTTTTGAACCTGCAACGCGCATTAGCCACGTCACCCACGCGGTCGAATTCGCCATCCTCGGTCGCGTCGCCGGCGTCGTCGCGGAAGCGAAGAGATGAAAATGAGTGCGACGTTTCGACCGAAAAAGACGAAACTGTTTCGCCGCGTCCACAGGATATGGCGAATCAAGAAGTCACGGGTACAGCACTCGGTGTGTCTCCGGCATGTACGTACGGAGGCGCTGCGGTTATAGGCGATACGATAATTACTCGGCAACCCGACATGGAGATCAAAAAAACAAATGATGAAGAAGATGCGTCAGAAACTTCAAAAAGCCTCATGCCGCCCCCCGCGCGGCGACACGTTAACCTCCGAGGCTTCGCAGCGGGAGGAGAGACGAGCGCTTTTGAGGTACTGCAAACTGAGCCTGCTTCTCGTGGCGGCGTTGGGCAGACAGGGGCACATCCACACGCAGGCACTGCGACGACCCCCCGTCGTGCTCTACGCGAGCGAATTAAAAATGTGGTGTACACCGAGCCGAGCTTGAAGACGAAAATGCGGCGACCGCGGGAAACAGACAGCGAAACACGGAACGAAAATCGCGGGACGTCCGCTGAGGTTGAACCTACTGATGGCACTACTACCGATGGGGCTGATACGGCGTATAGTACCGTTGATACAGTTGATACTGTTGATAGCCATCTGTCACCGTTCGCGGACCTCGGAACGCACGTTGTGAAACGCGGCTCACCGTTTAGCGGCCGAGTAGCCATCACGCCAAACTCGAGCGATGCCGGGCCGCGACAAACCCAAGAGCGCTCGTCGCCGACGAAGCGAGGAGACTTGAGGCCTTCTACTGTTGGCGATGGCGTTGATACTGCTGAGTGTAGTATCGTCGATACGGTTGATACTACCGTGCCACCCTTTGAACCTGTCGCGACCCACCCCTTTACGGTTGATACCCACCAAATCGACCCTACTGACCCTGTGTTTCCAATCAACGCGACGGAGGAAGTTGAATCTGAAGAACCTGACTCGACGCCCGTGGCGCACGTCACGTCGCGGCGGCACCGTCGGCGTTTCATTTGGTCCGAGTCACCTGAAACCCCAGTTGATGGCTTAATAACTCAGGGCGATGCGTCGATTGACCTTAACCCGTCTGGTGATGCTGGTATCGCAGCGGTGAACGTTTGGCACCGGGCGATGGACGAAGAGTTAGTTACGATCGATGGCGCGATGACAACTCTGGATGACGCGTCAACGCCTCCCGACGATGCGTCGATTACTCAAGCTACCGACGAAGACTCTCCTCTACCCGCGCAGCCTGTCTCCGTGACCCGATCGCTTTCATGGTCGTCCGGTGGTACGGGTGGGCACACCACAGGGAGGGAGTCGATTTCCAGTGACATAAATTCAGAACGAGGTCACGACGACGAAAACCAGCGCCCGACGGAGAGTGCGTCGACGTCGCCTGAAAACGCCCGACCCTACCCGCGGCGCGCTTCGCAATCAATAGGCACGTACCGCGAACCGAGCGTGAACCGGGAAATGAGACAATAACAATGATAGATGAGAACAGCAATAGTTGAGACGAACGATACGTAATACGAACGATAAACATAAACCTTTGAGATGTACATGTATGACAAAAGCAACCCTAAAAAGTAACCCTCTACTCTCCAACAAAAGTCAGTTCGTCCTCCTTCCGCTCTTTCGTCGCTTTCCACGTTGCGTAGTCGTTGGCGTTGGCGAAAGCGAGGCCGTCGCCTGCGATGGAACACCCTGGTGCAAGCCAGCAAATCACGCGGTTGCCTAATATTTCCCGGAGATTGGCGCGAAGACCTAGCGAGTACGGGTGATTTGTTTTTTGAGATACCGAATGCAACGGAGGCAATCCATTTTCAGAGTTATGACTCGACCGCACGCCTTCGTAGTGCTCGATCGTGGTTTTGTTGTGAGACACTAAATACACGTGCCAGGCGAACAGCAAGGTCAATGCCAAGGTCAAAGGCACTGCTAGGGTTAAAGAAAACACCTCAGCAATTCCTATAGGCACGCTCGACGCGGCGTATTTTTTATACTTTTCATTACTCGAGTCGGAAGAATCGCCAGACGCGAACCAGACGTGCGACACTAAAAGCCCAGACGCGTGCCAGCAGCTTATTGTAATATAAAGCAGAAACAGAAAAAAGCTTTTGTAATTCCTGTGCCCGATGCAGTTGTTCACCCACACGCAGTGGTGGTCCATGCGCAACACGCACTTGTTGCACTGCCGGCAGTGGTGCGTGCGCGGCGGTTTGTGGCGCACGCACTTTTTGCAAAATCGCGACCCACCTTTTCTTTTTCTTTCTACAACAGCGCCTCTCGCTTGTAACGACTCGGGGTCGGGTTGGTACCCACCCGGTACTTTGCCTGGATCTCGGTACACGCAGCATCCGTACATCACCATGCCTACGGCCACTGTGGCTGATAAAATATATTCGTGCATCTCGAGACTCCAGAAGGACAACAGTTGTGAATGGCCTCCATTCATCTCCGCTGCTACGTTCCACTTCGCGAGGACGTCAACCGTGCTTCCGTAGATGAACACGACTATGGCGACGACGGAGAGCACGGGTAACGAAATCTTGCTGAATATAACCCGAGGTACTCTTTTTAATTTAGTGCCGAAGGTTAGTCTCGCTGCGGTCTCCGCGACTTGAAGCGCTTCGTCCTGGATAGCGTCCATGATTCTAATTAAAGTCTAGTATTTTCCACGTGGTGTATTTTGGGTATCTCGATCTGCGTCCTCAATCTACCTCCGCTTCACGCCGCACTTGCACGCAGCGCCGCACTTGCACCCCACGCCGCAGCTGCAGTCAGACCAAGGGCACTTGCCTGGGTTTTGGCAGGGGTATGGGTCAGAGGGTTGTGTGGGTTGAGGGGAGTAGTAGTGAGACACGATGGAACGAAAATCCCTTAAAATGACGTATGGGACGTCTTGGAACGTGCTGTGACCCGACACTATTGAAACACTCGAGCAAACATCACTCACCAGGCGCCGCTTTCGTTACCTTGCTGCCGCTTTTGTTACCGGAACCGCCGAACAGGTTTCCGAACATGTCGATGGTAAAGGACGTGTGCGCGGAGGAATGGAATGATCGGAGCAACGGATAAAGTTGTGCTTTTTCTCAGACGCGATCGTTTAACTCACTTTTTCTCATCACTTTTTCTCGTGCTCATGACGTCGTCAGTCTCAACCGCGCGACCGCACAAGGCGACCGACGCTCCGTGGCATGGAGGGAAACGCGCTGGTGCCGCGTATGGTAGTGACACGTGTCAGGGTTTGTGATGCGAGCTCCACTGCGGGGCGACGACGTCCGTGTTTTTCATCGTCGACGTCATCTGAACGAAAACAGAAAGCGTCATCATTCCGAGCTCAGCACGTCACCAACGCGGCCACCAAAGATGACGCGTTGCGTGATCTGAAATCCCTACCCGACCAGCTTTCCAAATGGGCGAAACGCGTGTTCGAATCACCCCCCCCAAACTTCCCCCCCGGCCCTGAAGGCGACGTCGCTGTTGAACTGGGCGCAGATCCGTTAAAGTTCCTCGAGAAAACCCAACACGATTTCGGAGACGTCGTCGGGTTGAAGTTAGCGGGTGAAAGGTGTGTGTTAGTGAGCTCTCCGACAGTAGCCAAAGACGTCCTCATTGACCGCGCGGAACTTTTCGTCAAGGAAGGCACCGCTTTTTTTCCCGGAAGCAGCTTAGCCGGGGAGGGTCTGTTAGTCAGCGACGGAGACACATGGAAGCGACAAAGACGGTTATCAAATCCCGCGTTCAGAAAAGCCGCGGTGGATACCTACTGCGCGAGCATGGCAAGAAATGGCGTTGAGTTATTAACTCGGCAATGGTCTACCCGATCTTTACGCGATGCGTACTCCGATTTCAACGATTTAACGTTAACCATAGTCGCGGAGTCGCTGTTTGGCGCCGACATACAAGGTTCGCGGGGAAAATTGATAAACAACTCGATAAAAAAAGCGTTTGAGTTTTTTGGGAAACGGAGTAGCACCGGGTTTATCGTTCCTGAATGGGTCCCTACGGGTGATAACCTTGAGTACAACTCAGCTGTCGCTGAGCTGGATGAAGCGGTTTACGCGTTGATTGCGGATAGACGCGCGAAACGGGTGGATAACTCAGGAAACGTAGGGGGTGCGAGTGAACGATCGAAAGATAAAAATACGCCTCGCGTCAAGTGGGACGCGTCGAAAAAAGACTGGGTGGACGTCCCGACTGACGGTAATACAGATAACACTTCCACGGACAGTTGTGACGCATATCAGCCTGATTTATTGGACCGTCTTTTAGACGCCGTTGACGAAGAAGGCGACGGGTCCGGGATGGACGACAAATCTTTACGCGACGAGCTCATGACCTTGATGGTGGCGGGGCAAGAGACGAGCGCGATTTTGCTAAGTTGGGTGTGTTCGTATCTCGCGCAAAACCCGGAGGTTGCGGCGAAGTGTCGGGTTGAGGCTGATGAAGTGTTCGGAGGCGATTGCACAACTACCTTGCCCTCTTTTGCAAACTACACAGACTTGAAATACTGCCAGGCTGTGGTTTACGAAACCATGCGCCTTGCGCCGCCGGCGTACATGGTGGGACGGTGTTGCGCTGAAGATATAAATAACGTCGGAGGCTACGACTTACCGAAGGGTACCACTGTTCTAATAGCACCTTACCTATTACACAAAGACCCTAGACACTGGTCAAACGTGGATCGTTTTGACCCTGAGCGGTGGCTTCAACTGGACCCTGAAACCAAAGACCTAGTATCAAAATCAGCTTTGAAAGGGATGGGCCCGAACGGCGCGTACACTCCCTTCGGCGCCGGACCGCGGAACTGCATCGGCACCGGGTTTGCGATGATGGAAGGTACGGTTTTGTTGGCCATGATAAGTCAGAGTGTTGATTTACGGTTGAAACCGGGCTCGGAGCCTCCGAAACCGAAAGCGCTGATAACCCTACGACCGGAGCCGTTCGAGCTGGACGTCGTGCCGAGACGTAACAGGAAATGAAATAGATTGTTCCGAGATATATTCATCGTAGATAGACTATCATTAGCGTTCACGTATACCGTCAGCATCTCTCTCAAACAATTCCACCTCTAAATAGTCCATCAAATACTGCTCTGCCCAAGAAGGTGTTCCAGTATTTCTTCCTGCCCCCGTCGCAGCGCCAGAGAGTTCCGCGCCCACGCCGAGCCGCCCGCGAGGTCAAGCCGCGCGTCCATGGCGGCTTTTTGAGATAAAGGCTTTGAGGTGTCAAAGCTAGCCTCCGCAAACGGCGAGTCGGGGTCGTGTTCTGTTGGAGTTGATGAGGGTGCACCGTGACTGTGACTGTGTGCGTGTGATTGATTGACATTGTCATTGCTGTCAGTACCACCGTGTCCATGGTCATGGCCGCAGTCGTTTTGTGGGTTATTTTCAGTCTGCGCAAACAAAGTGTCGTGCGTTTTCAAATCAGATATGTTCGGCCTGAGGGATTCGGTGTGCGTTCGTAGCGCGTCGTACGCCGCTTCCCCAACCACCGCCCTTGTCGCGGCTTCGTTCATCTCAGACACCGGGGCCCACGGGTTTGGTTCGTGGCCGTCCGACCCGGGAGGCTCGGAGCCGGTCAACAAATGAACGCGAACCGAAGCTAACAACGCTTGCGCTGATACAGCTCCGCCGCCGATACCTCTCGCCGCGGCGGTTGCCGAATCGCTCGCCCGAGCCGCGTCATCAGAAGCGCTGTCCATGGGTTTTGTTGGTTCGGAAGGGTACGATGGTTTTGAGGGGTGAGCGACGTAACAGGACCAAATAACAGAGTTCTTGTCAGATTTCATGTCAGACGTGTCCGACATGTCCGACATATCATCCGACAAGTCCACGTCGTCGAAGTACGAAGGAAAAGGCGTGGTATTTTCTTTTTTTGTGTCTCCGTCACCTTCATCCTCACCCACCCCCAACGCGGATTGAAAATCCCCCGGGTCCCGGAACGCGAACCCCCCCCCAGGGCTTTCTCAACAGTCTGTCGAAACTGTTTCGCAGCTTCCTCAGACTCCTTGCCCATATCGTCAATGTCTGCTAACCGGGGCAACCCGTGTTTCCGTAAAATCGCGGTTCGCGCTAAGTGCACGCCGGGCCCAAACTTTTCATACGCTTTCCAAGCCTCCAACGCTGCGCCTTTGACGTTGAGAAAAACCTCCCGCCGGTCGTTTGAGTTGTTCGGTACACAGAACCCGTACACTCGAAGTAACTTATCATTATCTAAGTCATCGCCGTAGCTTATCGTGAGCTGTGTGTCGGGCTGTACGTAGCGTTTAGCGGTGGCCTCGACGAAGAGAAAATCAGAGTCACCTTGTGAAGAATGACTTTCGTCTCTCTTCGAGTGCAATTCACAATTAGCGTTGACGCCTGCGTGGTTAAGCAAGTCTATGCCGGGCAGCAACGCGTAAGGGGCGTTTACACCAGAAGTAGCTCGACTCAAAATTGTACTCAAAGCCCACTGGAACTGGTCTAGAGGAATCATTTGTTCTCCATTCGCGTTTCCAAAAATCGCGGAATGCGCGTCTTTGACAAACGCGCGTCGCTTTGCCACTGCGTGGAACGTCGGCGTCCCGCGCAACGTGGCGAGCTGCGACGGAGCGTACAACAACGGTACGGCACCTTCCAGCTCGCTGGAATCCGAACCGTCACTTTTGTCGATACCTCGTAACGTTGGCAGGGACGCTAGGTACAGTCGGTATTTAGAACCCTCATCGCCTAGCTCGAACAAAAGGTGCAGGGCGAACAACGCGTGGGTGGCAAATCTTTTAGCCCCGAGAGAATCGCATTGCCGTTCCAAATGAGTAACGAACTGCGGGACTTTTTTGCGCGCCTGCTTTTCAGCATGACTAGCACCGAGTGACCAAAACACTGACTTAGGAACTCTTAGAAGCACTTCGCCTGGGTAAATTGTTGCACTGGCAAACAGTCCGACGCCCGCACCTGAAACTTTCCGCGCTTCCAAGGATGGGTGAACGTACAATTCGTTATTTTCGTTTTTGTCATTCGTACTCTTCGACTTTCCTTCTACGCCCTCCCCCACGATCACTCCAGCTAGCCACCGGCCGAGCAACGCGTGCTTGCCGCCGAGTAGGTCGAGCGATTTGAGTAATTGAGTGGGGTCGTTCGGGGGCTGGGTCGGGGTTGGTGGGGTTGCGTAGCTTTGATGTGAATGTCCATTTTCATGCGCCCGTACCGAACTCGCAGTGAACAACCGGGTTAACGAATCAGTCCCCCAACGAGTCGTGACCCGCCGCGACGTTCTACGCATGGCGCTAATACTATTAGCTAGCATGGTGCTAATACTGCTAATGCGTGTAAGCACTGTATCCGTTCACGTTCACCACCTAATACGTCAGCCCGACCATCTCCGCGAGTTGCTTCACCGCGATCCGGCCGTCGCTCAGCAGGTGCTTGATCGTGCGCGAATCGGAGTGATGTTTCGATTGCTCGAAACACCGTCTGATTTCCGCTCGAATCTCCGCTCGTGATTCAATAGGCGCCTGTGCTGCCGCCCGCAAAGCCTTGCGCATCAACGAAAGAACCTGCCCGCGAACGATGAACGCCTGCAGGTCCATGTAAGTGACCTGAAGAGTGACAGGGTTTTCTGAATACGTTTGTAAAAGCTTGTCTATTAAAAAATCACCAGTCGCTGCTAATTTTCAAGTTGGCCGCCGCCGCCGCGGTCCCCCCCGCCTCTATTGCCGCCTCCGCAGACCGATCGTGGTACTGCGTGTGCCACGTACCTTTAGCATTAATTGACCCGATAGCCCCCCTCACAAACTCGCCGTACAAACGCCCGACGTCCATGTTATCAGTCGGCGCGCGCGCGATGAATGACGACGAACTATTTCGCGAATCTCCGTTTTGACCGCCATTGAAGCTCCCTGAGTGATACAGTTCCTCGAGCTCATCCACTAACTGCTTCGCGGTTTGACCCCCCAACGTGCTCGGCAACGGCGCGTTCGACGCAAGCCTAAATCCAGGATCATAAGCAGGTGGAGGACTCAATTGACCACCGCCGTTCAGACACCCCGAAGGGCACGCCATGATTTCCACGAAATCGTAACCCCTTCCAGAAATTGTGCTGTGAGTTTTTATCTTGCGCACCACGTTCTGTATGTTCCGGAACCCGTACGCTTGGGCGAATTTCAACACGACTTCACCGTTGATTCCTAACACGACCTCTTTCAAATCTGGGTTCTTTGACCGGGGGGTATGGTATTGCAAAGGGCCATCCACCGTAACGCCGAATAATCTTAAAGCCGCTTGTCGAAAAGTGTAGTCCAAATACCCGCCGCTGCCGCCGCCGCCGCCGGGAACCAGGGAGGTGTATAAGGTGGTTTCAGACTGATTGCGCATAGACGTCATTTGCTCGTCTGTATCCATCGCATTGGTAATTCCCGTTACTATCGTGTGTCCGGAAGCTAGCCACCCGTCCAAAGGTGCTCGCGGCGCCGACGCCAACGCCGCCGCGCCGAGTCGAGCGCGAACGTTGGCGTCTATATTTTCTTGAGGTACACCTCCATTATTCACCTCAACCAAGTCCTGCACCAGCTGCGCCACCTCGCCCGTGGTCAGCACGCAGTCGGTGTCAGGCACGTTGTCGATCGTGAAATCACCCCGCGAAGCTTCCAACTTTTTATCGAAGCAAGGCATCACGGTTGCATGAAATATTTCACCTGGTTTCAATCCCAATTCGGATGCGATTTTGCGTTTCACGATCGTTCCCATCACCGCTTGAGGCGATTTCACGTTCGAAATGTGTTGGAGTATACCCGGACCGTGCGTCTTCTCCGCGTAGCACACCCAGCCAGGGCACGCGGATGTGAGAATTGGAAGCACCGCTTGTGAATTATTTTGTTTTTTCTTCTCGATGAACCGCTCGCAAAATTCTTCACTCGTTTCCAGTAACGAGATGTCTCGCGCCGCCTGGGTGTCGAAAACTCTTGCCACGCCTATTGACTTGAAGAACCCTGTTATGCGCTCAGCGGCTTCTATCAACGATACATTCGCCACCCGTGCTAACGACGCGCGCGATTGCGGCGAGACGCTAACCACGACGGCTTTGATTTTGGGTTCTGTTGGATCATCCGAGGTAGCGCCATTGCTTTCAATGCTATTGCTTTCAATGCCTACTCCATGATCCCCCCTCGCCTCTCTCAGCGCCTGCTTGAACGCCTCCGCGCTTTGCGCTTCTAACAGCACGGTTTCCGCGGAAGTGACGCACCCTGAACACGCCAAACAATCAGATAAACTGACCTTCACCGCTTCACCAGGTTTCGAAGGTAACGGCGCACCCGGGACGATCAGCGTCGGCGGGATCTGAGAAGACGCAGATCCTCGCTTCCGCAAAAGCACCTCTCCACCCTCGGGAACGCCCGTGTCAACAACACCCAAGTCTAGTTTATCCCCATTCAACGCCACGACGCAACTCTGCGAGGGGTTGATGAAGTCATCCAGGTCCCCGAGCTTCACCGCGCCGGAAAAGCCGGACATCACGGATGACTGCGCGGAGGATGTGAGGCAAATTCAGTAAATGAAAAGTTTTTCAGAGAAGAGACGAAGTGACGAAGAAAATAAAGTCTCTCGAGTATGTCTGTGGAGTACAATAGACTATAAACGTCTCTTTTAACAACCCACACATCGTGTGCCTACTCCCCAACACCTCTCACTGCTTGGCGTACGCGTCCACCATTTTTTTAATTTTCGCCTTCCGTTGTTGCGTCAGGAATGAAGTAACCGCGTCCCCCCCTTCGGCGGCGGCGTCCGCGATTGACGTGGAGTTGTCGCAAACCTTTTCAGACGCTTTTTTTGCAATCTCCGTTCGACGCTCCTTCGACAACCGCTTACCCGTTCCGCTCTTCTGCAAATGCCCCAAGATGTATGCGATGACGTGCTTTTTAATTGCGGCAACCGGGTCGTTCGGGTCGACATCCATAGCATCGTTGAGAGCACCAGAAGCAGCTTCCAAAGTCTCCGTGGTCTTCGCACCAATCTCCATCGCGTCGCCCGCCGCTTCCTCGGCGTCTTCGCGTTCGCGTTTCAGCGCTTGTTTCTTCTTGTGATCGCGTTTTCGTTTCTTGTGCCGCTCGTAGTCCGCAAAGTTCTTTTCTTTGAACGCGTTTTTACGCGTGGAATCGGAGGACCAGGCTTCGCGTAGGGCTTGGTCCGCAGCCTTGGCAGCCTCCGCGGATCGCGCCGCCGCAAGTGCTGCAGCTTTTGTGGCATTTAACAGCGCTTTATCAGCGTCTCTCGCAGCCTTCGCCGCTTCCTCAGCCGCGCCACCTTCCGCCAACCCCGCCGCTGAGGCGATCATCTCATCCATGGTGGCGACCACTGGTTTCTTGACACCGCCGAGGTCTTGTGGCAAAGAAACATCAGCAACGTTCTTCTTCGAGGATGACTTTTCCGCGAGAGTTTCACCGTTGTCGTCGTCGTCGTTTTCCTTTTCCTGACGCGCGACGTCGTCTTCGTCGCTCGTCTTCTGCGCTTTCGCCTTGGAGGCTTGACGCGTCCAGCGGTGCGCGCACTTCCTGGCCAATAACCGTACCTCGGGGGTCGGGTGCGTGGCGAACCGCTGCTGCATAACTTTCGCCGCGCCCGATTTTCGAATCACGGACAAATCAGCCGGGCACTTCAACAAAAGCGAAATCGCCTTAACCGCCATCGCCGCACCGCTCTCTTTCGACGTGATCTGCTCCAACCAGGTGACTAACGTGGTCAAGCCGTTTCTTTGTAACGCCCATGATGACCGTTTCAATTCAGGCAACGCATCCAGCGCGGTGTTGATGAACGCCAGCCTTCCTGACGCAGTCTCCAAGCCACCGCCCAACTCACAGAAGGAATCAAACTTTTGGTTTTTTTCACTCTCCGACCCCACGGAAAACCCATCCCCCACGATGCGCAAAACCTTCTTGACCTCCTCCTTCCCCTCGGTGGCTTCCTTGGCTTCGCGTTTCAGTTGCTCAAGGCGCTCGGCGGCTTCCAGTTCTATGCGTTTACGTGCCCTTTCTCTCGCCGCATCGTCGTCTTCAGGCCCGTCTTCTCCGTCAGAATCATACTTTCCTTTCTTCTTGCGTCCGCCTTTACCTTTTTTGTTCTTCTTACCGTTTTTGCCCTGATCATCCTCTTCATCATCTGAAGATTCTTCGCCGTCGTCGTCGTCGCTACTCTCATCTCCTTCTTCTTCTGCAACTAGATCATCCAACGTGGGCAAAGCGAAGACTTCGTCGAACGGGTCTCCGCTGTCGCCGTTCATGATGTGCATGGCGTGCCGCGCGGCTCGCCAGCCGCTTAACATCGCACCTCCAACCGTGTCGGGGTGTTCCCGGCAAGTGTGTTCGCCTGCGAAGAGAACTCTACCTTCAGGTCTTCCTAGCTCGTCGTAGTCGTCGCCCGACGCGCCCACCGCGACGTAGGAGTAGCTTCCCCTGCTGAACACATCGGAGCCCCACCGGGTGCACATCGAGGCGACAGGGTCAGGGACGGTGGATTGCCACTTTGAATCGGTAGCGTCGCTGTTCTTTGAAGCGACTGCGCGCAAAGTTTTCATCGCCGCTTTCACGAGCGCTTCATCCGACTCCGTCTCGCCTTTCTCCGCCTCAACGCCCGCGATCAACGCCACCAAAACGGGCTTGCCGGTAACAGCTGTGAGGTTCCAGAACATAAAGTTACGTCCCCTGGTGTTCTCCTCAGCCGCGCACCCGAAATAATCAACCGAATCGTCCCAGAAATACTCATTAAATTCAAGGGCTACTTTGTTCAAGTTGCCGTAGCCGAGGTTTTTTATCGAGGTTTGTTTTTGTTGTGACAATTCAGGTATGAACGTAACGTCGCCATTCTTGAGGCAGCCTAGGGGGACGGTGCAGATGCACGCGGATGCGTCATAGGTAATTCCACTGACAGTCTCAACAACCACTCCACCTTCATCCCCGTCGCCATCATCTCGGGTGATTGACTTCACTGCGCTGTCGAGATTGATCTCGAGTCCTTTTGATAATTCCGTCGTCACCTGGCCGTAGCCCCCCCTGACCATCACGTGCGCGCCTCCAAACCCGCCATAAGGTTCGTCCTGGTTCCAGTGCGCCATGGAAATTTTTCCCAGAGGCGCGGAACAGCCGTACTCTAAGTTAGCCCAGTGCCAGCCCAGTAAACGCCGGTCAGACGCAGAGAGAGTTTCCGTTTTCTTCTCGGCGTCGTCATCGTCATCATCTTCCTTCTTCTCTTCCTTCTCTTCCGGGTACCGCTGTCTCATCTCATCAGTGATAACCTCTTCCAGAGAGATGTTGGAAACCGCATCCACGCCTTCTCGGTCCACCCTCAACCGCGCGTGGTCCATCAACACGTCCCGCGCTTGCTCAACCCTCTTGTCCTGTTCAGTGTCGATGGAGTGTCCCTCGACGCCGTCGTACAACGGTAGCGAATCCCGCAGTAGGTGCGTCCCGAGTTTCATTTGCCCAATCGCGACCGCCGCGCTCGGATCGCCCCTAACCCCAAGCCAAGGCATCGCCGTGCGCCGTTTCGGGTCACCACTGGTGCCGGTAATAATACTCGCACCGAAGTCAATAGAAACGGACAGGGGGTTGTCCTTTGAGTTTTCAGAAGCGGTGTATACTCTGCCTCCGATTCGCGAACGTCCTTCGAGAACAATGGTGTCGAACCCGTTTTGTCGCAACGACCGCGCCGCCGCTAACCCCGCCGGCCCCGCGCCCACCACAACCACAGGTTTCGTGGGTTTCGGTTTCGTGGATTTCGTGGATGCCAACGATGCTTTCGCCAACGCTGATGCAGCTTCAAGGCGTGACGATTCATCGGATTCTTTGCCACTCCCTTTACCCACATCCACGTACACCTCCGGGTTGCTCAAAAACTTCGTCACCACCGATCGAATCACTAACTTCCGGTCGCTCAAGTCACATTTAAGATCAGTCTCCAATGCTTTCCTGATTTGCCGCTCCGTGGTGCTGTTCATATCCGCGCCTCTGAGGAAAACCACGGTTCTCTCTACGATCTGGTCGTCGGTGATCGTGGAGGAGTCGATTAAGGGTTCTTCGATTTTGTCTCCTTCTTTCGCGGCGCTTTCCATAGCCTTTGAGGCTTCCTCTTTTCTTTTCTTCGCAATGGAATCGCCTTGTTCCAAATCGGCCCCTCCCAGGCTGCCGTAGTTGATGCCCCCGTGGCGAGTGAGCCAGCTGTGCGTTTCCCTGCAAAGCTCGTGCTGGTCCGCGGGTAACGAAGAAAGCACGGTGTCTATTTTCAATAAACTCGTACGATCCGCGTGCCACTTGCTCAGCAGGTGGTTTCGGATGCCGAGGTACTCTGTGACTTTTCCAACACCGCCCTTGACCATGTGTTTGAAGTCCCGCTCTTCCATGTGCGAAAGCGTGGAGGCGTCTAACCCGGCTTCCGCAGCCGCGGTCATGGTCTCAGTAACCGGGCCGTCATCCTCGTCATCATCTGAAAGCTCAGCGCCGATCAAGGAATAGTTGTGCTTCTCGAACCTGCGACGGAACGCGTACTTCGAAGAGGACATGATGGTGGTCGTGCCGAAACGAAATGCGATCGATGGATCGGGTCGTCCTCCGCTCCCGATCAGTTTCGTACCCTGGATCGATCGGGAAAAAACGTTCGTGAAGACTCGCAAACAGTTCTAAGACGCGGTAGGGCGAGTTTGACGACGTCGACGCGCAGTTCGGAGTGCTATCGTGCGATCGAGAAACCCTCAGAAAGCGCGCAATTTGGAAAGTCGAAAAAAGTTGGAAACGCGTTAAAAGCATCGTCGAAGCCACAACCTCACATCTCGTGTCGCTTTGGTTGTTTGACACCGCGCGTCGGCGCGGGGCATACTCGGGTATGCCCCCCCCTCCCGACCCGTATTTGGTGCTGGGTTTGCGGAAAGAAGCAAACCCAAGTAGTAGTGATATCAGAAAGGCGTACCACAAACTCGCCCGCTTACATCATCCCGACAAAGCCCGCACGGAAACAGAGAAGCAATCGAGCGAGCTCATGTTCAAGGAAATAGGCGCGGCGTATGGAGTATTGAGCGATTCTGAGAAGAGATTGGACTATGACACGAACGGCTTCGACGCGCGCACGTACCAAACGCCTCAGGAACAAGACGCGGAGGAGAAACACGCACGCAGAGTGTATTGCCAATCGATGGGCATCCGCGAAACCGTGGTGCGAGAAGTTTGGTGCTCGATGGAGGAAATATTCACCGGGTGTACAAGACGCGAAGGCGTTTTAGTCCACGTCATCAACCCTTCAACGCAAGCCCCAGACCAGGAAAGCAAAGTATTCACAGTCCGGATCCCAAAAGGCGCACGCGACGGCCGGGAAATCAAGTTCGGCGCGATGCACACGAACAACTTACAGAGCGTTGCGTTTGTGGTGAAGGAACGCGCGCACCGCTTTTTTGAAAAAAGAAAAGCGCATTCGGTTTCGAACCAGATTAACGACGCGGATGTGTGCGCCCGAGTCGCGTTGACCCCTACTCAACTCGCGAACGGCACGACGTTGCGGCTATCGACGTTAAGCGGAAGTACCTTGACCCTTAACATCAAACCAGACAGCGCGGTGGTGAAATTGGGCGGGGTGAAGGTCGTCGCGGGGGAAGGTTTTTATTTGGATGGAAATGATAATCAACGAGGTGACTTGCGCGTGAAATTCAGAGTCATGTCCACCCCCGAGGTTTGGGCCCGGATGAATGTCAACACGTACATGGGTTGGTATAAAAAAAGGTGGTGGGTGAGAGTGGGAACCTGGTGCGTTGCCGGGTACGTGGGGTTATGGGCCACGGTGTGCGTGTTGGAGTGGGCGCTCGACCTCGATGAGAGCTATTACCTTCGCGAGAAAATTCCCGACGCTCTTTTGGTTGGAAACTTTCCCGGGTCGTATGGAATCTTTGGTGGGTCTAATAACTCGTTATTTTACCCACGGTTTCGTATTCCGAGAGAAATAGCGGAAGAATGGGGCCCTACTGGGTTGGGGCAATACGCGGTGTACGTGGGGATGGCGATGAACGGTTTGCCGCGGCAAGGGAAGAAGGGGCGGTGATGCTTTTAGAAATAGCTTAAATTTAACAATTAGTCTTCGTCCGAGTAGAACCCCCCTAAGTTGGCTTGCCCCCCGAAATCGTTCGCCAGCCCCTTGATCGAGGCGGCGAATGAGGTTCGGTCGGAGGTGGGTACGGCGTGTCTTTGTTTCCGACCTCCTCGCTTCGGCGCATCATTGTCGGAATCGTCCGATGACGAATCACGAGAACCGCTTTCGTCGCCGTCTGAATAGAAGCTTTCGTTTTTCTGTTTCGCGTTTCCGCGCACGTGCCGTTCGTCCAGAAACAACCCCCGCTGCGCGTCTTCCCAGCTTTTTCGTTGCCTCGCGGCTTCGGCGTCAGACATAGGCCCGTTGTGTCCGCCGAAGGGGTTTTGAACGTTACCTGAACCATCTAATTTATCCGCCATCGTCTTCAGCGCACCTGACAGCCATCCTTTCGCCTGCCCAAGCATCCCTTCTGTTTGCGTTCGAGTGTTGGTCATCCAATCCGAGGAGCTGGATATACCTATCATGCCGCCCGGGTACCCGCCCATACTGTCTGAAGCTCCAAGTCCGCCGCCGCCAGTCATCGCGGGGTTCCCAAAGCCCACGTAGTCGTGTCCGCCCAGTCTGGCGCCGGCCGGAGGAGGCGGACCCGGCATGACATGTTCCATCCCTGGCGGAACGCCGCCAAACCCACCCACTTCAGGCGGACGTCGAATAGAACTGCTATTTCTTGTGGAGGTATTCCTTGGGTTATGGGGCCCTGAAGTAGAACCTCTTGACCCACTCATACTCCCCAACCTATGTTCCATCATCGCCGCCGCCTCCGCCGCCGCAAGTGCGGCTTTGGCTTCTTTCCGTTTTTTGCGCTCCTTCTTGTCAGCCTTTTCTTTCTCTTTACTTTTCTCCTCAGCGACTAACCGCTCGCGTCGTTCCCATTCCTCTCTCTTTTTTTCAATCTCCCCTACACCACCTGACACGGACGCAGCCGCTCGTCGGTTCAAATCATCCGAATCGTCATCCCCAGACTCATCCGAGCTCTCGTCCCAGTCCTTCTTCTTCTTCATCGGTTTCTTTTTTGCGTCTTCGTCGGAAGCGTCAGAATCTGCGTCAGAAACTTTTTGAGTCGCAGACCCTACGCCAGTACCGTTACCGAACGGATCGATAGAAGCAATGTCACTTTTTGAGCTCTTCTTTTTCTTCTTATTATCGCACCTTCCAAACGCGGGCATCGGCGGTGGAGTCGCACCTGACATGACCGCCACGACTTGCGCCCTCTCATCCGCCGACATCTTCTTAAGGTGGTACGTCCGGTCGTCTTGTCTGTCTAAATTCTTCAAAAACAACACCCACGCCTGGGGGGATAGGCCCATGAGGAATTTGCCCTCAATAGCGCCTCGTGGAGGTCGAGGTGATGGCGGGCGCCACCCGTCTTCATGCACCTGACCTGCTACATAAGCCTTTGATAACAGCGAACCCTGCCCCGTAGCGAGGTCAAAGTTGCCATGGCTCTTCTTCAAGCTCGATTTAGATTGACTAGAGGATTGACCCGCGTTACTCGCCACCGCGCTGGCGAACCCGCCTGTTTCTTTTTTACCAGACGATGAGCTTTTAGAAGAATCTCGACCCGATGAACCACCGTTCCGCAAACCCTTCGGTTTTTTCCAATCCCGACCCTCCGCTAAACATTTCAATTTGTCCCGGTACGCGACCGCGATTTCGGTGTTATACTTTTCCCGCGCCGGCGTGAACTTCCCCAACCCGTATTTATCGAAAAACTTTAATTGAGCAGTATTTCCCCCGTGCTTCATCATTGCGTACTGCACGACCGTCCACGTATCCATCGTCGCGCTTCGCACGAACGAGACGTGCACGCCTAGCCCGCGGTGAATGCCACTACAATTCAAGCACAAAAAAATGCCGTGCTTGATGGAACACCAATCCGGGTTGCTGGCGCGGCAATCCGCGCATACCTTGGGTTTGTGTTGAGGGTTAGGGTATGTGTATGGTGAATGCGTGATCACGAGAACTTCGAAAGACAGTGTGGGATGCGTGTATGCGTATACAGTGTAGGACGCTTGATGGAGCTCCATCAATTTGGGCACGTTTTGGTGCGCAGGCCGCGGGATGATTCCGACGCGGGTTTGTCCCGTATGACTGTTTGCCCATACAGCAACAACTCGTCAACGCACCTGGTTCTCCGGGAGCTGGTTCAGCTGGTACACCTGGCGCTGGTAGTCATCCCCCATCGGAAGGGAACCCCGCCGAGCGCGACAGCACGGGGCCGCGTGCAGATCGACAATGACGGAAAAAGTGCCGGAGTTGGAGTTTTATTCAGTCGCGAGTGAGATGAAATGCAATCTGTGAATTTTTTGATGCGAAAATTAATAGTCATGACAACTCGTTCGACTCGTCTCTTCTATGTTGGTAGAAGCGCGCGAGACGATGTGGGGGGTTATGTCGAATCAAACCCATATTCTTGATTCGCCCTATGTATCCTACGGATATAGCGGTTGCGGCGAAGAACTCATTCCGAATTCATCCACCGAACACCGAAAAATAAAAAATAATCACCTCCCGAAGACCGCTCTTCTACAAGCGGCGACGCTCCCGAAGCTCCCTTGCGGTCCAACCGCGTCTAACATCGGCACGTACATTAAAAACGTAGCAGTCAACGAGAACAACATACTCAACATAACGATCAACCCGAACTTGTTGAAGAAAGTGATTTGCGCGAAGAACAGAATGACAGCGGAGACTAACGTCGTGAACGCTGCGGAGATAATCGGAAAGCCTAGACTGGCGACGGCTTCTTGCGTGCTCTCGTGGCGAGAGTTGTTACGTTCGTTTCCGTCCATTTCTTTCCTCCGCATGCCTTCTTCGCTGACCTCGTTGTACGCCACGCCGAGGTGTATGACGAAATCTACGGATAGGCCGATTAGGATTGAGAAACAGATACCCTCCAGGAACCCTAGCGTCCATCCCATGGCGACCACGGTGGCGGTCACCGCGCCTAGAATCGCGGAAATCGCGAGCAACGAATAAAAGGTTATGACCACGTTCCCTGTGCCCAACAGCACCACGAAGCCGCACAACAGCAATGTAACACCCGCCGCCGTGTACGCCCCCAACTGCATCTGCTCCACCGTGTCCATCCAGTGCCAGGCTTCGCCGCCGTGGAAGCCGCTTTTTAACCCAGCGGGGGCTGAGGATAATTTTGACGGCATGTACGCGTCCCACTTGTCGTAGTCCGCTCTTAATTCGTCAACAGGCGATGTCCACGAAATATTGGAAGCAAATGAGAGCTGCATGAAGAAAAGTTTGACGTCGTCGTCGGATGAAGTCTCAGTGGGCTGGTAGAACATCCGAAGCGGGGACTCGGAGGAGTCGTCGTTTTGTTGAGCCTTGATTTGCGCGTAGTGCCTCATGCACTGTATCGAGGTCGTCGCCGCGACGGGGAACCCAGCTTGCCCGCACGCGTCTGTGAACTGGTCCAAGTACGGCGCTTTGTTGTCACAATCCATGATGGCTTGCGCAGGGTTGTTGGCCGCACAGCTGACTTGTCTTTCATATTGATTCTGAACCCATTCCTTGAAGTAAAACGGGAAGCAGTTTGAATTGTCGGACATCAATAAATTAGTGTCGGTGCAGAAATCCACCAGCCACTGTTGCGCTTCCGTGCTCGACGGGTCAAAACTCGAATCGAGCTTCAAATCAGGCAAGCTTTTCGGATTCAAGTGGTTCACGACAGGCTCGTCGTACGGTACCAATCCGAAGTTAAGGTTCACCCACAGCACCGCATCCGAAGAATCCATAAACCCGTTCTTTTTAATAACCCCGTATTGTTCCATGGGGTGGTCTTCGCCGAGTAAAAGCACGTCGTTGTTCTTGGGGGTTTCTAACTTACTAGCGCCCCATAAAGCGGCGGCGCCGCAGGCTAACGTTATGACTAAAAAAGGCCACCTGAATTTATGAAGCACTGGGTATAGTTTTTCGCGACAGAACCGTTCTGGAGGGCTTCCGCTTTCGTTCGTCACGGAGTGCTCACCCTCCACGTCTTGGTCCCGGTTGTGTTTCTTGTCGCGTTTATGCCCAGGCCCGCATTCCGCGCACTTTCGGTACAGCTTGCCGTGCGGGCACGGGTCCAGGTCTGCGTATTTCAGTTGTTCCTCAACACGGCATGTTTGTCGCTTGTCTTTGACCCAGGCGAAGATTTCGAAGCAGCAGTGAGGTTTTCCGTTTGAGTTGCGTTGGAGCTCGTGCTGGAACGCGACGCACGCGGCGAAGATGGTGATGTTGTATATGTAGTCAAAGACGATCAGGCTCGCCATGAAGATCGAAAAAACTCGAATTGGGGCGATAGGGGTGATACTCGACGCAAGGAACGCTGCTGTGGTCGTCACGGATGTCAAAAACATCGCCCACACCGCTTCCCAGTAGCTCTGAGCAGCGACTTCCGTGGCGGTGGCGTTTTTAGGCAACTTTGCCGCCGCGCTAACCCACTTGTCGAAGAAGACAAAACAGTCGTCCGCCCCCACTCCGATCAAAACGAACAGCCCGATGAAGTTCAAAAAGGGAAAGAACTTAATCTGGAAGACCGTTGTGGTTAGGAACACGGCGGAGGGGAAGGCTAGGAGGACTTGGAGCATGTCTCCTAGGGTGAGCAATACGCTACCGGTGTGCAGCCAGATCAGCACTAACACGATCAACACCGCCGCCGAGGCCAAAACCATATCGGAATAAAGCGCCGTATCCGCGATTGTTTCTTTCAACATGCCGTCGTTGCTGTCGTAGCTCGATTTGAATTTTCCGCTTTTTAACGCGGATTCTATGTTGCCGCTCGTCTCTTGTTCCACTAACCAGTCGTTCACGGTGCCGCCTTCCATGGGGAACTCCACTAAAGTGGTGGTGAGAAGAGGAGACGCTGTGCCAAACCCAGCGTTCAAATATGCTGACGAAAAACCAACCTGGGAACACTCTGCGTCGACTTCGTCGGGTTCGGTACGCCACTGGTCAGCGCACTGCGTTAAGACAGTTCGTACGGTTTCTAACTCAGCTTGGAGTCCAGCTGTTAAGGTCCACTCCACACAGCTGGCGACGGTTAAGTTGGCCATCAGCGCTCGGTTTAAACTCCTCGGAGGGAAGCACCGCGTTGAAGTACCTAAATCGTTAGAAACAGTGACATAACTCGACGCTAACCCAGAATCGCTCGGAGCGTCGCCGGTGCACAGCCCAGGGCTCACGACGCAGTTATCGGTGTACCCGGACAGCTGCATGACTTTGTCTTCGACGCGGCACATCTCGTACAGCGAGCTAGTTGTTAATAAATCGCTCGAGCCGGAAAAAATTGCCATTAAACTTTGTTCTCGCCAGCTGTAGTGAAACGCGTTGTGTTCGTTTTGTTCCGTCCCGTCGCAGTCGGAACCGCCGTCAAGACACAAAGGCCAGTACGCATCGGCGCAGGTTTTGTACGAGTCTTGGAGAAGCATGCGCGAGGATCGTTTGGGGGTGAGGGTGAAGGCATCTTTTTTTGGCGAAACGAAATCGCGCGGAGTCATGAAAGAGTCGCGGCTCAACGATTTTCTCACCCGCTTCAAGAAATAATGCGCTGCGTAATCCGAGAAATCTTCCGCCGGTGACATCAACAACGACCGGGCTCTTCGTCGGTTCGTCTCAGCCTGCCCTTTGGCCAGCGGTGTCCCTTCGTCCAGCGTAAACGCACCGGTGTTCCACACGTTGAAGGAAATCTGCCTGTCTGCGATTTTCGTGCCTCGAGTTCCCACCCAGCGGTGTCAATCGACATGCCTCCTAATGCGAGTCCCAAGCCTCTAATCACAAGCGCGAAGAACAGTGTCACACTGAACGAAACACACGGGCGCTCCGTGATCATCAAAAGCACGCGGGCCTTGACGCCGGTGTGGCGGCCCACGGTGCGGGGCATCGTGGGCGGTTTGAAGTTTAACAGGGTCCTGTGACACGCGGCGTGTTGTGTCCGTCCTTTGGGCGGTTGGGGCGTTTATTTATTATGATGCTTGCGAACCAACCGTGCGTCGCTTCGAGAAAAAAATTGAACAAATGACCGATTTCGTTTGTCCCTTGATTTAAACCTAGCTTTGCTGAGTCGCTGTGGATGTCGGAACTAGCCCACAGACCGTAAACAGACCGCCAAAATGAGGTACAAACACCAGATCACGCAGTGCTCGAAAGTTTAGTCTGTATTTCACTTCACGCCAACGAAACGAGGCGGGGTGTTTCGCACACCACTCACGTGCCGGCCAGTTCCCACCACTTCGACGCCGCACGCTGTCGCGACGGGCCGTCATGGGCATGGGCTCCCAAAACGACACGGAGTCGATTCCCGACCTCGCCGCTGGTGTCGAGGTTCGGGACGGCATGGTACGTGCTCCGAGGTCCCGTTTCATTGCACACTCGGCTACACGCGAAATCTCGAGGGAATGAGACGACCGACTTGTGCTTGGAGAGTCACGAGTGACTCGCACGTGTGTTTCCTTGCACGTTATGTCGCGTTTCACACCGTCGCTTGAAGCTTTGCACGTACCACGCGTACAACAACGTACCCTACCCGTGTGGTAACTGACCCTCTCCTCGTCGATCCCAACCTTTCACTTTTCCTCTCTCCCGAACTTTCACAACGATCTCACAGGTCTCGAAGCACGACTTCGACCGCGCGGTTAAAAACGCGCAGGAGGCGTTACGGGCGAAGACCAGTTCGTCGCAAGCCATGTTGCAGCAAGCGAGTAGCGCGATGCGCAACGCGGTGACCGCTTTGTCTTTGTCGGAACAGGAAGTTGCGAATTTACGAGCCAGCGTGGCGGAGCTGAAGGAACGCGACGGCGACGGCGACGGCCCCGCTACCGATAAAGAACGCGCGCAGTTGAGAGCCGCGCAAGCCCGGTTAGCGGAGTTGAGCCAGAACTTCCGATCCCTGCAATCCGAAGTCGCCAAGCACAGGTATAACCAGGACGGAACGCAGATGCCGGTGGCGAGTAGTTTTCCCATTCGCATCGATCCGATGCTCTCGTCCAAGGTTGTGTGCATCGCACAGCTCGTGATGCTCGGCTACTCCTACGGCGACAGTGAAAATGCGGTGGACGCCGTCCGAGTCAACGACACCATCCTCGCGTTGGAGTGGCTGGAGTCGCGACAGGTTGTGAAGATTACCATGTTGGGCGACACGGAGGCGTCGGCGTTGCGTTCAGCGTTTGAGAATACTTCGACTAATATTGCGCAACTGACAAGTGTCACTACTGCTACTAAGACTAGTACGCTGTACAAAGAGACCAATAACACCACGCATTCAACGTTAATGAAGCAATCGAGCATGCGCCAAGTGGACAACCAGCTGCAATCCCCGGAACATATCACGACTCCCGGCGCGGTGAGCGATTACTCGCACGGCGAGAAAACCAAACGCGGCTTCGACGCCAACGAGATGTATGCGGCGCGGAAACGAGCGGTGATGATGCTGGCCATGCTGGCGGTCAATCCTCCCCCTACACTTTCACGGGACAAGCAGGAGGCTATGGCGTTTGGCGCATTACGAGCGCTCGCCAACCTCGCCAACAAGGACTCTGCGTACATGGTGATGATGTTAGGTGGCGTGCGATGCGCTACTGAATGCCTAAAGCTCTACCCCGGAGACCCGACCTGCGCCGTGGCGGCGTTCGATATCTTCCGAGGCATCGCCGTCAACCCTTCCACGATGTCTAAGCTAAAACGTCAACAGCGGTTCAAGTTGATGCCGAAAGCGGTCACCTCCGCGGTCACGACGGGCATTGCGGCGAATAAAACGTCAGACGAAGGTTTGTCGGACATGGACGTCGTGGGAAGCGCCGCGCACGCGCTGTGGGGACTCGCGACGATCGGCGGTATCGAGACTCAAGACAGGATCATTGCCTGTGGGGCTGTTGACTTTATTAAAAAGGCTTTGAGTCGACCTAAAAATGCCGATCCTACCGGTTCAAACTCTCAGAAACTCATCGGGTGTCTGCTCGCTTTGGCGACGAAGAACCCGCGGGTTCAGGATTTCTTAGTCGACAACGGAAGCCGCGCGCTGATCAGGAAAGGCTTGGTGGAGCACTCGCACGTATCCTTTAAAGGCGAGTTTGCGTCGCTACGTGACTGGACCAAATCCGAGTTCGCGAACCCCACGCCGTTGCCGTACGGGGTGACGGTGGACACGAGTGCCGCGACCGTGGGTTCAGTAAAAACTACGGTCAACCAGTCCATGGTGAAGTCGGCGAGCAAGTTCTCCACGCAAAACCAAACGACCACAACCACGATTGAGGAGTTTGACGAAGACGACAGGGCGGTGGTGAACGGTACTACAGGCCAATTACTGTCAAATAAACCCAAGAAGCGCAAGGGGTTCACAAACGAGCAGATGTACAACGCGCGTAAGCGCGCGGTGGTGATGATGACCGCTGTTGCGGTGAACCCGCCTGGGAAGATTATCGGGATGACGCCGGCTCAATCAGAAGACATCGCGCACCGGTGTTTAGTCGGGTTGGCCAAGCTGGCGTTGAGTGACGGTTCATCTTACATGGTGTTGACGAATGGAGGGCCCCGGGCTGCTATTGACTGTCTGCGCATCTACCCTTCAAACGAACGCGTCACCCGCGCCGCCTTCCGAGTCCTAAGAGGCCTTCTTCAAAACCCGACGACGATGATGAAGTTCCGTAAACAAAAACGATTCCGAATTCTTCCCCGGGTCGTCGCCGATTCCATCGCGCACTTCCCCAACTCGTTGGACGTGAAGTCCGAAGCGGCACACCTGTTGTGGACGTATTCAGGAATAGGGGGGCCTGACGCGCAAGAAGCGGTGTTGGGTGTTGACTTTTTAAACGTAATAAAGCAGGGATTAGAATCAGCCAGGGTGCAGGACAAATACGCCGGGAAGGATAACAGGGTGAGGAAGTTCGTCGGGTGTACGTTGAGTTTAGCGGTGAAGAACGAACAAGCGCAAAACCTACTAGTCAAAGAGGGTTTGAGAAGTTTAGTCCGCAAATCCCTCGTAGAATTCTCAACGATTTCGTTCCACGGCGAGTTTGCTGAGTTGCGTGATTGGATTCGAGGGGATCGGACCGGCGCGCGGTCCACGGGCAAGTCGAGCACTGTAAGAGAGATGAACGTAGCGGAGAACCAACTATCAAAAGATGCTGATGAAACCAAGGGTTACCGGACGCACGCTGAGGCGCAGCGCCTGGCATCCGGGATCGACACGCCGCCTGATTACAGACCAGGCGAGGAGGTTGGTCAAAAGAATGGAGGCCAAATGAATGGTCAAGTGACCTCTCAAATGACTTCTGCGGAAACCACGGTGAATAAAAACAACACTACTACTACTACTTCTCGTTTGCAAACGAGCACGGTGACCCGGACTGTTGTGGAGACGAACCAGGAGGAAACGCGTCAGGCGTTCGCGGGCGTGGAACGGTTACAAAAAGCATCCGTGGAGTACTCCAAAAATTCAAAGGATAAAAATGATTCAAATGTTTACACGGTTGAGCGCGCGTTGAGGACGCTGGAGAGTGACACCCGAGAATCCCACCCCGAAGCTTGCGAAGCCCTGGCGGAGATGTTCGCCGCGCAGCCCGCGGTTGGCGTGGAGATCGTCATGAAAGGCGGCGTCAAGAGCTTGACCTCGGCGATTGTAAACGGGTCGTCCGCGTTCGCGGCGGGCGGGTTCGCGCTGTTGCATATGTTCGCCACCGCGGAAGTCACGACGAGACGCGTGAAAGCAGACGAAGGGATCACGAGCGGTGTCACCACCGCCGCGATCCTGGGTGTGATGCGCCGGTACATGAAGAATCAAGCCGTGCAGCAGTGGGGGGGCATGGTGCTCTGGGCGCTGGCAAAGGACAACGCGAGGTGCAAGGTTGCGACTTTGAACGCGCGCATTCCGGGCGGACGGGGGACCGCGGCTGAGATTCTCACGAACGCGTTGCGGCAACATTCAGGGGACGGCGAAGCCACTGCGAAAGCGCTGTGCGGCACGATCATGACCTTTGCGAGTAATTCACAGGAGTGGCAAGAAGCGCTTGCGGAGCTCGGTGCGCCGCAAGTCGTGATGGCCGCGCTGGAAACGCACAGCACGTTAACGTTCAAGGGCGAGTTTGACACGTTAAGGAGCTGGCTGCGACAGAACAACTAAATATGTATTTATGAATAAAGTGGATTAAAGTGTCTACGCATTGTCTACGTGTTTATCTTACTGGTGTATCTACTTCTCAGTATCGTCTAATCGATCGCTCTATGGTCTGGAAGTCACGACGTCACCGCTCTCCTGTTTCCATTTCACTAGCGATTTCTTCATAAAAATCGGCGACACCACCGTCGCTACTAACAAAGCCCATATACACGCCACGTACGGTTTGCTTGATATTAGTGAGTTAATCAGCGCGCTTTGCGCCATGACGAACCCCAACTCACCTCTGCCCACCATCGCCCACCCGATGACTAATGCCTTGCTTCTGTCTTTGACTAATAGACCGGTGACTAGTTTACCTACTACCGCGGGAATTGTATACCCCATTCCCAAACCAAACCCGTTCACTTCAAACATATCCCCCAGCGGTATCCGGAACCCAACTGATAAAAAGAACACGCTGTACAGCCAGCTCGCGGTAGGTTCGTTCACATCCCAGGCCGCAGCTGTTCCTTTGACGTTTGAAAAAACAAGACCGCCGACAAACGCGCCGAGCAAATGCGTGCTGCCGAAGTAACCGGCGGTGACCGTGAATGCTAATGTTGTCGAGAATAATAAAAATAACGTTAATACCTGTTTTCGTACTGTGTTAACGTGCTCATCAGGAGTGCTCAAAACCTTTTGTTTCAGTACCCACTCGTTCATGATGAACGGTACAATATGAAACGTGACCATTGCGACTACGACGACGGCAATCGATACCAACGCAGGCGTCGCGACAGTTAACGCGAATGCACTTCCGCTACCGCTATCACCGCTCCCCAGCCCTTCCGTTATGATTGCTAAAATCACAAGACTCAGCACGTCATCCACCATCGCCGCGACGCATATCAGGGACCCTAGTTCTGTTTGTAGTATATCAAATGTGCTCATCAACCTCGTGGCCATGCCGATCGAAGTGGAGCTCAACGCCGTGCCGGCGACGACGCCAGTGGTTGCATCATACCCACAAACAACCATGAAAGCCGTGCCCAGCGCGATGGGTAACCCCGTGCCTGCGAACGCGATTAAGAATGCAATGGGGCCTACTCGTCGCAGTGACCCCACGTCAACACTCAAGCCGCCTTCCATCACCAGCAACACCAAAGCTAGGTTGCCCACGTTGAGCACTCCATCGACGGCGTACGTCGGGAGAAGGTTTGCTCCAGATGGACCACACAACATCCCGACCACAATCTCACCCACTAAAGGCGCATCCACCAACTTACCCACCCACCCGCCAACCACTAGAGCTGTTAGCACGACCGCTAACAGCGCCAGGTCACGCAGCGAAGACTCCATCGTGCCGCGACGAGAGCTCAATGCGGCATGCCGCGCCGAGAGCTGTGAAGCGTTCGCATTGGAAATAACTGCAAAAAATGAAACTCGAGTTGAAAAGGGCAAAAACCTGAAATCCTGAAATTTGGCGGTGGTGAGGCACATCCAAGCGCGCGCTCGAGTCACACCTCGCGCGCCGGAAAGATGTGGAGCACGTTCGCGTGCCGCGCGTCCTGCACGTTTGTCGCGACGAGCGCGTTTGCGTCGAGCTCGTCTTCGCGGCGCGTTGAGAAGCGCACGCATGCTGCGTGCGTCGGCGGCAAAAAAGCCCCCCACGCCGCCGCCCGTCTCACCGTAGTCGCCGCCGCGTCCGACACAACCTCCGCTCCGTACGACACCGAGAACGTCATCCCACGCGTGGAGGGCGAATTCCAATGGGACGACGACCGGCCGTTCACCAGGCACAGGGACTTGGAGTACTTCAAGCAGGACTTGGGTCAAGTGCAGTACGGGGGTTTGGATGCGGGCACGGTGCGTTCAAGAGCGGATCGAATCAAATTATCAAAATCGCAACTCCCGTCACCCGTGACGTACAAAGTGACCACACCTTCGAGTTACGATGCGAATCGCACTACGCCATACCCGGTGGTGCTTATCATCCCCGCGGACGCGGGGTACGGAGGCGTGTTGGGGTCGTTATCAGGCACGCAAGCGGTTTGTTACGAGAGCGGGCGAAACTTTCACGAAAGGAACGATTGTATCATTTGCGAATTAGGATTCAACCGCCCAACCTGGGTCGCGGACACGAGCACTACGAACCACGAGAGTTTCGTCCTAGATGTGGTGTTACCTCATCTGTGCACCGAATATAACGTGGGAAGGCTAAATCTACTCGGGTACCACAACGGCGGGGTCGGGGCATTACATCTTTTGATGCGGCACCCTGATTTGTTTCACCGCGTGGCCGTGGCGGACGTTCCAATTTTAGGCGACTTCGAGGGCATTTTAAGACCTTGGGGCGTTGAGGAGTTCGATCCTGATACGGATATTGCGTTGAAACCGAACTGGCGATCGTTCGTGGAAACGTTTCCGCACAATGACATGTTCGCGCCGTACAGCGTAGGGGCGCTGGCGACGTGCGAGGCGACGGCGGGGGCTATGCGAGGACATCAATTTGACAGAATCGGTTTGTGGGCCGGATCCAACGCTACGTGGGAGATGAACGAGCTCACCGAGCAGTTTGACGAGTTTGAAGTTCCGCATAAATACGTTGATACTTATACGCACCAACCAGGGGACTGGCAGGGGGGGGGGGTGGACGAAGCGCTCCGGTTTTTAGCAGAAGATCTTTGATGTGTCAATTGTATTTCACGAGGTTTCATTTATTCTATCATCCATCCATTCTATCTACATTCTTACATCGTCGGCAGCCTGCAAGAGTACGTGACGTAGTCTTCCCGTTGTTTCGAGAAGGTCACGACGAACAGCTTTGACAGGGTTTCGAAGGCAGATGTCTTGCCAGCTGTTTTCTTTGTCGGAGGGAGCAAAACGCTGACCAAACTTGAGTCGTCGTGCACGATTGATCCCATCGTGACACGCGGCGGCCGGGGAGGTAGGCTAGAGCTACTGACCGGCAAGCCGCTCGGCGACGACATCATCGAGCTTGATGTGGTCTTCGTCTCCGCCGCGGACATGGGAATCGCCTTCGGTAGGAGTTCAGGTCGAGAGCTCGGCCTCGGAGCGTCCGTAATATACTCCTGATCCTCCTCCTCTAATTCTACTTCGCTTTGCAACCTTTGCACGAACGCTTCGCTAGAGACAACTGCTGAGTCTTCGTCACCCTCCCCACCACCCGACACCTCCCCAGTCGGTTGAAACCGGAACATCTCAACACACACCACGCGCCTGAACTCCTCCTGCCGGCGTAACCCCGCGGCGTGAAACGCGGCGAACCAAGGATCGTCGGTGCCTGCGTAGGGCTTGGAAAACGAAGCGCCAGGGTTGTTTTCGCTTTGGGTTTCGTAGGAATCGTACGCATCGTAGCCGTCAAAGTGATACAGTTCGTCGCTTATGGACGATCCGGGTAACGTAACACCCAATTGTTTCGCACTTGACATAGGGTTGGCACTTGACATCGGGTGTAACACCTCGCCTTCCAGGGCTAACAGACGGCGGGAGGTCGACGCGGGCATGTGTTCGTGTGTAGATAACACAGCGCCTCCGCCTTTCCAGTTCGCGAGCGCGCTCGAGCTATTCGCCCCGCCTTTGTTCCTTTCAAACGCGACGCACACCACGGATAGAACGGCGAGGGTTCCGGTAGCGGCAGCTGCTAAGGCGCCTCCGGGAGCGGTGCGTCGTCGTTTTTTTGTGTCAGTGACTCTTTCGGGGGAGCCGGGCGCGGAACCAGCGGCGGAGGATGGCGCAGGCGTTGCGTTTGCCGTCGCTCCCGTCGGCGTCGGGACAGGCCCCTTCTCCCCCCCCACACCCGCAGTCGCGAGTACTCTCGGAATGGCCATTTTCGGCGCCTGCAGCGCGACGCCCGGCGGGGGCGGGTGTTCTAGAATCACGCCTCGCGTAACAGGCGGTTTCCCCGTGGCTAAAGAGAGGTGGTGACGCAACCCTTCGGTTTCCGCGAAAAGTCTACCGAGCAAACCCTGGAGCTCCGTGTTTTGCGCAGTCGCGATTCTCAGCTTCCGCTCCAAGTCATCCACGTACTGTTTCTTTCGTTGTCGACTCAACATGGCGGACTCGCGGTTCCGGACAAGCCGCGCGCGCTTCTTCTCGTCGCTCTCTTCGGCGTCGTCGGAGGTTTCGTGTTTATCGCCGTCGGCTGAATTGGCGCCATTCTCGCCAAACGCACCGCCACTGTACTCAGCCATGTGGTCGGTACCCAACACGTCCCCCATCCCAGTGTCGAACAAGTTATCGACATTCATTCCAAACCCCAAATCGTCGCCCAAGTCACCCACGATTTCGTCCAAAGGCAGGGCTTCCAGTGTGCCCGGTTGAGCAGGGTCCAGGGGCGGCAACGGGAGGTGGTCGATGGATTCGATACTTGCCGCGGGCGTGGCGGGGTGAGCCGTGGCTCGAGTTGCGTTGGAACGGCCGCTGTTTTGCGACGTCGTGGGTTTTTTCGACTTCATCGCGTGTGTCTGAGGTGGAAGGGAAGTGTCAGGGGAAGGGACGGGTCAGGGACGAGCGGGGATGACCAGGTGACGGGGAGACCCTCGGACGTCACCGCCAATTTGCAAGGCTGACGAAGGCTCACGAAAGTCGTGTCGTTCGAGAGATTCTGCGGCGCGGAGATCGGTGAGAGGAGGGTATCGTTTGGTCACGCACCGAACCACCGGACGACACGGCCGTCCCCGTATCTGATCCAGCGCGAACCGGCGCGGTTCCTGAGGCGGGGGGCATGCCAGCGCGCCTCACGTCTGATGTCGAACGCGGGTCACTTCGGAACACCATCAACTTTCCTGGCCAAAAAATCCTTTTCTCTTTTACATTTCTGTGCTCGGCGTTCGAGCTTCGAACGTAACGGTGAAATAGTCTCGTTAAAATGTACGGGCGTTCATAGACCGTCGTTCACAAGTCAATCGTGAATCATGGCGCAGAATGCTGGAAAACCCCGCGAAACGCAGAGATTGTCGTCTTGGCGCGACGACGTTTCGAGAAAAAGCAAAATGCCTAACCCTTTTCATTCGCGATTGCACTGCACACGCTCCCTGTACATCTCCACCATGACCACCATCCTCGCCTCTGGATTCCGCGTTCCATCGGTGTGTGCCGCGCGCGTGCATACGAACCGTCGCGGGGCTAAAACGGCCAACAGCTCGTCCTTGGCACGCGGCACACCGCAGGGAATATCTAAAGATTGCGTGCGCTTTTCGCGCGGTTCTCAGAAGCAGTTCTCAAGAGACATGCAACAACGCGGAGTACGCACCCGTGCGATCGTGGAACCCGCAGGCAAGAACGGCATCGCCACCGACAGGAAGGTCGCAACGAAGGTCTCCCCGGTCGACGCCCTTTCGTCGCCAATCGTCCCGAACGCACCACCGAAAGACAAGACGTTCGTCGCGAAAGGTGCGCCATTAACGCGACTTCTTTTTCTTCGAAAGGTCGTTCCGAAGACTTTTTACCGACGCGAAAGGTCAAAGGTGCCCGGTGCTGTTGTCGATGCGTTGTGGCTGTTATCGACCACGACTGCGTCCCACCTCACCACGTATCACACTACACCCGGAACCCTACTCTCCAATCTCCAATCTCTATCGCATCACATCCACTGACCCCTCTCCCCTCCCCCCCTAACACACATCATCTAATCATCTCATTTCCCCAAAAAAAACCCGCAGTCTGTTTCATCGGCCCCGACAAAAAGGGATTGATGGCCGGCCTGACGCAGCTGATGTTCGGCTGCGGGTGCAACATCTTGAGCTCAGCGCAGTATGTCTCCGAGGACGGCATATTCTTTCAAAGGATGTCAATTGACTTCTCCGGGGCATATTCCGGCAAGGAAAACAGAGAAGCGCTGGAGAGCTCCATCGAGAACATGGCCAAGCAGTACAACATGATCTCGTGGAAAATCGACTACGCGGCGGATCCGCACAAAGTCGGCATTCTCGTGTCAAAAATCGATCACTGCTTGTGGGACTTGTTAGTCAGGCACGCGAACAAAGAATTGAAGTGCGACATCCCGTTCATCATTTCAAACCACCCTGATTTAGGGTACATCGCGGAGCAGTTCAAGATCCCGTTCGAGTACCTGCCCATGGAGGTGGATAAGTTTGACGGCGATAAGAAATTGGCAAAGGCGGATCAAGAGGCGAAGATTGAGGCCGTCATTGAGAAATATGGAGCGGACACGTTGGTGATGGCTCGTTACATGCAAGTCCTGAGCGACAGCTTCTGCGACAAACACGCGTCGCACACGATCAACATCCACCACTCGTTTCTGCCTGCGTTCGAGGGCGCTAAGCCGTACCACAGGGCGAAGGAAAGAGGCGTGAAACTCATCGGCGCTACCGCGCACTACGCTACAGCAAAGCTGGACATGGGTCCTATCATAGTCCAAGACGTAGCGCCGGTCTCTCACCGGGACACGGTGCAGGACATGGTGCGGAAAGGGAAGGACTTGGAAAGGGTTGCCTTGGCCCGAGCCTTGCGCTCGCACTTAGAGAGCCGAGTCCTGGTGCACCAGAACAGGACCGTGGTGTTCGATTAAGAGGCGTTTAGGTGAGGATGCCGTGTGCGTCCGGTGTGGTGTTTCTTTCATTTTTTTATTCTCGCCGTCTCGTGACGAAAAAAGAATTTCCGACGGTCGACGCCGTTCACGGGAGTTCGATGGGAACTTTTTGTGCGCAGCGCGTCTCAGAACGTATCTCCGAGCCCATGTTCTAGGTGGTTCCAGACGCGAGATGTCGAGTGAGAAACTGTAAGTCCTGTGATGTGTTGTTATTGATTTGTTTTATTGTTTTTCCTGGTGGATGCACAAAAAATATTTCGCTTCTTCTCTGCATTTTAGACGTTCCCAACCACTCGGTGTCGCGTCGTGCTCCGGCAGGATGTCGGACCCGAACGCGGTGAAGGTTTTGATCGCGGGCGACGTGCGCGGGAACCTTGGGGCGTTGTACAAACGCGTGTCCGCGGTGAACGACAGCAAAGCGGGTCCGTTCCACGCCCTGTTCTGCGTCGGTCCGTTTTTCAGAAACGAAGACGCCGCCGCCGAAACAGGCGGTTCTGACGATGAGCTCGCGCCGTACGTAGACGGCACCGCGGTTGCTCCCATCCCGACGTATTTCACCGACGCATTACCAGGCGGAAGTCGTTATTGCCGGGACGCGACCACCAACGAAATCGCGCCCAACATCACGTTCCTCCGCGTTGCGGAGGTTGCCGAGATCGCGGGCCTGCGCGTCGCCGCGCTTCCCGGCCATTACAACCAAATAAGCTACACTGACGAAAGCCAGCTTAGTGCAACCGCGGCGAGAGAAGAGGGTGAATACACGGTCAAAGATGTCGCGGTTGTGAAACAAAGCCACAACACTAGCGGTGGCGGCGTGGTTGACATTTTGCTCACCAGCGATTGGCCACAAGGAGTGTGTGCGTTTGCAAGGGACAAGGAGTGCGAGAGTACAGAATCGAAAGAATCTCCCGCGCGCGCTGCGTCTAATAATGGCTCACCCGCGTGCGCTGACCTCGCACGCGAGCTGCAGCCCCGGTACCACGTAGCGGGCACTTCTGGTGTTTTCTACGCCAGGGAACCGTACAGGAACTCGAAAGGGCACGTCACCCGGTTCATCGGGCTGGGAAGCGTGGGCAATGTGAAAAAAGTTAAATGGCTCCACGCGTTGGCTTTGACCCCGGCTACCTCGATGCCCCCGTCCGCGCTGGTGCAGCAACCCGCGGACACCACAGCGAGCCCGTACACGCTGCCTGTGAATTTAAAAACCCTCCCGGGACCTCCTGGGGCGGGTGAGAAAAGGCCATTTGGAGTCGACGGGGAGGGTGATTTCGATCATGCATCTCTTCGCTGGGAAGATGCTGGGGCTAAAAAGCAGAGACTAAATGCTCACATGGAATCCCAGAAACGGCCGTTAAAGGGCGACCTTGCACACACTGTTTACGTGCGTAATTTGAACTTCAGGGCGGACGAAGGCGCTGTCGGCCAATTTTTCGGCCAGTGCGGCGAGATCGTCGACTTGAAACTGGGACGAGACAAAGACACCGGACGATCGCGAGGGTTCTGCCACGTAGTTTTTGACGGCGCCGAATCCGTGGCGAAGGCGCTGGAATTGACGAACCAAAACTTCTTTGGCCGGGACGTCGTGGTGGACATGGCAAAGAGCGACGAGCAGCGGAGTTTAGGGCGAGGAAACAACCGGAATAACCGAAAGAACCTCGCCCCCCCCACCGGGTGCTGGTTTTGTTTATCCAACGAAAAAGATACGCATTTAGTTGCGAGCATTGCGAGCGAGTCGTTCGTGTCCATGGACAAAGGCGGCTTGGTCCCGGACCATTGCCAGGTCGTACCAGTGGAGCACACCCCGTCGTTCGCGTCGATGACACCAAGCACCGCGGAAGAGGTATTTTCTTATATAAACAGTATCCGGAAGATGCTCAACGACGGCGGAGGAATGCTGATAGGAAGTGACACGGATACTACTGAAACCCCCACTTCTGCCCCCCGGGACTTGGTGGTTTTCGAGCGCCACCTCGCGTTGCGTTCAAAAGGAGGGAACCACTGCCACATGAACTGCGTGCCTATTCCAAAAAGTGTGTCGAAAAAGGCCAGGAAGATTTTCGAGCAAGCCGCGAAGCGGTTAAACTTTGAGTGGGACGTGGTTGATAAAAAAGACGCGGAAAGCGCTTTGGGTCTGCAAACGGTGTTGCAAGAAAAAGCCGGCGACTCTGAGTACTACGCCGTACACCTCCCCGATGGCCAAATTTTGTTCCGATTGATCCAACCGAAAGAGCCGTTCTGGATGAGCTTTGGGCGGGAAGTTTTGGGCTACCTGTTGGGGTGTCCAGAACGAACCGCGTGGCAGCAGTGCATGGAGAGCGAGACGGCTGAAACCACTCGGGCGGAAAAATTCAAAAACGTGTTTGAACCTTACGACGAACCCGCGAAAAAAGCGCTGGGGTAGACTAAATACGCATATGAAGGTATTCTTTTAACTCGTAAATCATACATCATCAAATAATTCTTTCTAGCCGTACATTCTCGAGTCAACTCCATTACTAATACTCGATCCCCATTTACATCTCCCTTCGCTTCGGTCGTAAGCGTTCTATGGAGGTGGTGATTCCCTCGGTCGCGACCTTGAGCATCCCGTTCGTGTCGCGCGCCATTAACAAAGCGGGTCGAATTTCGTACGCCACGCCTAGCGCTGGAATCGGGTTTATTAAACCGGCGACCCACACCGCGCGTCGTGCGGGTTCGTCCGCAGGAGGCATAGGGCCCAAGTGCGTGCCGATCAAATCCAGCTGGCCTTTGCGTCGCTCGTGGCCGCCCTCTTTTACTAACTGTTTCCACTGGAATACTAGGTCACCTAATGCTTGCGACTGGGACACGATTTCGGCACTTACAAAGGTACCGTTATCATCACCAGAATCATCACTTTTCTCACGTTTCGCCGCCGCCGGGTGCGCGCCCTTGATCATGTCGAAATCGCCGCCTCGTACTGAGTTACTTGCCTCCGCGATTGATCCGGGCGCTTCCGGCGCCCAATCCATAAACGCGACTTTCGCGGTGGCGATTCCGTTCTCGTTGAACGGCTGGCCGTCGATTCGAACGCGTCGCCTGCCTATCAACTCCACCTCGATATCTCCTGACCCGTCAGGGAACGGGTCAACCCTTGCTACTTCCACCGAAGTGCCCATGGGTAACACCTGGCCGCTGTGCGGGGCTTGGCCTAGCATCACGAATTGATCGCCCACCTCGACTAGGGGGCCTAGGGAAGTACCCGCGTTCAGGGCTCTCTTGGTGTCCTTCTTATCGAACCTCAAACCTAATCGCTGTCCAGGCAACGTCGCGTCTAACACGATAACTTGCATGGTGGTAGTTCCTTTCGCCTCGTCCGTTTTGATTTGCTCCACGCGCTTTTGTAGGGCGCTTAACGAGAAACTATCATCCCCTGATGGCGAAACGTCGGATGAATCATCGTTGGATGCGTTGGGAACCAGTGAAGTGCCTCGGATTCGAATCCCTCGGGTTCGGGGACCACGCGGTTTCGGCGAAGCGTAGGGGACGCGTGTATCTGCAAGCGATGCACAAGGACAGGCCATGGTACTCAAGCCTGCGCGAGCGCGGCACGAGTGATGACGTAGGGTAACTAACAACTGGCAATGAGTCTAATTTTTCTGACTCACTCAAATTTTATTCAACTTTGGTTGGCACCCTCGTCCGCCACGATCTCGCGTCTCCTCCTGGCTTTGCGTTTACTTTTCGGCGCACCTGTGACTGTGTGGCGCATCGTCGATCCCCGTTCGTGTGCGACCGCGAACCGGAAGCGTGTAGAGGGCCACGGATTGTTGACACACGCGGATCGTTCGCGGGATGCCTAACTAGATTTGAATTTAGCTACAGTTCGCGGACCTCACTCCCACCATGGCCACCCTTTCCCAGCACCAGCACATCTTCCTGCAGGCCATGATGGCGCACAAGGTGATGAGGTATGACAAGGCGAGGCAGATGCACTTCGAAATTATCAACGATGGCAACATCAAACCGGGAGCGACGTACAACTCGTCGCAACGAGGAGGGAATGATGACGGCAGGGAGTTTGACAAGTTCTGGTCGCAAGTCGCCCGAGCGCTTTCTTTCCTAGACCTAGACTTGCGACGCGTGCGGTGGCCCGAGGACAACCAGTTGTACATCGGGGTGATTAACAAAACCGGGGGCGAAACGGCTAAGCTGGCGACGAAGTTAACGCCGGAACAGATCGCACTGTTCCGAGTGGTGCTTGATGAGATTTTAAAAGACGACAGGAACGCGAGTCTTGGGGTCGACGTCATGGCGGTGTTGAACGCTACTCAACTCTGGTCACAAGCAGCTGCTGCAGGTCCCTCTCAACCCAACGCAACCCAGGAACTAACCCAGGAACAGCAAGAGTCCGTCGCGAAGATGACCAAGGTGGAGAAGGAACAGACGCTGCGGAAACTTTGTGTTGACGGTTGGCTCAAGCAGGGGGACGACGATGCGGGGAAATTACGATTAGGAGTGAGAAGTTTTCTGGAGCTGCGCGACTACCTGCTCAACGCCGCGCCGCTGCAGGCGAGAGAGAAGTGGGAGAATATGCTGTAGAGAAAGGTTTGTCTGGCCTTTTAGTCTACCTCCCAGGAAAGACGCCGTGGACGACGTAGGTGAGAGAGATTGTGATGAAAATCGAAGCGAGACGAGCAGAGTTGAGATTTCATCCTCTTCCATTTTCACACGTTGAACCCTGATTCGCCTCACATGCCCTCACTCCTCCTCGCGCGGCGTCGAGTAGCTCCTATGCCGGTGCGCATCCGCTTGGCGCGGTACGGCCACCGTAACTTGCCCTTTTACCGCATTTACGTCGCGGATGGCCGGGCTCCGAGGGACGGGCGACACATAGAGATCATAGGTCATTACGATCCCAAACCCGAAATCGACGGCAACAAACACATGGGTCTGAAGTTGGACCGCGCGAAATACTGGCTCTCCGTCGGGGCGCAGCCCTCGGACACGGTCGCGCGTCTGTTCGGCCAAGCCGGGCTGATCCCGATGCCGCCGCGGAAAGGAATGGGGGCAAGAAAAGGTTTGGGCCGGGGATTCGCGGCACAGGTGATGTAGTATGGGTTTGTGGGGCAATAGGTGTGTATTCACGATAATAGGGTAAAGAGTTATATCTGCTATCTCCCAACTAATAAGCCGCTCCCACATCGTCCTCCCCTTCCGCTCGCAACGCCTCTCGATCCAAAACATCAAAAACCCGTTGGTCGTCAATCAGCGAATCGATGACTGAAAATCCGTTGGTTATTTTTGTTGAGCCAATCACAAAATCCACGCCCACGTTCATACCAGCATTCCTCCCCACAAATCGGAGACAAGAAATCTCGCTCCGCGTAACGCCGCCGACGAAAAACACCAGCACCACGGGTTTCTTCTTTTTAGACCCTGAATGTTGAGTTAAATCGTGACGTTTCATGTCTCGAACTGCGTGTTGACGTTTCGTATCGAACCATTCTCTTTGCAAAGCTGTCACAGTCGGCGTTATCCCATCCGAAACGTCGAAACCCTGCCCGTACCCAAAGTGAGGTCCGGGCAAAAGTCGCAAAGTGTCTTCAAACTTTTTAAACTCGTTTTTTACCGCCGCGAGAGTTATGCGGATGCTAATAGGTGCGTACCCAGAATGCGCGTAGGCGTAGGCTATATCATTCGGTGCGTTTGCATCTATGTCATCCACTACTAGGTTAAGCTTTCCCTTTGTGTTCACGAACCCATCTGCTCTCTTTTTCAGCGCGACTAGGTGTTTGTTTTTATTCTTTTGATTTTGAGAAGTATTCGAACTCGAAGTTAAAGCACCGCCAACTACTTCCTCGCGTCGGAACAGCAACCCGCTGGTTTCCATGTGCTGCAGCAGAAGTACCGTAGGCGGCCCGTACGCGTGCACCATTTCCTTTCGAATGGAGTCGAATTTCTTGGTAGGAATTCCGCTAAAAGTTAAGCACACCAAGGCTAATAATCTCGCGACTCGTCTTACATTACTTTCGCGAAAAATCATCCGCTCCAACCTCTCGTACACGGCGTCGAAATTTTCAGAGTTTTGGACCACTCCCGCGATGACACTGTTTCCCTCGACGCAAAGCCGCTCCGAATCAAGCACCTCTGCAAATCGAACCCGCTGCCAAAGCTGGTCCCCTCGTGTACTGTCAATCAGCCGCTTACTTATACAAGTGTGCAAATCAAGCCCCGCGCCTTTGACGTTTTCTTTGATCTTCTTGACGAAGCCGCCGATTTCAGAGACGCTCATACTCTGTTTTTTTTAGTTTCAGACTGGTTGCCCATAGATCCCATAGATTCGTCGTCGTCTCTTGTATCCTGCATATCTCGATACTCAGCCTGCATGGCTTGGCTTTTCCTTTGCAGTTCAACGCACGCGTGACCGAAGTTTTTATCCCGGAGTTCGTGGAACAGCGGGTCGTTGGAATCGAGCTTGGCTTTTATTTTTTTAAACTTTTCATCTTCGCCGTCGTCAAACTCGACGACGTGCGACCCGCTGATCCCCAACACCTCGTCAATCAACCCCTCGTACGTAGTCTGCGTACACAGCGGCGTGACCATATCAACGTCCCTGTCGATCAACAAGATCATGTCGATTTGGGGGGTCAGGGTTGTGTGGGGTCCGGTCGCGGTGGGTCTGTGTTTAGTGCGGACCTCAAAGGAACCTGGGATTTTGTTTTTGGTTTTCTTTTTCCTCCATCGTTCAGGTCCTATTGGTAGGTTACCAAAGTCGATGCCCCAGTCGGTTACCGTTTTGCTGAACGGGCTGGAGTCCTCTTGATATGAAACGCCACTGGCGTCATCCGAAGATGCGGTGGAAGAGGTAGACGAACCGACATCATTATCATCATCACGCCTCCCATTCCATCGATCCGCCTCGAGTTCCTTCTGCGCGTATTCCTCCCGTCTCAAACGTTCCATAATCTCGGCGACTTCCTTACTCGCGCTTCCTTTGCCCGTCACTAAAGGTGACTCCCCGCATACTTTTTGCACATTGTGTAACGCTTGCGCGATGTCGAACAAACAGGAAGTGTCCTTTTCCACCGCCAAGTCCCGCCACGCGCATTCGTGCTCGACTAAAAAAACGTCGCGCTCGATCGGCACGGCGTTTATTTGCAGCTGACTTATCACGATGTACTGGAAGACGTTTAAGTGTTTCAGTATTTCTATGCATGCGTCGCTTACTCTGGGCACGAAGAATACACTAAAATTAGGCATACTCCTCAATTTCGTAGCTAGAGTGCTTCGAATATTTGCACCAGCGCCGGCTCTCGACGCGGCGTTACTGCGCTCAATCTCATCCCGCACGCTCATCACGACTTCTGCTAATTTATGCATCAGCTCCAGCCTGGGTTTGACGATGAACACAATCTCACTACTGGTAGTTTCCAGCGTTCCGCCTTCTAAGTAGTACAGTCTATCCACATCCAACTGTCGCAGCGTGTTCATGTTCACCAGGTGCATCAGGGGGGCGCCGAGTCGCGGGTCTAACACCAACGCCTTGCGCCCGATGCGACTCTCCAGCGCGTGAATTAACGAATTCGACGCATCACTCCGGACCTTCTCCAGGTCGATCGCGGAGGAGGAGAGGTCCACGGAGGACATGCCAGTAGAGCGGAAGTCGAGGACAGGGACCTAAACCCTAAACAGCCTCGCTCCGGGTTGGCCGTCGCCGAGCCGAGACCGCCCGTGCGCCCCACTCTGATTTCTTTCAGAAATGCTCGGCTACTGATTTTCTCGAAGCGTCGTCTCGAAATTTTTTATCGACACCTGTCGAAGTTCCGAACGCGGCGACGTAGTTGTCACAACGCATCGCGCAGGCTCGGGAGATGTACTGAGTAAGGTACTTGTGCAGTAAGCCGTATTCTTTCGATTCAAGTTCGTTCGTCAGGGGACTTCCTCACTATGGGAGGTACATACAGCCGATCGAAGTATGACAAAACGAAATACCACGTGAAATACTTCGATGAGATGATCCCTCCCGACGCCGCGTCTGGAAAGACGATTGCAGTGACCGGTGCAACCGCGAACGGGCTGGGGCTTTGGTGCGCGAAACACGCGATGCTGCTCGGCGCGAAGCGAGTTATCTTGCTGAACAGAAAGAGTGCAAGGAGTGAAGCTGCGGTGGAGGAAGTCACGCAGTTCGCGAGAGATTCGGGAAAACAAAGTTGTCAAGTTGTTGCAGTGGAGTGCGATTTGTTGAGTTTCAAATCAGTGCGTGCCGCAGCTGCTGAATTAAACGCTTTTTGCAAAGACTCCGGTTTAGATGTCCTATGCTTGAACGCCGGGACCATGGCCGCCCCCGATGAAACCACCACCGACGGGTACAACCGAGAAGCACAGGTGAACGTGTTGGCGCAACAGTTGTTGTTAAAGGAAGTTTTTCAATCATTAAAAAAAGCCAGCGACCTAAACGGCGAATCTAGAATCGTGCAGCACAGCTCGGGCGCGCGGCACATACCAAAGGCTTATAGTAAGGGGAAGTTAGTGAAAGAATTCTTTGAGAAAATGCATTACTCTGATGAATTCAAACTACCGTTAGGGTTAAGCGGCGACAAGGTTAACTCGGGTATGGTGGCGTTGGGCCCGGCGTGGCGGCGGTACGGGCAAACCAAGCTGGCGAACTCCATGTTAACCGAACTGTATCGAGAAAAGTTAACACAAAAAGGCTACCACAACATTAAAGCCGTCGTTGCATCGCCTGGGCTGGCCGCCTCGGAGCTCCAAAGCACCACGAACGGAACGTTTCGCACCATGAAAGCGTGGGAATGTAATGTGGCGTTTTTTTTAGCCGGGCAAGGCGTGCGGGACGGGTCGTTGCCGATCACGAACGCGTGTTTTCACCCGGACGTTCAGTCGGGTGATTTCTATGAACCTAAAACGTTTACTACGTACGGACCTCCGGTTCCTATCGCCACTGGAGGCATATTTAAAGATCCGAAAGGGGAAAAATACACAATTTCGGACCCGGAAACGAAAGGGATGATGTGGGAGGTGTTAGGAGAGGCGTGCGGGGGGGAGGTGTTTTGAGGCTAGAGTCGAAATGTATACTGATTATCTTTTTGTCCTCTCTTCTCGGCTTTGCCGAAACACTTGTTTCGAGCTCTCAAAAATCTAGTCGCACTGTCGCGGCCGCATCCATCCGTGATGACCAGAGCGAAGCGGGAATGCGCTGAGGCGTTCCTCGGCGCGCTTCCTGAGCTCTCCAAAGCAATAGGCAGTGGTAAGGGAGCGGAGCTTCCCTTGCGAGGAGGTACGTGTTGCGACAACGTGTAGAGTCAATCATTTGGTGCCGAGTCCCCCCCCCCGCCGCCGCCGCACACATCCCTTCGTCTCCAACCTCCTCGACTCAGCCCCCCTCCCAACCCCACCTCAAAAAAACAGAGCACTATTACTGCGCCAACTTCGTTGAGTTCACCGACCGTCTGCGCGCGTGCCGAGGTCGCTTAGGTGTTTGCTTGGAACAGCTCGGGGTAGTCGGCGCGGCGGCTGCGAGTAACGATCCAAACGAAACGCACTGCGATTCCGAAGACGTTTTGCATGCCGGCGTCGTCGCCGCGTTGGATGACCACTTGGACAGGGTGGACAGGTCTTTGGACGACATCGCGGCGGGACGAGGTAATCAAACGAATTTGGGCTCAGGGTCCGTCCCAGTGGCGGCGGTGGGTAAGCAGTCAACAACATCCGCGACGACTACTCGCGGGACGACGGAAGACGCAAACGTGTTTACGAGGCCGCAAGATTTCTTCACACCTCGCGTGGATAACTCGGATACCCCGTATCACCCACCGACGCCGTTTGGATTTCCAGAACCCGAATGCGAATCGTCGGAACCTAATGTAAGTCCCATTCAAAACATATTAGATGCTTTGGTGTACGCTACGCACGCCTTGCAGGTTGCCGATGAGTTATCGAAAAACGAAAACAGACCACCGTTGATTTTTGTCGACACCGAACAAGGATTGGTAGATTTATCGATGGATTTGAATCAAGTGAACGAGTTCGCGGTTGATTTAGAACACCACAGTTTGCGAACCTTCAAAGGCTTCACGTGTTTAGTGCAGGTCAGCACGCGAGACCGGGATTATATTATTGACGTTTTGAATCCCGACGTAAGGGCTTCTATGGGCAAACAGTTGGGCGGAATATTCCTCGACCCAAAAATTGTGAAAATATTCCATGGCGCCGAGTACGACGTGAAGTGGCTGCAGCGCGATTTCGGCATTTATGTAGTGAACATGTTCGACACGTACCAGGCGAGTAAGTTACTGGAGTTTCCTCAGAAGAGCTTGGCATATTTGTTACAGCTGTTTTGTGGAATCACGGCTGATAAACAGTACCAGCTCGCGGACTGGAGGATCCGGCCGCTTAGTGATGCGCTTTTACACTACGCGTCCACGGACACGAAGCACCTCATCTACCTATACGAGAGCTTGAAGAAACGGTTGAGGGACGTATCGGTTGCAAGAAGTAACGGTGACCCTAGTTTCACCCCTAGTACATTGATTCGCCAAGTTTTCGACAACAGTAAAACAACCTGTGCCTCTGTGTACGTCCCCCCTACTTATAGCGCATCAGACTGGAGAGTGGGGTATTTCAAATTAGCAGTCGGCGAGCGGGATTTGTCACCGAAACAATTGAGCGTCTTCGCCGCCATTCACACGTGGCGCGACGCAACTGCTCGCTCCGAAGACGAATCCATCGGGTACGTGGTGAGTAAGAGTTTGTTGTTACGGATTTCTCGAACCAATCCTGAATCGAAAAAAGCCCTCCTCGCGGTTACTAGAGGCGACGCACCTTTAGTCGCAAAACACGCCGAGCAATTAATCGATTTAATCACGCGAGCCGCGGTGAGAGGCGCGCCTCCGGGAATTGACATCAACGACGGCTCGGAAGAGGTACCTATTACCCAGGGGGGCGACGTTGGAGGTGCACCTGTGGTGTTGAATGATAGTAATACTACTGGCGTATCTTCAGAAGTAAAAAGAAACAGCCCCAAAGCGCCCCCGGGTAAAATTTCGGGTACCGGCGGGAGCGCCATGGCGTCGATGATGGGAGTTGGGAGTATTGGAAAAAATAAAAAAACCGCGACTGACGTTAAAAGCGGCGGAAGCGCCATGGCCCGGATGCTGATGTCGGCTTCTGGCACACTATCTACTTCTGGTGTAGACGCTTTGGTAGACACCTTAGACACCGCTGCACTCTCTGCTGCTGCTAAAATTCGCAATGCATTCTTTGCGAAAACCGTTCCCCTACACGACCTGTTCCCGACGGTTGAGGCAGGGAGCGGCTTCGCGCAAACGTTGACGTCGACGGGGCGACACGCGCGGGAACAAATCGCGAACAGAGGTGTGGCAGTTGCGGAGAAGAACGCACAAGGTCCTGGGGAGGACACTAAGAAGAAAACATCGTCATCCACTCTCCCCGTGCCTCTGCGCAAGGACGTGAACGAAAAGAAACGAAAAGCGGCTGCGGCTGAGGTTGAGGCTGAGGCAGCTACAAAAGCGCGCGCGGCGGCTGCCCGGGACGAACTCGCGCGGCGAAGGGGAAGCTTCGCACCTACTGGTGAGGAATCCGATGGTGACGATTCAAATTCTGAAGATGGTGACGGTACACGTAACGGTAAACTCGACTCAGGAATTGACCCTGAGGATGAGCAACTTTTGAATAGTGTGGGTGGGTTTGATTTCGCGGCGGCGGCGGCAGCGGCGCTTCCGCAAGGCGCGAGCTTCGAAGCGCTCGGTGCAAAGAGCGGACGACGAAGAGGCAAGGGCGGCGACGGTTCAAATGCTGCCGGTTCAGGTGCTACTAAAAAAAAGAAAGAATCGAAACGCATGAAGAGCGGCAAGTACGACGCGAACGGCCGCATGATCATGGTCGAGCCGTTCAAGCCGGGTAAAAAGAGCAAGGCGTTTCCCAGAAGCGGCGAGCGGAACGAAACGTTTCGGTGAGAGAATTTTTTTATTTTTTTATTTGCGCTGTTGCAACCTTTTCAATACTACCTCTAAATACTCTATACCTACCCATACCCCTCCTTACTGGCTCCTCGCCCATCCCGGGACGCTTTTGCTTTCGAGCCACTGTTTTTCTTCCGGCGTCGTTTCTCGTCCCATCGCGGCGTTTCGATGCGGGTACCGGCCAAACTTAACAATGACGTCTCTGTGTTCGATAAACGCGCCTCGGTTGCCCTTCGCGATTTCCGGCGACCGCTTCGCCAGAGCAGAGTTAACCTCCAGTGCTAAATCATGGTCCTCAAGGCTCTCGCTGTGCATCAGCGGCGATGTGATGAAGTGCACCGCGGCGGCGCCCACTGATGTTAAAACAGGGTCCACGCAAAGCGCTTTGGAAATGTCAAGCGCTTGTTTGTCAAACACAAACGCCTTTGGTGTGCCTCGAAAACAGTTCCTGGAAAGCTGATCGAATAAAACGATTTTAGCGATGCTTGACGTAGGGTGCGACGAATCCGAACCACTCCACTCCATGTCGTTGTCCAGCGCACCGGACGCGACCGCTTCGATTGTGTCCGCGAACGGGGCGCACAGGGAATCCACGGACGCCCCGACGTACCAAAGCGATTTGGCTTTGAAGCGAAAGAAATCGATGCGATTCAGCGCCGGGTCGTCGAAATCTCCCTCGAACCAAAACCGCAACACATCCCGCGGTGACTTGTATGCGCAAACAGTCATGCCCCGTCCTGTCGCACCCCTCGGCGCCTGGATGACGTGTACCCGTGGCGCACGCCGCGCGCCGATCACGCGCACGGGGAGGGCCAGGCGGGACGCGCGCGCGAACATTGACGAGAGAATGAAATCCAGTCTCGAAAAATATTTTTATTTTGAGAAACAATGCAGACAGTTTGAACAATGTCGCACTTGTCCTCGCCCGCTTGGCCCTTTGCTGGCTCAGACGGTGGACCCGATGAACGAACGCACGCGAGAAAAGGAAAAAGCAGAGCGTAGGGCGTTGGCTCTTAAAAAGCTCGCCAAGGTATTCGGCACGAACGGCGGAGATGGAGGTACCAATTCACACACCGCGGAGAAGAAAATTTTAAACGAGATCTTGAGAAGCACCACCGAACCGAGTGTAGTGGGTTTGGTTCGTGATCGTTTAGCGGTGTTATCCGCCCGGGACGAGAGCGACGAGAGTGACGAGGATTTCGACATCACGGTTGGAGTTACTGGAGCCGGGCACGAACGAAGGAATCCCAAGCCGACCGATCCGGTAAATTTAAAGACAACCTTCTCAAAACAATGGACCTCATCCGCGCTGCGGTCAATCGCGAAGGGCTCGAGACCCGTACCGCCGACGCTGGGTTCTGGGAGCTTTTGGGAAGAGCTGCTCACGACGCAGGCGCCGGAGTTGGCGCACTTACGGGCGACGGGAGGCTCGGGGAACATTGTCACCGAAGCAGGAGAAAATACTGACAGCGATGAACGCATACATGAAAATCAACAATCAACCGAAAATATAAAAACCTCTTCATCAAAACAGCCGCTATGGTCCGACTTGCCCTCCGCCGGGTTGCACGAAAACATCAAATCCCAGGGCTATGCAGTGTTACAGCGCCCCGAGGCGTTCGAGACCGATACCGAGTTACTGGCGGAAGATTCGTGGACACGAAAGTTGAGTGCGCGCGACGAAACATCCCAAGAAGCATCCGAAAAAAGAGAGGACGAAAGCGACGAAAAAAATACAAACATATCCCTCGACTCACTCGCCTCCGCGGCCGATGCCTTGAAACTCGCGGGGTGGCCTCCAACAGCGCTGTTTGCGTTCGACACGACGTGGAAGGTTATGCACGAGTTGTTTTTTGTAGCAGCAGAGGCGTTGAGCATAAAAGTTGAAGATGTTTTGTTGGAACCCACTTGCTTCGCGTGGGCGCTTGAAAGCGCCGCGAGCGAACAGCGACGCTCTGCGACGTTCGCGGAGAAAACACGGCTTTCGTCGATTGGGCGTGAAGAGTTGACCGATGCTGCCGGGTCAGCGGCGCTGCATGCCGATTTCTTCTTCGGTCAAAAGAAATGGTCCAAGCTAGAGCAATCGGCAGTCTCACAAATGGGCCAGAACTTTTCAACGCCGCACCGGGATTACAGTTGTTCGGAAGCGTGGAGTAACGACAAGTGGGTTCGAGGAACAACCGGCGATGTGGGTTCGCCAAACTTAGTATGTGTGTGGGTGCCGTTAACGGATGCTACGTTGAATTCTGGGTGCTTGTACGTCGTGCCCCGTGAAAGTGACCAGCTGTTCGACGACAGCGAACACCCCGACCACTTGCGCCCCGCGTCCACGGAAACCGACGGAGGCACTGCTTGTAGATTCCCCATCGCCGCTGCGCGTCCCCTTCCAACCGAAGCCGGCTCCGTGTGTATGTGGGCAGGGCAAACTATTCACTGGGGGGGGGTGTGTCGTTTGACGGATAACGAATTGGACACCGCCGAAGGCGAAGACGCTGCGAGCGACGGGGTAGTGAAGATCCGGCACCTCATGGGGCTAGATGATGGGAAGACTTCAGCAAAGCTTCGCCGTCCGCGTCGGTCGCTGGCGTGCACGTTCCGGGATGGGAACAAAGTAGTTACCGGTGAAGATAACGAAAATCACAAAGGAGGCGCGTTGCCGTATATGTCCCAGACCGAGTGCCGAAACTTAACCATAGAAGCCCGGGTGAAACTCATCGCGCAATCGCTTGTGTTGTATTCGAGGTGGTTTGAGATGCCCGCGTATTTACCCGGACTACACGATGACGGCGGGTTTGCGTTGCGTAAAGACGAAAAGAACTCAAAGTACAGCACGAAAACGTCATTCACGGCATAACAGGTATAGTAATTTGATTCATACGAGACTGTATACTCACTAGCAGTTCTACTAATCACCGGTATGCAGCGCCCTGAGCACCGCTCTCGCTCGCTCAGGTACCACCCCTTTGCCCACGTTCATTTCCCGCGCGCGTTCTCTAGTTCGCTCCAGCGGCCCCCCCCTCAACCCCCCCGCGTACAACACCGTCATTCCAAACACATCATCGTCCACCTCATTCGGGACGAACACGTTGTGCAACAGCCAGTTTTGAATATTTTTATCCAGTTTCCACCCGTTTGAAGGTTTGAACCCTGGGGCGTCGCTCGCAATTCCCTTTTCCTCACGCTCGTTAACCGCGGTGGCCCACCCCTCTAAATACACTAAAACTGAGTCAGGGTCTCTCAACTTTTTAGGAGCCTTACCCTTGTCACTCGGCTTTACCGATTTGCGCTTTAAAGGGGTTGCATCGTTTGAATCTTTCGGTTCAGAATTCGCAACTCTCTTGGCAGACGCTTCGCCCTCGCCCTCGCCGTCGGAAAACTTACGCTTCACGGGCACCTCTTTTTTCTCAGTTGTCTGTTCTTTTTGCTTCTGCTTCGTGTCCTCGCCTTCCTCTTTACCCCCCTCTTTCTCTTTACGTTTCTCTTCCCGTCTCTGCTGCCGCTTCGCGTACCCCTTGACCCCCGCGGCGCTGAACGTTCGCCCGGGTTTCGGTAACCGGCACTTGAAACACTCCCTGCGCTTCGCGAAGTTGGACGTGCCGCACTTACAAAGCCAATCCGCATTTTTGTCGTCGACACTCAATCCGTCTCCGCCACTGCCACCCCCCCCACCGCCTTTCGTTTCTTTGTTCCTCTGCGCATTCGCCACCGCACGCAGAATCGCAGGGGGGGTGTAGTTCCCAGCAGCTTTGCTTCCAACGCCCACGAAGGTTTTCTTTCGGTCGCCGCCGGAAGATGTATGGGATGACGGACGATTTGATGTAGGAGCGTCCCGAGCAATGGGCGCCGCCTGGGGAGGCGCGGGGGTAGGCTTGACGTGAACTGTGGCGTCCGCCTTGCCCGTCGCCGCGAGGGCAGCGGCGAGCCGCCGCGCTTTGCGCGCCTCAGTCGCAACCATCGCGCTGAAACACGCGCGCGATGGTCTGTGAAGCCGAGACGAAACGATGAGCAAAGCGGCGGCGGCGGACTGGAGTTGTGGGGCGAGTTTCGTCGAGACGATTTTTCTTCTCTAAAAATAGAGCGTTACAGTCTACCTATGCTAGTACTGGTACGCCACCGCCGAGCTGACCCGTAGGAAGCACGGCGCGACTACGGCGTGCGCTCTATGTGTCTGGATGTGCCCCCCCCCCGCGTGGACGACGAACTCCGCTTTTGATGCGACATCGTTGCTTGAGTTGTTAACCCCGAAAATATCGTCGCCCGGAAGCAGTTTTCTGAGCGCCGAATCCGGTTGGCGCTCGGCGTGCGACCGTGACAGGGACGTCTCCACGGAAACCGGGGGGGGGCGCGTGACAGGCAGCACTGGGAAGTCATAATGGGGTGCTACAAAGGGTGTTATCCCAGATGTAACACCTGCAGTTTCCTGTTCCTGCACGTATAGATCCCCGAACTCTTCGTCCTGCGCTGCTTTCGTGAGAAGGTCATCCAACACGTCTTTTGAGACGTTCGGCATTCTCGCCGCCAACGCGCTCCCCCTGACCACCGCCCTCTCCGCGCGTTGCAACTCCCCCGCCACCGAAGCGAGCTCATCAGGGTACGGCACGACACGTCCAAACACGTTCTTGGTCATTTGATGTGCTCGCTGAAGCGCTTCTTTTGATGCGGAAAATTGCCCCCCCGACGCGTTCGAATACAAACCTCCAATCGCGCTCGCCGCTGAGGAAAGAAGCTGGGTGAAAATTTCAAGCGGCGGTAAATGGTCCAAGTACTCAAGTGCTTTTTCGCCTTCCAAGGTAGGGTCGAAGAGTAATTTTTGTCTGTGAGCGGGAAGAGACGGCGCGTCTCGCCACAACGTGCGCCAAACGTTGGTTTCGGAACGCATGCGTTTGGATAACACACCCTTTGCGGGGAGTTGGTTGCTTTTAATTTCAGAAGTTTCGCAACTTTCATCGTCGCGTTTTCCACCTTCCTCTATCCAGTCCCGCGGCGAGTGCCACCTGATGAAGTCAGCGAGGCAGCACCCTGGATTCGCAGCCTTGAAAGCGGACATGTCGGAAACGAGCTGATCGCTTTGGTTTCTTACACGTATTAATCGACCCTCTGCAGTATCACCCAGCGCGTGCATCGCAACTTCCCTTTCCTTGTGCGTATCGGCGGTAAACACGGGCGGCGGCTGTGTTATTGGGATGTTCATAAATGAATGCGGCGGGTTGAGAAGCGTTAGTCCGTTTGGGTGAACCTGTTCTACGCCTTGCGGTTCACAAACATCATCACCCATCACGTCAACCCCCAACCCCTCGTCGTCGCCCCCGTCAGAGGCGGTCTCGAAGCCGTCACCCGAGGGGTGGCGCGTGATTGAGTTTGATGTGAGCGCGGTATCAGTACCAGTGGTCTCATTTTTATCTTTTTCAGTGTCTGTCTTTTCACTTTTTGAATCCATCTCGACGCTCGCGCCTTGTAGAAGCGCCACTAAGTCGATATCGTCGTCAGGCTGCGCGACCGTTTCGTCAGCCGTTTCGTCGTCATCCCAACCGCCACCCACATCGGCCCAACCGTCACTCGCGGAATTAATTTGTGACTGTTTGTCTGTACGTTCTTTTTCAATTTCCCTCGCCGCGTTGCTGGCTTTGAATTCGGATACCGAGTTTTGTCGTCGCCGGCGAATGCATATTTGAATCAGCGTGAGTTTCTGGTGTAGCAAACACGACTCGTGGTCCACAAAGTCGTCCGAGAATGAGTCATGAGTGCTTTCATCGTCGTTTTCATCGTCGTCATTGGGTACTCGTAAACAGTCACCGTCTTTTGATTTATGTTTATGTTTATGTTTTTGTTTTGCGCGTACCTCAACCCCCGTGCCCCCCGTTCGCGGCAACGCTTGCCCCCTGTCCCAGTGCGCGAACCGTATTTCTCTTAAGATTCGGCGCCAAAGAACCGCCACGGCGCGCGGGTTGCCGAACACCAAACAGTGCAGCGCGATCCGCGCGAGGAACGATTCGGGCGGGGCGCCTCGGGGGGGGGTCGGGAATGACAACGTATCTGTACGTGTCTTCTCGGTTCTCAGTTCTCCCCTAACCCCGTCACCCTCGAAGACGTCCCTCAGCACGTCTTGCACAACCGACTCAGGCGGCGCGCGCGGAATAGTACTCGAGCCGTTACTTCCGTTATTACTGGACACACGCATAGGGTCGTCCCAGAACTCGAAGGACGCGAGTTGCCCCACGGTCGCGGCGTCGCGAATGGAAAAGTCTGCCACCGAGTTTGAGAGGAGGAAAAATAACTCGGCGAGGCCGGCGTATTTTTGTTCGCGGTACGCATCATGACTAATTGCTCGGTCGCTGTTTTGGTTTTCGGGATCGGATCGGGCTGTTTGCTCGTCAGAGAAGCTAGACAAGCTGTCACTGGTCTCCCCGCGGGTGTCCACGGCGCCCACTGGAACCACGCGAACGCACCACTCGGGCGCTAGGTCGAGGTTCAAATTATCAGTACAAGTGTCACCCATACCACCGTCGCCGTCCACGTCTTGTCCGAGAAATTCGGTAAGCGGCACTCGTTCCCACACCGCGTCCACCTCCACGCGAGCCCACGGCTCCCGCAACGCACACCAAGGCGCCCACGGTTCGGGGTCGTCCCACGCGCCGGAGAATAGTTCGTTTTTCGAAGCCTTTTCTTTTTTCGAGAGGTCACTTTGCTCGGCGTCCAAACTAGCCGCGTTGTCGTCCTTATCGCGCTCTGAAACGTTTCCCGATTTTGTTTTGGTACCTTCCGTAGTGAAGTGCCTCACCCCTTCCGCGAGTGCGAGGAACGCGCTGCCGGGACGCCGTGCATTAGTGTCCCCCGAAACATTATCATCGTCGCTATCATCGTCCCGGAATTCAGAAACTCGTCTCCACCGGTTGTCCGCCGCGAAAGTCAGCCGTACATCGCACGTCGCTTTGTTCACTAAATCCGCAGCCTGTTTGCCACCCAGGGAATTGAGTTGCGCTTGTAAAACCTGCGCCAATCCAAGTAAGGTCTGCCCCTGCGCTTTGTCCGCGGCGGCACCAGAAACGGAGTCCGTCTCGTATCGCACGCACCACCCCGCAGTGTGCTGGTCAGTACAAAAATCGTCCCCCGTTCTGCCTACGAACGCCCCCCTGGCTGGTCCCAGGACGGGCGCAAACACGGGCCAGTGCGACGGCACACCCGCCGCGGTGCACGCCACCGCCACGGACGCTTTCACCACCGACGCATCGTCCACGTCTAAAAACGTTTTTCGGTGAGTATTTAGTGCGGAAGCGTTACCTTTTGAATTTTGAGTACCGAAAAAGTGAAACTCCTCCGAGTACGGTTCCACCACTAGGAACGGCGCCCCGCCAAATTCGTGTCCAACGCCGAACCAACGCTGTAACCCACTAGAAATATTAGAGCCACTAGACATGCCCGAAGTTGTATCACCCTCAAAACCATGTGCTAAATGTGATATTGTATGGGCATTCAGTCTCGGCATTTTCTTTTCACCTTCGTAATCCTTCGCCAAGATGTTCGGCGGCGAACGCTCCGGGTAATACAGGGAAACCACGATTGGGTTTTGTATGGGCAAACAGTCATCAGTGATCACCACGCGTAGATACCGAAGACCACGCGTAGACACATTCCCGTGCTGTTTATTACGATTCATGTGCGATTGCTTCGCTAACTCTCCACTACTCAACCTCAACCAGCGTCTCAGTTCTGTTTCAATCGCGTTTGTTGTTTTTTCAAAAGGCGACTTGACTGAAAAATCCACGTAACTCATTGCGTCAGATGTAGGCTTGGAAGACTCGTTCGGTGACTGTTTACCCATAACGTGTGTTTGTACATCGATCGCTGCACGGTTAATATCGTTGGTATCCTGTACTGCAATCGCTGGATTCACAGCAACGGTAACGTCGGTAACCTCAACGCGTCTCTGTGCCGAATCCGCGTCGCCAAATTTGTGCACATCGTTTTCGGTGACGTTCGCCCCATTGCCTGTTTCCGAAACAGAGGTGTCACCTTGAACCAAAGGTGATTCCTCGTCGGACGAGCAATCATCCAGCCACCCGTCGCTCACCCCGTCGGACACATCCCCAGGCGAGGAGTCCATGCGAATCCGAAGGGGCGGCCCAGGGGACGCGCGCCCGAAAATGACATCTACAACTTCGGCGACGCCAAGAAAAAGGGCACCTAAAAAAATAAAGTCCCGAAAAATCATCCGCAACACCCCTTAACTCCGTCGCGCGGGTGAGGCGCGGCATTGGGGACCGGAGGGGGTGATGGCGTCCGACGGCGGGGTCGATGCACCTAGTGTGAGGTTGCCTGTATCATCCCCCCCCCCTGAGCCGGGGGTGAATTCGGGTTTGATACGCGAGGCGGATGAGATTTCCGAAACACTCCGAATCGTGGCGGAGCAAACAGATGCAATTCCCGAAGGCGACGTTTTAAAGACCCGCTTGCTCGCGGCGAAGTACCGCTTACGGGAGGCGAAGAACGCGTTGATGGAGGTTGAAAAGCAAATAGACGGAGGTGACAAAGAAGAGGAAGTCATCATGGCTACGATGCGCACCGAACTCGAAAGGTGTTCCGCGATTCTCACAAACGCAAAGGTTGTTTACTCGTTCTGGGTAGGCTTGGCGAACGACCAAAACACCGCGACGCGGCTGCTGCACTCGCTTTTGGTGTTGGCGATCAAGGGCAACACTGATGTGGGGTTCGACAGCGCACATAAGTTCAAGGAGAGGTACTTATCTAGTCACGGATATAGGAAGGATGAAGGGAACACTGAAAAGAGCGTTGGAAGGTACAATGGAAGTCACGATAAACCGCACACAACAAAAGACATGCACGCGGCGTGTTCCGACATGACGACGTACCAGTCCTCTGTATCGTTCACCACCGGGTTCACCACCGGGTTCGGCGGTCTGTTGACCCTACCCATCACGTTGCCCTGCACGCTAGTGGCGAACATTACAGTTAATTTACGGCTAGCATTCGCGATCGCGATGGCGGGGGGGCACGACGTTTCTCGGCCGGCGATATGCGCCGCCGCCATCGACGCCGCGCTCGGGTTTTCAGACGCGAACGAAACGTGTGAACGGGAAGGCATTACGAGCACCTCATTGGATCCAAATGCGGTCAACGCGGGTGAGCTGCGTGTAGACTCACCCAGTACCGACTCGTCACATCTCCTGGACCCAATAAGTCACGACCCTTCCACGGCAAGCTCCAAACGCTTGATCGACCGAAGTGTCGCGGACGCGGCGGCGAGAGCGGCGATGCGGGGCAACGGCGCGGTGCTTCAGGGCGGGGCGTGGCGGTTAGCGCGGTCCGCGGCAGCGCGGCTTGTGACGAAGGGCGCGACGCGAGGCGGCGGCATTGCAGCCGCGAGGGCGATACCGTTGCTAGGCGGGTTCGTGGGTGGTGGATTCGACGCGTACTCCGTGTCAACCGCGGGGCGTAGGGCGATGAAGCGGTTTTTGCCGCCGATTGCGGTGACGACGCATAAAAATACGAGTACGTCGTATCCCAGCCCGCCGAAGTCGCCGCAACCTCAAAACGCTTTCGAAACCGTCGGCGCCGGCTTTGTGGATGCGTTTCAAACCGTCTCAGTGTCACTAACGGAGACGTTTGAACAGGCGTCGAAGGCGATGCGCGACGGAAGTGCGGGTTTAACCGGTAATAATCACACCGATGAACACCGCATGTCCTATCAATCCGGGTCATATCAAACCGGCGGTGGGTTGGAGACGGACGGGACGCGGTATAAAACGTCGGACATAAACGACGTCACTACCGACTTTGATTTCTTTTCCGAACACGAAGCGCGCTGGGAACGCGACGCGACTGAAAGGGCTGCGGAAAAAGCCGAGGCGATGGCGCGCAACGTCGCCGCGCTGGACGACGCGCGGAGAAAATTGCTCGACGAAAGCGAAAGCTCTTCTTCAAGAAAAGAATCGAAGAAAGAAAAAAAATTGAACAAGAAAGAGTCCAAACGCTCGAGGGAGGTCCAACAAACGCTGCGGTGGGCGACGCACGAAACCAAGTGGGTCGCGTTTCTCGGTGACGACGGGAATTCGAAAATAACAGTGTGCGACGTGCCTTGGCCGCCGTCCACGAAGCACATCCTTAAGAACGCGGCGGCGGCGGAGTCGGGTGGTTTGTCGGAGGGTTTGTCGGATGAAGAATTGAAGAGCAAAAACTATCGCCGGGCGTATAAACGTTTAATGCTTCGGTGGCACAGCGACAAGTTCGCGCAGCGTTTTTCGCACCGGATCGACGATCTGGACTTCGACCTGGTGATAACCCGGGTGGGGGAGGTTACCTCCGCGGTCGTGGAACAGTGGAACGAGTTTCAAACGACGCAGCGGTGAAATTGAGGTTGGAAAATAAAATGAAAAAATGCCGTCACAACAAAATCGTCTTGCTCTTTCGCCTCACAGCAACTTACACTCTCCTTCGACGTTTACTCCCATCTTAATCATCTTCGCCTCGCAGCACGAACACTCGGGGACAGGAAGGTGACACACACCAACGCCGGCGGCTTTCCAAGGGGTGAACACAATCGCGCCGTCGCCCGCATAAGAGGCGCCGTTGAATATATCTCCGTCGATCCGAACATGCCGCTGGGTATTTCCACCAAGGTGAAACTATCGTCTGCCGGATCAAACACCCCAATGGCATGGACGTAATAAGGGGCGAACACCACCCTACCGTTGCCTGCCAAAGCGGTACCGTTAAACTTCTCGTTAATAGTGATCTTGTCGACGATGTCAAACAATTTGAAAGTATCGGTTTTCGGGTCAAACATCCCCACGCCTGCTGTGAAAGATTCCCAGGGGACGAACACCACCCTGCCGTCGCCCGCAGTCGCGGCGCCGCGAAATTTACCGGCCGTATCGATCGTGGAGCTGACGTCCACCAAGGTGAAAGTTCCCCATAACGCATCAAACACTCCCACGCTGTTGGAGCCCCAGAGGGCGAACACCACCCTGCTGTCGGCCACAGTCGCGCCGCCGTCAAATCTATCGACTCCGCTGATCAGCCGCTGATATCCACCACCGAGAACATATCGGTTGTCGGGTCAAACACCCCGACGCCGCCGGCGTTTCGGGGGACGAACACCACCTTGCCGTTGCCCGCAGTCACGGCGCCGGAAAATGCAATAATCCCCAGATTATAGGAGCTGATGTCAAGAAAGGTTTCTGTATGGGCAAACAGTTCAAAAATGTCCGATTCCCTTTTTTTATTTTTTTTCCATAGACTGGCCCTCAGTCAATATTTTTTTTTGGAAAGTTCCCGTTTCCATTTTTCGCCGAGGTGCTGGGCCTCGCTTTTCACCTCACTTTTCGCGAGCAGTCATCATCATCCAAAGGAGCAATCAAGAGACCCGTCAGAGTTCGCCGCGTTGACGGGTTGCCGGTTTATCTTTCGCCGCCATGACGACACGCACATCATGTTTATGCACGTTTTGTTACCATTTCTCGCGACCGCTTTTCTATCACCAGAACATCTACGCGGAAACACGCCCCCGAAATATCGCCACCGTCGGTTGGTCCGCCTCGCCGTCCAGCGTTTGCCAACTCGTGGACGCCCCTGGCGGCGCGTGTTTTGGCCCACGCGCTTTGAACACCCCGAACCCGTCCGGGCCGTCGATCCACCAGCACCCGTCCTGGGAGTTTCGGTACACGTACGCGTCGTTTTCGGCGTGTTTGAACCAAACCAAATCGTGTCCGCCGTTAAGGCCCTGCCACGTCGTCTCGACGTTCCATTTATTTTGAACACACACGAGTTTGAATCCCTCCGGGATTTCGTTTGTGCCGTCACATGCATGGTACCTTCCGTGAATGTCCGGGCGAGTCGGCGAAAACACGCGCACGGAGTGAATGGACGTCGTATCGTCGTCCAAACGTTTTTGACGAAATTCGTTCAACACGTCTAGCACGTCCCTCGCCTCTGCGTCTTTCGCGATTTGAATTGATTGCTTTGTCAAAATCGCCCCGTTGTGCAAAAGTGCGTACGCACCGATTGACAAATTGTTACTCGCCATGCGGTCAAGAGGTGTGTACCCGTACGTGTCAAGCGCCTCGACGTCGCCGCCTTTTTCAATTAAAAATTTCGTCGCGCGTTGGTTTTTTCGGGACATGCCGCACGTGTGCAGCGGCGTCGCCCCGCCCGTCGCCACGTCGTTGACCAAGTCGGGAAACTCTGTTAGTAACTTGCCCAGCGTGGTTCGATGTACCGGGACGTTTGCGTTTATTTCGTCCGAAAACGACGCGATCGCGTGGGACACGGGGGTGTACCCGCCGCCCGCGTACACGGGGCCGGGTCGTTCGTTGTGATTTTGGTACTGCACCCCGATACGCACTGCGCCATTCGTGCTGCGTTTCACGATGCCAGAGTATATACCAGCCCCTACTGAATCCAAATACGGGTCAAAACCCTCGCTATCCGTGTTCCCAGCAATGCCGTACTTTTCAGCCATGCCAGGCGCGTGCGGGTCGTGCGTAATCTTGACGCCGTCGTGGCGGTAGTGACCCCGCATCACGACGCGAACAGAACCACCGTGTCGGCCGTTTCCGAAAGCCGATGACGTCTTAGCCGTGACTCCGCGAGTCACCCCGGTTGCGGGACACGCGCGGAGACACGGAACCGTGGACGAGGATACCAACAACACTATCGAAGAGAAGGACGCGAGACGTGCGCGGAAACCGGGCGCGGGGTGCATGGAGGTGTCGTATGACGTCAATATCGACGTGGCGCTTTTCACAAAAAAAGAAAAAAACTAGCACTTTTTTTGTCCTCTCGGATGTTGGGATGCGTCTCAATTCGCATCGCGCGCGCCGGTTGACCCGGCCGACGCCGCCATGGCGCAATCCACCTCCCTCGCGGCGATCCTGGAAAAGGTTTCGTCCAACGACAAAGGTACGTTCCCGGGTTGTTGATGTCCAGACGCGTCGTACGATCTGTTGTCATCTTTCCAGATCTCGTTGTTACGTGTTTGGGCGCCAGATCTGGAGTGCGATCGGTGCGCTGACGTGTATCGCGAGACTACACGCGCGCGGTGTGCATAATCAGCGATATGATAATGCTATACTGCTATGCACTTACGTCTAATACCCGACGTCCACGCCCTGTCACTCTCTCCGCATTATCCCCTGACCGACTGCCCCTACCCCACCTCATCAGATTTCCGCTACATGGCCACCAGCGATCTGCTTCACGAGCTTTCCAAAGATTCGTTCCGCGCGGCGCCCGAGGTTGAGAAAAAAGTCGTCGCCGTGGTTTTGACGCAGCTGGATGACCAATCGGGTGATGTTTCAACCCTAGCGGTGAAGTGCTTGCCTCCGCTGGTGAGGGGGTGTTCCTTGCCCTCGGTCGTGGCGGTCATGGACGGTCTACTGCAACGCGTGTGTTTTGTGAATGGGAAGGATGCTGAGATTAGAGCGAAAAGAGACGCGGGGGTCATCGGTTTAAGAACCATAATCGCCGAGGTCCCGCACACGCAACAGCACCACGTATCCCAAATCGTCACTGCCCTGGTCCCCAAACTCCTCACGAAACTCAACGACTCCATCAACACGGGTGAGATTTCCAAGAACACGGGCGTCGCGGGGGATTTGGCGGGGGATTGTTTGGAGTTGATCACGGCGCTGTCCGCGAAGCACGGGTCGTACATGACCGGGGGCGAGGTAGTGGGTGTGACTTCTCAGTCTGAGAAAAAAGCACAAACAGAAGGTGACATTTCACCTTCTGATTCACCTTCCCAAACCACCGCCCCCCAGGGTGTGTCCCCTGCCACCGCCCAGGCGCTGGAACAGGCGCTTCAGCGGTACCTCAAGGAGAGCGGGCGGCAGGCGACGCGGAAACGAGCGGCGGCGTGTTTGGCAAGCCTGGGCGCGAGCGCAAGCGACGGGTTTCTGTCGCGGTGCGCTGCCGCAGCGCGCACCGCTATTGCGAGTGCGATTGAGCGCAAGCTGCCTGCGCAACAGCGAGACGAGCTGTGTGCACCGTACGCGCACCTCCTCGGGTCTATGGCGCACGCGAGCGGGTCCCGGTTCGGCCCGCATGCTGACGATTGCTTCGCCACGATTTTTGAATTAACAGAAACGGCGCATGAGGAAGGGTCCGAGACGTTGCGTGAAACGTGCTTAAGGACTGTTGAGCGGTTCATCGGGGAGTGCCCAAGGAGTGTTGCTGGGAATTTACCAAAGGTGGTTGCGAAATCCTTAGAGCTGATCGCACACGACCCTTTGTATGGGGACGAAGGCGAGGGTGACGCGGACGGCGACGACGCTATGGACGACGACGCCGACGACGCCGACTTCTCCGAGTACGGCTCCGAGTACGACGCCTCGGAGTACAGCGACGACGGGGACGACGACCAGAGCTGGAAAATAAGAAGAGGCGCGGCTAGGGTGCTCTCCGCGGTTGCGACGAACGCTCCGAATGTTCTGGAACAGCAATTCGAAACCGTGGTGAAGAAACTTCTGCGAAGAGGGTCCAAAGAACGCGACGAGCAGTGTCGCCTTGAGGTTTTTGGGACCTTGGAAGCGGTGCTGCGCGCCGCCAGCGCACGGAAAGGGGCGTCGAACAACTTGGCGAGTCTTGTGGAATCTGTCGCGCTGGATATCGCAGTCGCCGCGGCGAAGTGGTCCGCCGATTCCATTTCGAAAAAAGACAAAGAGCTAGGCGTGAAGAGCACGCTTAAAATCCGAACAAACGCGTTTCACGTTTTGACGGAATTAATAACCGGCGTGCCGAACGCGCTTGTTGGTGACGGCGTGTTTCCCATAATCGCGGACTCGCTGGCGGCGACGTTGAATGCTACGGCTGGCAGTGGAACGGTCAATGGTACCGAGAACAACGGCACATGCACTGCCTCGCAACCCACCTCCTCGGACTCCGCGGGCACCAGCGAGGTGCGGGTCGCGGCGCTT
>MDSY01050963.1_pt1 | contig 67993 bp, 53 predicted proteins | sample 811131 | NCBI WGS metagenome assembly MDSY01 (sample SAMN05326643, study PRJNA326480) | marine metagenome | isolation source: seawater | place: Atlantic Ocean: South West | collected 2010 | reverse complement strand
GATCGTTTGGATAGTTTTATTCAAGGTCGTTTTCATGGCATGTTGTTGGATGATGGTTTTTCTCATGATATGGCTGATAGTATTGCTCATTTAGCAGTTTCGAATATTTCTTTAGCTATTAAAAAGGGGAAGGCTATTAATCAATTTAAAGAAAAGGATTTTAACGGATTTAAATTAATTTCTGAAACAGCGGTTCGTGTTCATCGGTTAGCTGTAAAAGCGGATAGTATGGTTGTTAAGGATACTTTGTTTGAGCATGAGATTGAAAAAAAAATATATCATTGTGTAGATTCAAAAAAAGATCAGTTTTTTAATGGACATGTTTTTAATGGAGACGATAGGTTGGTTGATTTAGTAAGTATTTCTCAGGATTTTACTCGTTATTTTGATGAAGTTCTTGTGATGGTTGATGATGATGAGGTCAGAAATAATCGACTTCGGTTTTTAGCTTTTTGTGATACTTTATTTTTGCAATTTGCTGATTTTGAAAAAATTGTTATTGCTCAATGACATATCGTTCTCTTTGTATTAAGACGTTATCTGAAAAACCAGTTTTAGTTGATCAAGATTTATTAGCGTTACAAAAGGGGCAGGTACGTCTTAAGATGTTATATGCTCCAATTAATCCTGCTGATTTTAATATGATGGATGGCCATTATGTGATTCAACCTGATTGTCCGTTTGTATTAGGTAATGAAGGAGTGGGCGTTGTGGATGCAGTGGGGGATGATGCGGATTCTTCTTGGATAGGTAAACGTGTTTTTTTTCCATTTCAAATGAGGAATCAGTGGTTTGGTTTTTGGGCGGATTATGTGACTGTGCCTGTTCAGGGTTGTATTATAGTGCCAGATTTTATTGATGATCAGCAAGCTGCTATGCTGGCTATTAATCCTTTAACTGCTTTGGTTGTTTTATCAGAAATGGTGTCTTTACAAAAAGGTGATTGGATTATTCAGAATGCAGCTAATTCTGCATTAGGTCGATGGTTTATTTATCTTGCACATTATTATGGGTTTCATAGTGTTAATATTGTTAGACGAGATTCTCTTTTTGAACCATTAAAGCAAATAGGAGCTGATTTGGTTATGGTGTATGAGGATCAGTTTTCTAAAAAATTATCACAAAAGGGGGAATTTAAGTTAGCATTAAATGGGGTAGGTGGGGCGTCTGCTAAAGAGTTGTCAAAATGTTTGGATTATCAGGGAACATTGGTTACTTATGGGGCTATGGGTAAAGAACCTGTTTGTATTGGTAATGTCGCGTTAATTTATAAATGTATTGTTTCGACAGGGTTTAATCGATCGTTATGGACTGAGTCGGTTTCTGTCGAGCAGGTTGTGCAATATTATGATCAGTTATTTGGGATGTTACAAGAGAAGGTGTTTTCGATTCCTGTTAAACAGGTGTTTGATGTTGATGATTATCAACAGGCATTAGTGCTGGCTCAGCAGTCAGGTATTGATGGGAAAGTGTTATTTCGTTTTAATTAAGTGTTTGGCTTGTTGCCAAAGCTTTTCTTTTTGGGTTAGTGTTAACGAATTAAAATTTGGTGCTAATGTTTCCATTTTTTTATAGCGAGCTATAAATTTATTATTTGTTTTTCGTAATGCTGTTTCAGGATTAATATTTTCTTTACGTAATACATTAATGATAGCAAATAAGAGATCACCTGCTTCTTCTTCGATTTTTTCATGGTTATGATCTTTTTTTAATTCTTCTTTAAATTCTTGTGTTTCTTCTGTTATTTTTTTAATGGCGTCATCGGTATGATTCCAGTCAAAACCAGCTTTTGCTGCTTTTTTTTGAATTTTTTCAGCTTTTAACAAAGCAGGAAGCTGTGGTATTTTGTCCATTGTTGATTGTGTGTTTTTTTCTTTTTCTTTTATTTTGTCCCATTGGTTTATTACATCGTTACTGGTTGTTATTTTTGCGTTTGAAAATACATGAGGATGTCTACGTATCATTTTTTCATTAACATGTTCTGCTATAGTTTCTAAAGAAAATATATTTGTTTCGCTTGCTATGGTGGCTATCATAATGATTTGGAGTAATACATCACCACATTCTTCAATAATATGTTCATTTTTATCAGTTTCGATTGCCTCAATTAGTTCATAGCATTCTTCGATGATACATGGGATTAAGCTTTTGAAGGTTTGTTCTTTATCCCAGGGGCACCCTGTTGGGGATCGAAGTTTTTCGACTGTTTTTGTTAGTTTTTTTAAAAAATACATTAATATGAAGCAGCTTTTTTAAACAAAATTTGTTTTTCAAAAGAATTATCTTCTGGGTAAGATGCTTGTTCTTCGGAGTTGGAAATTAAGATATTTGCAGGTGTGAATAAAAATATATTTTCTCCTAATTTCATCATATGACCATTAATGGCATAGGCTGTTCCGCATACAAAATCAATGAGACGTTTACTTGATTCTGAATCTAAAAATTTTAAATTTACAATCACAGGTTTATTATCTCGTAAATATGAGGCTATATTTAGGGAGTCTTCATAAATACGTGGTTCTAATACTTTTATTTCGGATGATGCAAATGGACGTGGTGTTCCTGAATTAATTAGCGATCCTTTAAATGGTTTTTTTGATTTGATAGTTGGTGATTCGTTTGTTTCTTCTGTTTCTGCAAATCCAAAAAATTGTTTTAGATCATTAAGAATTGATCCCATGCTGTTCTCCTTGTTTTTGAAAAAGCATTCGGCCAATTCGGGTCATTGTAGCACCTGTTTCGATTGCTAATTCATAATCTTGACTCATTCCCATACTTAATTCGCTAGAATTAGGTAATGATTTAATAGATTTATATAGTGTGTATGCATCTAAAAACATTTTTTTTGTAGCATCCTTATTATTTAGTAGTGGAACTATAATCATTATACCTTTTATTATTGCATTTGAAAAAGAAAATAATTGGTGTTGTTGTTTTAAAAAATCATTTTTTTTAAATCCAAATTTTTTTGGATCGTTGCCAATATTTATTTGAATATAGCAGGTGGTTTTTTTGTTTAATTCTTGGGATATGGTATTGATTTTTTCTAGTAAATTAAGGCTATCAACGGACTGTATAATATGAAAGTTTTCAATTGCTTTTTTAACTTTGTTTCGTTGTAAATGGCCTATAAAATGCCATTGTATGTCGGGTAAATGTGTTAATGCATTTATTTTTTGAATGCCATCTTGGATTTTATTTTCGCCAAAGATTCTAAATCCTTGCGTATATAGTGTCTCAATTTGATAAGGATTTGCATATTTTGATGCTACACATATTGATATTGGGTAGTTGATTTTTAGGTTGTTTTTGATTGTTTGGATATGTGTTTGTAGTTTTTTAGCTTGTTCTTTAATAATTGTTTGATCTAGGTTCATGATGTTGGTATTGTATCTTAATTAGTGTTATCTAAAAAAGAGGTATGTTTTTTATGAAGTTTTTTTCTTGTTTAATTAAGGGTAGTATTTTTCTTTTTAGTTTAGGTTTGCTTTTTTTGATCGTTCTTTTTTTTAATGTGTCACATGTTGATACGTTACTTCAATATGAATCTTTATCTGTTTCTGATTCTGTAGATGCAGTTGTTGTGTTAGGCGGAGGGACAGGGAGTCGTGTTATGGAGGCTGTTTCTATATTAGATCGTTATAACCCACGCTATTTAATTATGACGGGAGGGCCTTATTTTCGTACTACCACCCCGCAGTTGATGGCTGATTATGCTAAGCATCTAAAAACGGGGTTACCTATTATATTGTATGAAGAAAATTCTTATTCTACGTATGATCATATTGTTAATTTGGTTCCTTTGTTTTATCAGTATGATATTCAGTCTGTTTTAGTTGTTACATCGTTGTTTCATACAGCACGATCTTATGCTGTTTTTTCTTCTTATGTCAACAAGCATGGGCATGATATTGATGTTTTTATTCATGGAGCGGCTGATGGAATTGATTATTCATATTGGTGGAAGGATCATGAAATGTTACAACGTGTTTTATTGGAGTTGCTAAAACGAATTTATTATTCATTATTTTTAACGTGATAGTTTGAGTTTTATATATTAAGTTATTTCGATGTTTTTGTTTTTTTATAATGTTGCATATATATGGACATATCCCAGAAATAAAGGAGTAAAGTATGTCAAAAAATCAGTTTGGTTTAGGTGCTAAGGTGCAAGGAAATAATCCTGTTTCAACAGATGAAATTGTGTTTGATACATCATTGATTCAGGTGCCAAGTTGTAAGAAATGTTGTGAGGCTTGCAATGGATGTAAGTTGCGTTATTTTAATAAAATGAAGCTTAATAATGATGTAGTGGTTTAATTTTTTAGTTATTTTTAATCATATTGGTTAGTTTTATTTTTATGTTTTTTTGATTGTTAATATTTTTTAATATTAAAAAAAAATAATTTAACTTTTCTTTTAATTTTGGTTAATGAGTTTAACTAATATTTTAATTAATTGTTGGTTCTGTTTTTATTAGTGATTTGTTTATATGTTATTTGTTTGGTTTGATTTTATTGATTAATGGTTATTTGTGGTAGTTTTTGGATACATCTTGTAAACGTTTAGTTACAAGTTTTATGTTTGATTGTTCGTGTATACTTATGTGAAACGTATACAAAATTATTTTGTTAGGTATAAATTAGGGGTTGTTTTAGTCAGCTTTTTTATATTTTTGAGTGGGGGATCTTTGGGTGCTGCTACATTAGAGGATATTACGGCTTATAGTTCGGTTACCTTTACTCGAATGCAAGATGTGGCTCATGGGTTAAATGATTTTTTTGAAATTGTTAATAGAAAATTAGAAAAAAATGTTGTTAATATTAATAATCAAGATAAAAATTTAGTGATTCTTGAAATGGCATTTAAGTCATTTAATAATTCATCAACGGCTTTATCTGAACCTGAGGATGTTAATGATGATGATGTTGAACCTGCGATTACTAGTAGACCTCTTGTTTATCCTAATCCATTTCGTCAATCTAGTACGGATGGTGCTATTTTGTCATATGATTTGTCTAAGGATTTTTCTTTTGAAATTCATATTTATAATATGTTGTCTCAGCGTGTTTTTAAGCAAACATTTCAAGAAGGTTTTTTTGGTGCGAGAAAGGGGAGTAATCGTTTGAAAATTAATTATGAATCGTTAGGAGGATATTTATTATCTTCTGGTGTATATTTTTATGTTTTTGTGAAGGATCAAAAAGTTTTATCACGAGGAAAGATGGTGGTAAAACCATGATGATAATTCGTTTTGTTATGGCTGTTTTATTTAGTTTGGTGATTGTAAGTCCAGTAATTGCTTTTGAAAGTTATTATTTTTCTCCTGATTTAGTTGGTTCTTCAGCTCGATCAGTTCGTTTAGGGGGGATTGAAGGTATGAGTTATCATGCTGATTCTGTGTTTGAGAATCCGGCTGCTTTGTATCGTGTTAGACGTTTTTCAACATCGTTTTTTCAAACTAATTTTATGGAAGAGGTTATGTATCAAAATATTGCTGTTGCGATGAAAACATCGATTGGTGTTTTTGGATTAGGTTTTTTTAATGTGGGTGTGGATAATATTCCAAAGACGGAAAAAATGGAATATTCTGATTATACAGAATATTATGTTAGATATAATTTTAATTATCAAAATTCACTGTTAAAAGCATCTTATCAATTTTCGACTTCTGATTTTTTGCATTTTGGTTTTTCTGGTTCGTACTTTTTTAGTGAATTCGATACAGTAAAGGCTGAAGGTTATAACTATGATCTTGGTTTTGTGCTTGATTTAGGGCGTTTAGATCTTTCTGTTTTGATTAGAAATTTGATGACTTCTAATGAAATTCTTTTTTCAGATACTGAAATTGGTGCGAATAGTAGTGATGGACAGACAGAAAAGCTTTCCATTCAAAACGTTTATTCGGTAAACTATAGATTAAGGAATTATACAATTATGGCGCAATTAAAAACGGTGGGAACTCAACGAGAATTACATAGATCTGTCGGTCTTCAATTTAATCCTCGTTTTTTGCCGTTTGTTAAAGGTTCGGTTGCTTATAAGCAACACCCTTTAGCTGTTTATGATGAAGGGGTGTTACAATCTCTTGAAAAAAACTCCATAGTATCGGGGATGGAAATTAATTTGCTTGGTTTGAATTTTAATTATGCATATGAGCGTAGTGATCATATTGAGTTTGAACATAAGCATTATTTTTCTGTGGGGTTAACTTTGTAATGGATTAATTATATATGATAATGACAATTAGAAAATATACGATTTTGTTTTTTTTCTTATTAACATCGTTTTTGTATGCTGGTTATAATGATTTGGTTTTTACACCTTATTTTCAGTATCCAAATAGTGGTGCACCTATAGTTGGGACTTATAATATTGCTATTGGATTTGTCACTGAGAATTATTATTCTGATTCGTTTGTTTGTCCTTATTTAAATTTTGATGTTGTAGATGGTGAAATGATTTGTACTGTTAATCAGGAGGTTAATATTACTGATGGTTTTGCGACGATTGTATTAGATAATATGACTAATTTAGATGCTTTTAAAACACCTCGTTTACAGCCTAAATTTTTTAAGGAAATTAGTGGTGATTATACCGCTATTCAACCTTCTGATAATGACTTTCTTTTTAATTCTTCGGCTTTTAGTATTATGAGCTATAAATCTGCTTATATTGTCTTTCCTCAAGCTGAAAAATTAGCCGAAACATCTGAATTTGATAATTCTTTCGTGATTGATGCTGGTTTAGATTTAGGATTTATGAGATTTTCAAAAACAAGGCCGTATTGGTCTAATAAGAGTAGTAATGATAATCAATATGATGTAGATGTGTCTGTGTCTATTAATGTTGATACAAATTATTTTAAAAATGGAATACCGTTATCGCAAACATTGCTGTGGTCAACATCTAGTAGTAGCGATGGGCTTTATACATTAGATTCTGTTCATATTAATGGGGTTGTTAATTATGAATTAGGTGTTAATGGTACGGTTCTTGCTCATGATTATTATTGGGGAGATTCTTCAATAGATCTTTTGTCTAGCTGGGTTACTGCTAATGCTGGTGCTGATTATTTGTATTATGAGGCTACTACTAAAAATGTTGGTTTTGGAGTGAGTTCTTTAGAAGAAAGAGTTAATGTTGCGGGGTTGCTGTTAATGGAGCATGGTGAACCTGTTACTTCTACTGGTTCTATTTATGTTAAAAACGGGGATTTTATGGGAGTTGTTGACTTATCGGATGGGTCTGGTGGTTTTGAAGCGGTAACATTAAATGCTTTGCAAGTTTTAGGGCAGCCAAATCAAGTGGCTTTTTTTAGTGATTATCGTACGTTAGATTCAGATTCAGATTTAGCGATTTATAGTAGTGATGCTGCTATTTCAATTTTTGATTTATCTGGAGGTCCTGTTAGGATTCAGGATGATTTTGTTGTTGTATCTGCAGATAATACAATTTTATTTGGCGTTAATTCTGGTCTTGGTAATTTTGTGATTACTAATAATAATGATCAGGTAAATTTTATTCTTTCTGGTGGATTTGAAGCAGAAGATTATTATTTGAATGGGTTACCTATTTATTTGCAGATGGCTCAAGGTGAGTATTTTTATAAGAATCCAATCTTATCTTCTGTTGATAATTATGTTGTTTATTATGATAGAGGTCATATTGTTTTAGGTCGATCTGAATCATCCGATTCAAAAGCTGTTTTAGAAATTTCTAACCCTTATTTAGATCCATCGTTACCTGTTATTGATCCTGCTATATCATTTGTAAGAGAAGATGTTTCAGATTCTAATAATAATACCGTTTTTTCTATGGGCGTTAGTAATAGATTTAATGATCAGTTTGTTGTTGTTGATGGCTATGATTTAAATGTTGGTACACCTTTATTAGTTGTTAAGCGCGATTATTTGGGAGTTGGAGTTAGTCAGCCTAAGGCTAGTTTAAGTATTTCTGGGAATACAGGGATTATGATTCAGGGTGATTTGAAATTTTTTGATGATGTATCTAGAGTAGATGTTATCTCTGCTTTTGATGAACCAGGATTAAAGATGTATTTTAATCCATATAGTGCAGCATTTCGTGTTGGAGAATTTTTTGCTTCTGAAAATTATTATCAAAATGTAGGTGTTTTTTCAGCTGCAATTGGTGTTGCAAGTCAGGTTAGTGGTAACCTTTCTTCTGCTTTGGGGGGTATTCGTAATGATGTTTCTGGGATTTATTCTACAGCTATAGGTGGATTTTCTAATAATATATCTCAGGGATTTTCTTTAGGTCTTGGGATTGGTTCTCAAATTGATCATGATGGTTCTTTTGTGTTTTCTCATGGTGGGTATTATGCTGGTAATTCATATAATAATATTGATAATTTTCTTGAAATTAGTGAAGGTGATCGGTTTAAGACTGCTGATTCTCGTCAATTTTTGATTGGTGCTCCATCTCCTTCTTATTTAGGAACATCGTTCGGGATTAATACCAATAATACGTCTGGTATTTTAACTGTTAAAGCACAGACTATTCTTCCAAGTGTTTTAGAAGATAAATTATCACTTTCTTTGAGTGAGGCTAATACGTTATTTGATTTATTAGTTGATAATGATTTTTTAGATTCAGTTGGAAATTTAAATGTTTATGATAAGCGTGCTTTTAATGATTATTATACGTTAGATGATTTTCCTATTATTGTTAGTATTAATTCGGTAGAGGTTTTTAATACTCTTGTTGCAACTATTAATAATCATGATTTAAGTGGTGTTGTTACTAGTTCTAACTTAAAGGAATGGGGTGTTATTTCTCAAAGTCATTGGGAGGCGTATTATAGTCCTAATTTTGACACGGGTGCTGCTAGTACTTTTGTGGATTCAGCGGGGGATGGATTACATCTTTTGTTTGTTGATATGACTGTTGATGATACGGTTGGTACTATTTTAGATCAATTAGTTTTTGATGGTGTTTTGGATGATCAAAAAACGTTTTATGGATGTACGTTTGATGGGAGTCAGTATGACTATAATGGAAATACTTATGGAGAAACTTCAACAGAAAATTTAATTATTGAGATAATTTTGAATACTTATCCTTCTGTAGTGGATGGTAAGATTATGACGGATTATTCAGCAAATTTTTCTACTTCTAATCTTCAGGAATTAATGAGTGCTGTTTTGGATCAGGATGGTGTTACGTGTGATGATTTTGATTCTAAAATGATAGCTGCTGAAGATTTAAGTGATAAAATAAAAGAAGTTGATGTTGATACGGTTGAGATGCCTTTTGATGATATTGATACTTGTGGAACTAACTCTCAAGCGGTTGAATGTAAATATACGTATGTAGCTTATAAGTATTATTTAGATAATACTATTTACCCAGATTTATTTGTAAAAATTAGAAATGACATAGATTCTAATGTATTTGATTTAGATATGGTGTCGTCGGGATCTTATTTGATTTCTGATTTTGATGAGACTTATAGTTCTGATTTAGCTGCTATTTCAACTACTCTTACGACTACTAATGTTCAGGCTGTCTTACAAGAATTAGCGACAGCTAATATTATTACGTTACGAGGAACAAATAAAGAAAGTCGTTTTCATGTTCAAAATGATGGGATGGTGGGTGTGGGTTATGATGTTGTTGATCGTGCGGATTTAGCGGTTAATGGTATGACTTATATTTCTCATTCGGATGTCACAGATTTTGTTACTACGCCAGCATTATTGGTTATTGATAATTTGTATGATTCTACTGAAGATGATACTGAGCAGTCACTATATCCAGATTCATTAGTTGTTAGGAAAGATTTAGAAGATTATGTTCCTACGCCAGTTTTTATGATTAATTCTAGTGGGATTGTTGGGATTGGCGATGTTGTTTCATCCGCAGATAAAAATTTTTCTTTAGTAAGTATGGGTAGTATTCATGCTGGAGGGCTTACAACGCCAGCTGGTGATATTAGTCCAGAAGTTGTTATTGTTTTTCAATGGGATGAGTTGACTACGCCTAATATTTATTTTGTAGATGGTTTTTTAGGATTAGGTTTAGTTAGTCCTAATCGTCCTCAATCATTATTGCATTTAACGTATTATAATGGGAACAGTATTCCACAGCCAGTTTTATCATTTGATTATAATGATGAGGAGTTAGTTAAATTGGGAGGTATGGCTCCTAGTTCAGCGGGTTTTCGTATTGCTAAAGCTGAATCTCTTTATACTGACCCTGCTTTTTTTGTTTCGTCTGATGTTGGTGCTATGAATATGCCTGGTTTTTTTAGTGATGAACCTGGGGTTGTATCAGGTAGCTTTGGTGTTAATTCTGGTGTTATGTTGGTTAATACTGATAATCAAAGACAAGATGTAGGTGCTAGTTTTGTTACTAATGAATTTCATACAAAATCTTTTTATTTAAAACAAGATTCAGGTTTTGCTAAGGTAACTAGTTCTGGCTTTCCTTGGAACTTTGATCATGATAATAATAATATCTTTTTAAATGATGGTTCTAGGATTGGTATCGGCACTTCTGAGCCACAATATGATTTAGATGTTAGTGGTAATTTTGCGTTTATTAGTACGGATGAGATTTTAACGGTTGAGAATCGTTTGTTTGTTGATGAACTTTATTTGACAACTAAAAATTATGCAGTTGCTGATGATATATATTTGAAATTTTCTGATCCTATTTTTGATAATGTTGGATTATTGGTACGTTCTCAAGATCTTTTTTTGAGATTTGGATCTCTTGATATTAATCAAACAGATCAATTAAAGTATGGTTCGGGGAAGTGTGGCGACTTGGTTTTATTGAATGTGATGAATGTTAATGAAGTTTTTGGTTCTTTGTATTATGACCCTGAGGGTACTCAATTGTGTGGTCAATCATCTAATGGATATCCATCAGAAAATGTTAATTTTGTTTTTGATTTTAATGATGTTACCAATAATTATTGGACTTATGATGATTCGTTGGAAGTATGGACGGTTGTTGATTCTAGTGATGCTGTCATTACAGATAATATGAGTCAGTTTATTATTACAGGTAGTGTTGATATTCAGTTAGATAATCAGGTTAATGGGTTTGCAACGGTTAATAATAATTTTGTTTTTCCTTATTCTTTAAATTCTAATTATTATGGTGTTTATTTTAATTCTACGATTCGTTATGATGGAGATTTTTGGAATGATTCTTTTTCTCATTCGTTTACATCGTTAAATATTCGAATTGTGTCTAATAATAATAATAATGTAGATGAAGCAGATTATATTGTAAAAGGATTGGATATTAGTATTGATAATATTGATCAAACGGGTCATATTAAAACGTTGGATGATAGAGCACAGGTTATTGGTTTGTCTTCTGATCTGACTAATGTTAATGCTCAAGAATCTGGGGAATCAATTAGTGGTTATCGTTTTCCAGCTATTTTTTTTGGTGATGTATTAATATCGACTTCTAATCGGAATGCAGTTGTATCTCGAGATTTAGATATTTTAATTAATGATGATAAAATGCCTTTGTTATCTATTAAGGGGACGTTAAAGGCTGATGCACTTGTTATTTCAGATGCATTATATTCACCTACTTTATTTGTTAATGCTGGATATCAGAAATCATTTAATGTGGGTAATAATGGAGATGCTGTATTACCACGGCCTAGGGTAGGAATTAATGTTTTAGAACCAACAGTTGAGTTAGATATTGCTGGAAATGTTAAGGCCGATACGATACAAGTAGGGGTTTTAAATAGTAATTTTATTGATCATCAAGATAATAAATTTGTTGTTTTAGAAAATGGTTTTGTTGGTTTTGGAAAAACAGAACGATTTGTTAATGAACAAGTTTTATTTTATAAATTATTTGATAGTTATCAGACAGGTCTTTTTGATTATAAGTCTTATCATTTTGATATTGATTCAGATCCAGATGTTACTACCGATTTTACAGGATTGGGTATTGAAATTTTTACGTCTGAGAATAATTATGTTGGTTTGGATGTACCTGTTGTGGTTAAGGGAATGGATATAGATTTAACGGGTATTACTAATATGGATACGGCTGTTTTGACGGGTGTGTATAGTGATGTGACGGCTAATAGTCATAGTTATGCGGCTGTTTTTTTATCAGCTAATGTTGGTATCGGTGTGCTTGAGCCAGAGGTTGCGTTACATATTAATGGGGATATTCGTACAAATGATTATGATGGGATTAGTAATTATTTAACAACGATGGATAATTTTGGAGTTGGTGATTTGGTTGTTACAGGGTCTGCTTTTATGAATCATGTTGTAGCAAATCGTGTTTCTGTTAATTCGTTAATATTAATGCCAGGAATAGATTTTGATTTTGATACGATGGTTGCTACAGATAATCAAAGTGTTTCTTTAAATTTGAATGTTAATAACTCTTTAAGTGTTGTTACGCTTAATAATGTTACTATTTTAACTGTTCAAAATGATATGATTATAGATCATTTAGAAGTTGTGTCAGGTTCAGTTTCTAATAGAGTACGGTTAGATTTAGAAGATATTACTTATGATTTTGATGTGGATTTAGCACTTCAGTCTTCTTCAATTGATACGGATACTTTGGATGTTGGTTCTATCATAGTGGCTAATAATCAATATTATGATAATAATTATGTTCCAATATTACGTGTTGATGATGGTTATTTTTATGTTAATGATACAGTGCCTGAACAGTATCGACATCCTGTTTCTGTTAGAGTTGATGTTACAACGAATGTGGTGGATAGAGGTGATGGGAATCAATCATCTTTTGTGCCTAATAATGTAAGATCATGGAATTCAATGGGGTTGTTTAGTGGCGTTACTGATAATGAAACGTATGTAGCGTTAAGTTTATATCCCCATGCTGATCATTTGCAAAATTGGGTTTTATTGTCAAAGCTTTGGAAAAGTCACGTTAATAGTGAGTTAAATCTAACTCATTCTGAACTTGATTTAGCCTTTTATAATTTTGAAAATGATGTGGATAAGGCTGGTAATTTTACTTCCCCTAATGTTAGTGGTGCTTTTGTAGCTCCCGAGTTATATGTTTCATCAAATGGGCAGGTTCTATTATTTCCAAATCAGCTTGATTTTCGGGATTATGCTAATCATACATTATTTAATGTTTATGGAACGGCAAGATTTGTAAATAGTGACGGTGATTATTCTTTGTTACCTACTGTTAAAATGACGACTCTTAATGTTACTACGATTAATCATACAGGTCTTATTACGATTGGAAAGATTAGAGACAATATTTATATTAATAATGATGTTGTTGTTTCAGATAATGTGTTTGTTGAAAACGGTATAAATATGGAATATATGGATCCGTATGATAATAGGATTAATCAAGAAGAATCGATTGCTTTGTATGTTGTTAGTAAAAATAATCAATCAGATATTCATATTAATTTAAATGTTCAAGGAAAAGTTGTTAGTACTAATTTAATGGATTCTGTGGCTACTAGAGCTAATTCAGTGTTAGTTTTTTCTGATGGGGGGATTGTTACACCGTCTAGTTTGATGGTAACGGATAATACTGAGGTTGGTAATGCTTATGTTACTTTTCATGATGCTAGTACGAGTAATCGCGTTTTATTACGATCTTTTGTGTCTGATAGTAATATCAATTCAGATTTAGTTACGTTTCAAAGAATTGATGCTAGTGTTCATAATTCTTTAAGTGGATCACGTTATATTAAAGGTTTGGATTTAGTGCTTAAGGATAAGTCAGGAGATGCTGCTGATAAGATTGTTGGGCTTGATGTATCTATGAATGTGTCTGCTAATACATTTTCAGTTTTTACAGGAGATGTTTTAACAATGGCTGATAAATATTCTGCGGTATTTAATGGTGGCTCTGTGTTGATTGTATCTGATAATTTGGTTATGCCTATTCAACCATCTGCTAATTTGTATATTGCTTCTCAGAATAATATGAGTGATTTAGCTAGTATGATTGTTAGTAATGGCAGTTTTTATCCTTTTATAGTGTCTGGTAATAAGGTTGGGTTTGGTGGTGATAGTTCTAGTTCTTTAGGAGGATTATTTGAATTAGATGTTCATAATAGTGATTTGGATAGTGAAGATTCCGTTTTTACGATCAAGGATAATGGTACGGTTTTGGTTGATTTTGTAATTACAAATAATGATTCTATTCTTCTTGATCTTGATAGATTTGAAAATAGTTCTGCTGCTAATTTTAAGTCTTTAGAAACGGATCGTTTATCCATTGATTCAGGTGATATTTTCTTTTTTGATTATGATAAGGAATTTGTTGGTATGAAGGTTGCTACTCCGTTAGCACACTTTCATGCTCATGATATATTAAGTGCAGAGGCTGTTAATAAGGATAGAAAAATTATTAAGGTGGATGTTGCTAGTGATAATTTTCAATATGATATTACAGGTTATGATATTGATTTATCAGTAGCGGATAATAATGTGCTAAATGGAGATGTGACAGGTTTTGTAGTTGATATGACTAACTTTTCTGTTCATGATCAGTCAACAATTTATGGTTTGTGGGTTGATGTTACTAGTAATGAAACGGAGACTGCTAGTAGTTTGGTTATTGTCACAGGTAGTGTTGGGATTGGTTTTACAGAACCTAGAGGTGTTTTAGATATAGATGGTGTTTTGTTTGTTAAGAATGATGTTAAAACCCCTTCATCATCTATTGTTATTGATGCGGAGTTAGCTACTGTAAATAAACTTGATGTTCTTGGGGGAATTAATATTAATAGTGATGTTCACTGGAGTAATGTGAGTATTAATCAAGAATTACGATTTAATAATATTTTTACTCCCGTAGGGGAATTAGTAGATTTTGATTATTCAGCTTTTCTGTCAGCGGATCAAATTTTGTTTAGAGATACTATGGATATGAGATCTGGTGTTTCGGGGACTCTTTTTGTATCAAACAATTTGTTAGTTGGTACTGAGACTGCTAATTTTCATTCGGATCAATCTATATTCATTGATACTGGTAGTAATAAAGTTGCTTATTTTTCTGATTTAATTGTTAAAGATGATGTTTTTGTTATTGATGAGTTTATTAAGCCGTTGGATACTAGCGGTGTATTTTATTTTGACAGTGATGTTACGTTTAATGAGGGCGTTATTAATCGGTTAGAGGTTCCTTATTTTTCATTTGGGAATAATACTAATAGTCGTGATTATTCTTTAACGGTTTCTAGTAATTCTTTATGGTATCAGGGTATTAAACTCGTTATAGTAACGGCTGATAATGGTTTAATTCCGATTTCTGCTGGTGTAGAGGGTCTTATTGCAACAGATTCGTTTAGAATTGTTACTCGAGATTCAGTTAATAAGTATTCTTCTCAAGATCATGATGTGGTAGAAATATCGGGTAATGTAGAAATTAATGCTCTTATTGATGATTTAAATGATTTTCCTAGTAATGGATTACAATCTTTTGAGGGTACACTTATGTATCGTTCTCCTTCTTTAACAGATGTTAAGTTAAGTATGACAGGGTTAAAAGTTAATATTACGAGTGGTAATAATCATAGTGGTAGTTTTGTTTACGAAGGTGTTTCTGTTGATATGACGACATTGCTTGCTGATTATTATTCTGATTATGATGTTGTTGCTGATATTGGTAAATATGCTGCTGTTTTTGAAGGGGGGCGGGTTGCTATTATTGCCAGTGCTTCGGATACTGTTATTCCTACTCCTGAAATGGTAGATGTTTATGTTTCTGCTAATTTTGATCATAGAACGGGGCATCGTGATTTTTTTGTTGAGTTTGATGAAAGTTCTAATGAAGGATATGGTTTTGGTGTTTTTGCTACTAGTAATACTTTGTTTGTTGATATAGGAGAATCTCGTAATTTGAACACTATATTGACGAGTGGTTATATGGTTCGAGTTGTTTCAGATAATTCTAATTTGATGAAGATTGCTGAATCGGGACAGGATCTATTTTTAATTAAAAATGATACGGTTTTTATTGGAAATAATTTTGATGATATTAGTGATTTGAGTTTATATGTTAAGGCTTATAATCCGGATGATGTGTTAGTTAGTATGGAGGGGCTTTATATTGATAATGGTGTTGCTATTATTTCTAATAATATTAAAACCATTGCAGATCGTGTTGCTGTGTTAGATTTTATGATGGATGGTAGTAGTCAAGAGTATTTTAAACTTTCTGATGCTAGTAATACTTATGCTAGTATTAATACACAGTTTGTAATTGGAGCTGGGAGTAATTTAACAAACATACCTAGTAATTCTTTTAAGTTGGTTCTTGTATCTGATAATGTTACTGCTCCTTTTTTTGTGGGGCCATCAGATGATGTTGTAACACACTCTGTAAATGATGAGATTGGCTATATTGTTGCTAATAAGGATGATAATAGTTTTGTGAGTATGTTTGCAATGCCTTCTGTTAATGCTGACAGTCATGTTAGTCATAATCGTATTTTATTTGGTTCGGAATCTTTGGTCATAGAAGCGGTAGATGCATTGAAACCGGCTTTGACAATTCAGGAGGATTCTGTAGGTATTTTTACTGATTCGTCATTATTATCAGATTTGGTTGTTGATAATTTGTTTTCCGGACAAGATTATTTTTTGGTTGTATCTAGTAATTCAAATTATGCTAATTTATTAGTGGATGAAGCGGGTAAGGTTGGTATTGGGGTTTTGGTTAATGAAAATTTAGGAGCAGAGTTAACGGTTAAAGGAACGGTTCAAGTTGATACGGTTGAAAACAATGATACTGGTTCAGGAACATATTTGAGTGTAAATGGTCCGTTAGAAATTAGCGCGGGGGATCTTATTAGTGAAGCTCATAATTTAAATTTTGCAGTAACCGTTAATCGTAGCGAGGAATTTTCTGCTTACTCTGTTACAACTGTTTTAGATATGGATGCTTATAATTTTAATATTGCGGATAAGCGAATTATCATGAAAGATGACTCATCTAAGATCGGATCTAACGGATCTGCATGGGGTGTTTATGTTGATGTTGCTAATATGGATGCAAAAACGGTGGAAGGTTCTTATAAGTATTCTGGTATTTTTTATGGTAAGACTGATGGGGTATTAGATTCTAAGTTTGTGATTGATAATTCCGATAAGGATTATGACGGTTGGTATACACATCATGCTAAAAAGAAAGATGATGGAACGTTGGCGTGTGTTAAAGATCAATTAGCAGGTACTCATGATCTAGATGATACATTTCAAAGTATTCAGAATTATAATAATTTGCTAACTAGCGTAGTGGGATATGATGCTAATGCCGTTAGTAGTGTTAATCCTGTTAGTGTTGAGAATTTTGATTTCTATGAGGCGGGTGACTTTGAGTTTACTGACGAGGCGACTTGGCTTAAATCTGTTGAGGTTCCTACGGATCCCATAGCCTGGGAAAGCTATAGTAACGGCTTTTATCAAATGACCAGCGATAGTCCTGGAAATGTTACATTTAATGTTGAGTTGAGTGATTGTGAGAGTAACACTCAGTGTACCATTTCGTCCATCTCGGTTCAGCACTCTAATTCTGGGTTCACTGAAAATGAAACCATCCAGATTAATTATGGTGGTAATTCTTTTGGCGTTACAGTTAACGAAGTTGCTACTTACAGTTGTATTAATGATACAGGTTGTGGTAGTGGTAGCGGTGCACGATTATTTATTACTGTTGATTCAGCTGCTGCAGCAATTACTGCAGTTGACATTACTAATAATGGGGGTTCAGGTTACTCTACAAATGATATGATTTTAGTCCCTTCTTTTAATTATGGTTCTAATGATGCTTATAGTCTTGAAGTAACCCAAATAAACAGTGATTTGATAATTGATTATCACAATAGCATTTCTACGGCTCAAGAGGCTATTGATAGGTTTGGTGATATGGATAGACAGACTGATTGTTTAAAAAATATTAATTATTTTTATCCGCTAACAGTTATCGCTTCATCAAATATAGATGTTGGGGTTGATTTAGTGTCTTTTTCGACCCTTGATAGTCAGGGGGTTTCATTTAATTTGATAACGGGGGGAACTACGCCTATTAATAAACAATTTTCTGATGGAGCTGGATTGGCGGATTATAAAAGTATGATTACAGGACCATCTTTTATTAATACAGTACCTTTTAGTCCTGCCAATGTTTTGGTTTTACAACAACATTTAAATACAATTTATGAAGAATTAACACGTGTTGAAATTATTGATTCTCATGGTCAAGTAGACGTTGACAAGGTGGATTTAGAAAGTCTTCTTAATTTAAATTTACCTATGGTTGATGATAATAATACAATAGAAAAAAATGTGTTAGCGGTCTTAGAAAATTTTGTTACACAAAATGTGTTTTTTGTTAAACAAACATTAGCATATGATAGTAATAATAATTCTATTAAGACGCGTGACAATATTTGTGTTGTGGAAGGTAATATTTGGGGGATAGATGATCCTAATTTTAGTAATGGAGATTGTGCGCATACTGATTTTATAGCTCAGGATTATGATTATCAAAATGGTGAGGGTATTATGTATCCGTTAGCATTTTCGACGGGTTTTGATCCGATTTATATGCAACCTTATAATGTTGCTCGTGTTGGTATTAATTTGGTTACAACTAGTGACTCTTTTATTAAAGAAGAAATTGAATTTACAGAAACTTTGGTTATTGGTGATGGAGCTGTAGGAACGCCTAGTAGTAATTATGATTATCGGGAAGAGATACCAACCCCTTTATCGACAGATCCTATAAATTCGATTGGTAACAAATATTGTAATGGTAATGATTGCACTGTTAACGGTCCCGGAACATGGACAACTGACTATGGTTTTCATACTGATTTGGCGGATTTTGCAATTCAGTATGGTAATAGTCTTATAGCAGATAATATTCATGAATATGTTGAAACGGATCAGCATAGTGTGACGGTACGTAGTCTTGGTAATGGTAATACAAAATATCGCTATATGTCATATAAAACTCGGTATTCGGATGTTAGGGTAGGTCAATATATGCCGCAGAGTTCTTTTGGTGATAGTAATTCGTTTGATGCAAAAGTATTTTTTTCTGGTGGAACGTGTATTTCTACGGCACTTTCTGATAAGGATAATTGTTCAGATAATGATGATATTTTTACTATGGGTCGAGAAAATCCATTACCTCTTATAACCTCAGAACCTGGCGAAGCGTTTGAATCAACGAGTTATGCTTCTTATTTTAGAGTCGATATGACTGAACTTGATACGTCTGTGAAAGATATTCAATTTCAAATTGGTTTTATGGATTCTTCGGATATATTTACTTCACCGTTAGTTGTGGGTGCTGATTTAGGGACAACATTTGTTGGGATTGGAAGTTTATGGAATGAACAAGTAAGGCCCAAAGCTTTATTACATGTAAAAGATTATTCATCTTTTTTAGTTGGTACATCTTCTTTTGATTATTTGAAAACGAGTGGGCTTAGTTCAGAAAGGTTTGTTTTTGGATCGAATTCGTTAATTGAAACTCAGTTTGATTCTATTCAACATAGTGTTGATCAATTTGGGATTCCAACAAATATACGTTCAGCCGCAGAAGAAGGTGCCGGGTGTGATGGTGATTATCGTATTTATAACAATCGTGAAGTGTGGGAGAATACTTTTGAGTGTGAAAAAAGTGGCAATGATTGGTTTTGTAAGGACGCAACTGAAACTGTTGATTATGTGGATGGAGGTGAAGGTAAAACTTTTGGTCGAGAAATATTAAAAATAAAAGACGGCGACTCTGGTGATTGGGATGAGCGGGACGAAGCAGACCCATCTAATTTTAGAAATCATTTTGCTACTTATGATCCTGACTCTAGCGCTTCTAATCTCAACATGGATACTTATGGCGGCGGTCCTAATATTGATCAACTCAATGATAGGGAAACGGTTTATTCTTGTCATTATTATGCGTGGTTAGTATCAGAGGTATTAGGACTTTCTTTTAATGACGTACCTTCGACTACAAACTACTTAGAGATGGTGACCACGGACCCACAGGTGGGAGCGAACAATGTAGTTGTAGTTATAGATGATTGGGAGACTTTTGTTGATAACTGGAATGCGGGACATTTTATAGAGCATTTAGAAGCAAGGGATGTTCAAAATGCAGCTGCTTTAAAACTTAGTTCGTCACTTACACGTTTTGTTCCAAAGGCGCATAGTAGTGTTTGGTCAGCTGCTTCTGTTGTTACTACATTTGATAATGGTAATTATTTAAATTATTCCAGTATGGATGATACTAATTGTAGAATAATTGATTGGGCTGGGTATAACAGTACCGATGAAGGGCCTGTTGTTGGTGCTCGATCTATTGATACGGCTGATACGGCTAATCTGACACCCGCACAAAAAGCAAATATGTTGGCATTAATGGATGCAACAGAATCAAAAGATGATGATTATATTGCTACTCTTGATGAGGTTAGAGTTGTTAATATATGTGCTACAACCATGGTTAATCCTGTTAAAATTATTAGAGGTTCTAATACGGGGTATGTGTTTAATGATGATGATTATTTATCACGATTCGAAGCGGTTGATATCGGTCAAAATCTGTTAGCATTAAATTATCCTCAAGCTACACTTTCTGAAGGAACTAATTTTGCTGCATTTTTTTCGGGTAGTGGTTTAGTTGATCAGCTTGCTTTAGGAGAAATTGAGGGGTTAGGGGATGATCTTTCTGGAATAAGGGGGATTCAATTTTCTTCTCCAGGCCGAGATTATGCAGAATATATGTTAAAAAAGGATGCCAATCAAGTTATGGAACCGGGGGATGTGGTTGGTGTTTTTGGTGGAGAATTATCGTTTGAAACTGAAGGGGCTGATACTGTTATGGTTATTTCTAGTGCTCCTATAATTGTTGGTAATTTTCCAGGTAATGATGTTAAGCACTTATATGAATTAGTTGCATTTTTGGGTCAGGTTCCTGTCAAAGTTTCTGGTAAGGTTACTGCAGGTGATATTTTAGTAGTGTCTGGTCATGGTGATGGGCTTGCGATTGCTGTTGCTGAGGATGATTTAGTTGCTAGCCAGTTGCCTTTTATTATAGGGCGTGCATGGGAAGGTTATGAAGGAGAGGATGTTGCTTATGTTAATACGTTAATTGGGTTTTCTTTTAATGTTGAAATTATTAATCGTTATATTGAAAAAGCAGCAAAGAAATTATCTCATGAAAAGGATGCTACTAATCAGTTAGAAACTAAATTGAAATCTCATTTAAAACAACAGCAAGATTTTATTAAACGCTTAGAAAAAGCACTTACTCTTAATAAGGAATAAATTATGTTAGTAAATAAATTATCGTTGTTTTTATCTTATTGTCGTTCAGAGTGTTCTTTTTCTCATCATACGTGTAAGGCTTATGAAACCGATTTAAATCAGTTTTTTTTACTTGTTAATACCATTGATCAAACATCATTATCTGTTTATTATCATTGGTTGTATCAGCAGTCTTATGCACCAAAAACTATTGCCAGAAAGTTAGCAACGTTACGTAGTTTTTGTCAGTTTTGTATTCATGAAGGGTTTTGTGATTCACGTCTTTTGTTAGATATTCCTCGTTATGATGTTCCTGTTCGATTGCCTCGGGTATTAGCTTTGGATGATATTGATGCATTACTTAATTTGCCTGATTTAAGTACATTTAAGGGGTTGCGTGATAGAGTCTTATTAGAATTACTTTATAGTACGGGTGTTCGTGTTTCTGAATGTATTCAGTTAAAAATTAATCATATTGATTTAGAGGATGGTGTTATTACTATTTTAGGTAAAGGAGATAAACAACGTTTAATTCCATTAACAAAACGGTCACAACGATTTTTGTCATTATATTTATCAGTTTGTAATACACAGCAATGGTTGTTTTATTTAGTTGATAATAAACCATTTTCTCGTTTTACTGTTTATTCTATTGTTAAACGATATGCAAGTAAGATTTTTTCGGAATCTAATTCAATATCACCTCATAGTTTTCGGCATGCTTTTGCTACACATTTGCTAGAAGGTGGTGCTCGATTAAGAGATGTTCAGTTGTTGTTAGGACATCAACAATTATCATCGTCTCAAGTGTATAGTCATGTTGCTAGGCAGGCTATCAAAGATACGTATTTACAAGCACATCCAAGGGGTACGCGATGATTAGTATTATGATTGTATGTATCTTAATTATTTCAGTTTGTATTCATGAATGGGCTCATGGTTATGTTGCTTATTTGTTAGGTGATAAAACGGCTTATTATTTGAAGCGATTAACATTAAATCCGTTTCGTCATATTGATTTGGTCGGATCGATTGTTGTGCCATTTTTATTGGTTGTTACGGGCACTCAGTTTGTATTTGGTTGGGCTAAACCGGTGCCTGTGAATGTGGCTTATTTTAAACGACCCAAACGTGATATGTTGATGGTTGCAATGGCGGGTCCTGTTGTTAATTTATTACTTGCTATTATGGCTGTTATTATCTTGAAGTGGATTTTTTATTCATCTTTTTTTGGTGGATTTTCTGATTATATGGCTAATGTTTGTTTGTTTTTTGTTTATGTAAATATTGTTTTAGCTGTTTTTAATTTGTTACCTATTCCTCCTTTGGATGGATCGTATTTGGTTGTTAGTTTAATTCCTGCTCGTTATCATCATTTTATTCATAAATATTCTGTTTTTGGTTTGATTACTGTTGCTTGTTTGTTATCATTTACTCATTTTCAATTGTTTTTTGAAAGGGGTATTAATTATATTGTGAATTTTTTGCTTTCTTTTAATTTTATGATGGGATTTTATTATGCAATATTTTTATTGTTTTTTTCGTTCTATAATATAGGGTATAAAGGATTTTTTATGGATATAATTGTATGAAAAAATTTCTAAGTTTTTTATTTGTTTTTTTTGTTTGTATTATATCAATGGAATTGACGCTTTTTGCTAGTGATTCAACTAATGGTATTGTTCCTCCTAGAATTGCATTTGATGTTAAATTAGCTACTTCGGGAGGTCTTTTGGAAGGGGTTTATTTTGTTACGATTCGAATTGGATCAAGGGATAATATTCTTGAAACAGGTGATATGTCTACGTTTAAATGGATACGATCTTATTCTGATGTGATGTTTTCTGCGGGTGTTGCCAGTTTTGTATTGGGAGATGATGCTAATCCTATCGAACCTGCTGATTTATCCGATTCTGATACTATTATTCATATTGAGGTTGATGGATTAACAGCTGCTTTTCCATTACCTTCCGTACCTTATTCAATTTATTCTCAAAGTAGTTTGCATGCAGAAGAGATTTTAGCTGAAAATATTATTGGTGCTTTTATTACTACTGTTAATGTTGTTAATGATCTTATTGTTAGTGGAAATGCATTATATGTAGATTATACACAACAGAATGTTGGGATTGGAAAAAAACCGAGTTTGGGTTATAGCGTTGATGTTGATGGTACGATTAATGCGGCAGGGTATTTTATTGATGGGCAGTCTATTGAATCTATTTTTTCTTGGCAACGTCGAAATTTAAATACTATTTATTATGATGGTTCTGTTGGTATAGGACTTACTGATCCTGATGAAGCGTATCAATTACATGTTAGTGGAAATGTTAGTGCGACGGATTATTATATAGAAAAATCGGATGGTACATCACAGCGATTACAAGACTATCTCGAAGGCTTAGGGTTACGGTGGCAACAAGCTGATAGTTCTGGTGTATCTAAGGGGATTTATTATGATCTTGGAAATGTTGCTATTGGAACGTCAGAGCTTCCTGTAGAATCTTTAGTTGTGTCGGGAGCTATTAAGATTGGCCAATCTATTCAGGCATCGCCTCTTGATGGCACGATTGAATATAAAAATGGTGATTTTTTTGGATATGTTGATGGTGATGAATTTTCTTTGACAGGATTAAAATTAGCTTCCAATTCTTCTTTTTCATCTATCGATGAGATTGGTACGGGACTTATTCCTTATTTTGTACAGGAGAGTACTGGTGTTCGTGTTGATGCTACTGAAAATTTTCGTGTTTCTATTAATGCAAATGGAAATTTTGTAGGTGTTGCTATTGGTACTGATAATGTTGGTGCATCCTTAACAATTTCGGGTGATGGCAATTCAGATTATCTTGAAGTTTTATCTGATTCATCTGAAACATTATTTATAGTTGATAGTCAAGGAAATGTTGGTGTGGGAACTAGCAATGTTGGTTCGGGTATAATGATGAGTGTTGATGGTGTTGTTAATGCTGGTGATTTTTTTAAAAATGGTCAGCCTTTATCTAATAGTCTTGCTGAAAATTCATTTTGGAAGATTGGTGAAACTAATTATGGCAATTTAGGGAGTGCTGGAACGGATCTGTTTTATGAGGCTGGATATGTTGGTATTGGTACATCAACTCCTAAAAATATGCTTGAGTTATCCTCAGCTGAAGATCGTGTTGCATTGACATTTGATATTAATGATCAAGATTTATTTTCTTTAGGTATTGATTCAGCTAATTCAGAGGCTTTTATTATTTCTCAAGGTAGTGATTTGTCAGATCCTGTTTTTTCGTTTGAGCGTGGTAAAATTGGTATTGGTCTTAATGATCCAACCGTATCATTACATGTTAGTGGTAATGCTGGGTTTTTAGTTGAGGGTCGGTTTGATTCTAGTTTTGTTTTTGATTCTTCTATTGAGACGGTTACAGGATCTGCTATGTTTTATTTTCCTGTTCGGTCTGCTTTTAGAGCAGGGTATGCTTCTAGTTTGGAATGGAATGTAGATAATTTGGGTGATTATAGTACTTCTTTTGGTTATAATAATACGGCTTCTGGTAATTATTCTTTTATTGGTGGTGGTTATGAAAATATTGCTGGAGGAGAGTATTCTGTTGTTCCTGGCGGTATGATGAATAAGGCCCAAGGTGATTATAGCTTTGCGGCTGGTTATTATGCTGAGGCTTTACATGATGGTACTTTTGTTTGGTCTGATGTAACTGTTTCTGAAAATTCTTTTGCTTCTCTTCAAAAAAATCAGTTTTTAGTACGCGCTTATGGTGGGGTTGGAATTAATACTAATCAGACGGAAGGATCTGCTTTTGTTGTTCAAAATGATAGTGCTGGTAATATTTTAGATTTAAAAAGTAGTGCTGCTAATGACCAGTCTGTTGTTGTATCGTCAGAAGGTCAAGTTTTGATTGGGGATTTATCTGTTGATCAATATTCTTCAGAAGCTGATTTGAAATTGGGTGTTAACGGTCGTGTTGGTATTGGTAATACAGTTCCTCAGGCATTACTTCATATCGAAAATTCTGACTCAAATAATGCTTATTTAATGTATGTTAAAGGCTCTGATGCTGCAGGAACATCGTCTAATGTTTTTGTGATTACTAATACAGGTAATGTGGGGATTGGTACGGATGTGCCTAACTATGCATTAACGGTTAGTGGTAGCGTTAAGGCTGATGCGTTTTTTATGGTTGATCCAAATGATCCGAGTGCTGTTATTAAGTTAGAACCTGCTGCTGGATCACCTTTTACGATGGTGCAAGGGGAGGGATCTCAATCGAATGCTTATCGTACACAAGGTTTTATTGGTTTAGGCACAATGACCCCTAATAGTTTGTTAGAATTGTCTAATCAAAACGATGAGGGATCAATGCCTGTTATTACATTTGATTATAATAATAGTGATGTGGTTAAAATGGGCTTAATTACATCTAATACAGGTGTTTTCTTTGCTATTGCGCCGACTGATCATTTTACATCTGAGAATGCTACTTTTATTGTTACTAATAATTCGGTAGTTATTGGTAGAGGGGTTGTTGATTCTAATTATTCTTTGGATGTTAGTGGTAATGTTTTTGTTGATGGTAAGTTTGCTGTTGCTACAGATAATGTTCATGCTGATTATGATGTTTTTGTTAATGGATTGTTGGCTGTTTCTACGTTAAATATTAATGGAGAGGATTTTAGTATTTCAGGTCAACAAAACTTATGGAAGTCAAATGGAAGTAATTTATATTCGACGGATAATTATAATGTTGCTATTGGAACCGATAATGCAAATGAAGCGTTAGTTGTTGATGGGGCGATGCGTGTTTTTGATTTGCATGTTAGTGCCAATCAATTAGCCTTAGATGGCAATGTCGCCACTAAAAAATTATTGTTACAAGATCAAGTTAATCAAGCCAACTATGGGGAATTATTTGTTGATTCTAATGGCGATTTGGTTTTTATGTATGATGGGCTTTCTAAGTCGTTGACAAGTCCATTACAAACTGTGTTTGATTCTAATCAATCGGGGCCGCTTGCGTTTTGGGTTGATGCTAGTACCATATCTTATTCACCTATTTATTGGGATAGTTTAAATTCACAATTAGCGATGACATCAAACTTAGTGATTAATAATTATGAATCACAATCTAATGGTTTAGTTATTTCGACTAATATTTCTTTTTTAGATGATGTTGGTATGCAGATTTCTACAGATCTTGATCATCAAGGAGAGGCTGCTGTTGCTGATAGTTATTCGTTATATAAACTTGATTTAAATATTGAAGAAGATTGGGGAAATCCTAATAAAAATTTGGTGTTAAAAGGGCTTGATTTAAATATTGCTAATGGTATAGATGATTTGATTTTAAATAATGCTGCTGTTGTTGGTGTTTATGTTGATGTAACTAGTGTTAATGTTGGGCAGAATCAAAGAGGGAATGTTTATGCTGCTAAATTTTTAGGAGGTAATGTGGGGATTGGGGTTACAGAACCATCAGAGGCGTTAGAAGTTGCTGGGGTTGTTTCTGCTAATTATGTTAATTTAGCATCTGGATTTGAAATTTCTGAATTAACTATTAATGAAGAGTCTAGTGCGTTGATTGTTAAAGATAATGGGTCTTTGCCTGCGGTTGGTATTGGGGTGGCTGATCCAAGGGAAGCTCTTGAAGTGGCTGGGGTTATTTCTGCTAATGAAGTTTTTACTGATGGTATTGCAATTGTTACCTTAAATGTTGGTAATGGTGCTTTTTATATTGATGCTACTGGTAATATTGGTATTGGAACAATGTTACCGTCGGCTTCATTTGAAATTAATCATACAATAGATGCTAATTTTGCTCAGCCTTATATAGGAGAAAAAATAGTTATTGAAATTGATGGTGTTGATCGCGTAGGCCAAGAATTCTATTTTTCACAAGATTTAACGGCGTTTCATTTAGATTTAGATACATTAGCGAATAGTCAAATTGCTAATAATGTTGTTAAAGGAATTGATATTGATTTAGTATCGGTAAATCTTACGGCGGATTCTAAGCTTTATGGGTTATATGTAGATGTTGATAATGGTATTAGTATGGATAATCGTTATGCTGCTGTTTTTATGGGTGGTAATGTTGGTATTGGTACAGCTAATCCTACAGTTGCATTAGATGTGAATGGTTCTATCAAGGCAGATAATTTATATTTATCTGGGGCTCTTGTTATTGAAGATGAGGTTACTATTAAAAATGATTTAAGTGTTGACGAAGTAAGTAGTTTAAATAGGGTTACTATTAATCAGTTGGCTGTTAATGATACTTTTTATGCAAAGACAGTTGCCTTTGATGATTCTGATATAACTGTTGTGAGTGCTAATTTTGGATCTATTACAGCAAATTATTTAACTGTTCAGAGCGAGGTTACGGTATCTACTATTAATGCAGATTATATTGATGTTAATTCTGCAATTTTTAGAGAAGGTTTAGCGGTTGGTACGACGGATTTAGCGGGAAATATTTTAAATGTTAATGGTGCATTTCGAGCTAATTCTGCTACGTTTAGAGGTTCGGTCGAAGTTCCTACTTTTTCAGTTGATAATGGAGATACGTTATATGTTGGTAATAGCAAAGTAGGAATCGGTACCAATGCGCCTGATTCTGCTTTGCATGTTGTTAGTAATGCGGGTCAATTTGATGTTTCAAATATAGAAACATGGAACGCTTTAAAATTTGGTGTAAATTCAAATGTTGATGGCCAGACTGTTGGATTATTGTTTTCTCCTGATTCTCAGGTTTCTACTAATATTGGATCTGGTATTTTAGCGTTTCGAAATTCTACTGGAAAATCTAGTTTGGTTTTTATTACGGATCCTTATGATGCTGATCCTAATGTAAGTATGTTAATTTCTTCGGAAGGAACGGTTGGTATTGGAGATTTAGATCCGTTAACATTTTCATCAGATGATAAATTATATGTTGATGGTACGGCCACATTTACGGATGATGTTTCTATAGATCGATTAGCCGTTGCTAATATTTATTCAAAAGATGGTGCACAGATGGTTATTAGTGCTAACGAAGGTTTTGTATTTAATGGAGATGTTGAGTTTGATCAAGGTTTAACCATTAATAATGGATTGATTTTTAATACGTCTGTATTAGTGCCTCCAACAATGGCTGATATTGGTGATGAAGGGGGGTATTTATATGTTTATAATAATGATTTATATTTTATAAATAATAGTGTTTCTAGAAATCTTTCATCGGTTTATACAGGAACTGCTTTTAAGATTCCTTATTTTGATCAAGCAGGTAATGTAAAGGATGTGATTCCTTTATCGTTTGAAGATAATACCTTTGTTATTGGTGATGATGATTCAGTTTCAACGTTTAAGATTGAATCAATTATTACTGATAATTCTGTTGCTGTTCAGGAAATTAGGGTTACTTTTGATCGTTTAGCGGGTAGTTCTAGTCGTTATACAGCTTTTGAGGTTGCTATGAATGGTGCTGATGATGGGCAGGAAAGCGGTCGGTTAGGAAATAATGATACAGCTGTTGGTTTAAGTGTGGATTTAACAGGTTTACAAGGTACAAATAAATATGCTGCCATTTTTAATGGTGGTAATGTGGGTATTGGTGTTGAAAACCCTACAGCGTTATTACATATTCAAGATTCTAATGATAATGATTTAGTTCGTGTTGATGGGACGGATGGGTATAGTGTTTTTACGGTTACTAATACAGGTAATATTGGTATTGGTACGGCAGTACCTACTGCTTTATTTGAAATTGATAAACCAGTTTCGTATTCTGATTATTTGTTAAAAATTGTTTCAGATAATAAGGACTTATTATTGGTATCGTCTAACGGGGATATAGCTATTTCGGGAGTTGTTTCAGCTAATCAAGGCGTTTTTAATGTTGTTAGTGCGAATGCTTTAAGTATTGCCAATGGGTTGTTTTTTGTTAGTTCGAATGGTGATATAGCGATTGGTACGGATAATGTTGGTTTGGGATCGGTTGCTATTTTTAAAGAACTTTCAAGTACTGATTCATCAGATTATATTGGTGAAAAATTAGATGTGACAATTGATTTTGAGGCGGGTCAGTCATCCGTTCCAGGTGGAGATTGGAGTGCTGATTATACATATGTATCTGATTTAACGGGGTTTTCTTTAGTACTGGAAACTGCTGCTGATAATGTGTTTGGAGGTAGTTCTAAGGCTGTTCAAGCGGCTGGTGTTAGCATTAATTTGAGTGGTTTAACGATGGATACAGCTGCAACTGCTTATGGACTTTATGTTGATGTAGGTGATGAAGTAGGTCAAGGAGGTACTCGTTATGGCGCTTATTTTAATGGTAATGTTGGTATTGGAGAACAAAATCCTACGTATGCATTAACGGTTGATGGTAGTATTTATAGTACTGGTTTGATTGTTGAAAGTGGTTCTGTTTCAATTAATATTTTAACTGTAAATAGTATGGTTGTTGATACTACATTAGATGTCGCAGGAGATGTTTTGGTTACTGGAAAATTGACAGCTGATACTATTACTGTTAATAAACTTGTTGTGAATCAAACGGCTGAAGCTGCATCTGGGGTATATGATTCTGTTACGGTTAATACGCGTTTATATATTCCTGATAGTAGTCAGTTGATTGTTGGAACAGATAGTGGTTCTTTTGCTGGTTCTGCGGATTATCTTGTTTATGTTTCGGGGAATGTTACTGTTAATGGTACGTTAGAGGCTGAGAGGTTATATGTTAATAAAATTCAAGCTCAAAATGGTAGTACTGTTAATATTGCTGGTATTGTTTCTGCTAATCATATGATTTCTGGAAAAACAATATCAACTAATATGTTGGTATTTGATCCTTCTGTTGATAGTACTAATTATCCTGACCATAGTCTTTATGCTAAAGGGGATGATCTTTATTTTGGGCCAGTTTCTTTGACATCCTTTTTAACAGGTCAAGAAAATGCTATTCCTGTTTATAAAGATGAAACATTAACATCAACTCTTTATCCATTATCTATTGAAAATTTAAGTTCTTCTGAGCCAGTATCGTTAACATTAGGTGGTGAGGTAAGTGGGGATCATTCTAATCTGGGACTCAGGACAGTTGCACAGGTTACTGGTAATAATTTTATTGGACATTTGGTTAACGTTACGGTCAATGGAGTTACTAGTGGAACTAAAACTTATACAGGCTATAAAATGCGTTTTTCATCAGACGGTTTTGGTACTAGTGGCTCTCCTTCATCATGGGGTCGTTTATCTGAAGGTGATGTGGCTATTGGGTTACATGTTGATATGAATAGCTCATTGGGTGATTATCCTTCAATTGGAGGTAGCTCAGTAACACCAAAAAAATATGCTGGTTTATTTTCTGGGGGTCTTGTTGGGATAGGTACGTCAGAGCCAGAAGCGGCTTTGCATGTTGTTCAATATGAAAATTATTTTGGTATTACGAAGGATATTTTTAGAGTTGATTCTTTGAATTTATCTAATCCGGCTTTTCTTGTTGATGAATTGGGTCAGGTTGGTATTAATACAGCTGATCCTGAAGCGCAATTTACTATTTCAGGTGATGGTTTAAATCGTGGTCTTTTTCTTGTATCTAGTAATGCTAAAATTTTGTTTTCTGTAACTGGAAATGCTGTTGGAATTGGAACAGAGGGAGATGCTTCTAAAGCAGTTTTATCTGTAAGTGGTAATGCGTTGTTTCAAGATTCGAGTGGTACTAATGTATTAATGGTTAGTTCTAATAGGGTTGCTATTGGTCATAGTGCTCCAGCAGCTATGTTAGATATTCAGGGTGGTAGCTCTACGTCTCTGTTAAGAATAAATAATGGTAATAAAGATGTTTTGTTTGTGGATCAAGTGGGTGGTTTTTATTTTGGAGAATTTGATTATGGTGGTGTTAATACGACTCCTTTATATGATTTTAATGTTATTAGTCCTACTAGTGCAATTGTATTAGTTACAGATAGTACTAACCCATTTTCTGAGACTCCAGTTCCTACAAAAATATTAACTGGAGATTCCTATGGATATATGACCGCTGCTAATGATGTCTTAATGTTTATGGGTTCTATTACGCCTAATGAATCGGTGATTATGTTTGGTGGTGAGGAGAGTTCTACATTAACTATTGTTGCTAGTAAAAATACTGGATTAAAAGATGTGATGTCTATTACGGATTCTGGTGTGGGTATTTTAACAGATGTTAATTCTAATTTTGCTTTAGCTGTGGATTCTACTTTTTCTGTTGGTACAAATTCATTTATTGTTAATAATAGTGGGCAGGTTGGTATTAATACGGCTAGTCCTCAAGCTAAGTTACATGTTGATGGAAAATTAATCGTTGATGCATTGGAGGTTGTGGAGGGTGGTATTACGATTACTACTTTAAATGTTAATGGCCAAATGATTATAGAGGATGATGTTGATGCTACCAAAGATTATGCAGCATCTTTAATTACTGTTAATTTAGGTATAGATTCCTCTAATCATCTTTATGGAATGAGGCTTATGATGCAATCAGCTGCGGCTCCTGAAACGGATGAGGATCCCTTTTATTTAATGGCTGGCAATGCAGATGCTTATGGGCTTTATGTTGATATGTCTGATTTAGCAGCAGCAAGTGGTAGTTCGGGAACTTATCAATCAGAGCATTATGGAAATAAATATGCGGCTGTTTTTAAAGGGGGTGCTGTGGGGATTGGGACAACTATGCCTGACTATCCGTTAGAAGTTGTGGGGGAGTCTAGCAGTATTATAGCTGGATTTGGTGGTATAGGTGGAAATATGGTGATTCGTGATTGGGGTCAAGGTGCATTTGGTTGGAATGTTATTAATGAGTCACCTAATTCTAATTTAGAACATGTGGGGATTACTATATTGCCATCAATTGTTGATGGGTCTGGTTTTGTACCTGCTTTGGTTGGGATTGGTACGACTAATCCTGATAAGGCTTTAGTTGTTAATGGGGATATGAGAATTGGTGTTTTGTCAAATAATCCAATAGAAGGGCAATGGGGGCGATATGGTAGTAAATTGTTTTTTTCTGGTGGGCCATCACAAGGCTTAGATAGTGATAATGGAGATGATTTATGGATAGCGCGTTATAATGCTTCTGATAAAGCATCTAGGTTAAGAGTGAATTTTTCTACGATTGATGATGCTGTTGAGGATGAGGCTGGAATTGGGAATGGTAGTGATATGTTTGTTGTTGGTTATACACAACAAAATACTTATCATCCTGTTTTAAAGGTTCATAATAATTCGAAAGTTACTATTTGGGGAGATGAAAATGATAAAGTAGGTGGTATTGCTGCTATTCCTGATTCAACGCTTTATGTTAGAGGTTCTGGTTCAAGTAATGAAACTCCTTTTGGTTCGTATACAGCGTTGTTGGAACGTTCTGGTAGTGAAGATAGTGGTGTCTTAGCATTAGCTTATGATATTTCATCAGGTACAACTTTAGGAGAAAATGCTAAGTTTGTTGGATTTTATAATGCGAGTAATTTGGTGGGATCTATAGAAGGTAATGGTAATGGCGGTGTACGATATGTTACAACAGGGGCTGATTATGCAGAATATTTAGAAAAAAAAGATAAGCAAGAAATATTTGAAAAAGGTGATATTGTTGCTGTGGTTAATGGTGTAATTACTAAGGATACTCGAGGATTTCAGCAATTAATGGTTTTAAGTAGTGCTGCTGCAGTTGCTGGTAATTGGCCTCGTGGTAGTAAAGAAGATTTTGAATTAGTTTCTTTTTATGGTCAGGTCCCAACTAAAGTTAGAGGTAAGGTTGTTAAAGGTGATTTTATTATAGCTGGATTTGGGAATGATGGTGTTGGTGTTGCAAAATCTGTTGATTCTTTAACATTAAATGATCGTACTCGTATTGTAGGAAGAGCTTGGGAATCATCAAGAGATCGCGGCGTTAAATTGATTAATACTGCTGTGGGTTTTGCTTTTGGACACTATTCTTTGAATGATGAAATGGAACAATTAAATGAGATTAATAATCAGTTGGATAGTCTACAGGAAAATCGTGATTCATTGTTAGCTGAATATCAAAAAACGTTTGAAAAACAGTCTGAAAAAATAGAATCGTTATTATTAAAACTTGAAAAATCTCGTTAGGCGTTGTTGGCTTTTTATAGTTTGTGTGATTGATTTGATTAATCAATCTATTTTTCATAGTCAAGCTTGTATCCAATGGTGTTTTAGAGAAATTAAATGGGTGCTTTTTTCGGTTGAGGGAATGTGTCGTCATTCAGGGAATTGTTGTAAGTTTATTCATATTTCTTATAATGCTAAACCTATTAAGTCATTAACTTCTTTTAAATCAATTGTAAAAAAAAATAGTATTATGTCTCGATTTAAACCCAATCTTTTGGGTAAAACTATTCAATATTTTGATTGTAGTTGTTTAACAAAAGATAATTTGTGTTCGCATTATGATACAAAACCTCAGTTTTGTTCTCAATATCCATATAGTATTTTATATTCTGATGCGACTTTGCATCATGATTGTGGTTATTTTTTGACTCAGCGGTTTGGGTTACCTTTTTTTTCTTCATCTGTTTTAAAAAAAACTGTTATTATTTTTAAATATAATAATGGTTTTACAGATTATCAGGTGTCTATATAATTTAGGTGTTTCATGACAGCGGTATAAGGTATATAATATATACTTATAAAAATTTGGGAGTGATTTTATGTCGTCAATTAGATCTGATATTTCACCATTAGATCGTTTTCAGAGTTTTATTGTGTTTGAGCCAGCCTCTATACGAATATCTGATAATGATATTTTATATATAGGTAAAGATGTGCAAACGTTATTTGATGATACATTTGAACAAATTTCATTGTTACAAGATGATATAAAAATGAAGATTTTGTTAAATAAGTTTCAAAAAATTGGTAATATGCTTAGTTTATTAGAGTCTCATGATAATGTTATTATTACTAAATTTTTTGATCGTATTTGGCGACGTTATTCTTATGTGAGTCATTTAGGAGAATCTTTTTTTGCATTAGATGTTTTTTTAGATTTTTTTCCAAAATTTGATACTAAGGCAGACAAAATTATTGCTCAACGAATTGATGTTGATCTTGATGATTTTGAAGAAGATGATGAAGATGAAGATGACGATGATGATGATGTGAATGAAACTGTTGTTGATAAGAAAGAAGATATTAAATAATGCGTTTTTTGGAATATTGTTTATTGCATAATGTCTTATAAGTTATCAATAGGAATTGTGGGGTTACCTAATGTTGGTAAGTCGACATTATTTAATGCGATTACTCAATCGGGAGTTTCTGCTGAAAATTATCCTTTTTGTACTATTGATCCTAATGTAGGTGTTGTTGCAGTTCCGGATTCTCGTTTAGATGTATTATCTCATGTATCAGGTTCAAATAAAATTTTGCCTGCTACAATTGAATTTGTTGATATTGCTGGTTTAGTGAAGGGGGCATCTCAAGGTGAAGGGTTGGGGAACCAATTTTTATCTCATATTCGATCTACATCTGTAATTGCTCATGTTATTCGATGTTTTGATTCTGATGATGTTACTCATGTTCATGGTCATGTTGATCCTTTGGCAGATTATGAGGTTATTATGAGTGAACTTATTTTGGCTGATTTATCGTTGTGTGAAAAGTTGTTAGAAACGTATCAAAAGAAGTTAAAACAAGATAAGTCTGTTCAGGATAATGTAGATATTTTAAGTTTGATTTTAGCTAAGTTAAGTAGTGGCATACCTATTCGTAATTGTGAGTTTACGAATGATCAATTGGATTTAATACATTCTTTTCAGTTTATAACTCACAAAAAACAGTGTTTTGTTGCGAATGTTTCTGAGGATTCTTTGCAATCTGAGAATGCTTATGTTAAGCAATTAAAAGAGTTTGCTGCTCAACATAATGAGGATGTTATTGTTGTTTCTGCTTCTTTAGAACAAGAATGTTCAGCTTTAACAGTAGAAGAAAAAGCTGATTTTTTAAATGAATTGGGTGTAGATCGGTCTGGTTTAGATCAATTATGTTTAGTATGTTTTTCATTATTAGAGTTACAAACGTATTTGACAACTGGCAAGAAAGAGACTCGTGCTTGGACGATTAAAAAAGGCATGACAGCCCCGCAAGCTGCTGGTGTTATTCATACTGATTTTGAAGCTGGTTTTATACGTGCTAATGTTATTAATTATCGTGATTTTGTAGAATGTGGAGGGTTTAAACAAGCTAAAGAAAAAGGGGTGTTAAGACAAGAAGGAAAGGACTATGTTATGGCAGATGGGGATGTTGTAGAGTTTTTATTTAATGTTTAAGTTTTTTCTTATTATTAAAGGCGCTGCTTTGGGTGTTGCTAATATTATTCCAGGTTTGAGTGGGGGTACAGTAGCTGTTATTTTAGGTGTTTATCAATCATTGATTGATGCATTAGCGTCGTTATTAACCTTTAAAAGGGAGCAGTTTGTTGATTCTTTTATTTTTTTGAGTTTTATTGGTATGGGGGTTTTGGGGGGAGTATTTTGTTTTTCGTTTATTATTGATTGGGTTCTTAGTTCTTATTTAGAATCAGTATCTTATTTTTTTATTGCTATTATTCTTAGTTCTATTCCTTATATTATTAAATCTGAATCTATAAATTTATTTACTATATCTCGTTTTATTTTTTGTGTTTTAGGTGTTTTGATTGGACTTTTGCTTATTAGTATTAAATTTTATTTTTTTGCTGATAATTTGGTGGTTCATCATTCGTATTTATATTTGTTTGTTTCGGTTATGGTTGCAGCTGCAACGATGATTATTCCTGGTATTAGTGGTTCTTTAGTGTTGGTTCTTTTTGGTACTTATTCTATTGTTATTGCGGCTATCAAAGAGATGGTTTTTTTTGATTTAGTTATTATTGCTTTGGCGGTAGTTATTGGAATTTTTGGATGTTCTAAAATTTTACAGTTATGTATTCGACATTATTTTCAGCTTACGATGAGTGTTGTCATTGGATTAATGTTAGGTACATTGCCGGGTCTTTATAATGGATTTACTGTTTCTTTGCTTTTTTTTAATATTACTTTTTTTATCGGGGGAGTTTTGGTGATTTGGAGTGTTAAATTTTTTCGATAAGTTTTAAGATTAATTGTTTACTGCAATATCTTTTTGTGGATGAAAAATTATTGTTTCTGGATTTGTTAAGTATTTTTTAGCTGTTTCTATAATCATTTCTTTTGTAATTGAATCAATTAAGTTATCAATTTTATCGTTATGGCTCATATCATTTAGTAGTAGTTCATTTACGGCTGTTAGTAAGATAATTGAGTCTGTTGAAGAGGCTCGATCTTTGTAATAAAACTTTAATCTAGCAATTGCTTCTTGCCACTCTTTATCTGATACGGGTTTTTCTTGTAATGATTTAATTTCTGATAGTATTAATTTTTGCACATCATTATAAGATTTTTCATTTGTTAGTGCATAAATATAGAAAGAACCTGTGTTTAAGCCATTAAAATTGATTCCGTGAACAACATAAACGAATCCTTTCTCTCTTAATTTATTATGAAGTCTTCCTCCTGGATAACTAGCTCCAGATAGTAAGGTGTCTAATATATCTAGTTTTATTTTTTCTGTAGTATTTAATATTGATGTTCCTGTAAATCCCATAAAAAATGATGTTGTTTGAAATTTATGGTCTAAGTTACTAGTATTGTCGCTTACTTTGTTTGGAATGGTTTTATTGGATATGAGAGGGTTTTTTGTGTTAAATGGGTTTTTTTTGATTAATTCTATGATTTTTTCTTCATTGTAATTTCCCATGAGGCTGATAATGATATTTTTTGGATTTAAGAGTGTTTCATGAAATTCTTTAAAATCGTTGGCTGTAAGATTTTTGATAGTATTTAATTCTCCTATGGTTGATAAACCATATGGGTGATTTTTCCAAAATTGTTTTTTGAATTTGTAATTTCCATAACTAAACCAGTCATCATTACGTTGTTTGATGATATTGGTTTGTTTTCGTTTTTCTTCTGTAATATGTTTTTCTTTAAATTTTGCTTCAAAAAATGTATGGAAAAATAGAGGTGCTAATGTTTTGGTATCTTCTGCTAAACAATCAAGGGTATAATATAGTGTGTGATAGCCACTATTTGCATTCATACTTGCTCCATTATTTTCAATCAGAGTATCTATTTCTTCTCTTGTATATTGGTTTGTTGCTGTGCCTAAGAGTTTTGCCGTTAGGTTTCCAATACCATTATTGGTTTTATTTTCTGTTAAAATCCCTGCTTTTGTCATAATTTGAATTTTAGTTGATTTTGCTTGAGGGTTTGGATGTAAAATGATTCTTAGACCATTTTTGAGGGTTATTTTTTTGAATTTTTCTTTTTTTTGTGTTACTTGATTAGTTGTTTTTTTAGGTTTTATTGTTTTTGGTATACCAATCGTTGTAATGAGATGATTCGTATTAAAATATTTTTGAGCAATATTTTTGACATCTTGTGCTGTTATTTCTTTGAAGTTTTTGGTGTATACATCAAAAAATGTGGTTGTTTGAGTATATAAAAACGACATAGCTAGTCGTGTTGATTTATCTTCGATTGAGCTAATGCTAAGGATGTTTTCAGCTAATTTTTGTTTTTTTGATCGTTGAATTCTTTTGTTGTTAAATTTCTTTTCTTTGCTTTCTTTGACAATCAGTAACGTTTCTTTAATAACTTGTTCAATATGTTTGGAATCTGTATCAATTAAAATTTCGAAGTAACCCTTTGTGTAAGGGGGGGTATAAGAACTTGTTGATACTGAGTAAGCAATTTTTAATTCTTCAACTAGTTTTTTATTTAGAATTGATTGATTGCCATTACCTAAAATATAATCTAGTAAGTCTAACGCATATAAATCACTTGAGTATAAGTCAACTGTTGGGAACCTTAAACTAATTAAGGTGGAATTCATTTCAATTTCTTTTTCTATTTTTCTAGGATTAAATGGATTTGTCTCTTTAATATTGCTGAATATTGGTTTAGGTAATTTTTTTTCTGTAGCAAATGTTTGATTAATTTTTTTCTGTATATCTTCTATTGAAATAGCGCCTCCAATAATTAAGGTCATGTTTGATGCAACATAGTTTTGTTTATAAAACTTTTTTAAGTCTTTTTTTGTAATAGTATTAAATTTGTCTAAATAGCCAATTACGGGAATGTGTGAGGGGTGATTTTGATAGGTGTTTTCTTGACTTAAATAATAAAATTTTCGTTGAATATTTGAAACTGTTTTTTCAATTTCTCTGGTAATTACTTTTTTCTCTCGTGCTACTTCACTGTCTTTTAATGAGCAGTAAAATAACCATTCATACAATGTTTCGATAGCCTTATTTGTTTTTTCGGGTGTGGTGTTAATAAAATAAGCCGTATGATCGGTTGTTGTATAAGCATTGCTTACACCTCCCATCAAGGAAAGTTCTAATTTGTACGTATCTTCACTGTTTTTTTCTGTAGATCCTCCTGATACAAGGTGCTCAAGATAATGTGAAATACCTGTTCCTAAATAGTTTTTTTCGTAGATGGATCCTATTTTAACAATTGTTTTTATGGTTGTAATTTCAGCATTATTATCTTTTAGTAAAATAACATTAAGACCATTATCAAGTTGATAGGTTATTGTTTCTTCGGTTGCCATAACAGGCGATAATAATATCATTAATAGTGTAAAAATAATATTTAAATTTAATTGTTTGCTAATCATTATTTTCTACTCCTAAAAAAGATTGATTGTCTTAATTCTTTGCTAAACTTGTTAATTATTTTATCATGGGTTTATTATGAAGGATACTTTATTTCTTGAGCCTATTTTTTCGGATGGCAAGTTTTGTTTTAATCAGGATGTTGTCAGTGTTTTTGATGATATGGTTTCACGAAGTGTTCCTTATTATAAGTCATTACATTGTGTAATAGTTGATATTATTACACGTTATTTTTTAAATCAGCATCATATTATTCTTTATGATGTGGGCTGTTCAACAGGTAACTTTTTGAAACATTTAGTAACTTGTCAGGATGCTATTTCTTTTTCGATTGATTATTATGGCCTTGATTATAGTTTAGATATGTTAAGTAAAACTCAGGCTATTAATGTTTGTGATACTAATGTTAGGCTTAAAACAATTCATTGTAATCTTAATGAATCATTTCAGTTTAATTGTATGAATGTTTGTTTGTTTAATCTTGTATTACAATTTTTAGATCCTGGCATTAGATTGCCTTTGTTAAAACAGAGTTATAATTCTTTAGCTCAGGGTGGTTTATGTTTTGTTGTTGAAAAAGTATCTTGTGATCATGAGCTAACACAATCTTTGTTTACGAGCCAATACCATGATTTTAAGCAGTCTAATGGATATACTAAAGAAGAGATAAAAAATAAAGATAGGTCTTTGAATAATGTTTTAGTACCATTTACGGTAGAGGATAATTGTCAGCTATTAAAACGTGCTGGTTTTAAAATTATTCAACCATTTTTTCAATGGTTTAATTTTGTTGGTATCCTTGCTATTAAGGACTAATTATGAAAAAAAAAGTTTGGAATGAATATATTAATTTGTTGATACGACTAGGGTTATCGATGTTAGCCAGTATTTTTGTTTTTTTTTCGTTAGGTTTGTTTCTTGCTAATTATTTGCCTTATGCGAATGCATTAATTGTTGGGGGAACTATTTTAGGTGTTTTTGTTGGGTTTTATTTGATTTATATTCAATTAAAAGGTTTTTTTTGATGTTTGTTATTTCTCGTAATTTTAAATTTATTCTTAAAAAATTACATCAACTTATTGGTATAGAATTAGTGTGTTTTGCTGGTTTGGTTTATTTTATTGATTTTCGTTATTTTGTTTCTGCTTTGTTGGGACTTTTTTTTAGTTTTATTATTATTATTGATTTTGCTGTTGCTGAATATGCTATTTTGCATGGACGTAAAAAAGGTATTTTTTTCGTTTTTTATTTATCTCGTTTGTTTTTGTATGCCATTCCACTTGTCATTGGATTGTCTTTTAAAAACTATTTTAATTTTTTTGTAATTTTGATATCCTTGTTTACTTATCAGATTCATTATATTGGATTTGAGTTTGTAAGAAGTTTAAAAAAAATTAAAAGGCAAAAATTTTAATGGATAATTTAGGCGAAGTATCACAAGCAACACTGACATTATTTGGTTTTTCTATTACTTATAATCCAGTAACTTTTTTAATGACGTGGGTTATTATTGTTTTTATTTTAGTTTTGGCATTGATGGCTCGTAAAAAAATGACATTGGTTCCTGGTTTTTTACAATCTATGTTTGAAATTATTTATGATTTTTTAAAAGAAATTACATTAGGTACGCTTGGAGATGAGGATGGTAAGCGCCATTTGCCGTTTATTATATCGCTTTTTGTTTTTATTTTATGTGCCAATTGGATTGGTATTATTCCTAATCTTTTTACTATGTTCGGTACGTTTTTAGCTTTTATTATTTCTTTTTTTGATTCGTCTGTTACATTGGTGTTTAATTCTTTGTTAGATATACAATTATCTATTCCTGATGGAAAATGGTTTTCATTTTTGTTTGCAATTCCTGCATTTGAGGAACCTACTCGGTCTGTTAATATGGATTTGGCGTTGGGATTATTGGTTTTTGCTGCTGTTCAAGCTTATGGTGTGAAAAATAAAGGATTTTGGGGGTATTTAAAAAGCTATTATAATGATCCATTTCCAATGAAGGGGTGGAAGGCGTTGTTCTTTTTTCTTAATCCTTTCTTTTATCTGAACTTGATTGGAGCTGTTGCTAATGTGGTGTCTCATTCTTTTCGTTTGTTTGGAAATATTTTTGGTGGAGGAATGATTATTGTTATAGTATCTAGTTTACTTAAGTTTTTTATAGTTCCTGTTGGTTTGTTTGCTTTTTTTGGTATATTTGCGGGGTTAGTTCAGGCGTTTGTTTTTACGATGTTGGCCGTTACTTATATTCAACAACAGCAATGAGGAGTTTTTTGTTATGATGGTATCTAGTTTGTTTTCGGTGATTGGTTCAGGAATTGCAATGGGGCTAGGGTCTATTGGAAGTGCTGTTGGAGAAGGTATGATTGCTATGAGTGCGGTTGATTCTTTGGGTCGTCAGCCAAAGGCTTCTGCTAAAATATTGCGTATTATGATTATTGCGCAGGCTGTGACAGAGACAGCGGCTATTTTTGCTTTAGTGATTTCGTTGTTATTACTTTTTCAAGCTGGAACAGATTCTTTGTTGAAAGGTATTACTTTTTTATCAGCGGGAATTACGATTGGTTTGGGTACGATTGGTGCAGGTTTAGGTGCTGGTTTGCCTGGAGCTGCTGCTATGAAAGGTTTGGGTAAACAACCTAGGAATTCAGATGTATTAACGGTACATATGATTATTGGTCAGGCGGTAACACAGACATCAACAATTTTTGCTTTAACGGTTTCTTTGATTTTGATTATGTTGACGCCAACGGGAGGATTGTTAAAGATGGCTGCTTGTTTGGGAGCTGGTTTTGCAATGGGCTTTGGAGCAGTTGGTCCTGGTATCGGAGATGGTTTGGTAGCACGTTTTGCAAATTTAGGTGTTGCTAGAGATCCTAAGAATATGGGATTATTAACAAGAACCATGATAATTGGTCAAGCAATTACAGAAACAACTGATATTTATGCAATGGTTGTTTCTTTAATATTAATTTTTGTAATATAAAATGGAGGTAAGAAAATGGAAGTAATTACGGGAGAACAATTAATTAAGGCCTTAGCTTTATTAGCTGCAGGTTTATCAATGGGTCTTGGCGCTGTTGGGCCAGGTATTGGTGAAGGTTTTGTTGGTGGAAAGGCGTGTGAATCTATTGGTCGTAGACCGGATGAAGCTAATTTAATTACAAAGACAATGATTATTGGTCAAGCAATTTCTGAGACGACAGGTATTTATGCCTTGGTTGTTGCTCTGATTTTAATTTTTGTTGTTTAAGGAGTTTTGTTGTGATTTCAATTAATATTTATGAAATCATAATGCAGATGGTTAATTTTTTAATCTTGCTGTATTTGTTAAATAGGTTTTTAATTAAACCTTTGTCTGAATTTATTGAAAAACGTTCTGGTGACATAAAAAGAGAGATTAATGAAGCTAAGAATAATAAAGAGCAGTCAGAAAAATTGTTAGAAGAACAGCGTGTTGTATTAAATGATGCGCGTCAAGAAGCTAAGACGATAAGAGAAAAAGCTGAAGAAAACTCTCAAAAAGAAAAAGAGATGATAATAGCTGGTGCTAAGAAAGAATCGGATCAATTATTAAATCAAGCTAAAAAAGATATTGAGTTGGTTGTTGATAAAGCTAAAAAAGATTTGGTTAATGAAGTAGGTGAGATTTCTGTAACTTTAGCAGAATCTGTTTTAAAGCGTACGATTGATCATAAGGATAAGGAAAATCTTATTTCAGACGGATTAAAGAAAATTTCGATGTCATGAAATATACATTATTAGCTCAACGTTATATTAAGGCTTATGCAAATTGTTTTGATACAGTAGAAGAAAAATGTAAAAATCTTGAAATGTTGTATGAAGTTGTTAAAAAAATTAGTGCTGATCAAGATACATTTTCGTTGTTGCAGGATCCTACAGTAGTATTGTCAAAAAAAATGAAAGTTCTTAATTTATATTTACCAAAAGGTAATCTTTTGTTAGCTAATTTTTTGAGTTTGTTGGTTAGTAAAGCTAGAATTTTTTTGTTAGAAGATATGGTATATGATGTTGAATCAATGATATATGATTTAAAAGGTGCGATTTCTGCGGTAGCGTATTCTTCGACATCTTTACGCTCAGCTGATCAAGCAGCTATTGTAGCTTATTTAAAAGAGTATTTTAAAAAGGATGTTGATTTAAAGACGGTTGTTGATGAATCGATTTTAGCTGGGGTTAGGGTTGAATCAAATAATATTGTGTTTGATGCAACGCTTGATAATTCGTTAAAAAATTTAAAATTAGCATTTCAATAAAAGGAAGGTAATGTTATGAAATTTAAACCAGAAGAAATTACAGGAGTTATTGAGGAACAAATAAAAAACTTTGATATGGGTGTAGAAGAAAAAGAAACAGGAAAAGTTCTACAGGTAGGGGATGGTATTGCTAGAGTTTATGGACTTGAGCGTGTTATGTCAGGTGAGTTAGTGAAGTTTGCCTCGGGTGTTTATGGTGTTGTGTTAAATTTAGAAGAAGATAATGTTGGGGTTGTTATTTTAGGAAATGGTTCTACGATTAAAGAGGGAGATCTTGTAGAGCGTACAAAGAGAATAATGGATATTCCTGTTGGGGATGCAATGTTAGGACGTGTTGTTAACCCATTAGGAGAGCCTATAGATGGTGTTGGTAATATTGATACTAAGTTACGAAGGCCAATTGAGAGAATAGCTCCAGGTGTTTGTGATAGACAGCCTGTATCTGAGCCGTTGCAAACTGGGATAAAATGTATTGATACTATGATTCCTGTTGGTAGAGGTCAGCGTGAATTGATTATTGGCGATAGAAAAACAGGTAAAACGGCTATTGCACTTGATACGATTATTAATCAAAAAGGAAAAGATTTGATTTGTGTGTATGTTGGAATAGGCCAAAAGAAATCGACTGTGTCACGAGTTATTCAGACATTAAAAGATTATGGTGCTATGGATTATACAGTGGTTGTTAGTGCGGCTGCTTCAGATTCAGCTACGTTACAGTATTTAGCTCCTTATGCTGGATGTGCTATTGGTGAAGAGTTTATGGATAATGGTAAGCATGTGTTAGTTGTTTATGATGATTTATCTAAGCATGCGGTTGCATATCGTCAGTTATCATTATTATTAAGACGTCCTCCGGGTCGTGAAGCATTTCCAGGGGATGTTTTCTATTTGCATTCACGTTTATTAGAAAGAGCTTTAAAATATTCTGATGAAAAAGGTGGCGGATCATTAACGGCTTTGCCTATTGTTGAAACTCAGTCTGGAGATGTATCTGCTTATATACCAACAAATGTCATTTCAATTACAGATGGACAGATTTATTTAGAATCCAATTTGTTTAATAAGGGTATTAGGCCTGCTGTTAATCCTGGTATATCTGTATCTAGGGTAGGTGGTAATGCTCAAATTAAAGCTACTAAAAAAGTATCGGGTCGTTTACGGTTAGATCTATCTCAGTATTGGGAAATTGAGGCTTTTGCTCAGTTTGGTTCTGATTTGGATGCTGCAACCAGACAGCAGTTAGAGCGTGGTAAGCGATTAATTGAGATTTTAAAACAAGATCAATTTAATCCATTAAGAATATCACAGCAAATCGCTATTGTTTATGCTGCTATTCATGGACATTTAGATGATGTTGAACTTAGTAAAGTGCAAGAGTTCGAAAAAGAGTTATATTCATTATTAAATTCTCAGCATAGTGATTTGTTGGATAAAATTGAGTCTGAAAAGGAATTAACGGATGAGATTGTTACGCAATTTGAAGGTATTATTGCTGAAGTTAGAAAACTTTTTGTAGAAGTATAGTAATATGACTCAATTAAGAGATATTAAAGATCGAATTAATTCAGTTAAAAAAACTCGAAAAATGACGCAGGCTATGAAAATGGTTTCTGCCGCTAAATTTAAGCGCTTATCCAAGATGGCAGTTTCAAGTCGTTTTATTATTCATGAATTAGATTTTAATATAAATCAAGTATGTAGTGATGCTAATGGATTATTCAATGTACCTTTAATGAATCCAGTTAAGTCAGATAGAAATTTGATTTTAGTAATAGCTGGTGATCGAGGTTTGTGTGGCGGTTTTAATAGTAATATTTTGAAATTTGCTAGTAATTATATTAATGATTCTGATAATGATTCAGAATTAATTTTATTTGGTAAAAAGGCTATCGCTCATTTTAAACGTTCACAAGATCCTGTGATTAAATCATTTGAAAATTTTCAGGAAAATATGTCGATAGAAACTATTGATATTATTCTTAATGACTGTGTTGATTCATATTTGTCTAATAAATATGAGAAAATCGTTTTATTATATAATGAATTTAAATCAGCAGTAACGAGTAATTTGATTTCAAAGCAGTTATTTCCTATTCGTTGGGATGCTGATGATGATTGTGATGTTGATCAAAATATTATTATCGAACCAAGTGTTGATGATGTGTTAACAACATTATGTCAGTCTTATGTGAAGTATTCATTGTATAATGCGTTTCTTGAAAGTTCAGCAGCAGAGCAGGGTGCTAGAATGGCTGCTATGGATGCTGCTTCTAGTAATGCTGGGGATATGATAGGGGATTTAACGTTAGTTTATAATAGGCAAAGGCAAGCACAGATTACAACTGAACTTGCTGAGATTGTTGCAGGGGCAGAAGCTCTTGTTAATTAATTAATTGGAGGAGATGAAAGTATGGCAAAAGGAAAGATTAATCAAGTTATTGGACCAGTAGTTGATTTTAAATTTGAAACAGGTCAACTTCCTGATCAAGGGCATGCGATAGAGTTGCAAGATCAAGAGGGAAAAAAATTAGTATTTGAAGTTTTTCAGCATTTAGGTGATGACGTTGTTAGAACGGTTGCTATGGATTCTACTGATGGTTTAGTTAGAGGTATGGAAGGGAGTAATACAGGTGCGCCTATTACAGTTCCTGTTGGAAAACAGACTTTAGGACGTATTATGAATGTTTTGGGAGAGCCTATCGATTTTGATGGTGCGATCAAAGCAGAGGATCATCTTCCAATACTTAGAGAGGCTCCTTCTTTTGAGGAACAAAGTTCGGTAACAGAGATGTTTGTTACTGGTATCAAGATTATTGATTTATTAGCACCTTATCCAGTTGGTGGTAAAGTAGGGTTGTTTGGTGGTGCTGGGGTTGGTAAGACCGTTTTAATTATGGAATTAATTCGTAATATTGCTATGGAGCATGGAGGATATTCTGTATTTACGGGTGTAGGGGAACGAACACGTGAAGGAAATGATTTATGGTTAGAAATGAAAGAGTCTGGTGTATTAGATAAAACATCATTGGTTTATGGTCAAATGAATGAGCCTCCTGGTGCACGTTTTAGAGTTGGTTTAACAGGTTTAACACAGGCAGAATATTTTCGTGATAAAGAAGGAAAAGATGTTTTATTATTTGTGGATAATATCTTTCGATTTGTTCAGGCGGGAGCAGAAGTATCAGCTCTTTTAGGTAGAATGCCATCTGCTGTTGGATATCAACCAACGTTAGGAACAGATTTGGGTGAATTACAAGATAGAATTACATCAACTACAAAAGGATCGATTACGTCTGTTCAAGCTGTATATGTTCCGGCAGATGATTTAACAGATCCTGCACCAGCGACTACATTTTCACATTTAGATGCGACTACTGTATTATCAAGAGCTATTGCATCTTCAGGGATTTATCCGGCTGTTGATCCTTTGGATTCTACATCTACTATTTTAGATCCACGAATTATTGGGCAAGAGCATTTTGAGGTAGCGAATCGTGTTAAACAGATTTTACAAAAATATAAAGAGCTTCAGGATATTATTAAAATTTTAGGTATGGATGAGTTATCTGAAGAAGATAAGGTTACTGTTTATAGAGCTAGAAAAATTCAAAAATTCTTTTCTCAGCCGTTTTTTGTTGGAGAGCAATTTACTGGTATTCAGGGTAAATATGTTTCTAAAGAAGATACGGTTAAGGGGTTTAAAGGTATTATTGATGGTGAATATGATGATATTCCAGAACAAGCATTTTCTTATGTTGGTTCTATAGAGGATGTTATTGCCAAGGCAAAGGAAATTAAGGAATAGATATGGCAGATTCTATGCATTTATCTGTTATTTCTTTTGAAGGAGAATTGTTTTCAGAAACAGTTGCGTTTTTGAAGGTGTTTTCTAAACAAGGTGAATTAGGAATTTATCCAGATCATACATCAACAATTACGTTGCTTGAGCATACAGATGTTGTTTATGAATTTCCAAATGGTGATTTGCATTCTTTTTATGTTACAAGTGGCATGTTGTCTATAGCTAATAATAGACTTGTTGTCATGACAGATGTTTTAAAGTTTTATGATGATCTTAATGAAAAAGAAGAAATTAAAAAGCTTAAGGATGCAAAAGAAAAATATTCAAAAGCAAAACAGTTTGATAAGCAACAATATTATCGTGATTTAATATTGCAATCTGAAGCTAAGTTAAGGGTTATTGAACATCATTAAAATGTTTTAGAAAGGATTAGTTCTTTTAATTCTTTTCCTTGTGATGTTTCTGGACAGATTGATAGGATGCATTCTTTTGTATGATGTAATTCTTTTTTGAAATTGGGTATTAATTTTTTAGATATAATAAAGTCATATAACTTTAAATATAAAAATCCATATTGAAAGTAAAATGTTGTACTTTTTTTGTTAATGAATTCTTGTATTATGTATAAAATTAATTCTATTTGTTCTTTTAGAATGGTATCAATGTTTTTCATCAAATAATATTCTATTATTAGTAGATATTTTCTAATATAAGAATTTTTTATTTTATGTTTTTCTACTATGTAATTAAATAGGGTATAAAAATTAATGAATAGTAAATTATTTGTTTTTTGTGAGTTAGGAATATTTTTTATTAGTAGGGTGTAGATATTTAAGACTAAATTTAAATTTAGGTTAGTATTTGTATTTGTTAAGGCACCTTTTAATATGATTAAAATATCAGTATATTTTTCTTCTGATAATGTTTCTGTTTCTATTATTTGATAGATAGTAGTTAAAATTATTTTTTCAGATTTTGTTTCTTTTGATTTTTTTTTCTCTGTCATATCTTATTTGGATCAATTATTATTACGTTGTCATAATACCGTATTTTGTTGTTGCTTACTATCATATATATAAAATTAATTTGTTTATCGATTATGTTATTTTTTGTTATATAATTAAGGGCTGTTTTAATGATTTTTGATTTTTTTTTGCTTGTTAATTTATATAATAATATATCAGATTGGTTTTTATTTGATTTAACTTCGATAAAATGAATTGTATCATCTTTTTCTGCAATAATATCAATTTCTCCGTATTGTGATATATAATTTGTTTTTTTTATTATAAAATTATTTTTTTTTAAGAAATGGCTACATAATTGTTCTTTTTCTGTTCCTATTTGTCTGGTATTTTTCAAAATAATTTTAATTGTGAATGTAAGTTAAAGGTTTTTCTATGTATTTTGGATGGGCCATATTGTGCGAGCTCTTCGTAATGTTTTTTTGTACCATATCCTTTATGTTTTGCAAAATTAAATTCTGGAATATAATTATGATATTTTGTCATGATTTTATCACGGATTACTTTTGCTATAATTGATGCTGCTGATATTTCTTTGATTAAATTATCTCCATTAATACAGGTTTCAATTTTGTAGTCTTTTAATAATGGTTTTTTATTTCCATCTATAATTATGGTGTTAGGTTTAATGGTAAGTTTTTTTATACAATTACTCATTGCTTTCATTGTTGCTTCTAGTATATTTGTTTGGTCGATTTGTTTATGGTTAATAATACTTGATACGATGATTGCATCACTATTTTTAAGTGTACTATATAATTTTAATCGTTCTTGATGGTTGGTTTTTTTGGAATCTTTATATTGATTATATTCTTTTTTTTTATTTAAAAAAATTACGCATGCAGCTACTACAGGTCCAGCTAATGCACCTCTACCAGCTTCATCAATACCAGCTATCATGTATATTCTTTAATAATTATTACTGCGTTATGCCCACCGAATCCAAATGAATTAGACATAATAGTTTTAATGTTTTTTTCAACTGTTTTATTTGGTGTATAGTTTAAATCACAGTCTGGGTCTGGTGTATTATAATTTATTGTTGGGATAACTAAATTATGTTTGATCATTAAAATGGATGCGATTACTTCGATGGCTGCTGCTGCTCCTAATAAATGGCCTGTAATTGATTTCGTGGAACTTATTGCTAGTTCATATGCATAATCTTTAAATATTGATTTTATAGCTGCTGTTTCGTTCATATCATTCATTTTTGTTGATGTTCCATGAGCATTGATATAATCAATATCTGTATGTTGAATATTTGCGTCATTTAATGCTAATTTCATTGCTCTAGCACCACCTTCTCCTTCTGGTGCTGGTGCTGTTATATGATAGGCATCGCCTGATGATCCAAATCCTGTTACTTCTGCTAGGATATTGGCTCCTCGGTTAAGCGCAAATTCTAATTCTTCAAAAATTAAAATGCCTGCCCCTTCACCCATTACAAACCCTGTTCTATTAAGATCAAAAGGTTTTGATGCTGTTTGATAATTTTCATTATCTTGACTTAATGATTTTGCTGCACAAAAACTTGCTAAACCTATGGGGGTAATTGCTGATTCAGATCCTCCTGTTATCATTGCTTTTGCTTTTCCATTTTTAATCATTTGAAATGCGTTTCCCATTGCATGACATCCTGAAGCACAGGCTGATACACTTGATGCATTTGGTCCTTTTGCTCCTGTTTTAATTGATATGAATCCAGAGATCATATCTATTATCATCATAGGTACGGTAAAAGGACTAACTTTACTTGGCCCTCTTTCATGTAATGCTATTGTCATTTTTTCTAGAACATCTATTCCACCTATTCCAGATCCAATTTCTACACCTATGTCATTTGCGTGTTGTTCTACTGACAATCCAGATTGTTTAAGGGCTTCTAATGTTGCTGCATAACCAAACAAAATAAATTTTGATAATCGTCTACATTCTTTTTTGTCTAAAATTTCTTCAAAATTATAGTTTTTAACTAATCCTGCAAATTTAGTTGTGTATTTGCTAACATCAAATTCATCTACTAAACTGATGTTAGACGTTCCACTTTTTAATGATTGCCAAAATTCTGTTACTGAATTTCCTGATGGGTTTAGTGTCCCCATTCCTGTTATTACAACACGTTTGGTTGTCATATTTAATTTTTGCTAAGTATGAATTCGACTGTTTTTGTAACCGTAGTTAACTTTTCTGCATCTTCATCTGCAATTTCAGTTCCAAATTCTTCTTCTAGAGCCATTACTAATTCTACCGTATCTAGTGAATCTGCTCCTAAATCGTCTGTGTATGATGATTCCATTTTAACTAAATCTTCTGATACACCTAATCCTTCTACAATTACTTTTTTTACTTTTTCAAATACTTCTTCTTGTGTTAATGACATTTTTTCCTCCAAAAATTAAATATTCATTCCACCATCAACAGATATTATTTGGCCAGTTATATAATCTGACTCATTTGATGCTAAAAACAAAACTAGTTTTGATACATCGTCTGTTGATCCTAGCTTTCTTGCTGGAATTGATTTTATTATAGTATTAAGATATTCCTCTGGTAAAGTCTCAATCATGTCTGTTTTGATAAAACCAGGGGCAATTGCATTGCATTGAATACCTTTTGCACCAAATTCTTTGGCAATTGATTTTGTAAATGTGTTAATTCCTCCTTTGGCAGCAGCATAATTTGCTTGTCCTGCATTTCCTATTACGCCTACTACAGATGACATATTTATTATTTTTCCAGATTTTTGTTTTAAAAATGGTTTTGATATTGCTTTTGTCATCGAAAATATGGATGTAAGATTTGTTTGAATGACATCATTCCATTCTTCTTCTGACATTCTTAATAATAAATTATCTCTTGTAATTCCTGCATTATTGATTAAAACATCTAAGGAACCTAGTGATTCTAATGATTCTTTTACTAAATTTTGGCAGTTTTCAAAGTTTTTAATATCATAGGCAAATCCATTGATTTTTGTATTGTACTTTTCGCTTAGTAAGTTAATTATTTCGGTTACTTTTTCAGGTTTTGTACCGTGTATTATTAAATTAGCTCCTTCTTTGGCACATTCATGTGCAATTGCTAAGCCTATGCCTCTTGTTGATCCGGTAATTAAGATATTTTTATTTTTAAGTCTCATGGTATAAAGAAGGTATTTTATCAGTTATTTTAAATTCGTAACAGTAGCTTCTTTTAAGACCATTTTATAATCGTAATTCCCCATGTAAATCCTGCTCCAAAGCCTGCTAAAATAATAATATCATCTTTTTTAAATCCATTTTTGTTGTGGAATTCTGACATTGCTAATGGAATAGAAGCTGCTGATGTATTACCAAATTGGTTAATATTTGATATGCATTTTTCTGTTGGTATGTTTAGATTATTACAAATTTTATTGAGAATTCTTTGATTTGCTTGATGACAAATTAGGTAATCAATCTCATTTGTTGTTAACTTAACTTTACTAAGAGATTCTTTTATTTCAGTTACAACAATACTGATGGCTTGTTTAAAGACTGCGGTGCCATCCATTTCAATAAAATGGCTTTTTTCTTTTGCTATAGTTTCATCAAAGGGGTATTTTGAGCCACCTTTTGGAACTTTTAAGATATTTGCTAGGTTTCCTTGAGCTTTGATATTAGAGTAAATGATACCGTTATTATTTGTGTCTGATTGTGTTAATAAGGCAGCACCTGCGCCATCGCCAAATAAGATACACGTGCTGCGGTCTTTCATATTTGTGATTTTTGATAAGCAGTCAACGCCAATTACTAATATATGTTGATATTTTTGTGTTGCTAAAAATCCTTCAGCTGTTGATAAAGCATAACAAAATCCGCTACATGCTGCTGAAATATCAAATGCTGGAATTGTATTACATTTTAATTTATCTTGAATCAGGCATGCTGTTGAAGGAAATGAATTATAATCAGGTGTTGATGTTGCTACTAAAATAAGATCAATTTCTTTGCTAGTTAATTTAGCATTATTTAGGCAATCTATTGCGGCTTCATAGCCTAAATCAGAACTGGCTGTTCCTGTGGGTGTAAAATAGCGACTTTCTATACCTGTTCGTTCCTTAATCCATTCATCTGATGTTTCTAATCCTTCATCGATAAAAAATTGATTTGTAATTTTTTGTTTTGGTATTGTATGACCGAGACTTATTACTTTAGCTCCCATTTGTTGTTTCCTCTGGTAATTTATTAAGTTCTGATTTTATTAATGCTGTTTTTATAATATCGATCATATTTGTTTTGATGGATTGATACGCCATTTTAATCGCATTTTGTATTGCAATTTCAGATGCACTTCCATGAGCAATAATACTAATGCCATTTACTCCTAAAAAATGAGCACCGCCATATTCATCATAATCAAATTTCTTTTTAAAACGTTTAAATGTTGGTTTTAATAAAAATAGAGCTATTAGAGATAATAATGAACTTTTTGCTTCTTCAGAAAAAAAGGCTTTAAACATTTTGACAATTCCTTCTCCAAATTTGAGCATGTTGTTTCCTACGAATCCATCGCATACAACAACATCAATATTTCCTTTTGTCAGTTCTTTTCCTTCTACATTTCCAATAAAATTGATGTTTATTTGTTCTAGTAAATCGTGAGTTTGTTGTGTTGTTATATTACCTTTTTCTTTTTCTTCACCAATATTTAATAGGCCTATTTTGGGATTTTTAATTTCCATAATTTCTTTTGAAAAGCAGTTTCCCATAATAGAAAATTGAACAAGATGTTGAGGTTTGCAGTCTACATTTGAACCCATATCTAACATAACAAATGGTTTTTTTTCAGAAGGCATAACTGCTAACAGTGCTGGTCGCTCTATACCTTCTATTCTACCTAATATAAATGTAGAGGCTGTTAATACAGCGCCTGTATTTCCTGCAGAAACAAATGCTTGAGCTTTTTTTTCTTTTACTAGTTGTAAGCCTACATGAATCGATGAATTTTTCTTTTTTCGGTATGCTTTTGTTGGCGAATCTGTCATTTTGATAATTTCTTCTGCGTGTTCAATTGTTATTTTATCATTAGGAAAGTTTGGTATATTTTTAATTTCTTTTTCTAATAATGGTTTATTTCCAACTAGGATAATTTGGATTGGGAATTTTTTAGAAGCTAGTATAGCCCCTTTAATATTTGTGTTAGGAAAAAAATCTCCACCCATTGCATCTAAGGCAATTGTAATCAAACTAAGTTTCCTTGTTTTCTTTTTCTTTTTTAACTTTTATTTTTAGGACTTGTTTTCCTTTATAGTAACCACAATGTGTACATGCATGATGTAGTATAGCTAATTCTCCACATTGAGTACATTTTACTGTTTCTGGAGAACTAATTTTCCATAATGATCGATGGGTTCTTTTTTTTGCTTTTGATCGTCGTTTTTTTGGTACTGCCATTTAGAATAACTCAATTTTTATAATATTTTAGCATGCTATGATAGTAATTGCTATTTCTCTTGTCAAGTATGAGGTTTATTTTTACTAGACGTTTTTTTTACAAAAATGTAAGATAAGATTTTATGTTTTATTAATGTGACTGTAAATTGTAAGGAGTGCTTGTGTAGTGCCGAAGTATTATGATGTTTTAGAATCTACAGAATTAGTTGTTTTACATGAGATTTCTAATTTATTGACTTCATCTTTGGATTTAAAAGAATCTGTTAACTGCGTGTTTGAATTGTTACATTCTCGGTTAGGATTTATGAAAGGTATTTTAACAGTTGTTAATCAATCAACTATGTTGCCTTATATTAAAGTAAGTTATGGTATTAACTCTGACGAATTTAAGTCTCAGTCATTTAAGCAATGGGAGGCTATTACTAATAAAGTTCTTCAATCAAAAGGGCCGATGATTATTCCTCATTTGGATGAGGCTTTTGCTATTTCTGGTATTAAGGATGTTCAAGGTATGTCTGATGAATCTTTTATTTGTATGCCTTTAATGTTAGGCAATGATATTTATGGTACCTTGGCTGTTGATTTTTTATTTAGAGATGATGAAAATTTGCAATTTATTGTTAAATTATTAGATGTAGTATCGTTAATGATTGCGCAAGAATTAAAATTAAAAAAATTACTTGATGTTGAAAAAGAATCGTTACGAAATGAAAATATTATTTTAAAACAAGAATTATTAGAAAAATATGGTATTCATAATATGATTGGAAAGAGTAAAGTTATGATGGATGTTTATAGTTATATTAAACAAGTTTCTTCGAGTAATGCAACTGTTTTGATTCGTGGTGAGAGTGGTACAGGAAAAGAGTTGGTTGCACATGCTATTCATTATCAAAGTCGACGTGCAGATAAACCGTTTATTCGTATTAATTGTGCTGCAATTCCAGAAACTTTGATTGAATCCGAATTATTTGGTCATCAAAAAGGTGCGTTTACGGATGCTTATGAAACCAAAATAGGTAAGTTTGAGGCTGCTAATGGAGGTACTATTTTTCTTGATGAGGTTACGGAATTATCGCCGCAAATGCAAGTGAAATTATTACGGTTTTTACAAGAAAAAGAGATTACTAGAGTTGGTAGTGTTGAGGTTATTCCTGTTGATATAAGGCTTATTGCTGCTACTAATAATGATTTAGAAAAGGAGATTGAGTTAAAAAATGTTCGTGAAGATTTTTATTATCGTTTAAATGTTTTTCCAATTCATTTGCCGCTATTACGTGAACGTAATATGGATGCTTTATTACTTGCAGAACATTTTTTAGAGCGTTATTCTTTGGATAATAATAAAGTTATTACACGAATTTCATCTTCAGTAACTGAAATTTTGTGTCAGTATGCTTGGCCTGGTAATGTTAGAGAATTAGAGAATTGTATTGAGCGTGCTGTTATTATGTGTAATGGAGATGTTTTGTTACCAAATCATTTGCCACCTTCTATGCAAGTTTTTATTGATGCTGGGGATATTCAATTTGATGATCAATTGTCTTTAAAAGAAAAGGTCAGTCGTTATGAAAAAAAGATTATTGTTGATATGTTAACACACGTTAATGGGAATGTATCAAAGGCGGCAAGAAACTTAAGTACAACTCATCGAATTTTAGGTTATAAAATTTCTCAGTTATCTATTGATGTTAGTACAATTAAACATTCTTAGTTGTTAATGATAATGTTGTTTTAATAAATGAATCAAATAGGGGGTGAGCTTTGTAGGGTCTGGATTTAAATTCAGGATGAAATTGACAGGCAATAAACCATGGATGATCTTTTAACTCAATGACTTCTACTAATTCGCCATCGGGTGAATTTCCTGAAAATATAATTCCATGATTTTCGAATTGTTTTTTATAATTATTGTTGAATTCATAGCGATGACGATGTCGTTCATTGATATTGTCGGTTTTATAAATATGATGTAGCTTTGAGTTCTTTTCAATGCTGCATGGATAGCTGCCTAAACGCATGGTGCCACCTTTTTCTCTTAGATGTTTTTGATTTGGTAAAAAATCTATAATTGGATCTGAGCAATTTGGATTAAATTCGGTGCTGTTGGCATCGTCAAGATTTAGTATATTTCTAGCAAATTCAATGGCAGCAATGTGCATTCCTAGACATAGTCCTAAATAGGGTATTTTTGATTCTCTGGCATATTTTGCAGCTATTAATTTTCCTGATATTCCACGATCTCCGAATCCTCCAGGTATTAGGATTCCCTGACATTTTTGAAGTTGTTTTTTTACATTTGATGGTTTAAGTTTTTCACTGTCTATCCAAATTATTTTACAGTCACATTTATTTGCTGCGGCGGCATGTTTTAGTGCTTCAGTGACACTTAAATATGAATCTGATAAGGCTGTATATTTTCCGACAATTCCAATATTTATTTGGGGTTTATTTTTTTGATAAATAATATCAATATATTTTTTCCATTCTGACAAGTTGGATTTTGCTTGAGTTAATTTTAGTTTTTCGATAATTGTTTTATCTATGTTTTCTTTTTTTAGGTATATTGGAACTTCATAAATGCTTTTGGCATCTGGACACATGATTACGTCTGTTGGTTTTACATCACAAAATAAGGCTATTTTATCTTTAATTTTTTTTGGGAAAGCTTTTGATGATCTACAAACAATTATATCGGTTTGAATCCCAATTGCTCTTAATTCTTTAACACTATGTTGAGTGGGTTTTGTTTTGAATTCTCCTGATGAATTAAGATAGGGAACTAATGTTAGGTGCATATGAATACAATTTTCTTTGTTTTCAAATTGAAATTGTCGAATAGCTTCTAAAAAGGGAAGACTTTCAATATCGCCAATGGTTCCTCCAATTTCAGTTATGATAATATCAAAATCATTTTGTTTGGTTGCTGCAATAATATGATTTTTTATTTCATTAGTAACATGTGGGATAATTTGTACTGTATTTCCTAAATAATCACCACGTCTTTCTTTTGCTAGAACTTCAGAATATATCATGCCTGATGTAATATTATTAATTCTTGTTAAATTTTCATCTATAAATCGTTCGTAATGACCTAAATCTAAATCGGTTTCACAACCATCTTCTGTTACAAAGACTTCGCCATGTTGATACGGATTCATTGTTCCTGGATCTACATTTAGATAAGGATCAAATTTTTGAAGGGTAACTTTATGACCTTTACTTTTTAGTAATACTCCTAATGATGCACCTACAATTCCTTTGCCTAATGATGACGTGACCCCTCCTGTTATGAAAATAAATTTAGTTTTATTAATTTTTTTCATTTTTAATTTATACCATATTCTTGGCCTGTATCCTATCTTTTATTCTTGCTACGTTTATTTTTTTAAAGTCTGTGTTTGTGCTGATAACAAATAATATAATTTCTTTTTTTAGTGTAGTTATCACCTCTATACGAATAGAAATGGTTTGATGTATGAGTACATTCTGTGTGAATTGTTAATTTGTTATGGTGTAAATTTATTTCTGATTTTAGTTGGTTGATAGTTTTTGTTAACATATCAAATTTTAATTTTTTGATTGGATGAATTTCGTAACATATATTGCAAATATGTGGTCCTAGCCAAATATGAAAGTGAGTGTTTTTTTGAGTGATAGTTTTTAATTGCTTAATTGCTTTTGTTAAAATTTGTTTTTGTGTTCCTTTTCTACCAGAGTGCAAAACGCATAAGTAATTATGTGCTTGGATAATAATGGGCATACAGTCAGCAAATTTAACTGCTAGTGCAACATTGTTAAGATTTGTTATTAGGCCGTCTGTATTTGTAATGGTTGTTAATGGTTGTGTTGGATAGGTTGTAATAGTATGGATGTGATTAGAATGTGTTTGGTTCATTTTTATAATAGGAATTTTATTTAATGATAGCTTTTTATAAATCAGTTTTAGTGTGTTGTTTTTGTTTGCTATAAGTGCTGTATAGTGTTTTTTCATATGTTTGTTAAGACATATAGTGATTCTTTATTTTTGGTAACTATGTTTTTTATTTCTAAAAAGGTTAAGGTATGTAGAAGGTCTGATATATTTAATTGTGTTTCAATGATTAGTTCATCTATATGTTTTGGTTTTTTGATACAATTTATAATTATTTTTTCTGTTTCTGTTAATGATGTATCCTTTACTTCTTGTTTTAATGTGGAGATAGGCTTATTTGTTTTGTTAATATTAAATTCGTCATATATATCGCTTGGTGTTGTTGAACATTTAGCTCCTTGTTTGATTAGATCATGAACTCCAGCTGATGTTTTTTCAAATATATTTCCTGGAATCGCAAAAATTTCTCTGTTTTGTTCTAACGCATAATTTGCTGTTAATAAGGAACCACTTTTAAGTGCTGCTTCTATGATAATAATACCTTTGCATAAGCCACTAATGATACGGTTTCGTAATGGAAAATGAAATTTTTCGGGTTTTTTAAATAAAGGTATTTCAGATAATAATAATCCTTGGTTATTAATTATTTTTTGTTTTAATTGTTTGTTTTGAATAGGGTAGCATTTATCTAAGCCCACCCCCATAACAGCGATTGTATGGCTATTGTTTTTTAGTGTTACTTGATGGGCTATACTGTCAATTCCCTCTGCAAATCCTGAGACAATGCAAAAATCCTCGCATAGGTTTTGGGTAAAATAATGTGTTACTTCTGTGGCATAATTACTGGGTTTTCGGGGGCCAATAATTGCTAATTTTGTTTTTGATAAACAACTGAGGTTTCCTTGATAAAAAAGTATTGGGGGAGGGTAGGTAATTTGTTTTAGTAAGCTTGGATAAAGCGGATCATTTAATGTTAGAATATTTATCTTATGAGTGTTTAGGTAGTTTTCATATTGTTTGGTTTGGAATGTTGATAATGTAGTTAAAAAGTCTGTGTTTTTTAAGTTGAATTGGTTTGTGATATCTGTTTTATGTTTTGTAATGTCCTCTAATGATTCATAATGTTGTATTAAGAAGTGACATAATTTTGGATTATGGTAGCAGTAATAATTAAGAATAATGCATGATTGAATTGAATTAAGCAGTTTGAAAGATGTCATGTTTAATCATTGAATCAATAGCAATAATATCGTCGATGTTTGTTGGGGTATAATGATTAAATCTACTTAAAATAGATTCAATTTTTGTGTGAATATCTAAAAATGTTATTTTGTCTTGTAAAAATAAAGAGACAATGGCTTCGTTAGCAGCATTAAATACGGCTGGATAACTTTTTTTGTGTTTTCCTGCTTCAATGGCTATATTTAGCAGTGGAAAACGGTTATTGTCAGGTTCTTCAAAGGTTAATCCTGCTAGTTTATGAATATTAAGTCGCTGAAATTTAGTTTGTTTTTTATGGGGATAATCTAACGCATATTGGATAGGAAATCTCATATCTGTTGGAGATAAATGTGCTAATATATTACCATCAATAAATTCAACCATAGCATGGATAATACTTTGTCTATGAATGGTAACGTTTAATTTATTATAATCTATATTAAATAGATGATGTGCTTCGATGATTTCTAATCCTTTATTAACCATGGTGGCGCTGTCAATTGATATTTTATTTCCCATTGACCATGTAGGATGTTGTAGCGCTTTTTCTTTGGTAATTGTTTTAAAGTCTTTTTTTGGTAGATTCCAAAATGGACCTCCTGATGCTGTTAATGTTATTGATTCAATGATAGTTTTATCATTTTGTTGAGTTGAAAGACATTGTTGAGTAGCTGCATGTTCAGAATCAATGGGTATTATTGGAACATTATTTTTTTTTGCTAATTCAGTTATGAGATCTCCTGCTGATACTAATACTTCTTTGCATGCTAGTGCTATTGGAATTTGGTTTTGGATGGCTGTGTAAGTGGGTTTAATGGCTGTGGTTCCAACGATTGCGACAATTAGTAGATCAACGTTGGTGCTACTAATGGTTTGGAGTCCTTTTTCTGCATATTCTATTGTGATTTTTTGGTTGTTTTTTTTACAAAAAGTAGTTAATTCACTGGCATCTTCTGGGTTTGTTACTGAGATTATTTTAGGTTTAAATTCTAAAATTTGTTGTTTTAGTAATGTTATGTTTTTTCCTGCTGCTAAGCCAATAATGTTATAAGCATGGGGGTAATGTTTTACAATATCTAGTGTTTGTTTTCCAATAGATCCCGTTGATCCTAGTATTGAAATGTTTTTTTGTTTCATAAGGATATTAGTAATAAGTGACAGTAATAAAATATAGGAAAGCAAAATATGTAACTATCAATTCGATCAAATATTCCACCGTGTCCTGGTAATAATGATGACGAGTCTTTGACATTAAAATTTCGTTTTATCATTGATTCATATAAATCTCCAATGGGAGCAATTAGGCTTATTATTATTACTAGTGGGAGATAGATGGATAATGGTAATTTTAGGATTAAGATACTACTGATTCCTATGATAATTCCAGCTGTAATTCCACCCCAAATTCCTTCTCTTGTTTTATTTGGGCTAAGGTCTGACAAGGGTGTTTTTCCAACTAATTTGCCTGTGAAATATGCGCATGTATCAACTAATGCTATTACAAATACCATGATAATTGCTTTTTCAAATCCATCTTCAGTATTTCTAATCAACAGGGCAAAAGGTAATGTTGTGCAGATTATTGTTGTATTTAGGATTAAAGAATAGATCGAATTTTGTTTTTGAATTGTTTTTTTGAAGTGTAATTCGACTATACATGTATAAATGGTTAGAAATACTAAAATAAAGATAAAGGAGGAATTCCAAATAAATTTATATGCAGGTAATGCTGCACTGGTTACGATTGTTATTACGATGATCATAGAACTGATATAACCTAACGATATTTTTTTGATTCCTTTGATGGTGTGCATTTCATGAAGGCATAAAATACTTATGGATAGTATTAATAACCACAGAGGGATACTTCCTATGCTTATAGATGTTAGTCCAATTAGGATTAAGCTAATCGCTGTCGTAATTCTTGGTAATAATGTCATAAGCCTCCAAATCGTCGATTTCGGTTTTGATAATCAAGTAAAATATTTGAAAATTCTTTAATACTAAAATCAGGCCATAATGTATCTGTAAAATATAGTTCAGTATATGAAATTTGCCATAGTAAAAAATTGCTAATTCGTTTTTCGCCACTTGTTCTAATTAGAATTTCTGGGTCTGGAGATTGGTGTGTGTAAAGATTTTTATTGATAATTTCTTCTGTTATTGTTTTATTTGTTAATTGTTTGTTGTTTTTAATTTTGTTTACCGCATGTATTATTTCATCTCTACTTCCATAGTTAATCATTAAGTTTAATAATAGTCCGCTACAGTTGCTGGTTTCAGATTCAATTAATTCGATACTTTTATTTAGTTTTTTTGATAATTTATCTTTATTTCCAATAATACTTACTTTGACATTTTTTTCTTTTAAATTTTTTAGTTCTTTTTTAATCATAATATCTAATAAATTCATTAAAAATGATACTTCTTCTTTTGGACGTTTCCAGTTTTCTGTTGAAAAAGCATAGGCAGATAAACATGTTATTTTATAATTAACACATGTTTTAATGATGTTTCTTAATGTTTTGACACCTTCTTTATGTCCTAAAAGTCTATTTTTGTTTTTTGCTTTTGCCCAGCGACCATTGCCATCCATAATGATAGCGATATGTTTGGGTAACTTTGTTAGATCTATAGTTTGATTTTGAGAAGATTTTGTTTGCATCGCTTAGTTTGATACATTAAATGGTCATTAATTCAGTTTCTTTTTCTTTTATGAGATTATCTACTTGATTTGAGAAATTATTTGTTGCATCTTGCACGTTGTCTTGTAGATTTTTAGAGTCATCTTCTGTAATTAGTTTGTTTTTTTCATCATTACGAATTGAATCAATTTGATCTCTTCGAATATTACGAATTGCTATTTTTGATTCTTCTCCAATTTGTTTTAGTGTTTTGACCAGTTGTGTTCGTCTATCTTGTGTTAATTCTGGTAATGTTATTCGGATGGTTGTCCCATCGGTTTGTGGATTTAATCCTAATTCAGATGAAATAATTGCTTTTTCAATATCTTTTACAGCACCATGATCGAATACATTTAACATAAATTGAGTTGGTTCTGGTGTTGTTATGGCTGCTAATTGTTGTAGGGGAACGTTACTATTATAGTAATTAACGGTTATATTTTTTAACATGTCGGGGTTAGCTCTTGTTGTTCTTAATCCTGCTATTTTTGATTTGAGGTCAGTGATTGTTTTTCCCATTTTGATGTTAATATCATTACTCATCGATTTCCTCCAATTTGTGTTCCTATTTTTTTGCCTAGAATTGCTTTTTTAATACTATTTTTTTCCATTAGATCAAACACAACAATAGGAATATTGTTATCCATTGAAAGTGATAACGCGGTAGAATCCATTACTTTTAGTTTTTTTTGAAGAACATCAATGTGATCAATATAATTATATTTTTTTGCATCTGGGAATTCTATTGGGTCTTTGTCATAAACACCATTTACTTTTGTTGCTTTAAAAATAGCGTCTGCTTTAATTTCGGCTGCTCGTAGAGCTGCTGTTGTGTCGGTTGTAAAATATGGATTTCCGGTTCCTCCTGAAAAAATAACAATGCGTTGTTGATCAAGGTGTTTAATTGCTTTTTGAAGAATAAATGATTCTGCTACTTGTTTAATTTCTATGGCTGACTGCACACGGACATCTAACTTTATTTTTTTTAAAGCATCTTGCAATGCAATTGCATTCATGATTGTTGCAAGCATGCCTGTATAATCAGCTGTTACTCTGTCCATTCCATTAGCTGATGCAGCTAAGCCTCGAAAGATGTTTCCACCGCCAATTACAATGGCTATTTGAATATTTAATTTGGCGATGCTTTGTATTTCTGATGCTAAATATGATAGAAATTTTGGGTCTATTCCATATTCTCTATCACCTTTAAAGGCTTCTCCACTTAGTTTTAGTAAAATTCTTTTGTATTTTGTTGATTGCATTAGATTATATACTAACAATTAAATTTATATTTATACATAGTTATTTCTTTTTTATGATTTGTTTCATTATTTATTACTTTTTCGTAGTCACTTTTGATATTTTTTTGTACACTAATCTTATGGGAGTTTTAATTACTATTTTATGTTTAAGCTTTGTTATTTTTATTCATGAAATGGGGCATTTATTGGCCGCTAAATGGAGTGGGATAGGTGTTTCAGAATTTAGTGTTGGGATGGGGCCTAAAGTGTTTGGTTTTTTATATGGAGAAACTCGTTATAATTTACGATTATTTCCTTTAGGTGGCTTTGTTAAGTTGGCTGGGTTAGATGATTCTGATAATGAATTTGAAGAAGCTGTTTTTTTTCAAAGTAGACCTTTGTTTAAGCGTGTTGTAACAATTTCTGCAGGATCTATTATGAATGTGTTATTAGGCTTTGTTATTTTTTGGGGTATTGTACTTATTGTTGGTTTGCCTGTGACGTCTACTGTTATTGATACGGTGGTAAAAGATTCTCCAGCGTATAATGTGTTGCAATCAGGAGATACTTTAACTCATATTAATGGGGCGTTTATTCAGGATATCCGAAAAGATTTTATTGATGTGATTAATGATACTCAGGGTGGTGTTACTATTACTTTTATCAGAGATAATCAAGAATTATCTCGACGTATTACTCCTTATTTTGATGATGATTATCAACTTTATCGCTTAGGAATTCAACTTCAGTCTATGAATCAGCGAATGTATGGTTTTTCATCTATTATTAAAGCGGGTGAGTTAACATTAAAGTGTGTGTCTTTATTGTATCTTAATATTCAATATTTAGTGGATGGTAAGGCTGGTATTTCTGATTTGTCGGGACCGATTGGTATTGTTCAGATTGCTAGTTTTCAGTTGTCTCAAGATATTGTAAATTTTTTTAATATTATGGCTTTTATTTCCATTACATTAGGGTTGATGAATTTATTGCCTATTCCAGTTTTAGATGGGGGACATTTAATGTTCTTATTATATGAAGCTGTTTTTCGTAAGCCTGCTTCTAAGACGGTTATGGTGGTTATTAGTAATGTTTTTGCTTTGTTTTTGATTATGTTGATGGCGTTTGTTATTGTTAATGATTTTCGATTTTGGGGAGAGCGTAATAATATGATGGAAACAATGCAAGAAAAATGATTAAAGTAAAGAAGATTTCAAAAATATTTGCAAATGGTCATCGAGCTTTAGAAAATATTGATTTTATGGTTAATAAAGGTGAGTTTGTTTATGTTGTGGGGCCTTCAGGGTCTGGTAAATCAACGTTGCTTAATTGTATTTTTCGTAAAGAAATACCGACTGCAGGTTCTATTTATATTGATAATTATTCATTAACTCAGTTATCAAGTCGTCAAATTTCTTTTTTAAGACGTAATATGGGTATGATTTTTCAGGATTTTAAATTGCTTCAAACTCGTAATGTGTTTGATAATATTGCGTTTGCGTTACATATTTTTGGGTATTCAAGGGCTTCTATTAGGCGTAGTGTTAATCAAGTTTTAGAGTTAGTTGGTTTAGATGATAAAGCGGCTTATTTGCCTTCTGAATTATCAGGAGGGGAACAACAGCGTATTTGTATTGCTCGTGCTATTGTTAATAATCCGCCTATTTTGTTGGCTGATGAGCCGACAGGGAGTTTGGATCCTGATACATCTTGGGAGATTATGCAGTTGCTTAGTAAAATTAATTTGCGAAAAACTACGGTTATTGTTGCTACTCATAATAAGGGTATTGTTGATGATTTAAGAAAGCGGGTTATTGCTCTTGAGTATGGTAAGTTGATTCGTGATCAGCAGTTGGGTGTTTATGATACGTAAATTTATTTTTTTTATTATAGAGGCTTTTATAGGAATGAGGCGTTCTTCTTTGATGATTACTGTTTCTTTAGCTACTGTTTTTATTTCGTTATTGATATTTGGTTTCTTTTTAATTATTAATTTAAATTTAATGAATTTTTCTTCATATTTAAATTCAAAGTTAGAAATACGAGTTTTTTTGAAAGATGGACTTACTAAAAAAGAAATTCGTGTGTTTAAAGAAAGAATTAAGGAGCTTAATGGTGTTGAATCGGTTGAGTTATTAGATAAAGATAAAGAATGGGATACATTTAAAAAACGTTATAGCCGACTTCAGCTTGATGATTTAGTTCAGTCTAATCCTTTGCCTATTTCTTTATCAGTAAGATTAGTAGATGATAATCAATTACAATCTATTGTTACCTTGCTTACTGGGTTTAATATGTTGGTTGAGGATGTTATTTATGGAGGTCAATTAGCAGAACGTATGCAAAAGATTTCTCGTTTTATTTTATATTTTGGTTGGGGGATTGTTGGCGTCTTATTTTGTGCAACTTTTTTGATTATTATTAATACAATTAAATTGACTATTATGAATCGTTCTGAAGAAATTTCTATTATGAAGTTAGTTGGGGCAACGGATAGTTTTGTGATGGGGCCTTTTTTGGTTGAAGGTGTTTTTTTAGGTTTATTTTCATCTATTATAGCGGTAGGTATGATTCATCTTGTTTTGAAACTTATATCAGTAAAGATGGTATCTTTTTTGCCTCTTTTTCCTAATGATTTATCAGAAAAGAATATTTTTTTTGTTTATTTAATAGTAATATTATGGGGTAGTTTTATGTGTTTGATGGGTGCTTTGTTATCAACGCGGTCTACATTAAAAAAAATAGTGTAAGGAGATTATTGTGTTTCGATTTTTTAGAAAAAATATGGCTATTATAGGGTGGTCTATTGTTGGTTTTTTTGGTATTACGATGTTTTCGGGAAGTGTTTTTTTTGGTTTTGATGCTATTAAAAATCGTGATAAAACTCAATCTGTTGAATCTTCTGGTCAATTTATCTCTTTAGGTAATTATGATGTTGATATTAGATATTTTTATTCTCAATATCAGACTACTATATCTCAATATACTCAACAATCAAAAACTGTTTCTCCTATTATTCATGAACAGATTTTAATGCAAGCTTTTGGTTATGCAGTAAATCGTCAAGCTTATTATATTGCAGCTCAAGAGGAGAATATTGTTGTAGTTAAAGAAGATGTTGATGCAATAGAACAGGAAACATTGTTGCAGGCAAATTTTAAAAATCGATCTGAATTAAAAAAAGAGTTGAAAAAGCAGCAGGTAAAGTATAAAGATTTTAGGGCACAGTTACAACAAGATGCTTTGATTCGTAAATTTCAAATTCAATATGTTAATGATATTAATATTGATAGGATTCTTGTTGAAAATAGTTTTAAGCAATTTAAAATTGATTATATTATTGTTGATAATAAAGCGTTATCATTAGAGCAATTAGAAGAACAATCGATTGGTATTACACGTTTATTAAATGAAGGTAAATCTGTTTCAGATTTACAAACAATATATGAAGGAATTGTTTCGATTAATTCTTTTTTACAACCTGATTATCAGGATTATTTAACTTTTGATTTTTCTGTTCGAGATCAATTGGGTAATGTGGATGTTAATACATATATTGATCCGTATTGTCGGGATTCGTCATGTGGGATTATTCAGGTTTTGGATATTAAATTAAAAGATAAACCTCTTGATTATGATGATGAAACGTATGCTGTAACATTAAAAAATCAATTGCAGGAAGAAAAATTAAGAAACCGAATTAATGCTGTTTATGATGCTCATCCAATCGTAGTTTATGATTCGGTCTTAAAGGCAGTTTATTATAAAAGTCAGCAAAAGTATTTTGATTCTTTGAATAGTTATCAGGAGTTGCTGTCGTTAAATCCAAGTGATCCTGCTCCACATTTTTTTCGTGCTGAAATTTTTGTTCAGCAGGGTAATATAGAATTGGCTTTAGAAGAATTAGAAAAAGCAGTTTTAAAAGTTCAAATGATGCCAGATACTGCTTTTGTGGAATTGCATGTTTTTTATGCTGATTTATTGCTTGAGAGTAATCGTAGAGCAGATGGCTTTTCTCAGTATGAATTAGCGTATAATCTAGCAGAAAATAGTATTGAGTATTTAACGTTTTTAAAAGAACGTTATCAGTTACATTCTTTTAATGATGCGCTTAGTAAATTTGATGATCGTATTAGTGTTTTAGAATTAGCGGCAAAAGAGCAAGCAGAGAAAGATCGTAAAGATTTGGCTGAGTTGTTAGAAAAAAAAGATAAGGATGTTACGCCATCAGTTGTTGTTTCGGATTCTGAGAATAGATCGATGCCTGTTGTGTCTGATAAAGAAAATTAATGGGTAATCGTTTTGTTGATCCAATCTAAATACGATTTTGATGTTGCTATAATATTTTTTGCTAGTATTTGAGGACATTCATAAGGATGGTTTGTTGTTATTTCTTTTTGAATAGATTCAAATAAGGGTTGAATAGTTTTAATAGTACAACGGTATTCAGGATCATTTTGAATTGTGTTTTTCCAATGATACATGCTTTCAATAGGTTCTATTTGGCAGCAGGCTGCTAATTTTTTTTTGATTAGTATGGATGCTAGTTTGGTTGCTGTTTCTTTATTAGGAAATGTTGTTTCTATTGAAATAAGATCGGCACTATATGATGTTACAATAGGTATGACTGATTGAAAAAAATCTTTATCTTTTTGATGAGTTAATTTTGTGATTGCTTGTGTTATAGGCATCCAAATGGCAGCTGTATTATCAGGGTCATGAGGTTTGGTAAAGCGTTGGTTTGTTTTAAATAAAAAGAAATGGATTGTTTTTTCTTCAGAGTGATCGTCTGTTTTGGGGTCTTTGCCTATTTTATAACGGGTATAGTGTCCTAAGGATTTGATAAAATGAAGTTCCCTAATACCGGTTTCTTCATATATTTCTCGATAGGCTGTATCTAAGGGCGTTTCATTATTTTCAATATGACCTTTAGGAAATGACCATGATTTTTGTTTTTGGCATACTAGCATTACATCGCCATTATTTAAAATAATCCCACCTGAGCTTTCTGTTTTCATACTCTATGTCCTTTTTAAAGTTTGATTGCATTATATCATTCTAATTTCGTTACAACAAAATCATCATCTTTTTTTAACAGTGTTAATGCTTTTTTTAATTCTTCTCGATCTCGTGATGATCTCGAACACTTTTCTTGAAAGATTTTGTCACACCCTTCTTTTTGTAATTCCTCAACTTGGGCTTCTAGATTTTGATCTATTGTTGAAATTCTGGCATAACCAATTTTCATAAACCGCTTCTTTTTTAATTGTTATAACAAGTGTAGTACGTTGTTTTATAACTTTGTTTCATAACCTATCCACTAAAAAATGTGTGTCATAAACGATCGTTTATGACACATTCCTTTTTTATAAAAGCTATCCCGCCATGTCTATTCGTTTATCCTCATTTGGATTTTTGATTTAAGGATTTATTTTT
>MDSY01002560.1_pt1 | contig 68361 bp, 68 predicted proteins | sample 811131 | NCBI WGS metagenome assembly MDSY01 (sample SAMN05326643, study PRJNA326480) | marine metagenome | isolation source: seawater | place: Atlantic Ocean: South West | collected 2010 | reverse complement strand
TAACTCATATTATAATTTTTAAATTTCAACAAATGTAAAGTATTTTTTACATAATGACAAAAAAACTTTACATTTAGTCAAAAATTAATTTATTATTTTAATTCCTCAATTGTAACTTGAGAAACCTCAACGATATCCTTTCTATTTATTCTCTCTTCTCTTGTCTTACCTTTCTTATAAATGGAATGAATATGGTTGTTTTTAAATACATTACCACGAGGTGTTTTTAATCCTTCCTCATTTAGAATTTGAGATATCTTTCTGTACCCAATAGGGGTAAGGATATCTTCTTTATACTTACAAATTCTGTTGAATAAATACTGTTGATATTCACTATAATTTGATTCCCAAAGTGTAGTAGTAGTGATTGATACTAAAAAACTTACGTTCAATCTTTGGGGGTAAGAATAACCATATTGTTTTTTTACTCCACTGTAACAGACTTCGCTAAGTTTCGGGGTTGATCAACATTACAGCCTCTCTGAATAGCAATATAGTAAGATAATAACTGCAAAGGAATGGTTGCTAATATCGGTGTAAAACACTCCAATGACTCTGGAATTTCAATACAGAAATCGGCCAGTTCCTTTACGCGAATATCTCCCTCACTTACAACCGCTATGATTTGACCTTTTCTTGATTTTATTTCCTGAATATTGCTAACAACCTTATCGTAATAACCTTTCCTAGTTGCAATTACAACAACCGGCATTTTTTCGTCTATAAGGGCAATTGGGCCGTGTTTCATTTCTGCAGCTGGATATCCCTCTGCATGGATATAAGAAATCTCTTTTAGTTTCAAAGCACCTTCTAGAGCAACTGGAAAGTTAAAGCCTCTTCCCAAATAAATACAATTATTAGTTTCAATAAACGAAAAAGATACTTCTTTAATTAATTTTTCTTGTTTTAATATTACTGAGACTTTATCTGGGATTGATTCTAGCTCAGCAAGATGTAGTTTATATTCAGAACGAGATAAAGTTCCATTTATCATACCTAAGTGCAATGCTAAAAGAGAAAGTACAGTTATTTGTGAAGTAAAGGCTTTTGTAGAGGCAACTCCAATTTCTGGTCCTGCATGTGTATAACACCCACTGTCTGTAATTCGAGAAATAGAGGACCCCACTACGTTACATACACCGAAAACAAAAGCACCACGCTCTTTTGCTATTTTGATAGCCGCAAGAGTGTCAACAGTTTCACCAGATTGAGAAATTGCGATGATTACATCATCTTTATAAATAATAGGATCACGATATCTGAATTCAGAAGCATATTCGACCTCAACAGGTGTACGCGTAAATTTTTCAATTAAATATTCTGCAACCAAACCAGCATGCCATGAAGTTCCACAAGCAACAATTAATATCCTTTTTGCTTTCAAAAACTTCTTCTCATGTTCAAGCAAACTCGAAAGGACAATTATACCTTCCTTAGAAACTAATCGACCCCTGAGAGTATCGCGGATTGCTTGAGGTTGCTCAAATATCTCTTTAAGCATAAAGTGGTCATACCCAGATTTTTGAATGTTTTCTAAACTTATCTTAAGCTCTTCAACATAAGGTTTAATTACCTTATCATTATTTATTTTTCGTATTGAAATATCGCGATCACAACGAATAATTGCTAAATGCTCTTCTTCTAAATAAATTACATTTTTAGTATATTCTATAAAAGGTGTTGCATCAGAAGCAACAAAAAATTCATCCTTTCCAATTCCTATGGCCAATGGGCTTCCTAATCTTGCAGCAATAAGTTCGGTAGGCTTTCTCTGGTCAAAAACAACAATAGCATAAGCTCCAATTATTTGGGTTAACGCTATTTGGACTGCTTTCCCTAGTTTTGAATTTTCATTCTTTTGAATATCCTCGATTAGGTTTACAAGAACTTCAGTATCAGTGTCAGAAGTGAATTCATAGCCTCGTAAAATGAGCTCCTCTTTAATAGAGGCGTAATTTTCTATAATCCCATTATGAACTAAAGTTAAGTTACTCGAGTTAGAGGCTTGAGGGTGAGCGTTTACATCGTTAGGAACTCCATGGGTTGCCCATCGAGTGTGCCCAATACCTATCTGAGACTTAATGTGAATTTGAGAGTTTAGTCTGGCTTCGAGATCACTTACTTTTCCCTTAGTCTTTGTTGTCTGTAGGGCGTTACCATCAAAAAGTGATATTCCAGTGCTATCGTAGCCTCTATATTCAAGTCTCTTAAGACCTTTAATTATAATTGGAGATGCTTGTTGTTGACCAACATATGCCATTATTCCGCACATATGAAAAAATTAATTTGAAAAGTCCGTGTATATTAATTCTAATTTTAATTTGAGATTCTCAAATCCTTCTTCTGGGTGAGAACCAATTAAAACGGTACTAAGGGGATTTAATATTGATGCTGTAGGATATAAAATTTCTTCAGCACCGTTATTCAATATTTCTTTTTTTGATGAAAAATCACTAATATTAGCAGAAACTGTAAGGCCTAAAACAATATTCATCGAATCTTTTCTAAGTAAATTATTGATATGCTGAGTAACTCTGAACCTATATCGATAAGGTTTTCCATTTTGATATTCTAAAATTCCTCCATGAATATATTTATCCGCATTATTCTTGGTGTTATTAAGAGTTTGATCTGAAAAATAATCTAATAAAGGAGTTGCATCTCTTTGTTTGTATAAATATAACCGATCAGCTATTAAATCATCTCGTGTCCAGTTCTCAACTAAATTTGAATCTACATAAAAAAATAAGTTTGCTTCGTTGACCAGCCAGCTATTTGCTCGAAGTTCTTCTAGCTTTGAATCTGCAGAACCATCAGAAAAATTTCCAAATAATTCAATATTAGAAACAACTCCCATTCCACCTTTTAGGAATATTTTGCTTGTGCCAGAGGTTTGTCCAATAGTCTGATTTATTTCTGAGTTTATAAGAGAGTTTTCTAAGTGATTTACTGTAGTTGAAGGTGTAAGGAAAAAACTACTCTCCACCCTATCTATTGAAAAATCATCTGTATCATCGACTGTTCCATTGTTATTATAGCGATCATATTCATAAGTTACAATAATGTTTGCTGAATTAAAATTAAGCAACATATATAAATCGTCCGATGGATCTTCCATACGCACAAAAATTCCTCTCATATATTTTTGAAACTCTGATGTTGTTTTTAAGAAGTCTGATCCTTCAACATCAATGAACCGTTTCTGAAAAAAATCATTGTCTAAAGGGATTCTGATTCTTGGAGAACGACGATTTTCAACTAGTAAGGTTTCATCTACATCTTCTGTATCTGGGTCATCTTCCTTGAAATTTACTCTTATTTCTTGAAAGTCTAATTGGTAGGTGTCATTATATAAATTTTCACCAACAAAACCCTCTTCATATAAATCTCGAGATGAATAAAAAGCTTGAGGTGATTCAAAATTATTTTCATAATCTAAGTCACTTAAGTAATATGTCAATTCATCAACCTTCAAATTAAAAGTTGCATCTCTATTTCCGAAAATTGAGTCTATCGCATAGTTTCTGTTTTCTGACTGGTAGCCAGAATTATCTGTGTCATCTATATCTAAAATTCCGTCACCATCACTATCATTACTAAAAGGATTCGTTCCGTTTTGAGTTTCTAATGTATCTGAAACACCGTCATCATCAGTATCACTTTCATCATCTTGTGGATCTAAGTCAAAACGATCTATAACACCATCTCCATCTTGATCTCTTGTATTATTAATAAAAGGTATTTCTAAGTAAGCCGAAACTACTTGTTCGTTTTCTGGAATTGCATTTACATTGTTTTCAACACCCAATTCATTCTCGGGACTAAAAAGGCCATAATATTCATTTGGTGAAATATTTAACTTAGAAACAATATAGGCGGAAGATACACCAATATTAGGAACTTGAATTCTTCCTAATTGCTGTAAGAACAAACCATCAGACTGAAAGTCAGTAACGACTCCTTTTTGGTAAGAAAAAACTGGTAAATTAATTCGTTCCGTTTCAAAGCTATTAGTAGAGATTAGGTTATAGCCTACAGTATTGTATTCTTCGTTACAAGAAATTAAAGCGAGTGCGATTACAAGAAAGAATAAATTATTCTTTCGAAAAGATAACTTAATCTTCATAGGGTAGTTAGATGATTTGGTTATTAAAAAAGTCTACATAGGCATTTTCCTTACTACTTTCTTCAAATGTTATGGCAGGGAGCTTTTTAGACTCAATATTAGAAAGAATGTTTTTTGAAATATTTTCACCAGAAAGTACTACACCATCAGAAAAGTTAACTGCTAGGTTTATTAAATTCTCGTAAGAAGATTTTTTTAAAAGAATTCTTGCAGATTCATCTTCCACATCAAATGCAACTTTACTTTCTAGTTCTGCTGAAAGTTCTCCTTCAAAATCTTTGGGATATATAGATGTTACAATTTTGCTTGACTCAAAAATAGGGTCATCCGAAAAACAGGTCTTCATATACAAAGGAAATAGAGAAGTAAACCAACCATGGAGATGAATAATATCAGGAGACCAGTTAAGTTTTTTAACAGTTTCAAAAACTCCTTTAGTAAAGAAAATCATTCGCTCATCATTGTCAGGAAATAAAACTTCTTTTTCATCCTTAAGGATCGCTTTTCTTTTAAAATATTCTTCGTTATCAATAAAATAAACTTGCATTCTTTCTTTTGGAATAGAAGCAACTTTTATAATTAAAGGCATATCCATATCATTTACAACCATATTCATACCTGACAAACGAATAACTTCATGTAGCTGATGTCTTCTTTCATTAATCATCCCATAACGTGGCATAAAAATTCGTATTTGTCCTCCAGCATCGTTAACTGCTTTGGGAATTTGAAATGAATTAATTGCTTGATCTGTTTGGGGTAAATAAGGGGTTACCTCAGATGATATTATTAATACTCTCTTGTTTTGCATAAAACGAATTTAGCTTCCTGAATTAGAAAGTTCAGCAAAATTACAAAAATTCTGCCGATCATTAGAAAAAACAGTACTTTTAGGCTGTTAATTTTTAAAAAATGAAGGTTTATTCCCATTCTGACAAGCTTAATGCCTCAAAAAAAAAACATACGGCTAAATCAACAGGATTAGTTCCAACGATGGGAGTACTTCATGAGGGACACATAACTTTGGTAAAAAAGGCTTTATCTGAAAACGAACTTGTAATCGTTTCTATTTTTGTTAACCCCACTCAATTTGATAATTCTGATGATTTAAAAAATTATCCTAAGACACTTAAGTCCGACATATTAAAACTCAAGTCTTTGAACAGTAATATTTGGATTTATGCGCCTGAAGTCTCCGATTTATATGATAGTTTTGTTGAACCTAAGCTATATGATTTTGGTTCGTTAGAGACAGTAATGGAAGGTTCGCATAGAAAAGGACATTTTCAGGGAGTGGCGACTATTGTTGAAAAATTATTTAGAGTTCTCAAGCCATCAAGTGCTTATTTTGGAGAAAAGGACTTTCAGCAATTGCTGATTATAAAAGCATTAGTTGAATATAAAAAAATTCCTGTAACTATTGTTTCCTGTCCTATAATAAGGCATGAAGACGGATTAGCTATGAGTTCACGAAATAAACATTTAAGTTCCATTCAAAGAGCAATTGCTCCAATAATATACGAAACACTTCTTAAAGCGGTTGAACTAAAAGGGAAAAGTACTCCAGATCAAATAGGGCTCTGGATTAATGATTTTTTCAAACATCAATCTGGGATAGAGTTAGAATATTTTAATATTGCGAACGAAGAATCACTTGAAAAAATAAGCAACATAAAAGATGCTAAAGCTAGAGCATTTATAGCCCTTAAATTAGGTCAAATTCGATTAATTGACAACATTAAATTTTAATACTTTAACGAATGCAAATAGATATTTTAAAATCTAAAATTCATCGAGTAACTGTTACTGGTGCAGACCTCAATTATATCGGAAGTATCACTATTGATAGCGCCTTAATTGAAGCTGCAAATCTTGTTCCTGGAGAAAAAGTTCAAATCGTAAATATAAATAACGGAGAACGCCTTGAGACCTACGTAATTGTTGGAGAAAAAAACTCTGGTGAAATTACGCTAAACGGACCTGCCGCTAGAAAAGTTCAAAAAGGTGATGTTATAATTATTATTAGTTATTGTTCTATCCCTTTTGAAAAGGCTCATAAATTTAGTCCTTTGCTTATCTTCCCTAATGAAAAAACTAACTTATTGCTCTAGAATTTGTGATAAAAAAATTAAAAAAATTATTAAAAATAATTTTCCCTCTATTAATTGGGATACTTTTTATTTATCTATCCATTAAAAATACTTCAGCAGAAGATCGTGAAACAATTTATAATGCTATAAGAAATGCTGACTATCGCTTTGCTTTGATATCATTATTTTTAGGGCTATTAAGTCATTTGTCAAGAGCTTATCGATGGAATTTTATGCTTAATTCCATGGGTTATAATCCAAGGTTGATTAATAACATTTTAGCTATTTTCATAACTTATATTGCTAATTTAGGAGTTCCAAGATCTGGCGAGATTTTTAGAGCAACAATAATGAAAACTTATGAGGATATTCCTTTTGAAAAAAGCCTTGGTACTGTAATTGCTGAAAGGATTGTCGATTTAATCATGTTGATTTTAATTATAGGGATAGCACTAATAATTCAATTTGATTTTTTAATGAGTTTTTTAATAGAACAATCTTTTAAGCCCACTACTTTGATTTTAACAGTTCTTTTGTTTGCATTGATTTTATGGACTATAATTAGACTACTAAAAAAATATAATCTGCCTCTTTCAGTAAAAATCATCGCCCTAATTAAAGGGCTTACAGAGGGTGTAATGACTTTATTGAAAATGCCTAAAAAATGGTCTTATATTTTCCACACCTTTTTGATTTGGGGGCTTTATATATTCATGTTTTACATTATAAAGTTTTCCTTACCTGAAACAATAGATCTTCCTTTTGAAGCATTATTAATTGGATTTTTAGTTGGCGCAATCACAATGTCAGTAACTAATGGCGGAATTGGAATTTATCCTTTTTCTGTGTCTTTAGTTTTAATGAGCTATGGAATCTCGAAAGAGTCTGGAATTGCTTTTGGCTGGATTGTGTGGACATCTCAAACAACTATGGTTATCTTATTTGGTGCCCTTTCCTTTTTCGCTTTACCAATCATAAATAGAAAAAAGTAAGTACCTTCCCTTTTTACTTTATTCTAAATGTTATGATACGTTTCTTTTTAATTCTTTTGGTTTTTCAGAGTATAACCGTTTCTGCACAAATAACTTCAGAAACAATTATCTCTTCGGTCTTAGGAAAATCTAGGACAATTGATTTATTTGTTCCTGAAATCGAGGAAGGTTCTGCCGATGCGATGCCACTGATTGTAGTTCTTGAAGGACATGAATTATTTGGTCTTGTAGTAAGTAATGTTCAGTTCTTATCAAAAATAGGGTATATGCCCAAGGCAATTATTGTTGGAATCCGTCAAGAGGGCCCTTACCAAGTTTCTCAAGATTTTGAAATTGACAAAAAATCAGGTCAGTTAACTTCTAGAGGCTCTGATTTTAAGCAATTTGTTCGTTCCGATATTGTTCAACGACTTACTATTCAATATCCTTTATCAAATCTTAAGGTGATTATTGGGAAAAATAAGGGTGCAAACTTCATCAACTATTTTTTACTAGATGATCCTAATCTTTTTTCTTCCTTCATTGCTATTACCCCTGACCTTCCTTCTCAGATCATCGACCCCTTAATAGAAAAAGTTTCAAGCAACTCTAACCAAAATAGTTACTACTTGTTCAATTCAGAAAATCTCCCTAAAAGACAACAAAATAAAATAACTTTTTTGGGTAATGAACTCAAAAATATAATGAATGATAATTTAAACTTTACCTACGACTTATTCTCTTTTCCAGATGAGTTTTCATCACCAGCTTATTCTATTCCAATAGCCCTGGAAACTATTTTCAGAATTTATCAACCCATTAGCCCAAAAGAATTCAGAGAACGGATGTTATCCGACACCTTAATTGTACACAACTATATGGTTGATAAATATCAGAAAATTTCACAGCAATTAGGCATTCAAAAAAAATATATACTAAACGATATTATGGCTGTTTTTGCTGCTGCTCAAAAAAAGTCTGATGCAGAGTCTCTTTTTGTTTTGGGTGAGTTATGCTTGGAGCAATATCCTGAAACGATGATGGGTTATTACTTTAACGGTGTCGGATATGAAATAAGAGAAAATTATAAAAAAGCCCTTAAAAGTTATGAGCGCGCTTATTCATCAAATCCTATAGATTTTATAACTAAAGAAATGATTCTAAATAAAATAGAATCGCTAAAATAAAAAGCTTAATGAGTAAAGTAAAAACTACTTTCTTTTGTCAAAAATGCGGAACTCCTCATTCCAAATGGCAAGGTCAATGTAATGGTTGTAAAAATTGGAATTCCCTGGTCGAAGAGGTTGTAGAAAAGCCAAAAGAAAAGGGCTGGGTTGAGCCTAAAGGAAATAAAATTAAAGGGGCTATTCCCGTTCGGATTCAAGAAATTGAAACCGACAAAGAAACTAGAATTTCTACCAACGATTCTGAATTAGATCAAGTTCTGGGAGGCGGACTTGTCATGGGATCCGTTACCCTTTTAGGGGGTGAGCCTGGAATTGGAAAATCTACATTACTACTTCAAATTTCTCTTCAAATTAGTGGAAAAGTACTGTATGTGTCTGGAGAAGAAAGTCAGAAACAAATAAAATTGAGAGCAGAAAGAATTTTTTTGCAAAATGAAAACTGTTATGTGCTCAGTGAGACTCAAACTCAAAAGGTTTTCAAACAAATTGAAGCACTTGAACCCAACATTGTTATTATTGATTCCATTCAAACCTTACAAACAAATCACATTGATAGTAGTCCTGGGAGTGTTTCTCAAATCAAAGAATGCACATCCGAACTGATCCAGTTTGCTAAAAAAACAAATACGCCGGTACTTTTAGTAGGGCATATTACAAAAGATGGAGCGATAGCTGGACCCAAGGTTTTAGAGCACATGGTCGATACTGTGCTACAATTTGAAGGAGATAGAAATCATATTTATAGAATCATTCGAGCTCAGAAAAATCGTTTTGGATCAACATCAGAAATAGGAATCTATGAAATGTTATCCTCAGGCCTTCGAGTAGTAACCAACCCCAGTGGGCTTCTAATTTCTCAAACCGATCGAGAAATGAGTGGACATGCTATTGCTGCTACCATGGAAGGGGTTCGCCCTTTAATGATAGAGGTACAGGCCCTAGTTAGTTCTGCCGTATATGGAACTCCACAAAGAAGCACTACCGGATTTAATGCAAAACGTCTAAACATGCTTTTAGCAGTTCTCGAAAAAAGAGCTGGATTTCAATTAGGAAGTAAAGATGTTTTTTTAAATATAACTGGAGGAATTAGCAGTGAAGATCCAGCAATAGACTTGGCTGTAGTTTCAGCAATTCTTTCTAGTTATCATGATATTGCGCTTCCAAAAGGAATGTGCTTTGCTTCGGAAATAGGCCTTTCAGGAGAGTTAAGGCCCGTCCCAAAACTCGACCAAAGGATTTCGGAAGCTGAAAAATTAGGGTTTGAAACAATCATAAATTCTAAAGGTGCCAAAAATACAGCTCCGATAAAAGGAATAAATGCTTTAGCTCTAACCAAAATAGAAGAAGTTGTTGCGCTTTTATTTGCATAAAAACAAACAAAAAAACTAAATTAGCTCTACTAAACAATTCTACTTTTTTGTTTTTTTAAACAATATTATGAAAAAAATAATAAGCCAATTTTTAGCTGAAGTTCAAATAAGAAATCGGAATGAACCAGAATTTATGCAAGCCGTTACTGAGGTTGCTGAAAACGTAATTCCATACATTGTTAAAAATGAAATCTATTATGGACAAAACATTTTATTGCGAATGGTAGAGCCCGAAAGAGTTGTTTTTTTTCGTGTCGCATGGACTGATGATCAAAATGAGATTCAAGTAAACCGAGGTTATAGAATTGAAATGAATTCTGCCATAGGACCTTACAAAGGAGGACTTCGGTTTCATCCGAGCGTAAACCTCAGCGTATTGAAGTTTTTAGCTTTTGAACAAGTCTTCAAAAATAGTCTTACTACCCTTCCCATGGGAGGAGGTAAAGGAGGATCTGATTTTGACCCTAAAGGGAAAAGTGATAATGAAGTAATGCGTTTCTGCCAAAGTTTCATGTCTGAGCTTTTTCGTCATATTGGCCCAAACAGGGATATCCCTGCAGGTGATATTGGTGTTGGAGGTAGAGAAATTGGATACCTTTTTGGGCAATATAAACGTTTGAAAAATGAATTTACTGGAGTTCTTACAGGAAAGGGAGTTAGCTGGGGAGGCTCTTTAATTCGTCCTGAGGCTACGGGATACGGAGTAGTGTATTTTACACAAAAAATGCTTCAGAACATTGGCACAAGCTTGGAAGGTAAAAAAGTTGTTATTTCAGGTTCTGGAAATGTAGGTCAATACGCAGCAGAAAAAGTGATTCAACTGGGTGGCACTGTTTGTACATTATCTGATTCTGGGGGTTATATATATGATAAAGATGGAATTGATTTAGAAAAACTGAATCACATTATGCACATTAAAAATGTTCAAAGAGATAGAATTCAAAAATATTTAGAGCGTTATCCAAATGCGGAGTTCCATTCAAAGAAAACTCCTTGGAAGATTCCATGTGACGTTGCAATACCTTGTGCTACCCAGAATGAACTTCATTTAAAAGATGCTGAAACACTAATTAAAAATGGTTGTGTTTGTGTAGGAGAAGGAGCCAATATGCCTACAACTCCAGAGGCAATTCAAGCCCTTACAGAAAATAAAGTTCTCTTTGCTCCAGGAAAAGCATCTAATGCCGGAGGGGTTGCAGTTTCTGGTCTTGAAATGGCTCAAAACTCTTTGAGATATAATTGGACACGAGAAGAAGTAGATACCCGACTCAAAAACATCATGAGCGAAATTCATCAGTCTTGCGTGGAATTTGGTCAAGAAGAAGGTTATGTGAATTATGTGAAGGGTGCAAATATTGCTGGCTTTGTAAAGGTAGCTGATGCTATGCTGGCACAAGGGGTAGTTTAATTTATGTTGGTAAGAACAAAAGCCATTGTTTTAAATTCGTTAAAGTATAGTGACACAAGCCTCATAACACATTGCTATACCGAAGCTTTGGGAAGACAATCTTTCATACTAAAAGGAATTTTAAACGCCAAAAAAGGTTCCATTCGAAAGTCTCAATTTCAGTCGCTTTCGCAACTCGAAATTCTTTTTGATCATAAAAAAAATGGAAAATTACAGTTTCTCAAAGAGGTCAAGGTTATTTACCCCTATTTAACCATTCCCAATAAAATTAAAAAAAATGCTTTAGTTCAATTTCTAGCTGAAACTTTAAAAAATGCAATTATTGAAGAAGAGTCAAACCCATCGCTTTATATTTTTCTTGAAACTGCTTTTCATTGGCTAGATTCGAATGATGAGATTAGTAATTTTCATTTAATTTTTCTGATTAATCTATCCAAATATTTAGGTTTTTTCCCAAATGAAGATCACTCCGATGCACTTTACTTTAATATAGAAACTGGTTGTTTTGATTCCATAATGCCAAGAGAAAAACACATAGACGGTGATCAACTTGTATTGTTTAAAAAACTTTTAGGCATGAATTTTGGTGATAAACTGGTTCATAACTTAAACCGAACAAAAAGACGTGAATTATTGGAAACACTCATTAAGTATTTTGAGTTACATTTGTTGGGTTTTACAAAACCAAAATCATTGCAAATTCTCAATGAAATATTTAATGATGTCTCCTAAAAGACTGACAGCCTTTTTCTTGTTTTTTCTTGGATTTGTTAACGCTCAAGAAGTCGTTGTTATAGATGCGGTCACTCAGGAGCCCCTTGATGGTGTTAACTTGTATAGTCAAGATAGAAATAGAAATACAACTACAGGTGTGGATGGAAAATGTTCCCTTTCTATGTTTTCCCCTACGGACATCATTTCCTTCCAATTTATGGGTTTCGAGTCTCAGAGTTATAGCAAAAATGAGCTTAAGCAAAAAAATAATGTCGTTTCACTTAATATCGAACTTAAAGAACTTTCTGAGATTATCTTATCGGTTGCCAGAACACCAACTAAGAAAAATCAAATTGCAGAAAAGGTTTCTATCATTAATGCAAAGCAGATTCAAATGAATAGTCCTCAAACAGGAGCTGATTTACTTTTGCTAGCGCCTAGCATTCGTCTTCAAAAATCTCAGGGTGGAGGTGGAAGTCCTGTTTTAAGGGGGTTTGAAGCTAACCGTGTATTATTAGTAGTTGATGGTATTCGAATGAACAATGCAATTTATAGGTCTGGACATCTCCAAAATAGCATAACAGTTGATCCTAATTCTATAGAGCGGGTTGAAGTTGTCTATGGTTCTTCTTCTGTGGGTTATGGCTCTGATGCTTTGGGTGGAGTGGTTCACTATTTCACAAAAACACCTCGGATTAACAGTAAGGATAAAGTTAAAAATAGCTTTTCTTCAAACTTTATTTCTGCAAATCAATCCTTTGTAAACCATTTTGATACGGAACTAAGCTTCAAAAAATGGGCTAGTTATAGCAGTGTTAGTGTTTCTAAGTTTGGAGACCTCAAAATGGGGGAAAACAGAAAACAAAATTATGGCTCTTGGGGTTTAGTCCCTTTTTTTTCTGAAAATACCTTGAAAAATTTCATGAGGCAACCTACCAAAAACAATAATCCCAACATACAAAAAAACTCAGGATATGAGCAAATAGATTATCTTCAGAAATTTATTATAATGCTTCCGGGAGAAAAACTTTTTACTCTTAATATTCAACTTTCAAAATCTTCTGATATTTCCCGTTTTGATAAGTTAAATGAATATAAAGATGGAGATTTACGTTTTGCAGAATGGAATTATGGTCCACAGGGTAGATTTTTAATTTCACCTCAATTTAAATTTTTTCCAAAAAAAAAGTATCTCTATAAAGGACACTTAACAATGGCTTATCAGAAAATCAATGAGTCTCGAATTAATCGAAAATTTAATGAGTTGGTCAGATCAAGTCAAGAAGAAAATGTTCAAGTTTTTAGTTTTAATGGAGATTTTGAAGCAAAAAGGGGTAATGAAAGTAGTTTATCTTATGGCTTTGAATGGATAAAAAATGAAGTTATTTCAAAAGCTTTTGCTCAAGAACTAATACTTAATGGAAGTCAAATTATAGGCCTATCTAGTTCTACGAGTATCCCAACCCGATATCCAAGTGGAGGGAGTAACTATACTTCTATTGCTTTTTACGGAAATTTTAAATGGGATTTAAACCATAAAACCACTTTAACCATCGGAGGGAGACACACCTATACTCGGCTTAAGGCTATTTGGAAAAAAAATGATGATATTTTCCCAGTTTGGATGATGGAATCACCAATTGGTAATTTAACCAATATATATGTTGAAAATAATGCGTTAACAGGCAGCTTGTCTATTATTTTTAGGCCAATGCCTAATTGGCAGCTAAATTTTCTTGCTTCTAGTGGGTTTAGGTCACCAAACATAGATGATATAGGTAAGATAAGAGAAAACAAAGGATTGCTTTTAATCCCCAACCCTTCTCTAAAGTCTGAATATGCTAACAACCTAGACTTGGGTATCACATATGTTACCCCCGATAAAAAAGGTGTATTTGCTTTACGTTTTTACAACACATTTCTTAGAGACTACATTGGAAGAGAGTTTTCTCCAAACTATACAGATCAAGCAAGTGGTCAGATAACAGAATTGATTTTTGATAACGATGTTATTGAAACTCAAATTAATGCCAATATGGGGGACGCTTCCATTCGGGGAGCTTCTTTTGAGGGTAACTGGGCTTTTACATCTCATTTTACTTTTTCATCAAACTTAACGTATACATTTGCAGAATTCTTAGATGGGTTTGGACCGCTTCCGTCCATTCTACCATTCTACGGAACTGCCTCGCTTCAATATATCAAAGAAAAGATTTCCTTAAGTCTTACAAGTCGATTCAGTAGTTCTAAAAGTCCTCAAGACTATAGTTTAGGAGGAGAAGATGGATTAGATGAAACTCCTGAGCAAATAAATCGACAGGGGATTACTAACTATATTGGAACTCCCAGTTGGTCTATTTTAAATCTATCTGGTTCTTATTCTTGGAGAGATAATACAATCTTTAGAGCAGGAATTGAAAATATTTTTGATATTCATTATCGTGAATTTGCATCTGGTATATCCGCATCAGGTAGAAGTTTAATGTTAGGAGTTGGATATGAATTCTAATAAAGTTTAGTCTCTAAATGAGCTTTAACTTTTTTGTTCAATTCTGATTTTAAAATACTCAAAACAATACTATCTCTTCTTCCGTATGATGTCCTGAAGTTATTTCTCAAGATTCCTTCTTCCACACAACCAATTGCTTTCATTACTTGAAAGCTTTTCTAATTCCTTAAATCGGCTCTAAACTCTTCAAGCTCAACTTCAAGAGTTTCAATAGCAAAGCAGAGTAATAATTACTTGAATTTTCGGTTTAATCCTGTTCGCTGAAATTCTTTTCTATACGAAGTTTAACCAATACTTAATGAATCATATACTTCTTTAATATCATAAAATTGATTACATCCTGCTATTTGTTGAGTAAATTTATCAAAACTACAAAAGGATAGGCACTTTGTTTTTCTCTAACGGCAAGTACATTCTCAATGTACTCATGCATATTTTCTGCTACGCTTGCAAGATTTAAAGAATAAAATTAGAAATTAATTTCATTTTCAGAAAAGGGGAGTAAAAGTTTAAAATCTTTTGCCTTCAGGGGATCTAAGATTACATGATCATTTTTTAATTTAATATCCTGTGAAAATTCGAATTTCATATATTTTTTAGAGCTTAGTATAATTATAAAGTATAAATGTATAAAATTCCTTAATTTCGCAACCTTACATATATTCCCAATGGGTTTTAAAGAACGTAAACAGCTTAAGCTTTCGGAAGTATCTCAAGAGATTTTATCTTACTGGGAAGAAGCTTCTATTTTTGAGAAAAGTATAACTTCTCGTGAAGGACAAACTCCATTTGTTTTCTTCGAAGGTCCTCCTTCTGCAAATGGGATGCCTGGAATCCATCACGTAATGGCCCGTACCATTAAAGATATTTTTTGTCGCTATAAAACTCAAAAAGGGTTTCAAGTAAAAAGAAAAGCTGGCTGGGATACTCACGGTTTACCCGTTGAGCTTGGCGTTGAAAAAGAACTTGGAATAACGAAAAATGCGATTGGGAAAACAATCAGTATTGAAGCGTACAACGAAGCTTGTAAAAATGCCGTTATGCGCTATACAGGCGTTTGGAACCGCTTGACTAAAGAAATGGGATATTGGGTAGATATGGAAGATCCTTATGTTACCTATAAATCTAAATATATAGAATCTGTTTGGTGGCTACTCAAACAAATATACAATAAAGGTCTACTTTATAAAGGCTATACCATTCAGCCTTATTCGCCCAAGGCAGGAACTGGATTAAGTTCTCACGAATTGAATCAACCGGGAACTTATCAAGACGTAACCGATACTTCAGTTACAGCACAATTTCAAACAATCAAAGAATCACTTCCATCGGCTTTGCAGTTGGACGCAGATCTTTATTTTCTAGCTTGGACTACAACCCCTTGGACGTTACCCTCTAATACAGCGCTAACAGTTGGTGAAAAAATAAATTATGTGGTTGTTGAAACCTATAATCAATATACTCATTTACCGATTCGCGTTCTATTGGCTAAAGTGCTTGTAGATAAGCAATTTTCCGGAAAACATTTAGCTGTTGAAACAAAAGAAAAGCTTTTAGCGTATTCTGCTAAAAGCAAAAAAATACCTTACCTGATAACCAATGAAATCATAGGAAAAGACTTGATTGGGATTCGATATGAGCAGCTATGGAAAGATGCTCCACTACCACTTAAAAATCCCCAAGATGCCTTTCGAGTTATTTCTGGAGACTTTGTAACAACTGAAGACGGAACTGGAATAGTTCATACAGCTCCTACTTTTGGAGCAGACGATGCTCAAGTAGCTAAAGAAGCTATACCGCCTATTCCACCGTTATTAGTGCTCGATGAAAACGGAAATGAGGTGCCTTTAGTTACCCTTGAGGGGAAATTCCATTCTGCTCTTGGTGAACTTGGCGGTAAGTATGTGAAAAACGAATATTACCCTGAGGGGGCAGCTCCAGAACGATCTGTAGACGTTGAAATTGCAATTCGATTAAAAGAAGAAAACAGAGCCTTTAAGGTAGAGAAATATGTGCACTCATATCCAAATTGTTGGAGAACAGACAAACCTATTTTATACTATCCTTTAGATTCTTGGTTTGTTAAGGTTTCTTCTGAGAGCGATCGTATGGTTGAGCTTAATAAGCAAATAAATTGGAAGCCTAAATCAACAGGTGAAGGTCGTTTTGGAAAGTGGCTAGCAAATGCTAACGATTGGAATTTGTCACGCTCTAGATTCTGGGGAATTCCATTACCTATTTGGAGAACAGAAGATGGTCAAGAAACCGTTTTAATTGGATCTATGAAAGAGCTTTTCTTGGAAATAGAAAAAGCAATTGCAGCAGGAATAATGACCGAAAATCCTTTTACTAATTTTAAGGTTGGAAATATGTCAGAAGAAAATTATGATCTGATTGATCTGCATAAAAACACCCTAGATAAAATCATTCTTTTTAGTACTTCGGGCAAACCAATGACTAGAGAGTCTGATCTTATTGACGTCTGGTTTGATTCGGGCTCAATGCCTTATGCACAATGGCATTACCCATTCGAAAATAAAGCAAAAATTGATTCAAACGATGCCTTCCCGGCAGATTATATTGCAGAAGGTGTAGATCAAACACGTGGCTGGTTCTATACACTTCATGCCATTGGAACACTCGTTTTTGATTCTGTAACTTATAAAAATGTAATTTCAAACGGATTAGTTTTGGATAAAAGTGGTCAAAAAATGTCCAAACGTCTAGGTAACGCCGTCGATCCTTTTAAAACCCTCGAAACCTATGGCCCAGACGCTACTAGATGGTATATGATTTCGAATGCAAATCCATGGGATAACCTAAAATTTGACTTGGATGGAATTACTGAGGTTTCTAGAAAATTTTTTGGAACCCTACAAAACACATATGCGTTCTTTAGTTTGTATGCCAATATTGATAATTTTATTTATAAAGAAGATGCTATTTCACTTTTAAAAAGAAACGAAATGGATCAATGGATTTTATCAGAATTAAATAAGCTAATTGAAACAGTTGATGGCGCATATAATGACTACGAGCCTACTCGAGCAACACGTGCAATTTCTGAGTTTGTTCAAGAGATCTTAAGTAACTGGTACGTGCGCCTTTCAAGAAGAAGATTTTGGAAAGGAGAATATCAAGAAGATAAAATATCCGCATATCAAACTTTATTTGAATGCATGCTTTCCATTAGCAAATTAATGGCTCCTGTGGCTCCTTTTTACGCAGACCGCTTGTATCTTGATTTATGTGATGCGTCAGGTTTTGAGACGGAACAATCGGTTCATTTAGCTGACTTCCCTTTTGCGGATAAAAACTCAAGGAATATAAAAATGGAAGAAAGCATGGAAAAGGCTAGAACCATTGCTTCTTTAGCTCTTTCTATTCGTAAAAAGGAACAAATAAAAGTGAGACAACCACTTCAAAAAATAATGATTCCTATTCGAAATATAACTGAAAAAGAGTCCATTTTAAATGTTAAGGAAATGATACTTTCTGAAATCAATGTGAAGGAGCTAGAGCTTTTAGATGATGCAAGTAGTATTTTGGTAAAAGAAATAAAACCTAATTTCAAAAGCCTTGGCCCACGTTTTGGTAAAAACATCCAATTTGTTATTGCAGCAATTCAAAAATTAGATGAAAATCAATTGAAAACTATTGAATCTAATGAAGAAATTGAAATCTCAATTAAAGGTGAAAATATAACCTTAAGTGCTGCCGATGTTGAAATTCAATCAAAAGACATACAGGGCTGGTTAGTTGCAAATAATAAAGGAATTACTGTAGCTTTAGACATTCAATTAAATGAAAAATTAATTGAAGAAGGTATTGCTAGAGAACTGATCAATAGAATTCAAAATTTGAGAAAAGATTCAGGTTTTGAGGTTACTGACAAAATTATTTTATATTTGACACCCCACAAGGCATTAAAAAATGCTCTAAACAACAACTTAGAGTATATAAAAAAAGAGACCCTCACACAAGAAATCTATATTCAAGATAAAGTGGAAGGGGCAGTTGTTATTGAATTTGATGATGTGAGAACATCTATATTAATTAAACTACACTAGCATGTCAACTGAAATAAAAAACAGATATTCTGATAAAGAATTAGCAAAGTTTAAGGTGCTAATTGAAGAAAAAATAGAGAAGGCTCAAGAAGATTTAAAGCTTCTTAAGAGCACATACATGAATGATGGCAATAATGGGACCGACGACACCTCTCCTACTTTCAAAGCCTTTGAAGAAGGCTCCGAGACCATGTCCAAAGAAGCAAATACTCAATTGGCAATTCGACAAGAGAAATTTATTCGTGACTTAAGAAATGCTCTGATTAGAATTGAAAATAAAACCTACGGAATTTGTCGTGTAACAGGAAAATTAATCCGTAAAGAACGTTTAGTTTTAGTTCCTCATGCAACACTGAGTATTGAAGCAAAAAATATTCAGAAATAAAACAATGCTTCGCTTTTGTTTTCTCTTTATCTGCTCTTTAACTTTTGGACAAGTTAAACAAACCAAAACATGGAACGCTTCTGAAATAAAATCAATAACCTTAGATTTCCCTTGGGCAAGTATAATTTCGGTTTCTTCCCATAAGTATCCGATTATTGAAGTTAACTACCAAAAAGAAGGAGAATACCAAAGTATATTTTTGTTACGTGGTGAAATTCAAAAAAGTAGTTTTTACTTACAAGAATACAAAAGCCTTAATTTAATCGAACATTTAGATAAACTAAGTGTTCATAAAGTTATTGCTAATAAAATAGAAATAAAAATTCCGCTAGGTCTAAACCTGAATATGAATATAAAAGATGCTCAGTTAAATTGTTCTGGAGTTTTTGAAAGTTTAAATGTTGTTATTGAAGAAGGTAAAGCCATTTTCAATATTGTTGATATTAAAGGTAAAATTAAATCCCTGTCTGCAGACCTTTATTTTTATGGGTTAAAGTCACAAACACTTCCAAAAAAATTAAATGCCAGTTCTATCAGAGGTAATATAGTGGTTCACCCAAATTAAAATACTTACTTTTGACACGTTATGAAATTATTTAATTCCTCCTTTTTAAAACTTAATAATAAAAAAGCCTTATTTTTAATTATACTAATTTTAGCAATAGATCAGGTTTCAAAATTTTATATTAAACTCTACTATCCCCTCTCAGTTTATGGTGACCCTGCAATAGTTGATTGGGGGTTTTTCAAAGTTCTATTTATTGAAAATAAGGGCATGGCTTGGGGAACTAAAATAAATGATCTAATTCCTTTTATAAGTGAAGAAGTAGGGAAGCTAATCTTAACTCTTTTTAGGCTCGTGGCAATAGTTTTTTTAGGAAGCTGGCTCAAAAAAGTCTTCTCAAACAATAGTTTACAGTTACTTCGATGGGCGCTTTGCTTGATTCTAGCAGGTGCAGTTGGTAACCTAATCGACTCTATTTTTTATGGTGTTTGGTTTTCAGACAGTTACGGTCAAATAGCAGAATTTTTACCTGAATATGGATATGCACCTCTATTTTACGGCCATGTAGTAGACATGCTTCAGTTCCCAATAGCAACTTGGATTTGGCCACAATGGATACCTTTTATTGGAGGTGAATCCTATACTTTTTTTGAATATGTTTTTAACGTTGCAGATTTTGCAATAAGTTGTGGAGTTGGAATTCTGTTATTCTTCAATAAGCGTATTTTTGATTAAGTATGTTTATACCTGTATATTTTCTTCGGAGTTATGCAATAGTCTAAAGGAATATCGTTTGATTCTGTACTAAAGATGAATGCGTGTTCCTCAAATAATGATAGCCCTATTTTTGTGCAACAAGGCTTACTGCTTGCCAAAAAACGATCGTAATAGCCTTTTCCATAACCCACCCTGTTTCCTTTTGAATCAAAAGCTAATAAGGGTAGGAAAACAACATCAATCTTGTCAGTATCAAGTTCAATTCCGGAAATCGGCTCGGGAATCCCCCAAGAGTTCTTTTTAAAGCACGTTTGATCAGTAAGCAAAAAATGCCTTAGTTCTTTATTATCTTGTATTTTGGGGACTACTACGGTCTTATCTTTGTCCTGTAATATTGTTAATATCATGGAAGTATCAATCTCTTTATATTCCTCTATTGAGATAAATAAATGAAAGATTTGTTTATCCCAAATATCAAGATCAAGACAACGGTTTGCAATAAGCAAACTATTATTCATGATTTCTTCCTTAGAAATCTTGTCGCGGAGAGCTTTATATTGTATTCTTATTTGAGATTTATCCATTGTTAAAATTGTACTCACAAAGAAAATAATTATTTTCGTTAATGAACCCTTATGAACTAATCCATTTAAAAAGATTCATGAAAAGCTTTAACTTAACATTACAGATTCAAACGCTTCCAGAAGAGCCTGGAGTATACCAGTACTTTGATAAAAATGAAGTGATAATTTATATTGGAAAAGCTATTAATCTTAAACGCAGAGTTAATTCTTATTTTACTAAAAATCACGACAGTAATAAAACAAGATTATTAGTAAAAAATATCGTTCGCCTGGAACACATTGTTGTAGAAAGCGAAATGGATGCTCTTTTATTAGAAAATAATCTAATAAAAAAATATAAGCCTCGTTATAATATACTTTTAAAAGATGATAAAACCTACCCTTGGATTTGTATAAAAAAAGAACGTTTCCCAAGAATATTATCTACTCGAAGAGTAATTAAGGATGGGTCAGATTATTATGGCCCTTATACCAATAAAAAAATGGTCTATATTTTATTAGATCTAATTCGCGGACTTTACCCTATTCGAACTTGCACCTTTGATTTAACAGAAGAAAAAGTAAATGCTCAAAAATATAAAGTTTGTTTAGAATATCATATGGGAAATTGTTTTGCCCCTTGTGAAAATAAAATGACCGAACGTCAATACGATCAAAATATAAAAGCTATTCGATCTATTTTAAAAGGAAATTTTAAAGATTCATTGCAAGATTTCAAATCTCAAATGAAAAAACATGCCCTAAAAATGGAATATGAAGATGCCCAAAAAATAAAGGAAAAGTTACAGGTTTTAGAAAATTATCAATCAAAATCTACCATTGTAAACCCTAAAATCAGTAATGTTGATGTATTTTCAATTATTACAGATGAGCAATATGGTTATGTAAATTTTCTTCAGCTGTCTTATGGCTCAATTATTCGGTCGCATACCATAGAGATTAAGAAAAAACTCGATGAAAGTCCTGAAAAAATATTAAGCTTAGCAGTTATAGAAATCCGACAACGTTTTAATTCTCAATCAACGGAAATCTACTTGCCCTTTTATTTAAATTTTGGAAATGAAATAAAAGTTAATGTACCCCAACTAGGTGACAAAAAGAAAATATTAGATCTCTCTGAGCGCAATGCTAAGTATTTTAGAATGGAGCGTTTTAAGCAAATTCAAATTGTTGATCCAGACCGTCATACAGATCGATTGATGAGTCAAATGAAAGTTGATTTACGTCTTCCTTCAGAACCTAGACATATAGAGTGTTTTGACAATTCTAATCTTCAAGGATCAAATCCTGTAGCTGCTTGTGTAGTTTTTAAAAATGGAAAACCTTCTAAAAAAGAATATCGCCATTACAACATTAAAACCGTTAAAGGAGCTGATGACTTCGCCTCTATGGAAGAAGTTGTTTACAGAAGATATAAGCGCTTGTTAGATGAAAATAAATCACTCCCTCAATTAGTTGTTATTGACGGTGGAAAAGGGCAGTTAACTTCAGCATTAAAAAGTTTAGAAATTTTAGGTTTAAGAGGGAAAATAGCCATAGTTGGAATTGCAAAACGTTTAGAGGAAATTTATTTCCCACAGGACCCGGTTCCCCTCTATCTAGACAAAAAATCCGAAAGTCTTAAGGCTATTCAATTTTTGAGGAATGAAGCTCATCGCTTCGGAATTAATTTACATAGGAACAAACGTAGCAAAGAAGCAATTAATTCAGGGTTGGATATTGTTCAAGGGATTGGACCTAAAACAAAAGAAACTCTTTTGAAGAAATTCAAATCTTTCAAAAGAATTAAAGAAGCTTCAAAAGAGGATTTGATTGAACTAATAGGACATTCAAAAGCTAATAGCTTGTTTAAAAAAATTAATGAAGCTACAAATAAGTAATAACAATTACTTAGTCCTTTTCATGACTTTATTTAATACTATTTTTAATTATCTTGTATAATAAAATATTAAAGTGAAGTATTTAAAAGACATTCTTCTAATAGGTTTTCTTATATTATCTTTTGGTTCTTGGGGACAATCTAATCTTGATGAATCTGAAAATTCAATTGAGAAAAATAAAAATGTATTTAAAGTTGGCGAATGGTTTCAGTTTAGAATCCATTATGGTATTTTTAATGCTAGTTATGTAACCTTAGGTATAGAAACTGATACAATTAGAGGCGTTCCTGTTTTCCATGCAAAAGGATATGGTGCTACTACAGGAATTGCTCGTTTTTTATTTAAAGTTGAAGATTATTACGATAGTTATTTTGGTGTAAAAACCGGTTTGCCTATCTGGTTTATTCGGAATATTAATGAAGGGGGTTATACAAAAGACCTGGAAATTAAGTTTGATCATCAAAGTGAAATTGCAAAAATAAATGACAAAAAAAACAACAAACTTCAAGAGGTAAAAATAAATTCTGGCGCACAAGATCTAATTTCTGCTTTTTATTACTTAAGAAATGTTAAGGGCACTTCTGACATGAAAGTCGGGGAAAGTATAGAAATAAATATGTTTTTTGATGCAGAAAATTATTTATTCAAACTTAAATACCTCGGAACAGAAATCTTAAATTCAAAATTTGGGAAAATTCAATGTAGAAAATACATTCCCTTCGTTCAAAGCGGCAGAGTTTTTAGAGCTCAAGAGAGTGTTATTCTATGGGTTAGTGATGATGAAAACAAAATTCCCATAAGAATTCAGGCAAATATTGCTGTAGGATCAATTAAGTGTGACCTTGAAAATTTTAAAAATCTTAAATATCCCTTTAAAGTTAAATTATAAAATTGTTGATTATTGTTGTTAAGTTTTTAACAAAAACCCTCTTTGATAAACAAAACATTACGAAATTTGTTTGAAATTATGCGATGCAAAACTATTAAATTAAAAACGTTACAAAAATTCGCTTTGACTTTTATCATTTTAAGCTTTGTATTGGCTTGTGCTAATGAAAGGTCCAAAAAAAAAGAAGATTCATTTATAGAAGAAAAGATAGTAGAGGAGCCACTCATTAAATATGGTTATGACTATAATCAATATGATGTTAAAGAATTTAAAATTAAACGTGGCGATACATTTGGAGCTATACTAGAAAGAAATGGTATTGATTACCCCGAAGTATATAAAGTACTTCAGGTAATTAAAAAGTCTGAAGTAAATATCCGTAAGCTTAAAATTGGAAAACCCTACACATTGTTATTCACAAAGGATAGTATCCCTAAAGCGCAGGTTTTTATTTACAGGCCTAGCGTGGAAAGTAGTGATGTAATTCAGCTCAAGGACAGTTTATTTGCTAAAAAAATCAAGAAGCCTGTCCGAATTGTAGAGCTTCAGGCCACTGGAGTTATCCAAACGTCATTATATGATACCATGAATGCTAGCGGTTATAATAATAATTTAACGTATTATCTTTCTGATGTATATGCTTGGACAATTGACTTCACTCGGTTAGATAAAGGAGATCGCTTTAAGGTAATATACACCGAACGATTTGTGGATGATAGCGTTTCTATAGGAATTGAAAAAATAAAAGCCTCATATTTTGAACATCGAAATAAACCTCTCTACGCTTTTGAATTTAAAACTGACAGCATCAAAGGAATTATTGATTATTTCGATAATAAGGCAAAGAACCTCCGGCGCGCTTTTCTCAAAGCACCTGTAGCGTATAGCAGAATTTCTTCTCGTTATAATCTAAAAAGAAGAATTGCTTACTATGGAAGAGTTAAACCTCATAAGGGAACTGACTATGCCGCAGCTGTTGGGACTCCAATAATGGCCACTGCTAACGGTACAATTGTTCAGTCTAACTATAATAGAGGAAATGGTAACTATGTTAAAATTAAACATAACAATAAATATTCTACCCAATATCTTCATATGAAACAACGTAAAGTACGTATTGGACAGTTTGTTAAACAAGGAGATGTGATTGGATGGGTTGGAATGACTGGAAATACGTCAGGGCCACACGTGTGCTATCGTTTTTGGAAAAATGGAATGCAGGTTGATCCTTTCAAACAAAAGCTGCCAGAAGCTAAGCCCATTTCTAATAAACTAAAACAACAATTCCTTAACCACATAGAACCGACATTAATTCAACTTAACTGCATGTCTTTTGGGGAGAAAAAAGATGATCCAACACTAGCAATGAATTAAATATATGGCTTTAAAAACAATAACCCCAACGGAAACAAAAGCTTGGAAAAAATTAGAAAAGCATTTTAAGTTACAAGATAAAGTGACTCTTCAGGAAGCTTTTAAAAGTGAAAAAAGGCGCTTTGAAGAAATGTCTATTCATTGGGAAGACTTCTTAGTTGATTATTCTAAGAACCGCATGAGTAAAGAAACTCTTTCCTTACTAAATAACCTTGCAGAAGAATGTGGTCTTCAAAAAGCCATCGAAGCTTATTTTGGAGGAGAAGTCATTAATGAAACTGAGGGAAGGGCTGTACTTCACACTGCGCTTAGAGCAAAAGAGAGCGATCAGGTTTTTGTTGATGGGCTCGATGTTATTCCTGAAATTTTTGCAGTCAAAGAAAAAATAAATCAGTTTACGTCATCCATTATTTCAGGAGAACATAAGGGGTTTTCTGGCAAGGCAATAACTGATATTGTAAATATAGGAATAGGTGGATCTGATTTAGGCCCAGCTATGATTATCGAAGGATTGGAACACTATAAAAATCACCTGAACACACATTTTATATCTAATGTTGAGGGAGACCATGTTCATGAAATTCTGAGAAAACTAAACCCAGAAACCACTTTGTTTGTAATTGTTTCAAAAACATTTACTACTCAAGAGACGCTTACTAATGCAAATACTATTCGCAAGTGGTTTTTACAATATGCAAAAAAGGACGCAATTGCTAAACATTTTGTTGCAGTTTCTAGTAATTTAGAAAAAATTAAAGCCTTTGGAATTCTTACTGACAATGTGTTTTCAATGAAAGATTGGGTTGGTGGAAGATTTTCACTCTGGTCTGCCGTAGGGCTAAGTATTGCTCTTGCAATTGGAGCAGATAACTTTGAAACGCTTCTAAAAGGTGCTAATTCAATGGATACCCACTTTAGAAAAACACCTTTCGATCAAAATATACCTGTTGTTCTTGCGTTGATAAGTATTTGGTATAACAATTTTTGGGGCGCAGAAAGCGAAGCAATTATACCCTACACACAATACCTTAGAAATCTTCCTGCATACCTTCAACAGGGAATCATGGAAAGTAACGGTAAAAGTGTAGATAGAGCTGGAAAATCTATTGACTACCAAACTGGCATAATAGTCTGGGGTGGATCTGGAACGAATGCTCAGCATGCTTTTTTTCAGTTGATTCATCAAGGGACTAAATTAATTCCTGCAGATTTTATTGGTTTTAAAAAATCACTTTATGGAGAAGAAGATCATCATCAAAAATTAATGGCAAACTTTTTAGCACAGACTGAAGCATTAATGCTCGGAAAAAATGAGGATACAGTGAAAAAAGAATTGATGAAAACAGATAAAAATCAGGAAGCAATCGATGCCTTGCTCCCTTTTAAAGTATTTAAAGGAAACAATCCTACCAATACTATAATGATAGATATTTTAACACCAGAAAGTTTAGGGAAGTTGGTCTCTATGTATGAGCATAAAATATTTGTTCAAGGAGTTATTTGGAATATTTTTAGTTATGACCAATGGGGTGTAGAATTAGGAAAACAATTAGCCTCTGTAATTTTGACAGATATCACCAAAGAAACTAAAAATCAACACGATCAATCGACCCAAGGTCTTTTGGATCATTTAGAGACTTAGGCCATTAAATCTTTTACCTTAAGTTGTATAGAAGTAGAGCCATTCCATTCGTTCTCATCAAGAGTATATACGAGATCAAACGCTTGCTTTGTTTTAATATGAGTTAAGAAATCTGCACGCCCAAAAACAATACCAATCATTGGGTTAGCTAATGTTTTTAAGGATAATCGTAAATGGGATTTGTCTGCTCCCACAACCTTAGAATAGCCCGAATCCAGAACTCTATTTGTTCTAAAAACAGGACGCATGTTTTCAGGACCAAAAGGGCCTAATTGTTCTAAAATTCTATACAGTTTAGGCGTAAGCTCTTCAAGCGCTATTGAGGTATCGTATATAACTGTTGGAGTCCTTTGCTCTGGTAAAATTCGATTTTTAACCACCTCTTCAAATTTTGTCTTAAAGAGTTCAAAGTTTTTTTTCTCGATTGTTAGTCCAGCAGCATATTTATGGCCTCCAAATTGGACTATATACTCCTCGCAGGCTTCCAGTGCTTCATATATGTTAAATCCTTTTACAGAACGAACTGAGCCCACCATGGTGTCTCCTGAGGAAGAAAAGACTACTGTTGGGCGATAGTAAGTTTCAATTAATCTAGAGGCAACGATTCCTATTACACCCTTATGCCAATATTCTTGAGAAACAACTGTGCTGTAAAGATCCTGCTCCTTCAGCTCTTCGATCATTACCAATGCTTCTTTGGTAATTCGCATATCTGTAGCTCGCCTGTCGCTATTATAAGATTCAATGATTTTGGCCTTAGTCTCTGCTAAATCAGGATTGGTTTCAATTAATAATTCTACTGCATTTAGGGCATGGCTCATTCGACCCGCTGCATTGATCCTTGGAGCGATAACAAAAACTAAATCAGTGATCGCCAAAGGTTTTTTAAGCAGCGATATAAAAGATGATAGCCCCGGACGAGGATAGTTTCTTAATTGTTTAATTCCATGAAAAGCTAGGATTCTGTTTTCCCCAGTCATAGGAACAATATCAGCAGCAATAGCTATAGCTACTAGATCTAAACAAACAAGGAGTTCTTTTGGATCCTCTTTCCAAAAACTGGTTAATGCTTGAATTAATTTAAATCCAATTCCACAGCCACATAATTCTTTATAAGGATAATCGCAATCACTTCTTTTAGGATCTAAAACCGCAATAGCATCTGGTATTGAATATCCAGGTAAATGATGATCACATATAATAAAGTCAATGCCTTTACTTTTAGCGTAAGCAACTTTTTCAACTGCTTTTATCCCACAGTCCAAAGCAATAATTAATTTAATTCCTTTATCTACAGCAACATCAATACCTTGATATGAAATCCCATATCCTTCCGCATAACGATCAGGGATATATGGTATTGTTTTTTTTAAGTATGGCTGTAAAAATGAGTATAAAAGTGAAACCGAAGTTGTTCCATCTACGTCATAATCACCATAAATCATTACAGATTCCTCATTTCTTCGTGCTTGGTCAATTCGATCAACTGCATGCTGCATGTCTTGCATCAAAAATGGGTCATGTAAGTTACTTAGTTGAGGCCTGAAAAAAGCCTTAGCAGTGTCAAAGTCTTCAATACCTCTTTGAACTAATATTTTAGCTATTTTTTCAGACACATCTAAGGTCTTTTGAAGGCTTTCTACTTTAGTAATATCTGGTACTAATTTAGATTTCCAATACATTTATTTCTTAGATTTTCCAGCAATACATAGAACAAACTCTCCCTTTGGTAACTTCTGCTCGAGATGTTCTTTTACTTCCTCCATAGTCCCTCGAAAAGTTTCTTCATAAAGCTTAGATATCTCTCTCGAATAGCTCATCTGTCTTTTACCTCCAAAAAAGGGAATGCACTGTGTTAATGTTTTAATGATTTTATGAGGTGATTCATAGAGTATAATTGTTTTAGTTTCATCAGAAAGCTGTTGAATCCTGGTTTGTCTCCCTTTTTTTGGAGGTAAAAAGCCTTCGAAAAGAAAACGATTATTAGGTAATCCGCTTTGAACTAAAGCAGGCAAAAATGCCGTGGCGCCAGGTAAACATTCGGTTTCAATTTTATTGGTTATAGCTTCTCGAACCAATAAATATCCAGGATCAGAAATAGCAGGAGTTCCAGCATCTGAAATAAGAGCAATCTGTTTTCCTTTTTTTAATTTAGAAATTATTGAAGCAAGTGTACTGTGTTCATTGTGCATATGATGACTATTCAAGGGTACAGAAATTTTATAATGTTTCATTAATTTACCACTTGTTCGGGTATCTTCCGCCAAAATTAAATCAACAGATTTGAGAACCTCAACTGCGCGATAGGTCATGTCTTTCAAATTCCCAATTGGGGTTGGCACCAAAAATAATTTTCCCACGAGTTATCGTACTTTGTTTTTTAAAAAAAAAGAAATAAAAAATAAAACAAGGGCAACTATATTTCTTCCGAAATTACCGTCTTGATCATAGCAATGCAATAATGCTGCAAGAGAAAAATAAAAAAATAATCCTGCATATGCCCATTCTACTAACATAATCGATAAAAGTATGGCTGTAGAGCTCCAATAAATAATTTTTTGCCCATTCATATGTATTAGCTAAAATTTTGTTCTATTATTTTATTGAATCTTTCCTCAAAAGATTCTTTACCTTCCCAAAAATTGTAATCTGGTTTGACTAAATTTTCAATGAAGTTTTTGGATTCTTCTATGGTGTCATAGGTAAAAACTTGAGAGATAACTCTTTGATATTCTTCAGTACTACCATCGAATAGATTTTTGATAAATGCTAAACGGTCATTCAGTCCAATCTTTAATCCTTTCCCCAACTTATCGTTGAGATTTTTTATGATACTTCCTGAATCTTCCAGAATTTCTTCCAAGGGATTTTCCTTTTTAACAAATACAGGTTCATTAATAACAGAAGAAAACAAATTGTCGAAAGAAGCCACCCGAGCTTCTTCTACTTTATTTTCCTCAATTCTTAAATTTTGTCTGGGAGTTGAAGTGGTATCCGTTTGTTTTTTTATTTCTTCGACAACAGCTTTTATTTTAGTTGGAGCATCTGAGTTTATCTTAGCCTGTTCGTGACCCAAAATTATAATTTGCCTTTGAAGCGCTTGTAGTTTTGATTCTAAATTTACAAGATCAACTACATCGTCTTGATCTAAAATAGACTGCGCAATACTCTTTAATTCTTTAAGAATTGTATTAATCATTAAATTTGATTCTTTTCAACAATTAGTTTTAATACTTTTGTTAAAGGAGGAAACAAAAGTATTGTTTTAAAATTACAAAAATGTTTTTAGAAAACACCGTAAATCAAAACGAACAATTTGGCTGGATAGAAGTAATCTCTGGGTCGATGTTTTCTGGTAAAACAGAAGAATTAATTAGACGTCTTAAAAGAGCACAATTTGCCAAACAACGAATCGAGATTTTTAAGCCAGCTATTGACAATCGTTACGATGATGAATTAGTTACTTCACATGATCAAAATCAAATTCGATCTACTCCAGTTCCGGCAGCAGCAAATATTCCTATTTTAGCGTCCGACTGTGATGTAGTTGGAATTGATGAAGCTCAGTTTTTTGATTCCGAAATTATTCAAGTTTGCAACGACCTAGCTAATCGAGGAATTCGTGTAATTGTTGCAGGTTTAGATATGGATTATGAAGGAAACCCTTTTGGTCCAATGCCAGCGCTTATGGCAACAGCAGAGTATGTAACCAAAGTTCATGCAGTATGCACAAAAACTGGAAATTTAGCACAATACAGTCATCGAAAATCCCAAGAAAAGGAGCTTATTGTTTTAGGAGAAAAAGACCTTTATGAGCCCCTAAGTAGAGCTGCTTTTTATAAATCAAGAAAACTAGATAATCTCAAAAAAAAGATAAGCATAGTCAAGAAGAAAAAATCATGATCGAAGAAGCGAGCCTTACTATTAACTTAAAATCTTTAGCACACAATTACTCATTTTTACGATCTAAATTAAGAGAACAGACTGAACTGATAGCTGTAGTTAAAGCGAATGCTTATGGTGCTGATAGCGCTAGAATTGCTCATAAACTATCTGCACTTGGTGTTTCTCGCTTTGCAGTAGCCTATGCAGCGGAAGGGGTTATACTTCGAAATGCAAAAATTAAAGATAATATCCTCATTTTTTATCCTCAAATTGGACAATTAAATAAGCTTATAGAACATAATTTAGAGCCAGCACTCTATTCTCTAGAAATTATTAAGACTTTTATATCTTTACTGATAAAGAAAAAAATAACAACATACCCTGTTCACATAAAATGTAATACTGGGCTCAACAGAATTGGTCTTTCGAATGAAGAATTTACTTTTCTTTTAGAAGAAATTGATACTTCATCCCTTGATATAAAAAGTGTATACTCACACTTAGGAGCTTCCGAAAATCCAAAACCTTGTTCCTTTACTCAGAATCAAATTGAGGCTTTTGAGATTATAAAAGCTGCTGCAATTAAGCTTTCTACAAAACAACCAAAATTCCATCTACTTAACAGCTCTGGAATCTTTAATTATCCCGAATTACAACTAGATGCTGTGCGGGCAGGTATTGCCCTTTATGGTTTTGCAAACCGACCAGAATGGAATAAAGAATTAAAACCAATCGCTAAACTAAGTGCTCCTATTTGTCAAATCCATACTTTAAAAAAAGGTGAAAATGTCGGGTATAATCAAGGTTGGAAAGCGAGTAAAGATAGCCTTATAGGAGTTATTCCACTCGGGCATGCCGATGGAATTGGGAGGCAATATGGTAATGGAATAGGCACAGTTTCGGTTTTAGGACAATCTGCTTCAATAATAGGAAACGTTTGTATGGATATGCTTATGATAGACATCACTTCTATTAATTGTGAAATTGGAACTGAAGTAATTCTTTTTGACCAAATCACAACAGCTGCAAATCTTGCAGACTTAAGTAACACCATTTCTTATGAATTACTAACCGGACTAAGCCCAAGAATTAAAAGGGTATATATATAAGAATGTTTGTGTTTATAACTATTTGTTTTATGATTGATATAATTAATATATTCATTTGGAACAGACTAATTTATAAGTACTTTTGCATTCAATAATTTAAAATAATTAGATGAAAGTTGCCGTTGTTGGAGCTACTGGAATGGTAGGCCAAGTCATGTTAAAAGTGCTAGCTGAAAGAAAATTTTCGATTACAGAATTAATTCCTGTTGCCTCTGAACGCTCTGTTGGTGAAAAAATCAACTTTGGTGGAACTTCATATACTGTTGTTGGCTTGAATACTGCAGTTGCGATGAAAGCAGATGTTGCTTTTTTTTCTGCAGGAAGAGAAACTTCTTTGGAGTGGGCACCTAAATTTGTGAAAGTAGGAACAACAGTAATCGACAATTCTTCTGCTTGGAGAATGGATCCTTCTAAAAAACTTATTGTCCCTGAAATCAATGCAGATGAATTAACCCATAAAGATAAAATTATATCGAACCCCAACTGCTCAACTATACAAATGTTGGTTGCACTGGCTCCACTTCAAAAAAACTTTGGAATAGAACGTTTGGTGATTTCAACTTATCAATCAATTACTGGTTCAGGAGTAAAAGCAATAGAGCAATTAGAAAACGAATATCAAGGTAAAAAAGGGGAGATGGCTTATCCTTACCCTATTCATAGAAACGCAATTCCCCATTGTGATGTTTTCCAAGAAAACGGGTACACAAAAGAGGAAATGAAATTGATTCAAGAAACCCATAAAATTTTAGGAGATGACGAAATCAGAATTACCGCAACTGCTGTTCGGATTCCTGTTGTAGGAGGGCATAGTGAATCTATAAATGTGCAGCTAAAAAAAGGCGCCTCGGTTAACGAGGTTCAAGTTATGCTAAATCAAAGCCCTGGAGTTATTGTTCAGGACAATCCTTATACAAATACCTATCCAATGCCAATATATGCTGAAGGTAAAAATGAAGTTTTTGTAGGAAGAATCCGAAAAGATTTTTCACAAGAAAATTCGTTAAATATGTGGATTGTTTCTGATAACCTAAGAAAGGGAGCAGCTACCAATACCATACAGATTGCCGAATTTTTAGCGAGTAAAGGCTGGATATAGTATTTCCGTTGAGTTTCTAGAAATACTATTTATTCTGTATATTTCAAGTAAATAAACAATTCTAATGAAAAATCTAATTATCGGGATACTCGCCTGTATTTTGATAAGTTGTGAAAACAACCCACAAATGATCTATCCACAAACACAAAAAAAGCCCGTTATTGATGTCTTTTTTGACCATGAAGTAATAGATAGTTATCGCTGGCTTGAAGACGGCAGAACTAAAGAAACCAAAGACTGGGTCAAGGCTCAAAATGATATGACTTTCGATTATCTTGACAAAATTCCCTTTAGAGAACAACTCAAAGAGCGACTCACTGAACTCTGGAATTACCAAAAAATTGGGACCCCATTTAAAGAAGGAAAATACACTTACTTTTATAAAAATGACGGTTTACAGAACCAATATGTAATTTACCGCTATGCGGATAAAATCGAGAATGCGGAGGTATTTTTAGATCCAAATTCATTTTCTGAAGAGGGGACCACTTCCTTAGCCGGTCTTAGTTTTTCTAAAAACAGTTCTTTAGCGGCTTACTCAATCTCTGAGGGAGGTAGTGACTGGAGAAGAGTTTTGGTGATGAATTCCGAAACAAAAGAAATAATTGAAGACACGATTAATGACCTTAAATTTAGCAGAATTCAATGGAAAGGTAATGAAGGGTTTTATTACTCCAGTTATGACAAGCCCGAAGGAAGCGAGCTCTCAGCAAAAACAGACCAACACAAGCTTTACTTTCATAAAATCAAAACTCCACAAAGTGAAGATGTTGTTGTTTTTGGAGGAGTGGAATCTGAAAAAAACAGATACGTTAGCGCTCAAGTTACAGAAGATGATGCCTATTTAATTATCTCCGCTTCCGAGTCGACTTCTGGAAATAAATTGTTTTTTAAAGACTTAAGAAAAGCCAACACTCCCCTAGTTCTTCTTACAGATAGTTATGAAAATGATCATTATTTATTAGACAGTGAAGGTGATCGTTTATTTATTGTAACCAACTTCAATGCACCCAATCAAAAAGTTGTTGAAACAAATGCAAGTAAGCCTGAGCAAATGCATTGGAAAGATTTTATTCCAGAAACAGATTATGTTTTAAGCCCAAGTAGTGGGAGCGGATTTTTCTTTGCAGAATATATGGTTGATGCAATTTCTAAAATTCATCAATACGACTCCAAAGGAATAAATCTTGGAGAAGTTTCCTTGCCAGGAGTAGGTAGTGTTTCTGGGTTTTCAGGAGAAAAAGAAGACACTATTTTATATTATCGTTTTACGAACTACTCAAATCCAAGTAGTATATATACCTATAGTCCTCTAACCCAAAAAAGTGAATTATATTGGAACCCTTCTATTGATTTCGATCCCTCAATTTACGAGTCTAAACAGGTGTTTTATGAATCGAAGGACAGTACTAAAGTTCCTATGATTATAACATATAAAAAAGGAGTTAAGCTCAACGGTAAAAATCCGACAATTTTATATGGATATGGCGGATTCAATATCAGCTTAACCCCCAGTTTTAGAATTCCTAATGCCGTTTGGATGGAGCAAGGCGGTATATATGCCGTTCCCAATTTACGTGGAGGCGGTGAGTATGGTAAGGCTTGGCATAAAGCAGGGACAAAACTGCAAAAGCAAAATGTCTTCGACGATTTCATCGCTGCTGCTGAATACTTAATTGCCGAAAAGTATACCTCATCAGAGTATCTGGCAATTAAAGGAGGATCTAATGGTGGTCTTCTAGTAGGTGCAACTATGACGCAACGCCCAGACTTAATAACGGTAGCTTTGCCTGCTGTAGGTGTTCTAGACATGCTTCGATATCACACCTTTACCGCTGGTGCAGGTTGGGCATATGACTATGGAACTGCTGAAGATTCCGAAGAAATGTTTAATTATTTGAAAGGGTATTCTCCGGTTCACAATGTAAAATTGGGTACTTCATATCCTTCAACATTAATCACAACAGGTGAGCATGATGATCGTGTGGTACCTTCTCATTCTTTTAAATTTGCAGCCGAACTTCAGGACAATCAACAGGGGAAAAATCCTGTTATGATTAGAATAGAAACAAATGCCGGTCATGGAGCCGGAACTCCAGTTGATAAATCTATTAATCAATACGCCGATATTTTTGGATTTACTCTATACAACATGGGGTATAGAGTGCTTCCAGGAAAAATAACTGATAAAATCAAAGGATAAAAGTTTATTTTTTAAAACAAAACCCTGTATAAAACAGTTTTTCCTTACGGAAAATAAAGATTATTCCATTTCGAAATTTTCCATAAACTTTGTGGTATAATTTCCCGTTATATAATCTGGATGATTCATCAATTGAATGTGAAACGGAATAGTGGTTTTTATGCCTTCTATCACAAATTCTCCTAGTGCACGTTTCATTTTATTGATTGCCTCTTCACGAGTTTGAGCAGTTGTTATCAACTTTGCAATCATAGAATCGTAGTAAGGTGGAATTGTATATCCTGAATATACATGGGTGTCTAATCGAATTCCATGTCCTCCTGGTACGTTGAGATTTGTTATTTTTCCTGGTGAAGGGCGAAAATCATTGTATGGATCTTCTGCATTTATACGACACTCAATAGAATGCATTTGCGGCAAATAATGCTTCCCTGAAATTGGAATTTTTGCTGCAACAGAAATTTGTTCACGAATCAAATCAAAGTCAATTACTTGTTCTGTTATTGGATGTTCTACTTGAATACGAGTATTCATCTCCATAAAGTAAAAGTTACTATGTTTGTCCACTAAAAATTCAACTGTTCCGGCCCCTTCATACTTAATAAATTCAGCTGCCAAGACTGCTGATTTTCCCATTTTATCTCGAAGTTCATCAGTCATAAAAGGAGAAGGTGTTTCTTCTGTTAATTTCTGATGACGTCTTTGAACAGAACAATCACGCTCAGACAAATGACAAGCTTTACCGAAACTATCTCCGACAATTTGAATCTCAATATGACGTGGCTCTTCAATAAGTTTTTCAATATACATACCGTCGTTTCCAAATGCAGCTGCTGCTTCTTGACGAGCACTATCCCATGCTTTTAAGAGGTCTTCTTCGACCAAAACAGCCCGCATTCCTTTTCCTCCTCCACCTGCAGTAGCTTTTAGCATTACAGGGTACCCCATTTCGCCTGCTAATTTTTGAGTTTCTTCAAAATCCTTCAAGATTCCTTCAGAACCTGGAATAGTTGGAACTCCAGCAGCCTTCATAGTTGATTTTGCTGAGGCTTTATCTCCCATTTGCTTAATCATATCACAAGAAGCTCCAATGAACTTAATTTGATGTTCTTCACACATTTTGGAGAACTTAGCGTTTTCAGATAAAAACCCATATCCTGGATGAATTGCATCTGCGTTTGTGATTTCGGCTGCTGCAAGTATATTTGACATTTTAAGATAGGATTCTGAACTAGGAGGTGGTCCTATACAAACTGCTTCATCTGCAAATTTTACGTGTAAGCTTTCTTCGTCGGCTTTTGAATATACTGCAACTGACTTGATGCCCATCTCTTTACAAGTACGTATTATTCTAAGCGCAATCTCTCCTCGGTTGGCTATTAATATTTTCTTAAACATGAATCTGTTTTTTGTGAAACTTTTAGGAAGGGTCTATCAAGAATAATGGTTGGTCAAATTCTACCGGTGTAGAATCGTCAACTAGGATTTTTACAATCTTACCTCGAACTTCAGACTCAATTTCATTGAATAATTTCATTGCTTCAATTACACAAAGAACATCTCCTTCGTTTATTTCTTGTCCAACCTCAACCAAAGTTGGCTTATCTGGAGCTGGTTTTCTATAAAAGGTTCCAATGATTGGAGACTTTATTGTAATGAATTTATCATTTTCTTTTGTGTATGTTGAAGGAGTCTCTTCTGTTTTGGATGATGGGATCTGAACAACAGGAGCGTTAGCCAAAATATCAGTACTCTGCTGAACAATTTTAGTTTTTTCTAAACGATCTTCCCCTCCAACTTTAATGGTAATTTTAATGACTTCCATTTCGAGTTTAACCTCAGATACGCCTGATTTAGCCACAAATTTGATAAGGTTCTGAATTTCTTTAATATCCATATGCTAAACTTTTAAGTTTTTATAATCGTAATTCCATGTTAAATATACAGCTCCCCAAGTAAAACCTCCACCAAATGCTGCAAAAATCAACTTATCACCTTTCGAAAACTTAAATTCATAATCCGAAAGTAATAAAGGTAACGTTGCTGCGGTAGTATTCCCATACTTTTCTATATTCATTAATACGCGATCAGGAGGAAGGTTTATCCTTTTAGAGGTGGCGTCAATTATTCTTTTATTGGCTTGATGGGGGAGTAAATAAGCTATTTGATTGCCAGATAGGTTATTTTGAATCATTAAATTTTCAGCTGCGTCTGCCATGTTTTTCACAGCATTTTTGAAAACCGTTTGACCTTCTTGTTTGATATTGTGACCTCCTTCAGCAAATGTATTTTCATCATAAGGATATAATGACCCTCCCGATTTTATGGTAAGGAAATCTCTTCCTGATCCATCACTTCTTAAATAAGAATCTTCGTATCCAAAATCGTTTTCTGATGGTTCAAAAAGTACAGCTCCTGCACCATCTCCAAAAATAATGCAGGTGGTGCGGTCCGTATAATCTACAACTGAAGACATTTTGTCTGCACCTATCAGAAGTACTTTTTTGTATCGTCCAGATTCGATATAGGCCGCCGCGGTAGACATTCCATACAAAAACCCTGAACAAGCAGCGTGAAGATCATAGCCAAAAGCATTATAAGCTCCAATTTCAGTTGCTATAAAAGCAGCTGAAGCGACCACTGGCATATCAGGAGTGGCTGTTGCTAATATTATTAAGTCTATAGCTAGGGGGTTGATTTTTTTCTTTTCAAGCAATTTTATTGCCGCTTGGATTGCCAAAAAGGAGGTTGGTTCTAACGGATTTCGAGCAATACGTCGCTCTTTTATTCCCGTTCGACTAATAATCCACTCATCGTTAGTATCTACCATTTTTTCCAAGTCGCTATTGGATAAAACATCGGGGGGGACGTAACCGCTAACAGCGGAAATGGCAGCTTTTATGCCTTTTATTTTAATGCTTTTCATTTAAATGCTTGCTTAATCTTCTAGCATTTGAAGGGTGAATATACTAGATTTTTGCTCGATACAAACTTTTTTCTAATAAAAAATGCTCTCTGTTTTGAGAGCATTTTCGAAATAAAGTTAAGTGATATTTTAAGCTTCGGCAACTTCAGTGTTATCAATAATAACTTTGCCTTTGTAAAATAATTTCCCTTCATGCCAATGCGCACGGTGGTACAAGTGGGATTCACCTGTTGTTGAATCTACAGCTATTTGAGAAGGAGTTGCTTTGTAGTGAGTTCTTCTTTTGTCTCTTCTTGTCTTAGATATTTTTCTCTTAGGATGTGCCATTTTATTGTTTTAGTAAATCTTTTAATTTATTCCATCGAGGATCAATTTCTTCTATTGGAAGCAAACGCTCTTTGGGTTGTAATTCTTTTAATAAATTTAATACTTCTGATTCTAAAGTTCCATCTTCAATTCCTGGATGTTCAATTTTAGCTGGTATTGCTAAAACAATCATCTCGTATATGGGTTGTGCTAAGTCAATTTCGAAGCTTCCGTGAGGAATAATCAAGATTTCATCATTATCGTTGTTATAATTATCACCAAATTTAACAACCCAATCAAAATCTGTGTCAATTGGAAAATCAAAATGTTCGTCAGTAACATCACAAGCAACTTCGACAATTCCTTTGGCTTTAAAATTAAGTTTAAGGAGAGTTGCCTTTTTATCTAAAGTCAACGATATGTGAACATTAGCATCAAAGAAGTCGTTAAAATCATATAATTTAAAGAACGTGTTTCCAATTTCATAATTGAATTGATGAACTCCTTCTTTAAGGCCAACAAATGGTAATCTAAATTCTGTTGAGCGTTCCATTCAATAGATATTGAGTTTGCAAATTTAACAAAAAAATGACAACCCAAAAGCTTTCCTTATAAAATTGTCATTTACTAAGTATTAGTAGCATGGATTTTCATTTGCTCTTCTTTCAAAATAGATGTTTCGAGCTTTAAACAAAGCTTCTTTAAACGAATCTATTCGGGCCTTTCCTTTTCCTGCAATTTCAAAAGCTGTTCCATGATCGGGTGAGGTTCTTATTTTGGATAATCCTGCTGTATAATTTACACCTTGTCCAAATGATAAAGTCTTGAAGGGTATTAATCCTTGATCATGATAAATGGCTAGAATAGCGTCAAATTGAGTATAAGTTTGAGCTCCAAAAAAACTATCTGCTGCATAGGGGCCTAATACAAGTTGACCTTTATCATACATTTTTTTTAGGGTTGGCCGAAGGACTTCGTCGTCTTCATTCCCAATAATACCTTGGTCTCCCGTGTGAGGATTCACGCCTAAAACTCCTATTTTAGGTTTTGAAATCCCAAAGTCTTTCTTTAGAGATTCCATCATTAAAAACACTTTTTCCTCAATCAGTTCTTTAGTAATTAAATCAGTAACCTTACTAACTGCTACATGATCTGTAAGCAAACCGATTTTTAGTCCATCGGAAATCATAAACATAAGACTTTTGCCTGCTAATTCATTTGCCAAATAATCGGTATGACCGGGAAATTTAAAAGTGCCTGATTGAATATTATGTTTGTCAATAGGCCCTGTAACTAAAACATCTACTTCTCCATTTTTTAATGCTTTTGTTGATGCTTCTAGTGACTTAAGTGCATGCACTCCCCCTTCTGGAGTAGATTCCCCGAAGGTTGTTTCAAATGGATTGCTCCAAACGTCAACTACATTAATTTGGACAACATTTAATGAGTCTCCTTTTTTGAAAGGGCTAAGGGAGGTTTTTAAATTAAAATGTCTTTTCTGGAAACTAATCAATTTCATGTTTCCATAGAGAATAGGAGTAAAAAAATCAAATAGTTCTTTTTGTTCAAATATCTTTAAGATGACTTCAATTCCAATTCCGTTGGGGTCGCCGATTGATATTCCAACTTTTATTTTTAGGTCTTGTTCCATCAAATCCTTGATTTATTAGTAATTTCGATTTTCAAAGTTAATCAATATAATCTAGGAAATGTTTACAGGAATAATAGAGTGTTTTGGAGAAGTTAAGAATTTAATTAGTGAAAACGAGAATCTGCATATTACTATGGAAAGTAGCTTAGCGTGTGAATTAAAAATTGACCAAAGCGTTGCTCATAACGGGGTTTGCTTAACAGTAATTGATATTAAAAAAAGTCAATATACAGTAACTGCAATCAAAGAAAGTCTAGATAAAACCAACCTTGCCAACTTAACGATTGGCTCTAAAGTAAACCTGGAGAGAGCAATGAAGTTAGGTGATAGGTTGGATGGTCACATTGTTCAAGGCCATGTTGATCAAGTCGGTAATTGCACTGAAATTAAAGAAACAGGGGGGAGCTGGTTTTATACTTTTGAATATGATCGTAAAATGAAAAATATTACCATTGAAAAGGGATCTATAACGATCAATGGGGTAAGTTTAACAGTAATTGACTCGGGTATTTCAGAGTTTTCTGTAGCAATAATTCCATATACATACAAACATACAAACTTTAATGAATTTGTTAAAGGAACCCGCGTAAATTTAGAATTTGATTTAGTTGGTAAGTATATCGCTAAAATACAATCATTAAATTAAGTTAGCTATATTTAACTAAAATAATTAGAACGTTTTTCTTTGAAATAAATACCAAAAGTAGATATGAATGATTTTTTAAGGATAGATCTTAAGAAAAGAAAAGAATTTATTTCTCATCTTGGAGCTGTTTTCGAAGAAATTGGATTTGTCACTCTCAAAGAGTACTTCTTTTCTTCTGAAACAATGGAACATCTTTACTCTGAAATCAAAGGATTTTTCAATCTTCCATTAGAAAATAAAAATAAATACGAAATTCAAGTAGGGGGAGGAAAAATAGGGTACATTTATTTTGGAAAAGAGCATGCTAAAGATGAAAAAAATGATGATTTAAATGAGTTTTGGGGTATTTCATGATATTAATTCCATTTTTTATGAATCCTGTTGCCAAAATGCTTCTAGATTGCTTGCCTAAATGTATTTCTGAAGAAAACACTAAATCATACGAGGATACGACTGCCAGAGACTTTTTACATCAACGATTAATTGATCTAGGTCTTATAAAAAAATAACTATGGGAACAACAGAACTCTTATTTACAATCTGCAATTCAAGTATTTTAGGTGCATGGGGCCTACTCCTTGTTGCCCCTAATTGGAAGTTCACAACTATTCTTTCAGAACGCCCATTTATCCCCTTATTACTAAGTTTTGTCTATCTATATTTTATGACTTTTAATGAAGGAATGGGGAGTGTTGACTTTTCATCATTAGAAGGCATAATAGCTTTGTATGAAAACAGTACTCCCGAATTAATTGCTGCAGGATGGTTACATTATCTTGCTTTTGATTTTTGGGTTGGCTGTTGGGTATTAAGAGAAGCTAAAACTAAAGGAATCGGACATAAGTGGCTTATAATTCCGCTTCTGTCAACTTTTATGCTTGGCCCGGTTGGGATTCTACTTTATGAAGCTACCAAACTAATTTTAAAAAAATAAAAACTGTTTGTTTAAAACTTCACTTTTGAAAAATCCTTAATTACGTCGTCAACAGATTCTACTGACTTTATGTTTCCGACTCCTTTTCCAGCTTGCCAAAACTGAACAGAGTCATCAAAAGTTGTTTTACTATAATTTTTTATACCTTTACTCATCAGGTACATACGAGCATATTTTTTTAATTTAGGTTCGCGAAGCATAAAGTTGATAATGGGTCCTGTACGAAGACCCCCACGCATAATATCTTTAGTTTTAATTACAGAAGAATTGTTTCCCGCAATTTTATTTGTCCAAACAATATCTTCCTCAGTAGAGTCAACAATTGCTTTTTTATATCCTTTTGTGACATTACATTCATTAGTTGCTAAAAATCGGGTTCCCAATTGTACCCCAGCGTATCCCATTTCCAGTGCTTTTTGAAAATCATTCGCATCACCAATCCCACCTGCACAAATCAAAGGTATGTCAATATCATGTAATTCCTCAATGAATTTTTCAGCTGATTGAATGCCCGTTTGTCCTCCTCCTCTCCAATTGATACAGTTTAACCCATCAACACCTGCATCTCTCATCGCCAAGGCTACTTTTTTGTTTGGGATATCATGATAAACTTTGATTCCATGCTGCTTTGCCATTTTAACAATCGTATGTGGTTTTCCTAAAGATGTCAAAAAATATTTTACTCCTTCTTCAATAGAAATTTCAATCCATTCCTGCATCTGCTGATGATATTTTTTATTTGCTCCGCCAAAAATTGTAAAATTGACTCCAAAGGGTTGATCGGTTAATTTTTTAATTAACCGTAATCCTTCCCTAAATTTATATCCATAAAGTGAGGTTAGTGCTACCGGTTGAACAACCCCAAATCCTCCAGCATGAGATACCGCAGCAATTAATTCTGGATTAGATCCTGGATACATTGGTCCACATACTATGGGTATTTTTGCACCTGAATCTTTTAAAAATTGTTTTGTTTTCATTTTATCTTAAGGATTTAAATCAAAAGCCATTTCATCAATTTACTGGAACTACTTGAGGTGGAGTCCAATTTCCTTTCAGCACTTTTTCTTGAGGCCAATAAAGTCTTAGAGTTAAAAAAAATATTCCTTTTTCTGGAATTGGAAGCCAGTTTGTAAGCTTATCTTCAGATGTTGGATTAGATTGAATATATAAATCTAATGACCCATCTTTATTGTAAAGTAAATCATCTCGGTCTCCTAAAGCAAAACGATTCATGTCGTTTTTAACCAAAAATTCATTATTGTTGTAGGCGGTCAACGACCAAAAAGCATGAACTGGAGGTAGTTTGTCCGCTTCAAAATGAATTTGATAATCTTTATCTGCATCCAAACGATTTCCATTAACATCAAAAGTTAAGTTAGGATAAACTGTATCTTCAGGAATGTTTGCACCCAAGCCTATAAAATCTATAAAAGCTCTTCTTTTGTAATCTGTTCCATAAGTTCCAATATTTTCAACTATGACAGTCCATCCGTTGAATATTAAACTGGGTTCAGGATTTGATCTTTGCTCTTCCATTTTTTTGTGTATGAATTCTGGTAAGACTTGAAGCTTTTTATTTAAAATAAAACTGTCCGAATGAAGTCGCGCTTTATTTCCTATTATTAATCCAATTCTTTCCATTTTGTTTACAATCAAAGAATCCTTTGCGCTTGGAGGGTTTTCTTTCATCAAATGGAGGACTTTATCGAAATATGCATTTAAATCTAAGTTCCGAAGTTCCTTTAAGGGGATGATGTTTGCATTTTCTGTTTTATAGGTTCCTTTGGGAGGTAAATACCCTTTTTTGCCAAAAGCACTTAGGGGAACCAGACGCATCCTCTCTTGAATATCTCTCACAGTGGTAGATCCATCTTCCATACTATTTACTTGTATTCTTCCTAACATCCATACCGTTTGAGAAGGCGCTTGAATTAGTTGAAGCCCTTCAGGAACCTTTCCCTTCCATTCTGGTCCAGCAAGCAAAAAATCTTGGGCTTTTGTCCCAGAAGTTCGCGTACCAAGAGAGGCAAAGATATTCGAATATGCATCCATAAAGGGTAGCAAATAATACCTTTCAGTAGAAGGCATTGAGAGAACTTGTGGCTCTTCTCTTAAATCAAACCACACAATAGAATAATACGAGTCTACGTTTGGCTTAACAATAGACATAAGGTTATGGTCTGGGAATACTCTGAAATGGCCTATTTGATTGACCGGTGCAAAAGGGCGCATAGGATCTGGGCTTTCAATATTGGTCGATACCTTTTTTGTATAATCCATTAAGACTAATGGATAGCCAAAAAAATAAGCTTCTCCCACGATCTCTAAAAACTCTTCAGATGAAATTTTTATTTCTCCATTAACCGTATTAATCTTTACAATCTCACTTTGACAAGAAAATATAGTAAAAAGAAATACAAGTACACAAACTGTTTTTATGATTAATTGTTTCATTTATTAAATTCTGATTTTAAAATCATGATAATTTCAAGGGTAATTTTTTTATTTAATTTTTAGAAGAAATATCTTTATGTTTTTTTAGAAAAAAAAACATAAAGATAAGGCCTAAAAACCCGAAGAGAAAACCAATCCAAAACCCTAAAGAGTGACTTCTTCCTCTTTTTTCTGAAAGATATGCTCCAAGTGCACCAAAAAATACACCAATAGCAATATATACTTCAAGGGGAAACGGCAGTAATAGTTCTTCATTCATATATAGTCTACTCAAAAGACCTGGACCCAAAAGATTCGAAGTCGATGTTTTGATTTAATTTTATATCTTAAACAAATATATGAGTAAAAATAATGTTTCCTTCAGTTGGGCGTTCAAAGAATTTATATGGCCTAGAAGAAAAATAGTTTCTCTAGGTTTGTTTCTTATTATAATTCGGAGTTTAACTGGATTAGTTCTCCCATATGCTAGCAAAAATTTAATTGATGAGGTAATTCCATCTAAGGACACAAATGCTTTAATGGTTTTGTTAATTATTGTTTGCTCGGCACTACTGTTTCAGTCAATAGGGTCATTTTTATTGACGCGCCTTTTAAGTGTCGAAGCACAATATTTAATTTCTATACTTAGAGCAAAGGTTCAACAAAAACTACTTAAGTTGCCCATAAGTTTTTTTGACAACAACAAGTCTGGAGCTTTAGTTTCTAGGGTTATGACTGATGTTGAGGGGGTCCGAAACTTAGTAGGTACTGGATTAGTTCAGCTGATTGGGGGAAGTATTACAGCGGTTATTTCTTTGGTTATTTTAATTCAAATTAATTCTCAGATGACCTTGTTTGTTTTGGTTCCAGTTGTCATTTTTGCTGTAATTGCATTAAAGGCTTTTGGCTATATTCGTCCTATTTTTAGAGCACGAGGAAAAATAAATGCCGAAGTAACTGGACGTCTTACTGAAACTCTAAATGGTATTCGGGTAATCAAAGGTTTTAACGCCGAAGAACAGGAGCAACGAGTTTTTCAAAAAGGAGTTGACGAATTATTTCAAAATGTAAAAAAGAGTCTCACTGCAACTGCCCTTATGACTAGTTCATCTACTTTTTTATTAGGCCTTGCTTCGGCTAGTATCATGGGAATGGGTGGTTATTTTATAATGAAGGGTACGATGACCTATGGTGAGTTTGTTTCTTTCACGTTATTTCTTGGTTTTATGATTGCTCCCATAGTTCAGATGAGTAATATTGGGAGTCAGCTTACTGAAGCTTTTGCCGGCTTAGACAGGACCCAAGAACTGATGAATGTAGCTGAAGAAAATGATCTTGAGACAAGAACCAAAACCTTAAATATAATTGAAGGAAATATTTCCTTCAAAAATATTACGTTCAGTTATGACGATAAAACAGAAGTGCTACACAATATTTCGTTTGAAGCTCCAAAAGGAAGTGTAACCGCTTTAGTTGGATCCTCAGGCTCGGGAAAAACAACAATTGCGGGATTAGCAACTGCCTTTTTAAATCCAAACTCAGGTCAAGTGTTAATAGATGGAATCAACCTATCTAAAGTTGATTTAAAAAGCTTTAGAAGTCAATTAGGGGTTGTTTTACAAGATGATTTTTTATACGAAGGAACGATAAGGGAGAACATTTTATTCCCTCGTCCGGATGCCACAGAAGAAGAGCTTCAAAAATCGGTTAATGGTGCCTATGTTAATGAGTTTACAGATAAGTTTGACAATGGTTTAGATACACTTATTGGAGAACGAGGTGTAAAACTATCGGGAGGACAAAGACAAAGGATTTCTATTGCTCGTGCACTACTAGCGAAACCTAAAATTGTCATTTTAGATGAAGCTACGTCTAATTTAGATACGCAAAGTGAGGCTTTTATTCAAAAAAGTCTCGCAATTCTAATGCAAGACCGAACCACATTTGTAATTGCGCACCGATTAAGTACAATTCAAAGGGCAGATCAAATTCTAGTAATCGAAGAGGGTAATATAGTTGAGCGAGGAAATCATGATGAATTGATCGAAGCTAAAGGACGTTATTTTGAGTTATATACCTATCAAACAAGAATCTAATCTTGAAATAAACAGAGCCTTCAAAGTGAAAACAGTAAGCTTTTAATTTTCAATTTAAAATCTAATAAGCTTGCGTTAATATAGACCCAATTTAGGAGATTAAAGCCGTACAGGTTGGATATATTGAACTAAAGTGCCTTTTAAATTAGCTTGGAAATGGTAGATTTTGTTTTTAATCATAAAAAAAGCCCTACTATTTAGTAGGGCTTTTTACACTATACTTTATACGAATTAGTCTTCTAGACTAACGTTGATGGCGCTAAGACCTTTAGGAGTTTCCTCCACGTCATAGCTAACTTTGTCTCCTTCAGTAATTTCGTCTTGTGTATTGTTTACGTGTACAAAAATGTCTTCTCCACTTTCGTTTGTGATGAAACCAAATCCTTTTGCGTTGTTAAAGAACTTTACAGTTCCGTTGTGATTACTCATATTTATTATATTTTTAATTTGTTTGCAAATATAGCGATTATATAAATGTAAAACGATTAATATGTTAATAAAATCATATTTTCCAACAGACTTTAAGTCTTTAAATCACAAGTAGATAGGCTCTCAAAGGGCTTGTAATTATTTTGAACATTTAAAAAATGTTTATGAAAATGTTTTTTTTGAAACATAAATAGATGATTGACCTAAGAAAAAGTGTGTTTGATTAGAGGGGGTAGATTCTCTGAACTGTATTGAAACCCTTTGAAAACAGTATTCAATAAAGTCACTTAAATGGATACTATTTAATTTTAATTATTCTTCAGTATTCTTTATCTTGTAAAATTAATTTACATACTTATGCAAAATTTATCTGCAGCCTCATTTATCTTGATTTTGATCCTTTCCACAGGATGTAGAAACCTCGAAGTGACTTTTGAAGAAGCATATATTTTAACTGATATTAATGTTATTGATCCCATCGAAGGACTACAAGAAAATAAAACAATTGTAATAGAAGACAATAAAATAATTGGAATATACGATGTCTCAGAATTATACTTGTCTAACAAAAATAAGGTCTACAATGCATCAGGGAAATATTTAATTCCTGGTTTGTGGGATTCTCATATTCACTTCGCCTACGATGAGGATTTTACTGATCATATGTCAGATTTATTTCTTGCACATGGAATAACAAGTGTTCGAGATACAGGAGGAGAAATCAAAATTCTGAAAGGTATAAAAGATAAAGCTTTATTAGATCCGAAAAATAATCCTCGTATAATGATTGCAGGGCCGCTAATTGATGGAAAGTTTAATGTTTATAACGGAAATAGTCCAAATTACCCTCCGCTTTCGATTCAGACTTCAAACAAACAAAATCTTATTGAACAAGTAAATTCGCTAATTGAACAAGGTGTTGATTTCTTAAAGGCATACGAAATGCTAACACCAGAGCAATTCGAAACACTTGCTAATATTGCCAAAAAAAATGGCCTCAAACTAACAGGCCATGTGCCTTTAAGTATGGATGTGACCACCGCATCTGACCTGGGACTAAACAGTATGGAACATTTTAGAAATTTAGAATTATCTACTGCATTAAACTCTGAAGAACTTTTAGCAGAACGAATATTACTTTTGAGGAATAAGTCTAATCTGATTGGTTCATCCCTAAGACGGTTGCTTCACAAAGAACAAAGAATGAAAGCACTTTACGATATGGATTCTACAAAAATGAAAGACGTTATTGCAGTTTTGAAAAAAAATGATACCTGGCAAATCCCTACTCTAGCCTTGTACCAAAACTATGCAAGAAAACATTATCAATCTCCTTCATATCAAGAAAATTTTGATATTATACCCGAAGTAATTGAGGCTAAATGGATAGAAAGCATTAAACAATCTTCTTTAGATCCAAATAAGGATATGGAAAACTATACCGACTGGGCGAGTTCAATAATGAGATATATGCATAAAGAAAGGATTCAGTTTATGGCTGGAACAGACACACCCATTGGTTACCTAGTCCCAGGGTTAAGCCTTCATCAAGAATTGGCTTTTATGTCCAATTCCAAACTTTCAAATTTAGAGTTACTCAAAACGGCTACTTACAACCCTGCAAAATATTTTAACCTCCAGGATTCCCTCGGAAGAATAATACCAGGGTATATTGCTGATTTAATTATTCTAGATAAAAACCCACTAGAAGAAATCAAAAATACAGAACATATTCATGCGGTAATTAAGGATGGTAATTATATGTCTCGGAGTCATTTGGATTCTCTTCTACAAAGATAGCAATACCCTTTTTCTGATTTAAATTTTTCTTATGCTAAATAGAGATACTCATCTCAAAACTTAGCTCAACGTTGTTTTATTTAAATTTAAAACTGGTCATAATATCCATTTATATTGTTAAAAAAAAATGTGTTAATTTCACACTATGAAAATAAAGATTTTTTCTTTCCGTCTTTTTCAAAATATTAAGAACCGAGATTCTTTTCAACTTGGCTTTGTGTTCCTATTACCTCTTTAGAAAAGTCCTTTAAAATTTTAAATTAATTGAAACTCCTATGGTATGAAACTACCTTATATAGAACCCTATAAAATAAAAACCGTGGAATCGATTCAAATGTCGTCTCTCGAAGAACGGAAAAAATGGATTGAAGAAGCATCCTATAATCTCTTTAAATTAAACAGCGATCAAGTCATTGTTGACTTAATAACTGATTCAGGGACAGGAGCCATGTCAGACAAACAATGGGCCGAAGTAATGATGGGTGATGAAAGCTATGCAGGGTCAAGCTCGTTCCTGAAGCTAAAGAATACGGTAAAAGAGCTTACGGGATTTAATTATTTCATTCCTGTTCATCAAGGTCGTGCTGCAGAAAATGTACTGTTTTCGGCTTTAGTAAAAGATGGTGATTTTATTCCGGGGAATGCACATTTTGATACAACCAAAGGGCACATTGAATATAGAAAAGCTACTGCGATAGATTGTACAATCGATGAGGCCTTTGACATAACAATAGACCATCCTTTTAAAGGAAATATTGATTTGCATAAACTCGAGACAACGTTCCAAAATCATCCCATAGAAAAGATCCCTTTTGTGCTGATGACCATTACCTGCAACTCGACAGGCGGACAACCAGTATCTTTACAAAACATGAGAGCTGTTCGTGCCTTGTGCAATGTATATGGAGTGGAATTTTATATTGATGGAGCCCGGTTTGCTGAAAACGCTTATTTTATTAAAACTCGCGAAAAAGAATTTGTTAATCACAGCATCAAAGAAATCGTAAAAGAAACTTTTTCGATATCAGACGGAATGACAATGAGTGCAAAAAAAGACGGACTTGTCAATATGGGGGGGTTCATTGCACTAAATGATGCTAAGGTTTATCAAACCTGTTCTACTTTTGCAATCATGTATGAAGGTTTTGTCACCTACGGCGGAATGTCTGGAAGAGATATGGGGGCATTAGCCCAAGGGCTTATTGAGGGAGTAGGATATGATTATTTGGAAAGTAGAATACAGCAAACGGCTTATCTAGGTAAACGCCTTGATGCATTAAATGTCCCTATCCTTAAGCCTTTTGGCGGTCATGCGATTTATATTGATGCTTCAAAATTTGTTCCTAACATCCCCAAAGAAGAATATAGAGCACAGTCTTTGGCAATCGAATTATATATTGTTGCTGGAATACGAGGTGTAGAAATTGGCACTTTGTTGGCTGACCGAGATCCATTAACTAGAGATAATCGTTTTCCAAAACTAGAAATGGTTCGTTTAGCTATTCCTAGAAGGGTTTACACCCTTTCGCATATGGAATATGTTGCTGTAGCTATAAAAAAAGTATTCGATACACGCGATGAAGCTAAAAGTGGTTATTCCATAAAGTGGGAGGCTCCTATCATGAGGCATTTTACGATTGAGCTCGAAAAAATTTGATCTGATTAAAATACTTTGAATTTATAGTATTAAGCTTTAGAGTTTTGTGTTTTAGTTTCAAATAATTTACTCCCAGTTACTTATGACAATAACAAAAAAAGACTGGTGGACATATATTGTTGAGTGTTCGGATGGAACATTGTATACGGGCATCACAATAAACCTTAAAAGAAGAGTCTGCGAACACAATAGTTCTAAAAAAGGGGCAAAGTACACAAGAAATCGCAGGCCCGTTAAATTAGTTTATTCAGAAATACACTCAGACAGATCAAAAGCATCTAAAAGAGAATATTATATTAAAAAACTTTCAAAAATAGATAAACTAAATTTTATCGGATTATAGTTTTTGGTCATACCCTTATTAGCTAATAATATATAATTGCTGAGCTAATTTTGAAAACAATCGAAAAGTTTTAATGTATCTATGAGTCTAATTTGCTAATATGGTATAAGAATCTGATTAATAGAAGGGAAAAGAATAAAACTCAAAAACATCAGATAATACAATTGGGGCTTTAGATTAGTTTTGTATATTCCTAAAAAAATCTTATGAAAAAAATATTATGTATTTCATTTCTATTCCCCTTTTTGACTTTTTCTCAATTAAATTTTGATGGAGTTGTAAAAGATAAAGCTACAGGGACTGAACTAGAAAATGCTACTGTTATAGTTAAACCAAGAAGGATAAGTGGATCTGGTTATTATGCTGGAGTTTTAACTTTAGCCGATGGTGCTTTTCAAGTTCGTACTTCTTATAATTATCCCCTTGAAATTATTGTAACTAAAAAAGGGTGTGCTCGAAAAGTTATTAAAGTCATAAAAGGAGAAGCATCCTATGATATTTTTATTGAATGTGAATCCGAGACTATCAAACAAATTATTGAAGAAAAATCAGCGGATAGTGACGGAGACGGAATTCTTGATTTAAACGATAAATGTGAGGATATCGTTGGAGATAAAGAAAATCAAGGATGTCCATGGCCAGATGATGATAATGATGGTATTAATAATAATGATGATGAATGCCCTCAAGAAGCTGGAATAGTTGAAAATAAAGGTTGTCCAATTATTGATTCTGATTCTGATGGTATAGCAGACAAAGATGATGCATGTCCTAATGAAATTGGAACTGCTGAATCACAAGGTTGTCCGACTAATCCGGACGCTATGAATGATTTCTTTAAAAAAGAATATAGCACTATTTTATTTTCTGCCAATAGTCCAATTCAGGATAGTTTTTATAACACTGCACTAAATGAAATTTCAAATTTACTTAAGAAATACCCTAATATCAGCCTTCAGATATCTGGTCACGCTTCTAGTGATGGAAGTAATGCCTTTAATCAAACTCTTTCTAGTGAAAGGGCTTCAAATATAAAAAAAGAGCTGGTTCAAAGAGGTATCGATATTTCAAGATTAAAAGATACTGGATTTGGTGAAGAAAATCCTATTGAATCAAATGAAACAAAAGCTGGTCGTGTTAAAAATAGACGAGTTTCACTTTCTATCCAATAGGTAATTTTTTAACAGAATTTTTAAAATGAAAAAAATATTATTATTTACAGTGCTTTAGGGGTATTTAATCTCATGTCAAGCTCCGGGTGAAAAAAATTGGATCATTTCCTCAGTACAACCCTTATTGGATATAAACTCAGTTATGAAGGTGAAAAATAAAATCTGATCGCTGGGGACGTCTCTATAATTGATACTTATATGGAATTTATTCAGGCACACAACGACCTAGATATTGATAAAATCATGGATATGGTTCAAGATTCAATTTTAATTAAGACTCAAGATACACAAGAGTTAAAGGGAAAGTCTACCCATAGACAAGTTTTAGAAGAATGCTTTACAGAGACTAATCCTAAGTGGACTGTTAAATGGATGGTTACTAGTACTTTTGAGGTTAAAGATGGAGAAAACAAACATTGGCTAACAACAGGTATTGAAATTATTGAGACGCTTGACAATAAAGAAAGAAAAAGAGAACAAATTCTTGACATTAATTTTGTTGATAAAATGATTAAAGAGCTAGGTAATTACGAAAGATTAAAACCTACAGAATAAATAAATTCTCAATCCCACCCTAGCTGGATATTTTTTTATGACTTGTTTTTTGTCAAAAACCAATAGGGCATTTCATAGAGAAAGAGTAAAAAAAGCTATCATAAATATATCAGTAGTTGAGTGAATAAGAAATTCGGTTAGTTGTACCCCTCTAATATCAATATAAGTTCAATAAATATATTGTTAATAACAAGTGTGGTTGTTCTATTTAGCCTTTTCATAATATCAGATTTATCAATAAAATACACAAAACAGCTTTAAAAGCTTATTTTCGTTAACTTGTTTTAAAATTTATTGATTTCAAAAGCGAAAAAAAACAGCATGCAAATAAATAAGATTTTATTATTGTTATTAGTTATATTTTGTAATACAGTGCGAAAATTAAATGCACAAAATGAAGATTCTCCAAAAGTTATTTTAATTACTATCGATGGTTTTCGTTGGCAGGAACTTTTTAAAGGTGCTGATAAAGAGCTAATCTCAAATAACCTTTATGTTCAAAATCTTAAGCAACTAAAAGATATTTTTGGGGGTGATACTGAATTTGAAAGGAGAAAGAAATTAATGCCTTTTATATGGAATTCAATCAAGGAAAAAGGCCAAATACATGGCAATAGATCACTTGGAAGTAAAATGAACCTAACTAATGGATATTGGTTTTCTTATCCTGGGTACAGTGAAATATTAACTGGAAAAGCTGATGAAAGAATACAGAGCAATGATAAAATAAACAATCCCAATAAAACTATTTTAGAACTTGCCAATAATCATGCTAAATATATAGAAAAGGTTGGAGCATTTGGGAGTTGGGATGTTTTCCCATTTATAATTAATGAGGAACGTTCAGGAATTAATGTTAATGCAGGATTTAAAATAGCTGAGGGGATTGATATAACTTATAATGAAAAGGTTTTAAACAGGTTACAAGGAAAAATTCCAAGACCATGGTATTCAGTTAGATACGATGCTTTTACTCATTACTATGCTTTAGAGTATATGAAAAGAACACGGCCAAATTTAATTTATATTGCATATGGTGAAACGGATGATTTTGCACACGACGGCAATTACGAGGCTTACTTGAAATCTGCCCATACCACTGATTCTTTTATAAAAGAATTGTGGGAATTTATTGAAAGTGACTCATATTATAAGGGAAATACGACACTCATTATTACAACTGATCATGGAAGGGGAACTAAACCTCTTGATACATGGAGGAGCCACGGGAAGGATATTCTTGGATCTGACCAGGTTTGGTTAATTGCTTTTGGAAAAGGGGTAAGACCAATTGGAGAAATTAAGACACAGGAACAGTTGTATTCAGATCAAATCGCAGCATCAATTGCCAAATTATTGAATATTGAATTGAACAATCCGATAGCAGGAGAAAAATTCAAATTTATAGCTGACTAACACTTAACGATCTGAACTGACAGAAACTGAAACATCAATCTTCTAAAACAGATACCAAAGTTTTTATATCTCGATTAAGTTCAATTTAAAAAATTGGAAAAGGTAATCCCCTTTTTAATAAAGGAGTTTTATATTTACTTAAAATTTAATATATGAAAACAAATATTGTAAGTTTAATAAATTCTTTGGTTTTGGTCACAATGGGATTGTGGGGCTATTTTGAGTCTAATTCTAGGCCAATTACAGCATTAATACCAGTTATTGTTGGTTTAATTTTACTTCTAATTAACAGTGGAGTTAAAAAAGAAAATAAAATTGTGGCACATATTGCAGTTATGTTAACATTAATAATCACAATTGGATTGATAAAGCCATTTTTAGGGACTGTAGAAAGAGGTAATATTACAGGAATTATTCGCGTATCACTAATGATTTTAACTTCATTATGGTCAATGATTACTTTCATTCAAAGCTTTATTGCAGCAAGAAAATCTAAAACTTAATTTTTAATTTACTAAAGTTGAACTGAAATTACTTGATAGAGATAATGAAACTCGGATGGCGTTGTAGTTGGGTAAAACTAAACGCTGTAATCTGTCTGATTATCTCTATTTTTATTTATTGAATTAGGGTCGAATTACTTTTTATTAAACATAAATCAAATGAAATTATTAGATACAATTAAATCTCGTCGTTCTGTAATGCCGAGTCAGTTCAACGATTTACCTATAAATGATGAACAGATTAATTTAATTCTTGAGGCTGCGAATTGGGCTCCAACACATAAAAAAACAGAGCCTTGGAGGTTCAAGGTCTTGAAAAAACAATCTAAAAATAATCTTGGTAAATTTTTGGCAGAAAAATATAAAGAGAATACTTCAAAATTTTCAGCCTTCAAATACAACCGATTAGTAGAAAAAACAAAAAAATCTTCAGTTGTTATTTTAATCTGTATGCAACGAGATCCTTTGGAGTCCATTCCGGAATGGGAGGAAATAGCTGCTGTTTCTATGTCAGTTCAAAACATGTGGTTAATGTGTACAAAACTTAACATTGGCTCTTATTGGAGTTCTCCAAAACTAATTGATCTTATTCATGAATTTACACCTTTTCATAAAGGAGAAAAATGTCTTGGATTATTTTATATGGGTAATTATGATGGAGAAATTAACTCGAGAATCCCTGGGTCTATAGAGGAAAAAGTAACATGGTTTAATTAATTCAACTTTAACTCGTTTTAGCCGTTTTATGTTTTTCTAAAATAATGTTTTTTTGGAAGTTAATTTTATATCTTGTAATCATAACTAATTAAATATTTAAATGAAAAAAATACTTTTATTTCTATTTTCAGCAATCTTATCAGCCACATTTTCTTTTGGAAGTACTCTTTCAGAAGATTTCAAGAAGTTAAAATCTTTAGAAGGTAAATGGCAAGGTACGCTGGAAAGAACAGATGGAACTTCGGATAACTTAGAGATAACTTATTCAATTACTTCTAACGGAAGTGCACTCCTTGAAGAGAGTAATACTGGAGGTGTTGAAATGCTCTCTATTTTTAATTTTCAAAACAACGAATTATTGTTAACTCATTATTGTGGTTTACAAAACAAACCCATTTCTGTGCTTAAAAGTAATTCCAGCGGGGAATATGTTTTTATTACCGATTCTGAGAGAAGTGGTTTATCAAAAGATAAAGAAGCTTTCGTTACTTCTTGGAAGATAAGTCTTGTTCCAGAAGATACAAACAAAATTCACTACCAATACACTGTAACAGGTCCAGAAGGTGAGGTTTTTGTTGCTAAAGCAGTTTTGAACAAAACATAATCTTTTTTTAGTTATCTGATTTCTTTTCGAATGAATTTGAAACCATCCAATGTTTGGCTAATGAGGTTTTAAGTTTAGCTGCAAAGACAAGATACCAATATGGATTTTATAACTTCTATTAAACTTGAATCTAAAAAGAAGTTATCAGGATCAATCAAAATATTATAACACACCATTCGGCTAGGTTTTGATTAAAAATAGCTGTGGCTATTCTTTATTGAATGAATTCCCAAGAAGTAAAAGTTCATCGATTTTCCCCAAATGATTAATCTTAAAATTAAACAGTATTTTCGCTTTATATCTATTGTTCTTGTCCGATTGAAAGGTATCAAAATGCCAATGTGATGCATCAAGTTTTAAAAAGTCATTAATATTCAATTCCAATTTATTATTGATAACTCTGACATTGATATTACCCAACATTTTATGTTTATAATCTCCGGCATATTCTTCCAATTTAAGAGTAGTATTGGTGTTAGAAACCCTACTTTCTTTCAGCTTTTTATTTGCTTTTTTAGCTTCATTTCTAAATCCGTCATATAGTGAGAAAACTTCTTCATGCCAATCGAAAGTATCATCATCAAATGCATACAGGTCAAATGCCTTATACATAATTGCATGTCGTAGTTCTGCATGGTCCATATTTGCAAAAACATAGACTGCAACTTTTTTATCACGGATAATTCCAGCAATAGCAACTAGCCCTTCTATGCTTCCTGTATGAAAATCTAATTTCATTCCTCTATAATCTTGCTGAAACCAACCTAACCCATATGAAATCCAGTTTGGTTTTGTCAACTTTTGAGTTGGATAAAAACCGGAACTAGGAAGAATCGTATGGGGCTTAAATAGATATTTAAAAGTAGCCTTAGATAAAATAGTATCCGTATTATAAGTTCCGTCTTTGGATATAAACTTCAAATAATTTTGGATATCATTTACACATGACCAAATCATTCCTGCAGCGCCAATTTGGTCTGAAAAATTATAATCTACTTGTGTAATTCCGTCTTCAATATCATTTAGATAAGGAGTGACGTAGTTACCTCCATCGAAAATCTTAGAAGCCATAGTCTTTGTATGAGTCATCTCAAGTGGTTCTAAAATATTTTCATTAACAAATGTTGTCCAGTGTTCTCCGCTTACGGAACTAATAACTTCACCAGCAACTACATACATGAGATTATTGTATTCATATCCTCCTCGCAATGGATATATCTTCTTTGCGTACTTGAAGCGTGAAATTGTTTCTTTTGTTGAGACACTGTCTAATGTCCAAAGTAGATCTGCATTAGCAATCCCAAGATTATGAGTTAAAAGATCCTTGATGCGAGCTTCTTCGGTTATATAAGAATCTGATAATTGGAACGAAGGAAGATGTTCTCGAACTTTATCATTCCAATCTAACTTTCCTTTATCTACTAAAATTCCAAGAGCCATACAGATTATAGCCTTAGTAGTGGATCCCATATTGAAAAGAGTATATTCGTCAATTGGTTCGATGGTTTTCATGTTTCTAACGCCATAAAATTTATTAAAAATGACTTTATCACCTTTTACAACTACAGCCGCTAATCCTGGTATTTGCCAATCTTGAATGCCTTTAATTATCATTTGGTCGAGTTTCTTGTTTTTGGCTTCAACCTGAGCATTTATAGTAAATATATATAAAGTGGAGAGCAGACACATGAAAACTGTTTTCAATATTTTCATAATAAATTAATTTTTATCATTTCTGATTACTTTACCTTCCTTCATTACAAAATGAACGTCTTTTATTGACTCAATATCATTAACTGGATTTCTTCTAACTGCAATTATATCTGCGAAAAAATCAGGTTCAATTACACCTCTTTCTTTATCAATTCCCAATAATTCAGCGGATTTAATAGTCATTGTCTGTAAAATATATGAGGCTGGTATTTTAGCTGCTTTCCATGTTTCTAATACTTTTAGACTTGATTCTACACGATTTAATCCTGGTAAATCAACAATAATATCTGTCCCAAAAGCCATTGGAGTTCCGATTTGATAAGCTTCTTTTAGCCTGTTAACTAGATTATTATTAAGAGATTTTGCTGAAGAAGAATCTATTCCATATGCATGCCAGTTGTCATAAGAAAAGTCTGTACCCACTAAAAAAATTCCTTTATCTTTCATTAAATGAAGTTGTTCGCTATTCAATCCAAATCCATGTTCAATTGCAGCAGCACCAGCAGAAATAACATTTGAAGCTGCTAGACCACCAACAGCATGAACTGTAACCTTCATATTATATTTTTTGGCTTCGTCAATAGCTGCTTTAATATCTTCTGTATTATAAATTCCATTATCGCCAGTTACCATTTTAATTACAGTTGCCCCATTATAAATATTTTTCCTTATTGCTTTTTTTATTTCGTCTGGTGTATCTGCATCTATATATTCAAAATCCCAAAGATGTTCATGTTCAGGATTTACATTGCTTGATTGTCCGCCATAGGGAGCAATAATTTTACCTGAATAGATAATATTGGGTCCTTCAATCCAATCATTGTTAATCGCCCTTATTACGCTTGCACTTGCATAGTTTGCATCATTGCCTATTTCTTTTATTGTTGTAAATCCATTTTCCAAAAATATTTTAGCATTGATTAGGCCTCTTATTGCACGGAGAGATGAACTTTCATTAGAGTACATCTGTTCTATTTGAATATTTCTATACGGTAAGTTGGCTGTTATATGAACATGACAGTCCATCAGACCCGGTAAAACCCATGAATTTGAAAGATCAATTATTTTATCTGATTTATTAAATAATGGATTTACTCCAACTTCTATGATTTTCCCATCTTGAATAACTATGACTTGATCGTCAAGCATTAATCCTTTTCTAGAATCAAAAAAATGACCCGCCTTAATAACGGTATTTTGGGCTTTTATTGAAAAGTAAGTTAGAAAAAATAATAAAAGAAGTATTATGTTTTTTGCTGGCACCATAAGTTTTATTTTAAGATTTTTAGGTAAATATTTTCTTGAGGCTTTTAAATTTTGTTAGGTACTAATTAATGTTTAACATTTAATTTTCAATATTCTGTAAATCTTTAATCAATCGCTCTGAACCTAAAGCTAATTTCGCCTTTTTATACATAAATGAATTGTTTATATTTCCTAAAATTAAGTCTGCTGCAATTAAACCGTAAGCTAAAGAGCCTTTTGCGCCAATACCAGACATTCCTCCAATAATAACAAAATTAGAATCTATTTCGTTATTTCTTTTTAAAATTTCTGTAACATATGGTATTTCAGATGATGTAAGTGAATACACACAAGAATATCCTCCACTGTATTTTAGATCTGAAAATTCTATTGGTAATCTTAATTTATTTAAATATTTTAATGAATTCTCTTTACTCCACTTAATTTCCTGTTCAGATAATTCAATTTCCCAAACGGAGTTCAAGTCCTCAATATCTGTTCGTAAATAATGTCCCCCTACCTTTAAAAGTGGTCTGTCTTTATCATCATATTTTTCAATCATTGAATAAAAAATTTCAGAATTAAAATTTGCTACTGGATAAGCTACTTTAAGTTTGTTTTTCTGTTCAAAAGTCAAAGAATCATATTTATTTGGATTTATTTTTAAAAAAGAAAGGAATAATCGTTTTGGAGTAATCAAATTACTAAAATAAGGTGCTATATCTTTAAGTAAAGTTCCATTATACGGCCCTGCTGCTGAAATGACTTTTTTGCTGAAAATTTTTTCCGAAACGCCTGTTTTAGTATCAATGATTTTAATTACATAAATTCCATTTTCTTGATATAAACCCGTAACCTTTTTGTTATAAAATATTCTGTTCCTTTTTTTAATAATTCCCTTGTGTAATTTATCTATTAAGACTTTTGGATTAAGTGTTCCTGAATATTCTTTAAACTCTCGAATGATAAGAGTAGAATCAGATATTTTCATTGCAAATTTTTCTTCCGCTTGTTCTGGGCTTGAAGCATATTGAAATCTGTCTCTCTGACCATCTAGTAAGTTTTCAACTTGATTTAATTGATTATTATAATAAATATAAGTGACAGGGGAAGTTTTATAAATGTTTTCCATCGAGTGCGATTTTTCTAATTCCCCTTTGTTTAAGTAATCAATTAAATCTTTTGTTTCACTAACAGAAGTTTGCTGTAGAAATGAAAAAATATCTTTGATTGGTCCAAGACTTCGAGAAATTCTTGCTTCTCCTAAACTTGAACCAAAAGTATAAATTGAATCTTGCTGCTCGATTAATAAGACATTTTGATTATACTTCGAAAGCTGCCAGGCAGATGAACTTCCCATTAATCCACCGCCAATAACGACAATATCTTCAACTTTTTTTGATGTTTGAAATGAGATTAATCCTGACATTAGTATTATTATGATTAAATTTTTCTTCATTACTTTCATTTAAATTGTAATGTAATAAATCTATTTTAAATGAATTATTTCTTCAAATATAAAGATAAATTGAGCTTTTTAAATTGAAGCTGAAAAATACACATTGAATAGAATAGCTTTAAAACCAAAATCAAAGAACTAAACCTAAAAAATTAATAAGTGATTACTCACTCATGTAATTATATTTTAACACAAAAGGCGATATAGCTTGAATAATTAATTAGTGAAACTTTTTTTTATATCTCTTTACGGATGTTTCATAGTCTTTTCATCAATAACACTTTTTGCAATAATCTTAAATAATATTTCTGAAGTCCCACCACCAATTTGACCAAGACATGAATCTGGACACATTCTAGCTAACGGATATTCTTCCATAAAGCCATAGCCGCATTACACCTAAATACATTGAAAGGTTTCACGGTCGCAGCTGAGTTGCTAGAAGTTTCGCCATGAAGCTTCCTTAAGCAGTTATTCTTTAGCCTCAAAGGGTGCGTAAAGACTATAAATAAATTGTCTATATAACTCTACCTCTGCTTTTTCTCTTTTATTCTCCTTAAAAACAGTACTTTAAATATTTAGTTTAAACTTTAAGACTGCCATTATATATCGATTCCAAGATTATGTAAATACTCCAGATACTTATCTACCCCTTTCTCTGTTAAATAAGGAAATACCAAAGCATAATTAGAAATAAGTCTTTTAGCAATAATATCTTTCTCTTGGTTTTTAAAGTCAGCTTGAACATACCAAAAGTGACTTGACATCCATATTTGATTTGCAAGTAAACCATAAACATTTTTTAAATTATCCGGCTCAGGAACCATGTATCCTTTTCCAATGGCGATATAATTAAGATTTTTTATCATTTGTACAGCCTAGTGGATTTGATTTTCCATTTCAGTTTTTAATACAGGATCAGTTTGAAGGATGTTGTGAGTGTCCATGTAGAAAAACTTGAATTCCTTTTCAAATTCAAGATAAATTCTTGAAATTTCCAGAATAATAGGATCATTAATCAAAAGTTTATTTTCGGAAAACCTTTTATTAAGTATGAATTGCATGTGACCACAAACAGAAAGAACTAAATCTTTTTTAGTGGGGAAATGATAGTTAAGATTGCTTAAACTAATATCAGATACTTTTGCAATTTCTTAATTTAAAACATTAAAAATCCCAAAATCATTAAAAAGTTCAATGGTGTTAAGTATAATTTTCTTTTTTGTTTTGTTTATTTTCTCTATCAAAAAGTTGTATTTTAAATACTAAAATATCATAAAACTTGAATGTTGAATATAAAATCACTTAAATTTAGGACTTTAATGAATATCAAAATTAAAATAATAATTTTTATTATTTTAATAAAAGACTTGTGTACCAAAAAGAATTAAAAACTATAAAAATGATATTATTATTATCAAAATAATTAAGTGTCACTCCAAAAACTAATGAAAATTGAGTTATAGGATTTACAATAATTAGAATCTCAGTAACGATCATTAAACTTTTATGATTCGTAATATCTAATTTGTCAATACAATATACAAGGCTGTTTTAAAATCTTGTTTTTGTTGCCTTTAGTTTTTGCTACATGCAAAGACAATATTAGAAGATTTAAATTTTGCTGTAAAATCAGTATTAGAATTATTTTTAAGTGTTTTGCCAGAATTTATTCCCAGAATCTCTTCCAAAATTGATCTAGCTTTATCAGAGTCTGAAAAAACAGTCATTCTTTCATCATGAAGAAACTTCAAAGCTTCTTTATCTAAATCAGAAAAAAGATCATTTACACCTTCTCTATAATATTGATGCATTATGCTAGAATTATCTTCAGTGTGTTTAAGTCCTAATATGTGTCCTAACTCATGACTGATTGTCCATTGAATTATATTGTTAGCTAACATTTCAGAAGAATTAACAAAAACATTCCCACTGTAAATATTACCGTCATCATTAAAAAGCCAGCCAGCATAACCCCAATAATCTTCTAGAGAAATATTTTCATAATCTGGATAAGTTTCTTTATAAGTGTTCGCATCAGTAACAAAAACATGTACATTTGATTCGGAAAAATCTTCTACTTTGCTGCTCGAAAACTCATTATCATTATCTAAAATTAAATTTAACTCGTTTATAAAATTCAATAATTCATTATTAAATTCAGTCGATGCTGTTCCCTCCAAAAACACTTTCATTTGCTTCCATCTTACAGTAAATCTTGGACCATTTTCTCCATTTCCAATAACAATTTGATCAAAACGAGTAATCAAATCTTTTTTATTAATAAATTTTGCTCTAATGAAGATATTGGAATTAACACTAATTTGAATAGGATTTTCTTTTGAACCATTAGACCAACCAATAAAATAATGATCTGTATCAGCGTTAGCCTTAACATTGACTTGATCTCCATCTAAAAAAATTCCTCCAGTAGGATTATTATAATCTACACTTCCCCCTTCCGTAGCAGTCACTGACAAGCTAAATGTTGCTATGGTTTCCGCAATAATATTATCTTCATCACCTCCATCTCCACAAGAAATCATTATTAATCCTAAGAACAAGAATACTAGCTTATTCATATATCAAATATTTTTGAGTTTTATCAAAAGGGTATAATATTGATCAAACATAAATTATTAAGATTTTTATTGTAAATTTAAATTAAATCCAGAAATTATGATACTTAAAAATTTTTATTTAAAATCTATATTGATTACGCTGTTGTCATTTAATATGACTATTACTTTAGGACAAATGACCCCAGCTCCTGACCGGACAACTGGAGAAGGTCCTTTTGATCGATTAATAATTAGGGGTGCAACACTAATTGATGGTACTGGAGGTATGCCAAGAGGACCTGTAGACATTGTTATTGAGAAAAATGTTATTGTTGATATTCAGAGTGTAGGTGTCCCTCTTACTGAAATTAATCAAGATAAACGTCCAACAGGTTCTACCAAAGAAATAGATGCAGAAGGGAAATATGTAATGCCAGGTATAATAGATTTACATATTCATACGGGAGGTAATCCAAAAGCCCAAGAGGCGGAATATGTCTATAAACTATGGCTTGCTCATGGGATAACCACAGTTAGGGGGGTTCCTTCAGGAGATCTTGAGTTTTCGCTTTCAGAAAAGAAAAGAAGCGCTCAAAATAAAATTGCAGCCCCTAGAATGATTTCATTTCATAGACCAGGATCTGGAAAAGAATGGAAAGACCGTAAAATCCTTACAACTATTGACGCTAAAGAATGGGTTCAATATGCAAAAAAGAAAGGGGTAGACGGACTTAAGCTTGGAGCCTTTAGACCACTGATGATGAAAGCGTTTTTAGATGAAGCTAATAGGCTAGGAATGGGTAGTACGGCTCATTTGGGTCAAACTGGTGTAGCTCAAATGAACGCTCTTGATGCTGCAAGGTTGGGCCTTACTGGAATGACACATTTCTATGGTTTATTTGAAGCAATGTATGAAAATAGTGATATCCAACCCTGGCCTGTTGATATGAATTATAACGATGAGCAACATCGCTTTGGACAAGTAGCAAGACAATGGAATATGGTAAAACCTGGAGGAGAAAAATGGAATGCTCTTTTAGATGAACTTCTTGAACTAAAATATTTTATTAATCCTACAATGACAATATATTCTGCTGGTCGAGATGTTATGAGGGCAAGAAATGCGGATTGGCATAAAGATTACACACTACCATCACAGATGGATTTTTTCCAACCAAGCAGATTAAGTCATGGAGCATATTGGTTTAACTGGACTACACATGATGAAATAGCTTGGAAAAAATTCTATCAAGTATGGATGAAATTTTTAAATGAATTTAAAAATAGAGGAGGTAAAGTGACAGTAGGTTCTGATTCTGGATTCATTTATTCATTATACGGATTTGGAACAATTTATGAACTAGAATTATTACAAGAAGCTGGCTTTAATCCATTAGAAGTAATTAGATCTGCAACGATGCATGGTGCCGAAGAGATTTTTCATCCTTTGAAAAAGCCTATTGAGTATGGAGTAATTCGTGAAGGTCTAATGGCAGATTTGATTATTATTGATGAAAATCCACTCGAAAACATGAAGGTTCTTTACGGAACAGGTGCAGTCAGATTAAATGATGAAAGTGGAGAGGTAGAAAGAGTTGGCGGGGTTAATTATACTATCAAAGATGGAATCATATTCGATGCAAAAGCTCTACTAAATGATGTTAAAGATATGGTTGATAAACAGAAAGAAACAATTTTATTGAAAAAATAATTATCTTCAAAAACTTATAGCTTTAAATTTGTTTCTCTGAATCCACTAATTTAAATTCAAGGATATTCATTTTTTCTAAAATTTTCGTAATTATATCTCCTTTATATTTCCTGCTTATAAGTTAAAAATAATATAGGAATAAATTATATATTATAGTGGTTATGAAATTCTTTATACTTTAAAAATCTTATTTGTTTTTTTAATAACCAAAAGTTCAAAATACATTGAGATTATTTTACATTTAAAAAAAGATTATTTTTTAGAAGCTTTTTTACAAATATTTATAAATTAAAAATGAATTACAGGGTTTCTTTTAATTTGATATTATTGTTGCTTTTTTTTAAGATTGGTTTCAGTCAAACAATAGATTTCTTTACCAATGATCGTTTGGTCTTAGGGGTTTTTAAAGAAAGGACAGCTTCAATTAATGCCGGTGACATAGATAATGATGGAGATCAAGATCTTTTAGTTGCTAATGGAAGGCATTGGCCTGGACAAAATAGGGTGTTTTTAAATAATGGAGGTGGACTATTTACAATTTCTAGACCATTAGATAGTCAAAGCGACACAAGTTATTCAACTGAACTTGCAGATTTTGATAATGATGGAGATTTAGATGTAGCTGTCGGGAATGACAGGGCGCCAAATTATATTTATATTAATAATGGTAAGGGATATTTTTCAAGAGGGTTTAGTTTTGGAAAAAAAAATTCCTCGACTCGAAATATCGTTGTTTCAGATATTGATGATGACAGTGATTTAGATATTTTTATAACAAATAGAGGGGCTGAAAATGAAATTTGTTTAAACGATGGATTTGGATTATTTAATTGTTCAAGAGGTTTTGGTTCAAAAAAAGATTCTACAATTGATGTTGAAGTTTATGACATGAATATGGACGGATATAAAGACCTGATATTAGCTAACAGAGATAACCAACAAAATTATATTTATTTTAATGATGGTAATTTAAATTTTGATGAGAAAATCCCTTTTGGAACTGGAAATGATAACACTCGATCTATTGAGATTGCAGATTTAAACAAAGACGGGTTCAAAGATATTATTTCCGCAAATATTGGTGAGCCAAATATCATTTATCTTGGAAGCCCAGAAGGTTTTTATAGAGAATCAGTAGTTTTTGATTTAGATTCAGATAATTCCTATTCTATTTCAGCAGGTGATCTAGATCTTGATGGAGACATTGATATTGTCGTTGGCAATGTAAGAGGTGTAAATAATGTTTTTATAAATAGCGAGAATGGCCAAAAATGGAAAAAAAAGCCACTAATCAATAAAAATTTCCACACATATGATGTTTTGATAAATGATTTAAATGACGATGGTAAACCTGACATAATTGAAAGTAATTCAGGTGAAAAAAATATTTATTATTTTAACGTAACAAATAATTAAAAGTAAACTACAATTTTTATTCATTTAATCTTAAAAATACTCTTTTAAACATATAGATAAATGTGTTAAATCGTCTGAAGCCCCTGAATAAGAAAACCAATGTTACCGCTGGATGAATTTAATGAAATCCTGATTTTAACGCAAAGTTTATTCCTGTATCTAAATAGTCTGAATAATCATCCTATTTATGTGATTTAGAAATAGCTCAATTAATCTATCAAAACGTAAAAAATAGTTTCAATTAGTCAAAAAGCTCAAAAAGAATCAAAAAATAAGTTTTATAAAATTAGAATTACTGAAAAGAATATGTGTATGATTAAATTTTGTGATACACATGGGAAGAATTTTATCATAAAGGTTTCTTTTTAATTTATACTGAAATAAAGTGATAAATAATACTTGTCATTTCCAACAGTTAAAATTTTAGACCTATTAAAGTTTTTAAATAGACTTTTAAAAATTTGAACCTCTTTTTTATTGAAGATAAGCATCAAGTTTTCTTTACAAGTTGAGTCATTTATTTTATCATCCACTGAAGAACATCTAAAATTTTCTTCCCAATACTTTCTTCCTAATCCATTAATATGATTTTTTATATTGTTAATTTTTTCTTGCTTTAAAATTATTTTGCATCCTAAAATAATAAACAATAGGTGATGTTTTTTACATTTTGAACACAAGGACAGATCCGTTTTTTTATCCAGCAAATGATTTTTTGATTTATTATGCATTACTTTATTTGGATTTATTCTAAATAAGAATATATTTGTTGTAAATATAACACTATTTAGATTTACTATAAATAGCGTTATATTAAATAATTAATGAAATGATTAAAAAAGAGAAAATTGAAATTATAAAACGAACAAGACTTAATTCAGTTGATTTAGCGCTGTTACTTCTTTTTAAATTTTCAGGATAATGGAGAGATACAACAGATTGTTATTAAAATTTCATCCTTATGTGTTTTAGAGTAAAAAATATCAACACAAACGATAAAGGACAGCTTTCATATTGTGAAAATTGTAAGATATTTCATTTAATATTTAACAATTTATATATAGATTTTACTCCAAATGAACTAATTTCTTTTCAGAATGTGATAGAAAAAATTGAATGTGAATATTGGGAAACAAGGCATAATGAAATATTTATAAAACGAAAAATTCCTGTTCAAACATCACAACCAAATTTATGTATGATATTTAATAGAGATGAATTAGACTCCCTAAAAGACTTAATAAACTGTGCTGGAACGAATCTATTTAATATTCTTTCTTCATTGGATATTAATTATAATTAATATTAAATTAAATAAACCTTTGTTTAGGCGAACATAAAATTAATCAAGCATGGCGGTACTAAACTACTATCCTAAAAAAATTAATATAATTTCAGAAAATGTTTTCAAAGCATATAAATGAATTTGGAGTGGTATTGAAGCTTTGAAACCCTTACTCTAGGTTATCGCTTTTAGTGGGGCTTTTCATTATCTTTAAAAAACGTTTAAAGATATTATAATAGTATGGAGTTTTCTTTTTTTAGGAGTTCTCAGGGTAATAATAAATAATTTTTTTAAAAGCTCATTAGGTTGGGAAAATGGTGGAAAATTATTTGTTCTTCCAGGCTCACAGCCATTTAGAAAAAATAAAGCCTTCAATATGTTTAAAAAGCAAGTTTAAACTTTAATCGGTAACGGTCCAACATTTGATTTCTATCTAAATCTAAGAAGTAAAGTCTATTTGCATAATTCTTAAAATCGTCACTTTTATTGTTATCTGTTGTCTTTTCTAGATTTAGAGGGTTTTACTGGTGTTAATAGGTAAATGAAATAGAGTGGTGTTGATGCTTTGAAACTCTCACTTTGGCTTATCGCTTTTAGTGAGGTTTTTATGACTTGTCTTTTTTGCCATTATATCTTCAGAGTCATTTGCATGATAGTAGCTCGTGTCTGTAAGTTCTTTTTTGTGGGTCCTTAATACTATTCTTAAATAAAAGAAGAGGTAAGAAATAAATATGACTGAACCAACAACAAACATTACTATATTATTCATAACGTTTTATTTTTTTTATCATTCCTTCTTTGTCTAATAGCTATAGCAAAAGCTAGAATTGTTACTGGCCAGAGGCCAACATATAAACCTTCTAGTTCATTGCCAGAGAACCATAAAGATACTGAATACAAAAAGCTTAAGAAAGCTAAAATAACGGGATAATACTTTTCTAAAAAAATCATAGTTTTATGGTTTAATATCAATTAAAAGACTAATGTACAAAACTGTTCTATCCATTGAACCGCATGGGCTAAATTAATCACCACCCGAAGCAAGAAGCCAGACTTTATATGTCATAAAAGCAATTGGAATCATCATTAATGTAAACTTAAATAGTTTTGGCATTTTATTGAAAAATTCTTCCATTATTGTTTTTTAATTTGCACGCAATGTACAAAACTGTTTTCAAAGCTTGTAAATAAACTCAAATATTATTAAAGTTTTGAAGCTCTCATTGATGCTATTTCTTTAGTGGGGAGTTTTATGCATATGGTTTATTCAAACACACAAATCAAAACTGTAATTATTAAAATGAATGGGAATAAAATAATAATTTGACTAGTAAATATGCAAAATATAAATTCAGCCAATTGCGAAATTCCCATTTTAGTATGTTGTCCTTTTTTAGTAATTTCTACCAGTTGATTGAACTCCATTTTCATTAATTCAGACTTAGTGAGCCCTAAATCAATTATTCCAATAGTGTTCATTCCTTTCTTAAATCCTTTAAATACGGTTTTTGGATGTAACCATAAGAAATATCCAAATGCTAAAATAATAATAATATTAATTGGAAAATATTTGTAAAACCTCGTACCTATTTCCCAACCAGCAATAAATGCTTCTCCTTTAGAAGAGGTGTCACAATTATTTAAAATGTGTTCAATATCATGAATATGAGTAACGTCTTTACGAAACTTTGGATTTGGAAAAGGAATGTTGATAGACCACACTTTGACATTAAAAGTATCATAGGCAATTCCTCCGTTTTCAGGGACTCCATTGTTTAAATAAAACTCGTTTAATAATTTCTCTAATTTCATTAATGCATTTCAATATATTATTAATTTATCAATACAATTTACAAAACAGTTTTAAAAGGCTTGATCCGAATTACAAGGTAGAGTTATTAATTAAGCTAATGCCCTTCATTTATCCAAAGGAAGAAAGTGAGAATTTCAATTTAAATGAACCGCTAGATTTTGATTTTTAAAGATGAATTAGATAGAAAAACTCTGGAAGGTTACATCACGTTTAAATCTGTATATCTTATCCAGACAAGATTACTTGATGT